>Ga0137418_10001277_pt1 | contig 23132 bp, 20 predicted proteins | sample CZODoug3_1_2_16f_FD_122242 | JGI IMG/M metagenome (GOLD analysis project Ga0137418, IMG submission 122242) | Vadose zone soil fungal communities from Angelo Coast Range Reserve, California, USA - CZODoug3_1_2_16fungal (Hybrid Assembly) | ecosystem: Environmental > Terrestrial > Soil > Vadose...
CGGCGATTGGTTTGCTCGCCTCGACGAACGAAGAGTTCACGTTTCGATTGTTTGCGATTCCCTTTTTTCAGCGATTGACCGGATTGCGCTGGGTTGCCGTGGTGCTGCCGGCGTTCATGTGGAGCTTTCTGCACAGCAACTATCCGCAGGAGCCGCCATATATTCGGGGGATTGAAATTGGTTTGTTCGGGATTGTCGCGGGATTAGTGATGTTGCGCTGGGGAATCCTGGCGACATTGATCTGGCATTACACGGTGGACGCGTCGCTGGTGGGATTGCTGCTGATACGCTCGAACAGTTTGTATTTCAAAGTTTCGGGCATTGTGGTGGCACTGGCAGCCGGGGCGCCGCTGCTGTTCGCGGCGATTTCCTACCTGTCGCGCGGGAGATTTGAGCCGGACGAAGATTTGTTGAACCAGGCGGCGCCGGTTCCGGAAATAAGCCTGGCTGCGGCGCCGGAAGAAATTTCCGCGCAAGTTTCGACGCGGCGGTATGACGCGCTCTCTTCGGGGCTGCTCGCGCTCCTGGCGGTGTGCCTGGTCGTAGGCGCGGGGGTAGCCTGGAAGGTGAAACCGGAATCCATCGGCGAGTACTTGAAGCTTTCCGTGAATGCGCGGTCGGCGCGCGCACATGCTGACGAGATTCTTGGGCAACGAGGGTTGCAGCCGAACACGTACATACGTTCGACGCTGCTGGTCAACGTCACCGACCCGGTGACGAATGAGTTTTTGCGCGAGCGCGTGGGGGTTGCGCGGCTGAACGAAATTCTTGCCACGCAGGTGCCCGGGGCGCTGTGGCGGGTCCGGTATTTTCGCGACTCGCAGCCTGAGGAATTTGCGGTTGTGCTGAAACCGGATGGTTCGTTGCACGCGGTACGGCACATGGTGGCGGAAGAGGCGCCGGGAGCTTCGGTGAGCAAGGAAGAAGCGCTGGCACGCGCGGAGAAATTCTTGCGTGGGGAGAAGAAGGTCGATTTAGCACAGTGGTCACTAGTGGACTCGAACTCCGACAAGAAGCCGCACCGGATCGATCACACTTTTACCTGGCAGCAAAATGCACCGTTAGATGGCGTGTATGGCGCCACGTCGAGTTCCCCTGCGGCAAAGCCTAACTCCGCCGATCATGCGTTTGCGCGCGTCGAGCTGGTGGTGCTGGGCGACGAAGTTACGAATTACCGGACGTATATAAAGATCCCAGATGAGTGGCGGCGGAAGCAGGAAGAGTTGACGCTGACGAAGATTGTTTTTGGGTATGCGATACCGATCCTGACCGTGGCGGGGTTTGGGATTACCGCACTGATCATTTTCTTGAAGAATTTGCGTTCGGAGGTAGGGCGCAGGATTCCGTGGAAGCGGCTGGCAATGTGGTCATTGTGGGGACTTGCCGGATACCTGCTGGCTGTCACTTGTGGCGACTTCTTGCAAACCGTGCTGAGCAACTACAAGACGGCGATCCCTTTCAAGACCATGATCGGGGTCAGCGCCATCAGCGTGCTGCTGGGAATATTGTTTTCCTATGGATTCTTGACTTTGCTGTTTGGCGCAGCCTGGTATTACGGGACGAGCGCTTTCGGAGAGGAACAGATACCGGGCTGGACGGGACTGCCGAGAACGTATTACCGGGACGCATTGTTTATTGGACTGGGTGGAACGGCCGCCTGCGTTGCGTTGGACGCAATTTTGAAATGGGCGAACCAGCATTTGCCCGGGGCGCAGGCGGGCGCGGCGGCAAATTTCGGAACTAGCTTGGACGCAATATTTCCCGCAGCGGCGATTCTGGGATCTGCGGTACGCATCGGATTGACTCTGACGGCGGTGGTGGCGATAACCGCTTCGTTTATTGCGGGCACGATTCGGCCGAAGTGGCTGCGAGTTTTGATTCTTGTGCTTGCGATTTTTGCACTGGGCGGGTTTGCGGCGAACTGGCATGACCCGATGGACGTGGCCAAGAAGATGATCATCGGAGCGGTGTGGATCGCGGTCGTTGCTCTTGCGGCGCGGTACGTCATCCGGTTGAACGTGCTGGGATACTTTCTGATTTTGGCGGGGCTGGCGCTGTTGGGCGGAGCTGGAGAGATGCTGAAGCACCCCGATTATTTCTATCAGGCGAACGGGTACGGGGTTGTGGCGGCTCTGGTTGTGCTGTTTGGCTGGCCTTTGGTTGCTTGGCGGAGGACGGAGAAAGAAAAGGCTTAACACGGAGAGCACGGAGTTCGGACACAGAGGTCACGGAGACATTTTTGCTTGGGCTGACACCGAGATTGATGTGGCTGGCGGATTAAGGATGTCTGCACCGAGAAAGCGGCGGCCCGCCTGCGGCGGGCAGGCAAGACCGCCGCACTCCAAAAAAATGCCCTGCGCCGGTCGGATTTCGCGTCTAAAGCAGAAACAAATGGAATGAGTATTACGTTAGAAAGGTGAGAGGTAGCTGCTCACCCATTGGGGCGAAGTGCGTCCAAATTGGGTGTTTCGCGTTGGCCCAGGTTCCATCTTCATGCTATAAACCTGCGCTAAGGTGTTAAGGCTAGGGCCATAACACCGAGAACTGCGAATAGAAAGCGAATATGCAGCTTCCTCGATTGGCTTTGGCTAGCGTTATTGGCCAAGCTACAGAAACCAACGCCATGGCCACGGTGGCTTCATTGCCCCAGCTTGACGAGCGCTGCATAGTCGCGGAAGCGCAGACCGGAAACCGCGCTGCGTTCGAGGAACTGGTGCGCCGGTATGACCGCGATGTGCTGCGGCTGGCGCTGAATTTGATGAAGCGTCCGGAGGACGCGCGCGACGTTTACCAAGAAGCCTTCCTGAAGGTTTACCGCAACCTGCATCGCTTCCGCTTCGAGTGCAGCTTTTACACCTGGTTGTATCGCATCGTCACCAATGTTTGCCTGGATCACTTGCGGCGGCGCCAAGCGCGTCCCGAGGATCAGGCGCCCGAGGCCAACAACGGTCACGCGGATGAGGGAATTACCGACTTTTTCGAACGGCAGCGCGAGCATCGGCCGACGCTCGACCCGGAGCGGCGGCTCTTCGGCAAAGAAATTGAGGCGCGGATTGCGACGGCGATGGAGCGGCTGTCTCCGCGGGAACGCGTGGTTTTTGAAATGAAGCATTATCAAGGGCTCAAGCTGCGGGCGATTGGCGACGCGCTGGGTACGACCGAGGAGACGGTCAAAAATTCGCTGTTCCGGGCGACTCGCAAGCTGCGCACGCAGTTGGGAGGCCTCCGATGAGCGCGAACGGCCTGAAGCGCTGTGGAGACATCGCTCCCCTGTTGGTTTTCTATGCGTGCGACGAGGTGGAGCCGCAGGAGCGCGATCAGATCGACGCGCATCTGGCGGCGTGCGCTTCCTGCGCGCAGCAACTTCGTGAAGAACAAGAGATGCAAAGCGCGCTCGCGAACGCGTTCCAATCTGCCGACCAGCTTGACCCCTCCGGAGCCCTCCTCGCACAGTGCCGCAGCGAACTCTCTGAATTGCTGGATGACTTGTCCGCGCCGCCTTTGCGTGAGCAGTGGAGTCCGTTTGGTTGGATGCGGCGATGGATGGCGCTGCGTCCGGCGTGGAGCGCCGCGGGTTTGGTGCTGGCCGGCCTGGCGGTGGGAACACAGGTCGCGCTGTGGATTCCCGCACGCGACGGCAACTTCGGTCCGGGCCAGGCGATGAACGTGAAGGCTGCTCTGTTGACGAATGAAGATTTGTCGAAGATGGCGGTCGCGGGAGTAAATTTCGCGCCGAGCCCGGATTCTTCTGGCACGATTCAATTGCAGGTGCGCACGGAGCAGCCGATTGTCTTGAGCGGAAGCGTGGACGATGCGGACGTGCGGCGCGTTCTTACCTATGTAGTGATGAACGGGGAGCGATTTGATCCGGGCGTGCGATTGGATTGCCTGGACGTGTTGAAGACGCGCACAGGTGAAAAAGATGTGCGGCAGTCATTGCTGGCGGCGGCGCGCAAGGACCAGAATGCGGCGGTGCGCATGAAGGCACTGGAAGCGTTGCGCGATTCCGCGTCAGACAATACGGTTCGCGACGCTTTGCTGGAAGCGTTGCAGCACGACGCGAATCCTGGCGTGCGCGTGGAAGCGGTGAACCTGCTTGTGCGTTCGCTGGGAGCGGAAGCGCCTGAGGCTCCGGCCTCGCCCGAGATTGCGGGAAGCCAAATTCCCCCTGATCCTTCGGTGGAACGCGTCATTCACACGCTTGAAGGATTGCAGCATCGCGACCCGAACCGCTATGTGCGGCTGCGTAGCGCGGCGGCATTGCGGCAAATTGGTCCGCGAGAAGTGCAGTAAGACTCAAGCCGGAAATGAACAGGACAATCATTCGTAGCGTCCGCGCACAGATTACGGCGCGACTCTTTTGTACATCGATACTGCTGCTGTTGGGTGCGATCGCTGGTAACACACGCGCGCATTCGGCAACAGAGCTGACCAAGCCGGCCGATCCAACTGCGCCGCGTACTTCCGACGATCGCACGGGATCCTTACACACGACCGATGGACTGACACTGCGGCTTACCGCGGACCAGGGCTCGGTGAAAATAGTTCCCCTGGAAGCGGGCTCCGCTCCAGTGGTCCGCTATGCCGTACATCTCGAAACGGATGTGCGCGCTCCGCTGGCGCAGCACCTTCTGGACCATTATTCGCTGGTCGCCAAGACGACTTCCGCAGGAGTCGAGATCACCGGGAACTTGCCACCGCAACTGGCGCGCTTTACTGCGTCGGGCGCGCAATTTTGGGTTCAGTTCGAGATAGCGGTTCCGCGCAATTACAGTGTGGAAGTAAAGACCGAAGCCGGCGACATCGAGACCGACGACATTGGCGGCGCGGCAAATCTGATTACGCAGGGCGGCAACATCCGCGCGGGGCGCATCGGCGTTGGAATTGGAAATTTGCGGAATGCAACTCCTGAACGCTTGGTTGCGCGGCTGGAGACGGAAGGCGGCCATATCCAGGTGCAGGATGTTGCGGGAGACTTGAGAGCATTTACGGCCGGCGGACACATTAATGCGGGAAATATCGCGGGTGACGCCGCGCTGCGCAGTGGCGGCGGACACATTCGCGCCGGACAGATCGGCGGGCGCGCGGATTTGGAGACTGAGGGCGGCAACATCACGGTGGGCCAAGCTGGAAACCTGGTGAGCGTGCGGACCGGCGGCGGACAAATTGATTTCGGCGAGGTGCGCGGTTCCGTACGAGCGCAGACCGGTGGTGGCGGTATTCGTATCATGTACGTGTCCGGACCAATGGAAGTGGAATCCAGCGCGGGGAGCATTTGCTTGACGCGTGTTGCGGGAACGGTGCGGGCGGTGACAGCGGGCGGCACGATCACGGCATGGATCAATCCGGATGCGCCCTCCTCAGGAGGCACAGTGCACTTGCCGGGATTGTCGCAGCTGACTTCCGGCAACGGCGATATCGTCGTGTTTCTGCCTCGCAATCTGGCGGCGGACATCGATGCGGTGGTGGAATCCGGGGGCGAGCGGCGCATCGAAGCCGATCCAGCGTTGGCTCTGCAAATCCAGAATCGCGGAAATGGCCCGGTACGCGCGATGGCGGCGCTGAATGGCGGCGGCCCTCCACTCAAATTGCGCACAACGGCGGGAAAAATCCGGTTGCAATTCTTGGATTCGGAGATCGCTCTGCGGCAGTCGCTGATCCGAGAGCAGCAAGAACGGCTGCGAGACCGCCTGAATTCGGGGCGACTGACACCGACCGGATTCGAGAAGCCGCAGTCGTGGGATCCGCCAGAAGTCGCCACAGGGACACAGGATCGGGGCGACTGGATCGACCGCTGGCTGAATTCGCTGGAATCGACTTTCCTTGGCGGCATTCGCGAAGATCCGGATCAGTTGCAGCAGCATCTCGTGTCGTCGCGGCCTCCCGTGTATCCGGAAATCGCGAAGCGAGCCGGAGTGCAAGGGATTGTGCGGCTGCAAGTACGGGCAACGAAGGACGGGCGCATCGAAGTGGACAAAATCCTTAGCGGGTCGCCAACGCTGGCGGAGGCCGCGATTGCGGCCGTGAAGCAGTGGCGCGTGAGGCCGTTTTCGGCCGGGGGCAAACCGGTGGATGTGATCTCGACAGTTACGTTTAACTTTCAGTTGCATTAGGCGTTGAGCGCCGGTTGCGTCGCAAACGAGTTTCGTTCTGGTCTTCGATTCTGGAAAGTCGATCCTCGAAGGAGGTAGAACGTTATGCTCCGCCGCTCCGTAAGTCTTTCCGCGCTGTTCATCATGGTCCTGGCCGTGGCTTTGGCTCCGGCTAGCCTGGCAATCACCAAGGAATTCAATCAAACCTATCCGCTGCAGCCGGGCGGCTCCTTTGAGCTGCAGAACGTGAACGGCACAGTGGATGTGCAGGGATGGGACCGCGACACAATCGAGATTCATGCGGTGAAGACGGCGAAGAATCGAGAGTCGGACCTGGAGCTGGTGTCCATCGACGTGGACGCAAAGCCCGGCGTGGTCTCCGTGGCCACGCGGTACCCGCAGAATGAGGGTGTGGAGGTGGCCGTGGAATACACGGTGCACGTGCCGCATTTGGCTCACGTCGAGCATCTGGGCACGGTGAACGGGACTCTGCGTGTATCTGGCATCGAGAGAGTAGAAGATTTGCGAACCGTGAACGGAAGCATTGAAGTTTACGAAGGCGGCGGCTCGGTACACGCGCACACCACGAACGGTAACGTGCACCTGGAACTGCTGCACATTCAAGACAAGAGCGGTGCAATTGCGGAGACGACGAATGGCTCTGTGTTGCTGGCCGTTCCGACCGACACGCACGCTGATATCGAGACGCGATGCCTCAACGGAAACTTCTTCTCGGAGCTACCGGTGACATTCGAGAGCACGCTGAAGCCACGCGAGATGCACGGCAAATTGGGCAGGGGCGGGGCGCCGATCCGATTGCACACGGTCAACGGAGGCATTCGATTGGTGGCCTTGCGGTCGACCGTTTAGCGCGGCGTGCGTCTAAGCAGGCAGGGAGTCATCGCGGGATACAGGAGAAATCACATTTATGCGGAAGAACTTTTTGTTGGTAAGCGCTGGTGTTGCGGCTTTGGGTATCGGGCTGATTGCGTTGCCAAGCCCGTCGGCCGCGATTCAGGATCAGGAGGATGGTTCCACGACCGTCAAGATTGAGCGTGTGCCAAAAGTACGCGAGTTTGAGCGGATTCAAATTGACGGAGACCGCATCTCGCGAGAGGTCGAGCAGACGCTGGAGCAATCAAAGGGTGCTCTGGCGGAGGTGGAGGCGCTGCGCGATCCTGAGATTCAGCAAATCACCATTTTCGACGGTGAAGAAGGGCCGAGCTGGCTGGGCGTCGAGACGCATGAAGTGACCGCGGACAATGCGAAGGAATTGAAGCTGCCCGCGGAACGAGGCGTGATTGTGGCAGGCGTGACGAAAGATAGTCCCGCGGCGAAGGCGGGGCTGAAAGGGAATGACGTCATTACTGAGGTTAATGGGCAGCGGGTGGAAGGCTCGGCGCAATTCCGGAGGATGATCCACGAAATACCGGCGGGGCGCACGGCGCAGATTACCGTGTGGCGCGACGGACGCGCGCAAACACTGAGCGCAACCTTGGGCAAAGCCGAGGAGCGCCACAGTACCTGGATGGGTGCGACGCCGGGAACGTTTGCGTTTCGCATGCCGGAAGTGATGGAAATGCCGGATATGCCCTCCATTGATTTGGGCGGCGAGATGGCTCTCTTGCCGGGAGGTCGTCCGCGCTTGGGAATTGACGCTGAGGACATTGGCGGACAGTTGGGCTCGTTCTTCGGCGCTCCGGACGGTGAAGGCATTCTGGTGCGCAGCGTGAACAGCGGGTCGGCCGCGGAGAAGGCGGGGCTCAAAGCGGGGGATGTGATTACCAGCTTTAACGGCGAACGCGTGCGCAGCTTGGGTGATTTGCGACAGAAGCTCGCGTCGCAGAATGACGCCAAGACCGCTAAGATTGGCGTGCTGCGAAATAAAAGCGAGTTGACGCTTTCCGTGGAGTTGCCACCACGGACGCCGAAGGCCATGCGGAAGCTGACGCAACGCACCAATATCTAGGCGAAAAATTCCGCGTGTTTTGAGGAAAGGGTCCGGGCGCGTTTCCGGACCTTTTTTGTTTCAATGGCTGGAGCGGCGACTGTGTTTTTTTGCTAGCCGAAGTGGCCTGCCGACCGCATCCCTCACCGCGGACCGGCTCCCTTCTCTTCCCGGAGTCCAGTCTTCTTCCGTGGGAGAAAGTGAGAGGCGCAGCAGGTACGCAGCTCCCGCGAGCAATCCGCCGCTCATCTTCATGCGAAAGATAGCGCGCTCCAAAACCCCGATTTCGGGAGGCTCGCGCGAGGCGAGGCGATTCTTGATTTGCGCCGAAAGCTTCGCGGCCGTGCGGTCGGACTGGACGATGGGCTCGAGTTGCTCGGGCAACTGCGAACCAAGTACATCGTAGGCAAGCTTCAACGCTAAATGCAGGATTCGCTCGGCGCCAACTTCGCGGGCCACGGACATGGCGCGGGTCCAATCTGGGGGCTGCTTCGCGGAAATCAACGCGGCCACGTCGGCAATCCACATCAGGCGTTCCCAAAAATGCTTGGCGCCGTGCACGCTGATGAGGACGAGTTCGTCCTCGACCGAGAGCGCAGGAACATCGCGGCCGTCGATCGCAACGAAGGCGCGGCGCTGAAATAGCTTTTCTATCGGTAACTGGCGTGGATGGTAGCGAAAGGTGCGCTCGGTGTGGAATTCGACGAGGACATTTGTGCCGGATTTGCGGAACGCATATTCGCCCGGACTTTTTTTTGCGTCGATCGCCTTTAGCGGGACACGCGGCTCGTACGCAAGATCGGTCATAGCTTCCGTCGCGCGGCGAATATCGGCTTCGCGAACGACAAGGTCGATGTCGCCATACTGCCTCATGTCCGGCTTACCGTAGCAGCGCACCGAAAGCGCCGGGCCTTTGGTGAGCAGCACGTCGATTCCGGCAGCAGCAAAACGTTCCAGCACGCGAAACAATTCGGCGGTTAGTTGAAGAGCGAACACCGCGTGTGCGCGCTGCGATTGCTGCAATTTGACGAGGGCCTCGGGTGACACCGGCGCGCGATCTAGATTCTTCACGCGCTCGGCAACGAGCAGCGTTAGTCCGTGATCTTCGGCGCTTTGGAGGAAGAGACGCCAATTGAAGGAATCTCGAATGAAACTGGCGAGACGGTCGGGCTTGGAGCGAAGCGTAGCGCATTCCAGCAATGCCAGCCATTCCGCCGAGCGTCCACTCTCATGGGTGGTGGAACTTTGCGGAGAAATATCGGTAATTGCCCTTGCGTGCATAGTTTGCTGCCCGCTAGCGTGAAAATTGTCTCGCAAGTTCCGCGGCTCGGTGCAGCGCGTCCTCCCAGCGAGGAAAGATGGAAGGGAATCGTTCCGCGGCTGCCTGCGCCATCTGCTGCAACGACGTTTTTCCATCCATGGCCTGCAGCAACCATCGGTCAGCCTGCCCTTCCTCAGACAGCGCTGGCACATAGTCCGCCGCGCGCCGCCGTAAGGCCTGGGGCGTAAAGTTCGCGCCTTGAAACGTAGACTGCCGAAAGCATCGATCGGCGGCGTTCCCGTTTCCGCTGACCTTCGTTTCCCACCGCCAAATATATTCGTCCCCCACTAAATTTGCCTGCAGGCTTACGCAAATGCTCTGCCCATCTTGGACAGGAACGGCTTCCAGCCAGGGGAGAAAAACTTGACCATAAATTGGTTTTGACGGGGCGGGCCCGGACGAATAAGTGATGCCGTCAAACAGTTCCGCCTCAAACCAGAGGCAAATACCGTGAGCGGTTCCGGACCGTGTGACGGAGAAATCCAGGTTAGCGGCTGGGCAGGCGTTTGCGCCTGCTGAATAGTCGAGCACGGCCCAAGTCTGAGGCTCGGTGAGGAGTTGGTCGGTATGGAAGTGGCTGGTATACGATCCGTTCAGCAGAAGCGACAACGAAGGCGACAAGTCCAGTGATGGGGTTGATTCTACCCAAGGCGATACCAGCTTCGAGTAGAAATCATCCGCCTGAATAACAGCAGCTTTCAGTATGTCGCGGCGAGGAATCAGGCGGCCTCCTGGCGCAAGCAGGCGCTGCCGGGCGTCTTCAAGAGAGGCTATGGCGTGCCCAAAAAGCGGAAGCGAACCACGGATGTCGGAGATGATGACGTCAACGCGTTCGGGTAATTGAAGCTTACGCGAATCGGTCTGGATAAACTCTATGCGGTCCGCAAAGCCATTCGCGACCGCCAGCTCTCTCGCGAAGTGCACGATTTCTTCGAGGTCGATGGCGTAAACCTTGCGTGCCCCCGCGTGGCACGCCAGCAATGCGAACACGCCCGGTCCGCAGCCGATTTCCAGCACGGAATTGCCGGTGTGAACACCTGTTGCGATTGCTTTGTTATAGGCTTGAAGACGCAAGGGATCGGCAATCATTGAGCCGTAATCGTAGAGCGAATACATCAGTTAACGGCTTGAAACGATTGCCTGGAGTGTTCGTGATCTTTCGCATCCGTCACGATCAATTCACAAAGCTCGACAATTCTCGCCGGATCACTGTGTGGGATGATCCTTCGCACAGGAATGTGTGTGACCAATGTGCTCAAGAAGTCGAACTCCAGGGCGCGCTGTTTTCCGTCCAAAAGCCAGTTCATATAGGTGTTCTGCACAAGCGCGAGCAGCGCTTCGCGAGGGCTGATTTGCTCAATTCTCGGCACATTATCTGAGGCAGTGCGGCGTGCAAGAATATAGATTACGCCGATAGGCCGCTCCTTTAACTCGAATCTTGCCTTTTCGCCATCAAGCGGTAAGAAACACTTTTCCCAACTTGGCGTCAATCTTGGTAGCGCATCTGAGGTACCGAGCAGAGTTTCCACGATATCCGGCCACAAACCAATCTGTGCGTAACCTGGCTCGATATAAAAGGTATCCCCGCTGAACCTGAGTGCAGCCACATCCTCACAAAGAACGGGTGCGCCCTCCAGTGCCAAGGCGGCTGCCATGGTGGACTTCCCCGACTCGCTCTCACCGCACAATACAACACCGCGCCCATCGAGGCTCAGCGCGCTCGCGTGTAACGCGGTGACACCTCGCCGTCTAAGAATAAAACCCATAACCGGGCCGCGAAGATAGGTTGCGAGAAAGTCTATGCCAAAGCCCGGTGGACAATGTCCCCAAACGCGTCTGGCGTAACGATCGATAAGGAATTGGGTTCCGTCGGGGTACGTTAGTTCGAAAGCTTCTTCTGCGCCTAAAATCCTTACGGTGCAGCCAGAGTCCGTATTGTCTGAGGATATGGGTTTCGCATATAGCGCACGTGCGGGCAGATCGCGACCTACATCAAACCAATCAGGTTTGGGGGAAATTAAATCGAAAACGATATCGCAATCCACACTCGGCGTGGGGACCGGCTGAGAATAAAATCCGGAAATCGAAGCGTTGGAGACACAGGTGAGGCCGTACACGCAATAACGATAAATCAATGGCAAACCCAGTTACGTCATGGACATCGACCTAAGATTGTCGCTCTGCCCCTTAGGACCTCCACTTGTTGTCATGTCTGTTAAATCGCCGTAAATGAGCAGCTTCGGCGACTCATATTCCTTCTTGGGAACCACTTTTCGATCATTCGCCATCGAATAACCCTGTTAAACATTACTGAAAATCGTCACTCTTTGCAATGTATTTTAGCCAGTGATTCAGTGACAGCGCTCGAATGTCCCGCCACTGGCAACCTCCCGAACTTTCCGCCAGTATTCGATGGAGCAGATCCCAATCCACAAAAAACCTTATCGATACCGTTGGCTCAGGCAGGGGTAATGGACTCCATTTTCCGTTGCGTACCTGGGTCATAAGAGGATCTCCGGCGAGCGGCACTTTGGGTCTCAAACGAACTTCTTCCGGCAACATTCCTGTCATGGCTCGCCGGAGGAGTTCCTTGTCGATACACAGCGGCACCGGCGGAACACGCAGCAGAAAACGAAGCAAGCGCCGATCGAGAAACGGTGAACGCGACTCAAGCGGGGCTCGAATCCACTCGGCATCTTCGTGTTCGAGGATTTCGGGCCAATATCCGCCGTTCAACCACGCATGAGCGTCGGGATACCATGGATGGAACTTCTGAGGACCCCTCATCAGTTCGCACCAGCGATCGCGCATGTTCATTTCCGTTTCAAAGTTCGGCGCAAGCCATCGGGGGTACTCTGCCATAGCAGGCTTCCGACGGAAACGATTCAGACGCGCTCGAAAACCTCCGCGCAACGGAGGAAGGCGTCCATGTTTTCTGAGGTACTTTCCCCAGGCTCTGCCAATAGTAACGAGACGCATGCGGCGAGCGAGATCAACCAAGTATGGCCATGATTGCCCGGTCAAAATACCATCGCCACCGTATCCTGTCAGCGTCACGTGCGCCTGCTGCGAAACATAACGGTAATGCTCCAAAAGAGATGCAAAATACGGCTCCTGAGAGGGTTCCGGAGTACGGAGTTTCTTTTCACTCCAGCCATCAAACGGCAGCCACGAAGATTGAGACCAGATCTCGATCGGAAAAGCCAAACGCTCCGCCACTTGAGCGGCCAAGCGCCCTTCCTGATCGTCGAAAAGTGGCCGACAATCGATACAATACGCACGGAGCGATGATGGCTTGTCGCATTTCCGTCCGCGGTCAACGGCCATCGCTGCGATGCTGGTAGAGTCGAGCCCACCGCTCATGTAAATCGCGGCGGAATCCGGCAAGCGATCCCTGACCGCTTGCGCCAAGAGCCCACGAAATTGCTCCACGTATTCTTCTTCGCGCTTAAGCCAAAGAGGCTCTTCGAGCGGCAGGGAACTAAAGCGGTCAATGTTAATTCCGACGCTTGAGAGACGAATAGTATGTCCTGCCGGAAGACGGGAGACATCGCGGAACGCCGAACGTGTTTGGTCCGAGCATGATCCCTGCAGCAGAAAGTCGCCGATGAAATGATTGTCGAGCTCGTGAGAAACGTTTGGAGCGCATCGCACTGCCGCCAGGGTGTTGCTGAAGTAGAACCGGCCGCTGATTTGCGCGTAGAAGAAAGGCCGAGCACCCATTAAGTCCCGAACGCACCATAAGTGCCGGGCTTCGGCATCCCACAAGGCGAAGGAATAATCTCCAATTAGATCTGGAAGGCAGTCTTCGCGCCAGCGGTGCCACGCGCGCAAGACCAATTCCTCGTCCGTGGCATCCCCCTGGAGCTCATCGCCGTGCTGCTCGAGCTTGCGCCGCAAATCGTTGCGACCGTCCAAACGCACATCGCCTATCAGCCAGACATTTCCATCCAAAGAGCACGGCTGTGAAGGGCACTGCGGGGCGGGACCTGTGCGCAAGAACGTGAAGCAGAATCCTGCGCCGGGTTTTACGCTGATATGAGTGCCATCAGGACCACGGAACGCAAGTGTTTGAGCCATCCGCTCGAGGAGACGCGTGTCGGGCGGTGCGCCATCGAGCGAAATGATGCCGGCGAAGCCGCTCACGAAACCTCCTGAGTTTGCTGGGGAAATGCTGCGTCGAAGGTCGCGTAATGGCGGTGCTCCCCCGCTGGCTCGTTCAGTGCCACGCCTTCGCACTCCACCCAGGCGTGGGCTTCGAGCTTGCCCCCGATCGTCCGTGCTCCGATGCGAACGACGGAGGTAATGCTTTCCCGGCGCAGCAACCACCACAGAGCCAGGGATTTTTCCAGGCAAGTGGGCCGGCCCCAACCGTGGCGCACAGCGGCATTCACCATGCGCACGGCCAGTCGAACCCGTTCGCTATCGGCCACATTTCCGGGCAAGCGTTTGTCGACTTTCGAAAAAAAAGAAAAGCTCTGCAGGCTCTGCTGTGTCGCGCGAAAGCCGCGAATTCGCAGACTCAAGGAAATCAGCGGCAAGAGCACCGCCGCGCGCAAAAACATGCCGCGTGCTTGCGAATTCAAGAGGCTAAAGCGATGGAGCCGTTCCCACATCAGAGGAAGCCACTTGCAGCAAGCCGTTTTCCACGAGCCGGTTCAGCAGGTCGGTGAGATTCTCGCGTAGAAGTTCGGGCTGGACGTCGTACTCTTCCAGAAGCTGCTCATACGCCACTTCGATTTTCGGAGCCGCCGTTACCAACTGCCACATGCGCGTGCCGGTCTCGTCCAAACCGAAATAGCGCTCCGTTTCGATGTTCAAGAGCACGGACTCTTTGTCCAGGAAGCGCACCAAAACATGCGAGGGAACGACAACGCGATCCATAAACGATACCATCAGTTCGGCTCCGTGATTAGAGCCCAAGATCCCGGAAGCCATGCGAAAGGTTCCACACACCCACTCGTGCTGCACTGCCTTAGATTCTACAAGCGATTCGCGAGGTTGGCTACAGATCGCCTCGTCGAGGCCGCTCGTCTCAACACAAGAATTACTCTGAACGGAAGAGCCCTCCAATAAAAAAGCCGGCTTCTGAACAAAGAAGCCGGCTTCAACTCCAGAAAGGTTACGACTTTTTCCGTTTTGTTTTCGTGTCGATGCCAGGGGCAATCTGCTGCAGCGCTTCCAATCCCTGCTTGGCCTGCTGGCCGTACGGACCGTTAGGGTCCAGCTCCACCGCCTTCTGGTAAGCCTCCACAGTCCCCGGCTGTACCACAACCTCCAACTTGCTTCCTACCTGTTTGTAATCCATCGAGCCAACCAGCGCGGCACCCAACAGGTACCAAGCCTGCGCGCTTTTTGGATCGAGCTCCGTCGCCTTCTTCAGCGGCTCAACCGCTTCCTTCATCTTTCCCACGTTATAAAGAGTGATCCCCCCATTGCGGTAGGCCTGAGCGGCATTGGGCGGATCAAGTTCTGCGCTCTTTTTGTAGGCATCCATCGCTTCCGTAATTTTGCCCGCGCGCCCATAAATCCCGCCCAAATTGTTGTATACGCTGCGCTAGGCTTCAGCTCGATGGCTTGCTTGTACGCGTTGATTGCGTCATCGCTTCGGCCGTCCATGTCATACGCATCGCCCAGACGCGCCCATACCAGGTTAAGATTGGCATCCTTCTCGCCGGCTGCGGCCTTGGAGTCTTCCAACTCCTTAACCGCCTTATCGGACAAATCCTTCACTTCCTGCTTTTTCGCGTCGCGCTGGTCGGCGGGAGCTTTTGCCAAATCCGCTTTCGCCTGACCGGCCTGAGTCAACAAACCAACACCAGCATCGAAGTGCCCCTTCATGCCCTGGAATTTCTTCTGCTCTTCTTCCTGCTTCTTCTGCTGCTCCGCGTATTCCGCGCCCTGTTTGGCCACAACATCCTTGAAATTCAGATTCACCTTGGGCGTGTCTGCACCGGAAACGCGGACGGCTACTTCGTAAGGCTTATTCGGCGCAGGCAATTGTATAAACACCTTGTAGACGCCGTTTCGCAAGCCGCGAATCGTGAAATTGCCATCCTTGTCCGTCTTTGTGTCGGCCTTCGCGCCCTGGTCGCTGACCGCCTGGATTCCGATGTCGCCCCACGGCTTGCCGGTGACATCCAGAATCTGCCCGGAAACCACACCATCTTGCGCCGCTGCCCTTGGCGCAAATGCGCACGCAAACGCCGCCAGCAGGACGATCGACGTTACCCACGACTTCCCTTCTCTCCAACGTAGCTTCATGCCCCATTCTCCTTTGCCGCTCGAGAGCGTACCGCGTCCCCCGCCGGCGCGCGCCTATTATCTCCAAACCTGGCCCGATGCCAAGCTCAACCCTGCGCTACCACCGTCCGCCGGTAAGCGATAGGATCATCCACTCCTGCTTCAGCGAATGCGCACAAGCGCAGCAAGCAACTATCGCAGACGCCGCAGGCTGCATCTTCGCTCTGATAGCACGACCACGTCAAATGCAGCGGCGCCCCAAGGTCGACCCCGCGCCGGATGATCTCGCTCTTCCTCAGAGTGATCACCGGCGTAACAATTTCGATGTTTGTCTCGGGCCGCGTGCCGACACGCACCAATTCCTGGAATGCCCGGTAATACTCCGGCCGGCAGTCCGGATAGCCAGAGCTGTCCTCGGCAACCGCCCCGATGTATACAGCTTCCGCTCCAATCGCTTCCGCCCAACTCACCGCCACGGCAAGAAAATGCGCATTGCGAAACGGCACGTAGGTTACCGGAATATTCCCGTGCGGCGATGGCGGGCCTAACTCGCCTTCGGGCACGGCAATATTGGAATCTGTTAGCGCCGACCCTCCTATGGCGCGAAAATGATCCAACCGCACCACCAAGCGTTCGCGTATGCCATAGAAACTTGCAATATCCTCGAATGCCTTGTGCTCGCGTGCCTGCGTGCGCTGCCCATAGCCCGCGTGCAACGCAGCAATGTTCCCGGCGCCATGGCGTTCGCGCGCGATCGCTGTGGAGACGCAGGAATCCATCCCTCCGCTCAGGAGCACGACTGCTTGTTTATGCATCCCGTCGATCATTCATCGCACTCGAATTCCTCTGCTCCGGAACGTGAGAGCATGCGCCCTCTCTAAACGCCCTTGGTAGCCGGATCCCAAACGAATTTGTGCAGCTGCAGCCCCAGCCGTACCGGCAATCCGTCCGCGAGAATCCATTCCACCAAAGATCGCGGCTGCAACCCTTGCCACTTCCCTTCCGGATCGTCAAACACCGGCGAAAACAGCACGGCGCGCACTCGCTTCGCGAGTTGATGTTCCAGTGTGAAGTCGCGCGCAAATTCGTAATCGCGTCTCGTCGATACCACAAACTTCACCTCATCGTTTGCGCCGATCGCCTCCAGATTCTTCATCTCAAATGTTTCTGCTTCGCCGGAGTCCGGGCACTTCACATCCACAATCTTGATCACTTCTTGCGGCAAGCGCCCGACAAATCGCTCACCGCTCGTTTCGATCATCACGGTATATCCCGCGGCTACCAGTTTCTCAGCTAACGGATAAATTTCCTCCTGCAAGAGCGGCTCACCGCCAGTTAACTCCACAAGGGGCACTATTGCTTTAGATGCGTCCACACCGTTGTTGCGTCCAGCAAGCTCATCGACGCGCGCCACTGCTTCATCCACACTCATCTTCTTGCCGCCGTGAAATGCATAAGCGGTATCGCACCACGTGCACCGCAAATTGCAGCCCGTCAGGCGAACAAAAATGCACGGCAACCCGGCACGTGTGCCCTCGCCTTGAATCGATTTGAATATTTCGGTGACAAACATGAGGTCGTTGCTTTGTTTAATGCCGGCTTTGACTGGCCTTCCGCGCCGTCCTGCGGCCCAGCCACCAAATCGCGCTAAAAAATACAGCCATGGCCGCCAGCAAGCGCAGATAGCCGGGCGCTACGCCGATGTGGCGGAACACAAAGATATAGCCTGCGGTCACTAACAACACCGGAACCATGATGATGTAAATCGAGCGATTCATCGCTGCGCTCTCTGCGACTCCTACTTGCCGGGTCGGTATTGCGCGCTCGCGGCATCCGTCTCCCAAACCACGGTATCGGTGACGCGCGCGCCGGCGGGCAATTCCTTCACCCGCCCCGCGACTTCATCGTAGAAATACTTCGCAAGATTTTCCGCCGAAGGGTTCACCGTGCGGAACGGCTCCAAATCGTTGATGAATTGGTGGTCCAGGCCGCCGATGATCTCGCGAATCACTCTCTTCAATTCCGTAAAATCAAGAAGCAAACCGATGGAATCGAGCTGCGGACCTTCCACGCTCACGCGCACACGGTAATTGTGCCCGTGCACGTTCTCGCATTTGCCGCGATACCCGCGCAATGCGTGCGCTGCCGAAAATGTCTCTTCCACGCTGACCTGAAACATAAACCCTTTGTTCTTAAGCCTTTTCTTCCAGGAACTTAGCCACCTCTCTCAGCTCCTGCGTGGTCGCATAGCCGGGGAGAGACTCCAGGAAAATTTTACCATAGGCCATGCGCTGAATCCGGCTGTCGAGCAGCGCCAGGACGCCGCGATCCGTCTTCGTCCGGATTAGCCGCCCAAACCCTTGTTTTAGCGCGAGCACCGCTTGCGGCACCTGGAACTCCGAAAAAGCGTTGCGCCCATCCTCCTGTAAGGCCTTCACGCGCGCGGCAACAATGGGGTCGCTGGGCACCGCAAACGGCAGGCGATCCACAATCACGCAAGAGAGTTGATCCCCGGGCACATCCACGCCCTGCCAAAAGCTGGAAGTGGCGAAGAGCACCGCACCCGCCGTGTTCTTGAATCTTTCGAGCAAGACCGACCGTGGCGCTGTGCCTTGCAGTAAGAGCGGAAACGACACTCGTCCGCGAACGCGCTCGAACAAATCATTCATCTGCGAATAGCTGGTGAACAGGCAGAACGCGCGCCCCTCGCTGAGTTCAAGCAATTTCACGATTTCATCCGCCGCGGCCTGCGCAAAAGCCGGATTGCGCACGTCTGGTATGCCGCGTGGCATGTACAGCAACGCTTGCTTCTGCCAATCAAATTCCGGTGGCAGCGCTCCCTCTTTAGCATGGTCGAGCCCCAACCGCTGGCGGATATATTCAAAGCGCCCGGCAACCGTAAGAGTTGCCGATGTCAGCACGATCGACTCGAATTGCTCAAATAACCGTGCGCGCAGAACCTGGCTAACGTCGATCGGCGTCGCTGCCAGAAAAATGCCTTTGTTCCGGCGCTCATACCAGTAGACGAAATTGCGTTCGTGGGACTCGAAAAGAAACGCCAGTTCCTGCCGGATCTCGAAACTCCGGCGCGAGATGCGCAACAACTCTTCGGGCTTCTGCGCCATCGCCGCAAACTCGGTTTCCAACCCTTTCAACGCGCTGACCAAAGCGTCGTAGCTCTCGCGATGCTGTTCCAGGAAGGCTTCGCGCTCGTTTCTCTCAAACGGATAACGGCCATCGCGCGCCGGGAACGCATCAAAGAATGTCCTGCTGCGCTCGCGAATCCGCTGGGTTTTTCGCAGCAGCGCCGGCGTTCCGAGGTGCAGCAGCCGCATGCTAATGTCGGCGTCGCGCGCCAGTTCCTCGAATCGGTAATTTGAGATTTGCCGGCCGAAATAGTCGCTGGCCACGTCCTCCATCTCGTGCGCTTCGTCAAACACTACCGCTGAATATTCCGGCAAAATGCTGCCGAAATCGTCCTGCTTCAGGGCAAGGTCCGCGAAAAATAAATGATGATTTACGATAATCAGGTCCGCTTCTTTGGCGCGCTGCTGCATGGCCGTGATGAAGCATTGGCGGAAATCGGCGCATTTCTGCCCCGTGCAGGTATCTCGCCGCGCGTCCATTCGCGTCCAGAGCTCGGAATCGTCCGGCAGAAAGGTGAGCTCGGCGCGGTCGCCGGTTTCCGTCAGCTTGGACCATTCCTGAATTTGCCGGAAGGCGTCCATCTCCTCCATGCCCTTGAGGATCGGCTGTTCCGCAATCTGATGCAGCTTCGCGCGGCATAGAAAGTTCGAGCGGCCCTTCATCACCGCCACTTTCAATTCCGGGGCAAAATGCTTTTGCAGAAACGGAATGTCCTTTTGATAGAGCTGCTCTTGCAGGGACTTTGTAGCCGTGGAAATTACCACGCGGCGACCGCTGCATATTGCCGGAAGCAAGTAGGCCAACGTCTTTCCCGTGCCCGTTCCGGCTTCCACCACAACGTGATGACGCGTTTCAAACGCGTCCTGCACCAACTCCGCCATTAGGAGCTGTGCGCGCCGGTGCTCGTATCCGCCAATCATGCAGCGCTCGAGCAGACCGCCCGGGCCAAACACCTCCTGCATACTCGGCGGACTTTTCCTGTCCGGCGCCACCGCCTCAGCAGACAGCTGGCCTATTCCGTGGCGCGAATCCCCTTCAGAGGCCGGATGATCTTGCTCGGCGGCATTCATTTCTTCCGGCGTTGGAGACGCATGTCGCCGAACAGCCGTTGCTTCGCGTTTTGCCAACTCGCTATCCTCAAACTCAGTATGGGCTTTGTCTCGCCAACGATAGCATACGAAGTGACACGGCCATGACACGGACGTGTCTGCCCGCTCCTATAATCGGAGTTTCGCGCCGCATTTAATATTTGCGCAATTAGTTGTCATTTCGCGGATATCGGTCTCACGCCAGGCGTAAAGTTGTACTTGGGACGCCCGTGCCCTTATCACCTTAGGCTTGGCGCGCGTCGCCGTGGGGGCTCATGAACTTCCGGAATGTTCTTGCTTCGCTACTCTCAATATCGGCAATTTCTCTGGTCGCATGCAGCGGGCCCAAGAATCCGTCACCCCCACCGGGAGGAGGCACGGCAACAGTCAGCTTCACGTTAACGGCCGCGCCGCTCACGCCACCGCCCAGCACGAACCTTCTTTCGTTCATTGTCGACGTAAACACGATCACGCTCACATCTTCCACCGGGACGAACGTAAACATCCCCCTGAATGCCGCGAGTTTTAGCGTTGATCTGACCAAGTTGCAGAGCGACTCCGCATTTTTGGGCACGTCGGCCACGGTTCCTGCCGGCTCCTATACCAGCATCACCGTCAGCCTTTCCAATGCACTCGTTACTTTCTGTACGCAGTTGCAGGGAAACATTGGTTGTGCCCCAGGCAGCGTCACCACGATATCCGGAGGCGCGGCCGCAACGCCGAAAATCACGTCCGCACCGTTTCCCCTGACGCTGACGGCCAATCAAAAAACCGGCCTCGCGATCAACTTCAATCTGGGCAACGCGCTCACGGTAAACACCTCACAAGTGGTTACCGCGGTCAACCTCGCGGCGACAAATGTGCTGACCGCTGCCACATTGCCTTCCACAGCCACCAGTCTAAGCCCAGGGCAACTCGATTTTGTCGAGGATGTCACCGGAATCGTGACCGCAGCCAACTCGGTAACGCAGTCCGTCACGGTGAAAACCGCCACGCGCGGGTCCATCACAGCAGTCGGGAATTCCTTTACCGTATTTTCTCCGAACTGCACGGCCTTTCTCTTCAGCCTCTCTTTTTCTTCCTGCGTTGTGCAGGGCCAGGTTGCGAGCATCGACACAGTCCTCAATTCCGACGGGACTTTCACCTTGCTCGAGTACGATCCGTTATCGACCACGACAGGAGACTGGATCGAAGGGATCGTTCCGTTCATTCCCTCTTCTTCCACCCAATTTAATCTTGTTACGAACGATCTGGTGCTTGCGAGTTCCGGGAGTGTGATTAGCCCGAGTATTCCTCTCGGTGTCTTGGTGAACGCAACACTACCGAGCCCGAACACCAAGCCCTTCCTGGTCGACAGCAAAGGGCTCACGATTCCCACCAATTCCTTTGCCGGCAACACCGATGGTTCCATCTTCCTTCCGGGACAAACGCTTTCCTTGCACGTGACTGCTTTCACGGCGGCTTCCGGCAGCACTCCCGCGAGCGTAAGCGTGGACACGGTATATCTTCGCTTTACGCGCGTTTCCGGCACCGTTGCGAGTACAGGAACGCAAGCCACCTTCAATATCCAGAATCTTCCATCGTTCTTTGGGATGACGACGCCGCTCTCGGTGGAAATCACGCAGGGCGCGCCGCCCAGCATACCGGCAACCAATTTCGATGGTGTGACAGCCGCCACCGCGCTTAGCAACCCGCAAACGGTTTCGATTCGCGCTTTGTACTTTGGCGGGGGGACGCAGAATCCATCCGCAATGCCGTTCAGCGCTGCGAAGGTTCGCGTTCCCTAGATATTCTTTCGGTCTTGCTGCGCCTCGAAGCTCAGCCTTGTTTACGCCGGCTGCATCCCGCCCACGGTTGTGTTTGGCGGCAGCGGAGGCGCGTAGGGTGCGGACGGCGTACTGGCGATCGACGGTTGGAAACGGTTGTAGAGCGCCAGAGAAGTTGCGCCAAGGCCCCAGACGATCACGGCAAACTTAACCCATCCGCCGGCTGCCGGAATGACAGTCGCCAGACGGACAATCACGATACCAACCACCATCCTGCCGATTAGCGGCCACGTCTCGTTTGTGCGGCCCATCAGCCATTGCCCGACCAACGCTCCTACAACCAACTGCGCATAATACAAAGATGCGTACCAGATAAAGAATGTGGAGATGCCGACAAATAATCCGACTACGGTTACGCAAGCGATGATGGCGGCGATGGGTATGCCGAAAAATACCAAAACCCCCAAACCGAAAGACGCGCCATAGCGCTCCGCGTTCGCTACCGCTTCCCTCGAAAACTGGGGCATGAGCTGGAACAGCACGAGGCCGAAAAGGACGAAGGCGCCCAGCCAGATCACCTGCCAGACGTAATAGTGCCCTTCCATATAATGAGGCTTGTGCTCAAGCTTCTGAAAATCGACGGGCGAAACCAGCTTTGCGTTAGGTGATACATCCGGGGGTTTATCGCCCTTGTATTGAATCGGGCCATGTACCTCCGCGCTCGAACCAATGGTCAGGGCTTGTCCTCTGACTTGAATCGCTCCATCCACTTTTCCGTTGATGCCAATATGCTTGCCCATGGAGAGAATGTCTCGCCCCACAGCGCCATCCAGGTTCAACGAATCGACGAATACGGTCAGACTGCCTGCGATTTTTGCGTTGGACTCAAGATTCACAGTCTCATCGAAAGTCAAAACGTTCTTTGCGACGGTCCCTCGAATGGTCAAAGTATTAGTACCCGCCCGAACATTGCCGTCCACCTGGCCATTAACTTGGAGTTGTTGGGCGAAAGCGAAAACGTCGCCCCTTACGTGCCCGTTCACGATGACATCATGTCCGAAAGCGAAGACGTCGCCATCGACATTGCCGTCCACACGAATGTGATCGCCCATCAGAAATATGTCCGTCTTGACGGTTTCGTTGCGATCCACCGCAACGGACTCGCCCTTACGTGTCTCGGAGGCAAAGGCGGACGCGGGCTGCAGCACGAGCGCCGCGCAGAATCCCGCGAGCATAATGGCGAGTGCGGAACCGCGGCGGACGCGTTTGCGGAAGAAGACCAGCGCGAATCCGGCGACGGTGAGCAGCGCCAGCACCTCCAACAAAGTGATCATCGATTGCCATCCTTTCCAGAAGGCGCCTTGAAAAATGAGCAAACTCAAAAGGTTCGGCCCGCCAAATCCTGCTAGCTCCAACTGCGTCTGCCAGGGCTCAATATATCCGGTATACAGCGCATACACGCCCGTCGCCGCCAACCCAAAGGCTAAAGTCCAGATCCATTGCATGGACTTGCGCGCCCGCTCCTGA
>Ga0137418_10001278_pt1 | contig 23115 bp, 26 predicted proteins | sample CZODoug3_1_2_16f_FD_122242 | JGI IMG/M metagenome (GOLD analysis project Ga0137418, IMG submission 122242) | Vadose zone soil fungal communities from Angelo Coast Range Reserve, California, USA - CZODoug3_1_2_16fungal (Hybrid Assembly) | ecosystem: Environmental > Terrestrial > Soil > Vadose...
GCCGAGCAGAATTTCCACCAGGCGATCCGCATCGCCGACCGCGGCTACATCATCGTGCACGGCGAGATCGTGTTCGAAGGCAGAACGGTCGCCGAGCTCGAGCAGAACCCGCTCGTGAAGAACTACTACCTTGGCTCTGCGGCTTAAGGATCTTCCCCTGGGCGCCTTCGGCGCCGTGATGGGCCTCGCCGGCCTCGGCCTGAGCGCCCGCGCGGCCGCGACTGTTTTCCCCGGTGTGGTGCGGGCGCCTGCCTACTTCACCGAATTGTGGATTTTTCTGGGGGTAGTGGCGCTTGGCGTGCTTTTACCCGCGTATCTCCTGAAATTAATTCGTTACCCGGCTGCGGTGCGAGAGGACTTCACCAATCCTGCAACGCTCGGCTTCTGCGGTGCGCTGCCGGTGGGCATGACGCTCGTCGCCGGCGGGCTTTCGCCTTACCTGCCGCCGGTCGCCGACGCGATCTGGTGGACAGGCGCCGCGCTGCTCGTCGCGTTTCAGGTGTGGGGCCTGTGCCGGGTGCTGGCGGGCGGCATCGAGCTGGCGCGCGTCAATGCCGGCTGGATGATCCTGTTCATCGGCGGCATCGTCTTTCCCGGCGCGGGTATCGCGCTCGGGCATGTCGAGGCGTCGCGCTTCCTGTGGGGGTTCTCGACCGCCATCACGCCGCTCGTCATGGGGCTGGTGTTCTACCGCGCGGCGATCGCCCCGCCGCTGCCCGAGGCGCTGCGCCCGAGCTGGTTCATCCTGCTCGTGCCGCCGTCGCTGATCTATGCCAACGGCGTGGCGCTGTTTTCCCTCGAGTTTCTGGAAATCCTGTATTTCTCGGGGCTGGTCCTCGCCGTCGCGCTGCTCGTCTACGCGCGCAATTTCCTGCGCTGGCCGTTCGCGCCGTCCTGGTGGGCGTTTACCTTCCCGCTCGACGCTCTGGCTTACGCTGCCGCGCGCTACGCGCAGAGCCACCCTTCGATGCCGTGGAAGCTGGTCGCCGCGGCGGCGCTGGCTGTCGCGACGCTTTTTGTGGTGGTCGTTCTCTGGAAAACTGTTCGCAGCGCTGCATCGCGAGCGGCGTGAACTCGGCCTGCGGCTGGTTGCCGCCGATGATGAACATCAGCAGGTGCTCCTTGCCCGGCTCGTCGTAGGTCACGTTCATGAAGCGGCGCGCGACGCCGACCGGGAACGAGATCACGTCGAGCGGGTCCAGGTCCACGTGCTCCATCGCCCGGCCCTCGTTCCACTCGCAGCGCCACTTGCCGGTGATCGGGATGAAGGTCTCGTTGGTGTCGTGGTTGTGCATCAGCGGGCCCTTGCCCGGCTTCGCCTTGCAGTAGCCGAGGTTGAAGCCCTCGGCGATGGCGATCGCCGGCATCGCGGAGGCGTCGTTGCCCACCGGGGAAGTGGTTGCCGCGTTGTCGGTCATGGGAGGCTGAAACCCGATCACCGCGTACAGCTTGCGGCGGCACTCGGGCAGCGGGCTGTCGGGCAGGCCGCCGTCGGAGCCCTTCAGGTCCTTGAAGCGCGCCACGCGCTGCATCATCTCTTCGCGGCTCCAGTTTCGAATATCTTTCCAGTCGCTCATCGCATTTCCTCCTTACGTTAGTATCGTACTCGGGAGGAGGACTCATGCGCACGCTTTTCAAGATCCTTGCAGTACTGTTTCTCACGGCTTGTACGACCACCCCACCGGCCCCGCCGAAAACCGTCAACGTCATCGTCTTCCCCGGCGGCTTCAACTGGCCGATCTGGGTAGCGCAGGAGAAGGGCCTGTTCGCGAAGAACGGGCTCGATGTAAAGGTGACGCCGACGCCGAGCTCGGTGTTCCAGCTCACCAACCTGATCGAGGGCAAGTTCGACATCGCGATGACGGCGATCGACAACCTCATCGCCTACCGCGAAGGGCAGGGCGAGGCCAAGGTCGACGGGCCGGACCTGATCGCTTTCATGGGCGGCGACAACGGCTTCCTGCGCCTGGTCGCGGTCCCGGAAGTGAAGACTCTTGCGGATTTGAGAAATAAGACTGTTTCGGTCGATGCGCGGACGACCGGCTATGCCTTCGTGCTGTTCGAGATGCTCGAGCGCGGCGGCCTTGTGCTCGACCGCGACTACACCGTCGAGCGCGCCGGCGGCGTTTTGCAGCGCTTCCAGGCGCTGATGGAGAAGAAGCACGCGGCGACGCTGCTCCTGTCTCCCTTCGAGCTGCAGGCGGAAGCGAAGGGGTTTAACCGCCTCGGCAATGCAACCGATGTGCTCGGCGCCTACCAGGGGCTGGTGGGCGGCGCGCGCAAAGCCTGGGCCGACGCCAACCGCGATGCGGTGGTCGGCTATATCCGGGCGTTCTCGGAAGCGGTCGACTGGCTCTACGACCCGCGCAACAAGGACGAGGCGGTCCTCATCTTCCGCAAGAACCTGCCTAGCGTGCCGGAGCAGGGCGCGCAGGCGGCCTACGGCGTGCTGCTTGCGCCGAGCGGCGGCTTCCAGAAAAAGGCGCAGATCGACCTCGAGGGCGTGCGCACCGTGCTGCGGCTGCGCTCAAAGTACGCCGAGCCGAAGAAGAGCCTGACCGACCCGGCTAAGTACTACGACGCGAGCTTTTATCAAGCAGCTTCGCGCGAGCCCGCTGCCACACCGAGGTCGGGCGGGATGTAAGCGACGTCAGTCAGGCAAGTGCGGGATAAAGCGTCTGCGCCGTCTTGGCAAAAATCCATTCTTGGTCCTGCTGCGGCAGAAAAGCGAGCGAGCTTTTCGCCAGCGCGAGTAGTTCGCGAAGCGTCCCGTCGGAAGCCGGGTAATTAGAACCCCACGCAATACGATGCGAACCGAATTCCTCGACCAGTCGGCCGAAAAAGCTTTCCGGCGTCGCTTTTCCACGGCGCGCTTCGGTAAACACACGCGGTGTCACCTTGAGATAGACGTTGGGATAGCGTGCGAGGTCGAACAGACGTTGAGCCGCGGGGTATGGCGGTCCTTCGTCGAGGACGGGCCGCGCCAGATGATCGAGGACGACCCGCACCCGCGGAAAGCGTTCGATCATTCGCACCACTTGCGGGATCGCCTGTGCGGACATTTGCAGACAAATCGGCAGGTCAAGCTCGACGGCGCATTCCCAGGCCGGATAGGATTTCGGATCATCGAGCGCCGCCTGCTCGGTCATTGTGCTGCCGAAGCTGAAAATGCGCAGCCCGGTGAGACGCTTTCTTCGCCAATAGCGCATGCGTTCGGTCGCGTCGGGTGCGATTACATCGACCGAAAAGACGCCGGTGAATTTGTCCGGATGCGCGGCAACTGCGTCTGCGACATAGGAATTATCATGGCCATAGCAGGTCGAGGCTTGCACGAGCGCCGATCTCTCCACGCCAGCCGCCGCCATCGCAGCGATCATTTCCGGCAACGAAACCGGCCGGGAGCGTGACCAGTCCGATTGATGCCCGCCCACTGGCGCCACCGGATAGCGCTGGACATCATTGCTGATGATATGCGGATGAATATCAATCACGGTCATAGAACGACATACTTCATCGCGACGATTTCGTTGCTCGGCTTGGTGACTGCGGCCAGCCAGCCCGCGGAGGCAGAAACGTATCCGGCGCGGCCGGTGCGCATCATCGTGCCCTATGGTGTTGGCGGCATTGCCGACGTCACCATGCGCATGGTGGCACACAAGCTTAGCGAGCGTCTCGGCCAGCAATTCCTCATCGACAACCGGCCCAGTGCGGGCGGCGTCGTCGCCATGCAAGCGGCGGCCGTTGCTGCGCCCGACGGCTATACGCTCGCCATGATCGGCGGCGGGCTGACTATTGCCAGGTCGCTATTCAAATCGCTGCCTTATGACATCACCGTGGACTTCGTGCCGATTTCGACCACGGCGTTCTATGGAATTATCGTTGCGACCAAAGCAGGATCACCGTTGACGTCCGTCACCGAAATCATCGGCGCTGCGCGGAAAAATCCAGGCCGGCTGAATTTCGGCACCATCAACCCGGGCAGCACCCAGCATCTTGCCGCGGAGCTGTTTCGGATCGCTGCTGGCATCGAGGTCACGATGATTCCCTACAAGACCACGCCCGACGTAGCTACCGGTCTGCTACGCGGCGACGTAGACGTGGCGTTCGAGTATTTCCCTGGGTTTCAGGCGCCTATTCACGACCGCCAAATTGCGGTCGTTGCAACCACCGGTAAGGAACGAGCCCCCAACATGCCGGGCGTGCCGACCGTCGGCGAAAGCGGCCTGCCTAATTATGAGGTGACGAGCTGGAACGGTTTGGCTGCTCCGGCCGGTGTGGCGCCCGAAATCGTCACGCTGCTCTCGCGCGCGGTCAACGAAGCACTTAGGTCGCCGGATATTCAGGCCATTTCACGGCGGGCGGGAATGGAAGCCCGCGGTAGCACATCAGAAGACCTGCGCGCTCGCATCAAGAGCGACGTTGCCAAGTGGGCGGACGTGATCGAAAAGGCCGCCATCGAGAGGAAATGATCCGTTTCTAGCGCTTGAGCCTTGCCATGGATTCAAGCACCGCGCACACCGACGCCGTGTCCTGCTTCGCGAATCCCTGCGCCATCGCCGCGGTGTAGACCGCGGCCGAGGCGTTGAAGAGCGGCGTCGGCACGCCGAGCCGGGTGGCGAACTCGCCGATGATCTTCATGTCCTTCTGCCACACCTCGTTCTTCATGGTGGCGTTGTCGTAGCGCCCGGCGACCATCTGCGGGCCGCGCACCTGGAACATGCGCGAAGTGCCGGCGCCGTCGCCGATGACGCGGTAGATGGTTTGGGGATCGAGCCCGGCCTTCATGCCGAGCACGAACGCCTCCGCGGCCGACACGTTGTGGATCGCCACCAGCAGGTTGGCGACGAATTTCATCTTGCTGCCGTTGCCGAATTCCCTCAAGAAATAATGCGCCCGCGAGAAGCCTTTCAAAACCGGAATGACTTTCTTGAAGGCCTTTTCATCCCCGCTCGCATAAACCACCAGGTCCTTGGTCCTCGCCTGCGCTCCGGTGCCTGAGAGCGGGCAGTCGAGCAGCGTCTTTCCCACGACGTCCCTTGCCTTGAGCTTGTCCTCGATCGGCAGCGTGCTAGTCTCGATAACAATGGCGCCTCTCAACTTCGGCGCGACTTGATGAAGAGCGTATGAGGAGGGCAGCGAGGTGATGATGATCGGTGCCGTCGAGGCGACTTCTTCTACCGAACGGCAGCGCGTGCCGGCGCGGCGCGAGGCAACGATGTCATAGCCGTAAACCGCGAAGCCGGCGCGCGCCAGGTTCGCGGCCATCGCCGAGCCCATGATGCCCAGGCCGATGACGCCGACCGCCCGTTTCATTTCTTCTTCTTCGTCTTCCTGGAAGGGGTTTTCTTTTTCGGGCCCAGCGGCTTCGCACTGACCAGCACGGCTGCGACGATGCACGGCTCGCTGCCGCGCACGCTCCAGGAATGGTTGGTCCCGCGCTGCACGAGGATGTCGCCCGCGCGCAGCAGCGTCGCGCCCTTCTCCATGACGGCGTAGATCTCGCCCTTCAGCACGATGATGTAATCGACGGTGCGAGTCCGGTGCATCATCGGGTCGCTCGAGCGCTTGTCGGCGGCGTGGCCCGCGCCGATCGAGGCGAAAGCCTCGCGGGCGTCGGCGCGCTCGCGCCATTGCGAATCGGGCGGGAACTCGACGATGCGCAGGATCGAGCCGTTCTTCGGCGGCTCGAGCCGCACCGGCCGGTCTGCCGCATCTTCATGGCCGGCGTTGCTCGCCGGCGCGCCGCGCGTTTCCCACAGGTCGGTGAGCGCGAGGCCGGGCATCGACGCCATCTGCTTCACGTTGGGCGCGAAGCCATCGGCGATGATGGTGGAATTGCCACCGGGGTCGTGGCCGGTGAGGACGCGGCGAACGCGCCAGATCATGTCACGGCGTCGCTGGCGGCGACGGTCCGGCGCGTCTGGCCGGTTCCGGCCGGCGCCAGGTGGAAGTCCCAGTCCAGCCGCAGGAACGGCGCCGGCAGGCCGAGCTTCTTCGCCTCCGCGGGGGAGTCCACTTTCCTGAACTCGCCGATCAGCGATTCCTTCACCGCGAACACCGCGTCGGAGTCGAGATAGGGATCGCCGGAGACGAATACATGCGTGATCACCTGCTGGTAGCCGTCCGCCGACACGATCGCGTGCATGTGCGCCGGGCGCATCGGGTGGCGGCCCATGGCGCGCAGCAGGTCGCCGACCGGGCCGTCGTCGGGCACACCGTAGAACTGCGGCTTGTAGGTCTTGAACGCATAGCGGCCTTCGGCGTTGGTGAGCACGCGGCCGCGCAGCTCGAACTCGGCTTCCGGATCCTGGATGTCGTAGACGCCGTTGGCGCGCGCCTGCCAGATGTCCAGCGCCGCGCTGGGAATCGGCTTGCCGTCGGTCGACAGCACGCGGCCGGTGACCCAGGTCGTCTCGCCCTCGACCGTGGCGCCCTTGGTGAAATCGGCGCCGTACTCGAACTCCGGCGCGCCGTGCGCGAAGAACGGGCCGAGCACCGTCGCTTCGGTCGCCCCGGGCGCCGTCTTGTGGTTGAGCGCGACCACCATCATCGACAGGCCGAGGATGTCGGAGAGCAGGATGAACTCCTGGCGCTTGTCGTCGCATTTCTGGCCGACGGCGGTGAGGAACTTGATGCCCTCGAACCATTCCTCCTCGGTGAGCTGCACGTCGCGCGCGAACGCGTGCAGGTGCTTCACCGCGCCGGTGATGATCTGCTTGAAGCGGGGGTTCTTTGCGTCCTTGAGCCGCGCGAGGACGGCGTCGGTGAGCGTGTCTTCGGTGAACTGGCGCATGGCGAGCTCCTCCTTCCCGGGGTATGGCGCAAGTGTATTATCAAAAGCGCCGGTGAGACTCGTCACTTTCACGTTGGGAAACGCCCCGCCCCGGGCGGGCGCGCTGCTCGAAGGCGATCGCAAGGTCCTCGACCTGCAGGCCGCCTACTCGCGGGTCTACCACGGCAGCTCGCCGCTGCTGGAAAGCGTGCTGGCGATCGTGGAGGCGGGCCCCGCGGCGCTCGACGTCGCCGATCAGCTCGTCCGCGGCTCGAGCGATACCACGACGCATGACCGCGCGGACCTGAAGCTGCTCGCGCCGATTCCCTGCCCGCCGCAGATGCGCGATTTCCTGTGCTTCGAGAAGCATCTCCTGCAGGCGTTCCAGGCGATCGGAAAAAAACCGCCCCAGGCCTGGTACGAGCGCCCGCTCTTCTACCACCCGAGCCGCTTCTCGGTCTGCGGCCCGGACGCCGAGGTGCCGTGGCCTTCCTATAGCGAGTCGCTCGACTACGAGCTGGAGTTCGGCTGCTACATCGGCAGACCCGGCAAGGACATTACGAAGGAAAAGGCCCGCGAGCACATCTTCGGCTACACCATCTTCAACGATTTCTCGGCGCGCGACGAGCAGACCAAGGAAATGGCCGGGCAGCTCGGCCCGGGCAAGGGCAAGGACTTCGACAACGCCAACGCGATGGGACCGTGCCTGGTGACCGCCGACGAGATCGGCGATCCTTACCGGCTCGAGATGGTCGTGCGCGTGAACGGCGAGGAGCGCGGACGGGGGAACTCGCGCGACATGCGCTGGAAGTTCGAGGACTGCATCGCGCACGCCTCGCGCTCGGAGACCCTGCATCCCGGCGAGTTCTTCGGCTCGGGCACCGTCGGCAACGGCTGCGGCCTGGAGAGCCTGCGCTTCCTGCAGCCCGGCGATACCGTCGAGCTCGAGGTCGAAGGCATCGGCGTGCTGCGCAACCGCGTGGTCCAGACGCGATAAACAAGCAGGAGGCTGCAATGCCCTTAGATCCAACCATGCCCGCCCCTTCCACGGCCCAACACGGATCAGCCATGCCTCGCCTGCTCGGAGGCATGTCGGTGTTCACGCTGCTGATGACCATCCCGCAGGTCCTCACCATCTGGCTGGGCCACGAAGCCGCTGGCGTTTCGGTTGCCTCGTGGAGCGCCTACCTGCTCTCCGCAGTCCTGTGGTTCTGGTACGGGATACAGAAGCGCGACAAGAACATCTATCTTCCATGCATAGGGTGGATCGGCCTCGATAGCGCCGTGATCGTAGGCGCGTTGATCTACGGATAGAGGGACGGGTCTGCCAGAACACGGCGGCTGGTCTGTTTGCGGCGATCGGCATTGCTCTCCTGGTATAGCCCCTGGCGCTCGAGCCAGCGCTGGATGAGCGCGGCGATCTCCAGGTTGTTGCGGTCCATCATCAGCAGGTGCGAGTTGCCGCGGATACCGACGCTCGGCAAGTCGACGACATCCACCTTGCCGCCGGCCCGGGTGATGCCCTCGGTGAACTCGATGCCGTTTTTGCGGATCTGCGGCCAGCGCGCGTCCTGCGCGATGAAGTCGCCGTAGAGCATCAGCACCGGGATGCCCTTCAACGCGGCCGCCTGCTGGGGATCGCCGGTGCCGGCGGGCTCCACTGCGATCAGCGCCTTCACCTTGTCGGGGCGCACCTGCGCCGCCCTGAAGCCGAACTGGCCGGCCTGCGAGTGGAACAGGATCGCGCAGGGGCAGACCTTGTCGATCTCGGCGATATAGGCGCGCAGGATGGCGTCGTCGGTGGTGGTCCAGCGCGGCACGTTCTGCTTCACGAAGTTGTCGTAGGCGCCAACGGGAAACTGGCTGCCGGGCAGGACGCGCTGCTTCGCCGGGTCTGGCGAGTACGAGCCGGCGCCCTGCCCGATGCGGAAGCGCTCGAAGGGATTGGCCTTGGTGAGGAACACCGGCTCGCTCTTGAAGATGTCGGGGTACATGGCCCAGCCGGCGCGGCCGCGCTCGACCGCGTCGGAGTTGTAGACATCCCAGCCCTGGCGCACGAAATAAGTCAGCCAGCCTTCGCGGCCGTCGGGCGTGGTCTCGTAGGTGACGCCGGTGAGGCCGCCGCCGTGCCACAGCAGCAGCGGCACGCCGCCGCGGCGCTCGGCGGGCAGGAAGTACTGCACGTACATCGCCTCGACCGAGTAGGTACCGTTCGGGTCGACCTTCGCCGGCACGCCGCCCGGGGTAAACACCACTTCCTTCACCGGCTTGCCCGAAATCTCCACGTCGCGCCCGCCGACGTGGAACGAGCCCATGTCGCGCAGCGCGATCGGCGCCTGGGCGCAAGCCGAAACAATCAGAACAAGAGAACTAAGGATTGCCCGCACGGTTGATCCTTCCTTCGAGCTGCTCGGCTTCGCGCTGGTCGAGGCGATGCGTGAGATCGAAGATCTCGCGCCCGCGCTGATAGCCGGTGCTGAAGCCCGTCTCCAGCGGGCACACGGGGGCGTAGCCGTGTCCCGCGCGGCCGTTCGAATAGCCGCGCTCGTAGGTGCAGAAAGTCTTGAGGCCCTCGTTGCGGCCCGCGAGATAGCGCTCGGTCTGCGGCGCGACGCTGTACTCGGCGCAGGCGCGGCGGTGGTCGCCGAGCCGCTCGAGCGGCCGGCCGAGCGCGCCGTCCTCGAGGCCGACCGCGTACCAGTCGGCGTTCAGGCATTGGTTCTTGCTCAGGCTGGCGCAGCCCGCGAGAACTGGAATTCCCAGGATGAGGAGGCCGATGGCCAGCAGGGGGTGGGTCTGCATAGCCGGTTTGTACATGATCCTGAGCGGTGTTGACCGCTATCGGGCCATACTTATCCCGACGTCCGGCAGCGCCTATTTTTTACCAAGAGAACGTCAGGAAACAATCAGGGAGAAGCGTGGAAAAGTAACGTGTTTGCAAGCCATGCGCCTTGTAGTGGAAAACCGTACAAAAGGCCTCCTGATTTTTAACAAGAGAACGTCAGGAAACAATCATGGAAAAGTGTGGCAAATTAACGGCTTTGCAAGCGATTTAACAGTAGAGTTTGAGCATTTCCTGTACAGTGCACCTGTAATGAAAAACCCTACAAAAGGCCTCCTGATAGCGCTGTTGCTCTGCGGCACGTGCGGCTCGGCGCTCGCCGGAAGCAGCACCGGGAGCTTGAGCATCACCGCCACGGTCGCCCAGACATGCTCTGTTTCCGCGACCTCGACGCTCGCGTTCGGCGCTTACGATCCCGTGGTCGCCAATGCCTCGAGCGCGCTCACGGGCACGGGCTCGGTTTCCATCAAGTGCACTAAAGGCTCCTCGGGAATCACCATCGATCTCGATGCCGGCGCGCACGTCTCGGGAACGCAGCGCAGGCTTCAGGGCGCCACGGTCACGACGGATTTTCTGAACTACGGCATCACGCAGCCGGCCACCACGAGCCCGTGGACCAGCTGTGCGGGCAGCACCGTGTGGGGCTCGACTGTAGGCGGCTCGGTGTACACGCCGAGCGGCGTCACCTGGAGCGCGGCGGCGGCGCAAGCCTTCACAGTGTGCGGCTCGGCGCCTGCGGCCCAGAACATTTCCGCGCAATCGTATTCCGATACCGTGACAGTCACGGTGAATTTCTAGTCGAAGGGGGCACATCATCATGAAAAGCTACAAACTCGCAAGCCTGGTCGGCAGCGCTATGGTCGCCTGCAGTATCGGCAGCGGCGCATGGGCCGGAACGAACACCGGAAGCCTGAGCGTCACATCCTCGGTCGCCCAATCATGTATCGTATCGACGACCTTGGCGCTCGCGTTCGGCGCTTACGATCCGACCGCCGCCAGCGCCCTGCCTGGCACCGGCTTGGTATCGCTCAAGTGCACGAAAGGCTCCTCCGCCATCACCATCGACCTCGATGCCGGCAGCCATGCGAGCGGCTCGCAGCGCAGGATGCTCGGCGGCACGAGCGGCGACTTTCTGAACTACAACGTCACGCAGCCCGCGACCACCACCCCGTGGACGAGCTGCGCCGGCAGCACCGTATGGGGCTCGACGGTCGGCGGCTCGGTCTACACGCCGAGCGGCGTGACCTGGAGCGCAGCCGCGGCGCAGGCCTTCACGGTATGCGGCTCCGTTCCGGCGGTGCAGAACGTGTCGGCCGATGGCTCCTACACGGATACGGTAATCGTCACCGTCAACTTCTAAGCTACGGGGCTTGCTCCCCGGACCTATGATGCGCTCGTGCAGGTTGAGGCCGGCCCTCGGGCTGGCCTTGCTGCTTTCAGCAGCGCCCGCGCTGTGCGGGACATTTACGACGGGCGCGGCGACCGTGAGCGTCAACACGACCATAAACAGCAATTGCACGATCTCGGCCACGCCGATCACCTTCGGCAGCTACGATCCGATCGGCGCCAACAGCGCGAGCGGCATCGCGCTTACCGCGCCGGGCACCATATCGCTCACCTGCCTGAAGGGCAGCTCGCCCACCATCGCGCTCGGCCAAGGCAACAATTTTTCCGGCACGCGGCGCCTGAAAGACGCTTCGAGCGGCGATTTCCTCGCCTACGAGCTCTACCAGCCTTCGGCTGCCACGTCCGGTGCCGCCTGCACTTACTCCGGCACCATCTGGGGCACGAGTGGGACTTACGGCACGACCTTTACGCCGTCCGCCACATGGAGCGCTTCTTCCGCTTTCAGCTTCAATGCCTGCGGCAGCATTTCGCGCGGCCAGAATCCGAGCATCGGACCCGGCTACCAGGACACCGTGGTTGCTACGGTGAACTTCTAGCCCTAGTATCCAGCCATCTGATAAGAAAGCAGCTTTGAAGGGAGCCGCCTTTGGGGAAATCGACGCAAGGACCGCTTGCCCGCGCTCTGCTGAGCGCTCGCCTGGGACTGTTTTTCCTTGTATCCGCGCTCTCGCTTGGCGCGAAGGCAGGCTCGTTCGAAGTCAACCCGATTCGCGTCGACCTCTCCCCCGCGAACCGCAGCGTTGCAGTGACGGTAAGGAACAGCGGGACCGATGCCGTTGTGGTACAGGTCAGCGTCTCGGCATGGTCGCAGGAAGAGGGCAAGGACGTCTTGACGCCGACCAACGAAGTCCTGGTGAGCCCGCCGATCATGACCATCCCGCCGGACCGCGAGCAAATCGTGCGAGTCGGCTTGCGCCGCGCCCCGGACACGCAACGCGAACTCAGCTACCGCATCTTCCTGCAGGAGGTTCCGCCGCCGCCGCAGCCCGGGTTCCAGGGCCTCGTCATCGCGCTGCGGATCGGCCTGCCGATCTTCGTGCAGCCGCGGCAGGGACCGGCGAAAGCGGCGCTGATATGGAACGCCGAGCTGAGCAAGGACAACACGATCCGGCTGAAAGTCGAGAACCAGGGCACGGGCCACATCCAGATCTCCACGGTCGAGCTGTTCCATCCCCAGGACAAGGAACCCATTGCCGAGCAGTCCGGGCTCACCTACGTGTTGCCGGGCCAGTCGCGCGAATGGAACCTCAAGCTGCGCAGCACGCGCGCAAAGAAGGGCGACAACCTGCGGATGAAGGTCTCCACCGATGCGGGCAGCATCGACGCGCAGATTGATTTGGCTGGCCCGTAGACTTCCTTCGCTGCTGCTTTCTGCAACGTTGTTCGCCTGGCTGCCGCGCGCCGCGCTTGCGCAAGAAAAGGAACTGAAGCTCCGGCTGTCGGAGCAGCTCTCGCGGGACGCGGAGCAGCGGCCAAGGCGCGCGGCACGCGCGCCCCGCGTGCGCGATCGCTCCGGCACGCTCCGGCTCAGGCTGAGCCGGCAGCTCACCGAGCCCCCCGCCATCGCGGTCATCTCGCCGGGCGCTCCGCGTGCCGCGGCGCCTTCGCCTCTGGCGAGTCCCGCGCCACCAGTGCCGCCAGCACCGCAACGCGTGACGGAATTGCTGCTACAGGTCGACGTCAACTGGCAGCGGCTCGATGAGCCGGTCCTGGTCCTGAGGCGCGAAGACGGCACGCTGCTCATCGCGGGGGAAGATCTGGATCGCTGGCGCCTGCGGCGCCCTAGCACGCCGCCGTACGAGTATGAAGGCCGGCTTTTTTATCCGAGTAGCGACTTGCCGCGGCTGAAGCTGAGGCTGGACGAGCGCACGCAAACCTTGACGATGTCCGCGGACCCGCAGGCGTTCGCGGGCACCGTACAGGCAGTCACCGGGGAGCGCTACCCGCCGCCGGTGCTGCCGCAGCCCGGTGGATTTTTCAACTACACGCTTTCCGGAACGCGCATCCAGGACACAACCACGCGCAACGGCCTCTTCGAAGCGGGCTTTTTCAGCCAGCACGGCGTTTTCACCAGCAGCGTGGTCGCGCCCGACCTCACGCGCAGCCAGGGCTGGCTGCGGCTCGATTCGACCTACGCGGTCGATTATCCCGCCGAGCTCGTTAGCGTTCGCCTCGGCGACACGATCACCCGGCCGGGCACGTGGGGGCGCGCGGTGCGTATCGGCGGCGCGCAGTATGGCACCAACTTCAGCACCCAGCCGGGATTCATTCGTTCCCCGGTCTTGCAGGCCGCCGGGTCGGCCGTCCTCCCGTCCACCGTCGACGTCTTCATGAACAACGCGCTCGTGCAGCGCAGCGCCGTCCCCCCCGGGCCGTTCTCCATTCAGAACATTCCCGTCGTTACGGGAAGCGGCGAAGTCCGCATGGTGGTGCGCGATCTCCTCGGACGCGAGCAAGTCATCACGCAGCCGTTCTACAGCAGCGCGACGCTTCTTAAGCAAGGGCTCGCCGACTACTCCTACGAGGTCGGCGCGATACGGAACAACTTCGCGGTAGAGAGCAATGATTACGGGCAGGCCGTAGGCGCCGCCACCTATCGCAGGGGAATCACAGACTACTTCACCGCAGAAGTCCGCGGCGAGGCGACGCGCGATCTGCAGGCGGTCGGGTTCTCGGGCGCCGTGAGGGCCGGCAACTTCGGCGTGTTGAGCGGCACGTTTGCGGGAAGCCGCAGCGAGGCGGGCGTCGGCCGGCTGCTCGGCCTGGGCGTCGAGCACCTGAGCGGCAGCATAAGCGTCGCGCTGCAGACGCAGGTCGCCAGCCCGGATTTCCGGCAGACCGGGATGGAGCCGAACGAGCTGCCGCGGCGCCGCCAGACCTTCGGCACCATCGGCTATGCCATGGGGCCGCTCGGCTCCCTGTCTGCGACTTACGGCATTCAGCAGTTTCGCGATCAGGCGCAAGCCGAGATCGCGACCCTCACCTACTCGGTCCCGCTCGGTAAAGTGGGCAACTTGTCGTTGACCGCCCTGCGCTCCTACGGCGCCGCCGGGGCGACGACGGTGTTCGCCACGGTAACGATTCCCCTGGGAGAGCTCACCTCGGGTACCGTTACTTTCGACCGAACGCGCGACAGCGCGACCGGGGCCACCAGCGAAAATCGCACTCTGGTCATGCAGAAAGGCTTGCCGCTCGGCGACGGCTATGGCTACCGCGTGCAGAGGCGAAACGAGGATCTGCTCGGAAGCTATAGCCTGCAGACCGGCGTCGGCACGTACGTGCTGGAAGCAAGCCGGCCGAAAGATGGTCCCGGGGCCGCGCGCGTCGGAATAACCGGGGGCATCGGCGTCGTCGGCGGCCATCCGTTCCTCAGCCGCGCGCTCACCGACAGCTTCGGCGTCGTGCGCGTCGCCGACTATTCCAATGTGCGCGTCCTGCAGGACAACCAGGTGGTCGCACAGACCGACGGCCAGGGATACGCGGTCCTGCCGCGCCTGCGCGCCTACGACCGCAATCAGGTCTCGATCGATCATAACGACCTGCCGTTCGATGCAATCCTGGACCGGCTGAGGCTCGACGCCGTGCCCTACCTGAGGAGCGGGGTGCTGCTCGAATTTCCGGTTCATCGCGTTCGCGCCGCCACCTTGCACGTGCTGCTCGAGGACGGCACGCCGCTACCTTCGGGCGCCCTGGCGCGCTTCGAGGGCAAGGACAAGCAATTCCCGGTCGCCCTGCGCGGCGAGGCCTACCTGGAGGGGTTCGAACAGACCAACCGCATCGTATTTACCTGGCGGGGACAGAGTTGTACGCTGGAAGTACCCTACCCGCGCAGCTCGGATCTTCTGCCGGAGCTCGGAACGTTCGTTTGCAAGGGAGTGATGCCATGAAGAAGACTGCCGCCGCTGCGGCATTGAGCCTCGCCCTGACTGCTCTGCTGGCCTTTCCGGAGCAGGCGGGCGCAGCCGGCGGAGCGGTCACCTGCTCCGTGGTGAGCACCACGCTGAGCTTCAACGCCTACGACCCGATTTCCGGGACCGCGGATACCCTTCCTACCGGCACCATTAACGTGCAGTGCACCAGCACGTCGAACAGCGTGATCTCAGTTACGTACAACCTTACGCTCGCGACGTCTCCGGCCCGCGCCGTGGCAGCCGGCGCGAACAACGTGACCTACGATCTGTACACGGATTCCGCCCGCACCATCCAGTGGAATACCATCAACCAGGTGAGCTGCACATTCAGTCTTGCGGCCAAAGCAACCAACCAGCAAAGCTCTTGCTCGTTCTACGGAAAGATTCCGGGAAGCCAGGACGTGCCCGCAGGAACGTACACGCAGACGGGGCTCGCCGTGGGCGGGACGTGGAGCTGCAATCCGGTGCCAACCGGCGGCTGCTGATCTAGAGCGTGATGTTGACGGTCAGCGGCACCGAATAATTTCCGGGCCTAGCCGAGTCGGCGAAGTGGATGCGATAGCTGAGCACGGCTTCAGATGCGCCGCTGCTTAACCGCGCCCTGAGAAAGTCCAGTTCCTCGCCGACGCCGGGTGCCGGCAGGCGATCGAGCAGCTCAGCGGCTGCGACCTTGGTTTCTTTGCTCCTGATTGAGACGTACTTGAGGCCCTCGACCGGCACGAAATCCACCACGATGAGTGGCGCGAGCTTGCCTGCATTCACGCTCAAGAGCGCCGACGCAGGCAGATCGATATACCCGCGCGCGATATCTTCGGCGGTCACGCTGCGCTGCAGCGCCTTGAACTCGTACTTGACGACGACGCTCGGCTGCACGTTCGCCATCACAGTAATGACGCCAAACGCTTTTTTGCCGCTCTCTGCCGCCGCCGCGGGAGAAGCGGCGAGGGCCAGGCAAAGGGCGAAGGCGAGCAGTCTCATGAGGACCTATTCTAGCCCTCGGCCACGAAAGCCCCAGGAGATCTAACCAAAGCTTGCAGGCCAGCGGCGCAGTTCCGTCAGCACTGCCAACAATTCCTCGTTTTCAACCGCCTGCGCCAGCACTTTACCTGCGCGAGCGCCAGGCATGGTCGAGGCTCCACGGCCCGCCGCCCGCTGCGGCGAGGTAGAGGAACACGAAGCAGTAAAGCGTGGCCAGCTCCCCGCGGTTGAGCAGGGGCCAGAAGCCCTGTCCGGCGTGCGCCATGAAATAGGCGAATGCCATCTCGCCGCAAAGAATGAACGCGACCGGCCGCGTGAACAGCCCGACGAGCAGCAGCGCGCCGCCGACCAGCTCGAGCGCTCCCGCGAGGCCGATCAGCGAGAACAGCGCCGGCGGGCTGGTCATCGGGGCGGGAAAGCCGAGCAGCTTCTGCGCGCCGTGCGCCATGAAGAGAAACGCGGTGACAATGCGCAGCAAGCTCAACAGGCGCGGCGCCCAGCGCTGGGAGATAAACTCGATCATGTCGGTCCTTTCGCGATGAAACGGATTGTTTTCCTGTTCCTTTCGGCGGTGCTGTCAATCCGGCTCGCGACGAGCGCGCCCGAGTTCCGGTCCGAGGAACATGCCTTCCACGTGACGACCATCGTACAGGGCCTGGAGCATCCGTGGTCGCTGGCCTTCCTGCCCGACGGCCGCATGCTCGTCACCGAGCGGCCCGGGAGGCTGCGTGTCGTTGCGCAGGGAAAGCTCGATCCCCAGCCGATTGCCGGGCTGCCGCAAGTCGCGGCCGGAGGGCAGGGGGGGCTTTTTGACGTGGTCTTGCATCCGAACCATCAACATAACCAGTTACTGTACCTGGCCTACGCGGCGCGAGGCGATGGCGGGACGGGAACCGAGCTCGCGCGCGCAAAGCTGAATGGCAGGCGGCTGGAGGAAGTGCAGGTGCTGTTCCGGCAGAGCCCGAAAGGCACGAGCAGCATCCACTTCGGCGGCCGCATCGTCTTCGACCGCGACGGCTATCTTTATCTCACCCTGGGCGAGCGCGGGCAGAAGGAGCGGGCGCAGCGGCCGGACGACCATGCCGGCTCGGTGATCCGGCTGCACGACGATGGGCGCATCCCGCAGGACAACCCCTTCGCCGGCAAGCCGGGATGGAAGCCGGAGAAATTCGACCTCGGGCACCGCAACATGCAGGGCGCGGCGCTGCATCCGCAGACGGGAATGCTCTGGACGCACGAGCACGGGCCGCAGGGCGGCGACGAGGTGAACGTCATCCGTCCCGGCGTCAATTACGGCTGGCCGGTCATCACCTACGGCGTCAATTACGGCATCGGCACGAAGATCGGCGAAGGCACGCACAAGGCGGGCATGGCGCAGCCGCTCTACTACTGGGTGCCGTCGATCGCGCCTTCGGGCATGGCGTTCTACACCGGCGAGCGGTTTCCGCGCTGGAAAGGTGATCTCTTCGTCGGCGCGCTGCGCGACGAGATGCTGGTGCGATTGAAGCTCGAGGGCGAACGAATCATAAAAGAAGAACGCTTGCTGAAGGGCGAGCTGGGACGGATCCGCGATGTGAGAAGCGGCCCGGATGGTTACCTCTACTTGTTGACCGACGAGACCGATGGAAAGCTGGTGAGGCTGGAGCCCTAGACCTTGTAGGTCTGGAGCGTCTCTTGAGCGAAGATCTCCTCGGGCGCGAAGCGGCGCTTCGACAGCCCCTGCTCGTGGTGATAGCGCAGGAACGTGTCGAGCACGTGGCGGTTGGCCTCCAGGCCGTAAGGCCACCAGTCCTCGCCCATCTCGCGCCGCGCCTCCTCGACGTGCGCGACGAACCACGGCAGCATCGCTGGCATCGCAGCAGTCTGATGGTAAAGTTCAAAAGCCACTGCCTTGGATGCGACCAAGGCCTTGTACAACGACTGCGCGACCCAGGGATTGGCTGCGTACACATCGCGCCGGATCACGACGGTGTGCATGATCGGGAAGATCTTCGTGCGGCGGTAATAATCCTTCTCCAATTCGACGTAATTGTCGAACAGGCGCCGTACTCTTTCCGGATATTTATAGAACGTAGAAGGCGCGCGCGCGGTCACCAGCGCGTCGATCTCGCCTTCCGCGATCATTCGCGACAGCGTCTGGGCCGGCCCGATGGGATGGAGACGAATCGTTGAGGGAAGATCGAGCTTGATTTTCTCGTCGCGCCCGGGCTCCTCCTCGCCGCCGGACAGATGCTCGACGTCGGTGACCCGCACGCCGTAGTCGTCGGACAGGATGCCGCGGATCCACACCGGCGCGGTCATCTGGTACTCCGGCACGCCGATGCGCTTGCCCTTCAGGTCCTCGGCGCGGCGGATGCCGCTCTTTGCCGAGACGAAGATTGACGAGTGCCTGAAGAAGCGCGAAGGGAACGCGGGGATGGCGATGAAAGGGGGCTCCTTCGCGTTCAAGGACGCCACATAAGAGGACAGCGACATCTCCGAGCAGTCGAACTCGCGGTTGCGCAGCATGCGAAAGAACGTTTCTTCCACCGGCTGCAGCAGGTAGTTGAGCTCGATGCCGTCGGGCCGCACGCGGCCGTCGGCGAGCGCGCGCGTGCGGTCGTAGTCCCAGCAGGCGAACGTGAGGCGTAGGCGATTCATCCGGGCAGTATACTTTCTGAAATTCGGAGGAGGACCGATCGATGCGGCGGCGCGCGTTTCTTCTTGTCGGCCTGCTGGCTGTCGCGGCGCAGGCGCAGGACTTTCCCACCAAGCCGATCAGGATGGTCGTGCCGTATGCGCCGGGCGGGCTGCCCGATACGATGACGCGCATCATCGGCCCGAAGATGTCCGAGGCGCTCGGCCAGCAGATCGTGGTCGAGAACCGGCCCGGCGCCGGCGGCATCTCCGGCACCGAGATCGTCGCGAGGTCGCCGGCCGACGGCTACACGCTGCTGATCGCCGACGTCGGCCAGCTGGCGATCAACCCGCATCTGTTCAAGCCGCTGCCCTACGACCCGCTGAAGGACCTGGCGCCGGTGAGCCTGATCGGCAGCACCGCGCTGTTCCTGGTCCTGCAGGCGTCGGTCCCGGCGAACGATTTCAAGGAGCTGGTGGCGCTGGCGAAGGCCAGGCCGGGATCCATGAATTACGGCTCCTCGGGCCTGGGCAGCATCCACCATCTCACCACCGAGGCGATGAAGGCGGCGCTCGGCCTGGACATCGTGCACGTGCCGTTCAAGGGCATGGGGCAGGCGGTGCCGGCGCTCCTCGGCGGCCAGGTGTCGATGCTGTTCTCGGCGCTGCCGGCGATCGAGGCGCACGTCAAGGCCGGCAGGGTGAAGCTGCTCGCGATCAGCGTTCCGCAGCGCTCGCCGCAGGCGCCCGAGGTGCCGACCATCGTCGAGCTCGGCGTGCCGGGCTTCGACTTCGCGCCGGCGATCGGACTGCTCGCGCCCGCCGGCACGCCGCCCGCGATCGTCTCGCGGCTCGCCGCCGAAGTGGCGAAGGCCGTGAAAAGCCCGGACGTCGCGCAGCGTTTCCGGCAGCTCGGCATCGACGCGGTCGGCAACACGCCCGAGGTTTACAGCGCGCAGATCCGCAGCGACTACGAGCGCTACGGCAGGGTGGTCAGGGTTTCCGGGGCGAAGATCGACTGAGGTTCTCGATCACCGCGAGCAGCGTGCGGCGCGTCGCCGTGACGTCCCCGGCGCTCGCGCCGCGTACTGCGATCCGGTTCACTTCCTCCGCCAGGGGCACGAGCTTCGCCTCGAGCGCGCGTCCTTTGCGGGTAAGGTAGACGTACACGTTCTTCCGGTTCGCGGCGGTCTGCTTGCGCACGATATAGCCGAGCTCCTCCATCGCCCTGAGCGCCGCGAACGTGGTCGGCTCCATCACGCCCGCCTCGTCGCTCAGCTCGCGCTGCGTCAGCCCGTCGCGCTCCCAGAGGATGCGCAGGAAGGTCCAATGGCCGAACGGCACGCCGTGCCCGGCGAGCCGACCTTGCAGCGCGCGCATGAAGCCGCGCCACGCCTCCTTGGTCAGGTGGGCAAGGCGATCTGATTTTGTAATGTGACCTCCTTCTGCTCGCGCGCCGAGCGCAGGATCGCAAGACACACCTCCATCGTCGCCAGCGCCCATTCGCCGCCGTGCAGCGGCGCGCGGCCTTCGACGATGGCGCCGTAGAGCTCGTCGATCACCTCGGCGCGCGGCACCTCGGGCGGGGGCAGCGGATCGAGCCGCTGCTCGGCATCGCCGTAGATCATCACGCCCGAGGGCAGGGGGCGCAGGTCGGCCTTGTCGCACGAGACGATCAGCGTACCGAAGTGCTGATGCATCACCGGGCCCGCGTCCTTCTCGAGCTCGCCGCGGCCATACTTCAATGCAAGCTCGTCCCGGGTGCTGCGCAGGAGCCGCCTTGCGAGGCCGTATTGCGCGGGGTCCTTCCTCTGCCCCGACTCGCCGATCCAGCCGCTGAACTCGTCCGAGTCGAAATGCGCATATCCGCTGTAGATCATGGACGCAAACGCGCCGTCCTCGAAGCTCAGGAGACAGGAGTAGGCACCTTCGGTGTGGCGCGCCGCGTCCCAGGCGCCGGTCGCCGCGCGCACGCTCTTCACGCGGCCGCCGCCGAGCAGCCGCACGATGTCGACGTGATGCGCGGCTTGGTTGAACACAACGCCACCACCGCGTTCGGTATCAAGCTCCTCGGGCCGCCGCGGCCGGTACAGGAAGTCCGTGAAGTTGAGCGCCGTGATCATGCGTACCTTGCCCACCAGGCCCTGCTCGATGATCTTTCTGGCTTGAAGGATCGGCCGGTCGAAGCTGTGGCTGTGGCCGACGACCAGCGCTACGCGCGCCTTGCGGGCGGCGTCGATCATCGACCGGCAGTCCTCCAGCGTGAGCGCCATCGGCTTCTCGACCAGCAGATGCTTGCCGTGCGACGCAGCAAGGCGCGCCTGCTCCGCATGGAACTGATGCGGCGTCGCGATGTATACGACCTCGACCGCCGGGTCCTTGCAGAGCTCTTCTACGGACGAATAGCTCTTTCCCTTGAAGTCTAGGCGTGCTTCTGGCCGTGGATCGGCGACGGCGACCAGTTCGACCCGAGCGTCTGCCGCGAACGTCGGCGCCATCAGCGTGAACGCGCGCCCGAGCCCGGCTACCCCGATGCGGAGTTTTTTCATGCTATCCTGAATACTTAGGGGCCTAAGGATATCTTATGCTGACCCGCGAGCAAAATGAGCTGCTGTGCCGCGTCGAGGGCGGCGCCGCGATGGGGCAGATCATGCGGCGGCACTGGCTGCCGGTGTGCATGGCGGAAGAGGTCGCGGACAGAGACGGGGCGCCAGTACGAGCGCGCCTGCTCGGCGAAGACCTGGTGGTGTTCAGGGACTCGCAGGGCCGGCTCGGAGTTCTCGGCGAGCACTGCCTGCACCGCGGCGCCTCGCTCGCCTTCGGCCGCAACGAGGAGTGCGGGCTGCGCTGCCTGTATCACGGCTGGAAGTTCGACGTCGAGGGCGCCGTCGTCGACATGCCCTCCGAGGCTCCGGGCGCGGCGGCGCGGCTCGGCAAGAAGACCAAGTCCTACCCGGTGCGCGAAGGCGGCGGCTTCCTCTGGGTCTGGATGGGGCCGCGCGGCGAGATGCGGGAATTCGAGCCGCCGGCCTGGGCGCCGGCGCGCGACACGCGCATCAGCATCGTCAAGATGCACGCCGCCTGCAACTGGGCGCAGGTGCTGGAGGGCTCGATCGATTCGGCCCACAGCTCGAGCCTGCACTCGACCAACATGCCTCCGGCCGAGGTCGACAGCGCGAAGGCCACCGGCAGCGCCTGGCTGCGCCCCTCCGTGGACAAGGCGCCGCGGCTGCAGTTCGAGCCGACGAGCTACGGCTTTCGCTACGCCGCGATCCGCCAGCCGATCCGCAATCCCGAGACCGACCAGTACATCCGCACGACGCTGTTCATCGCGCCGTTCACGGTGCTGATCCCGCCCAACGACCGCTACAACCTGGCGCAGATGCTGGTGCCGATCGACGACGTCAACAGCATGTTCTACTGGGTCGCCTGGCATCCCGATCCGCAGAAGGGGATCTCGCAGGAGGAGTGGCGCCGCTTCTGCGCTGCGCAAGTCGGAGTCGACCTGGACGGGAATTACAGGAAGAAGAGGAATCTGGAGAACCACTATATGCAGGACCGCGCGGCGATGGCGCGCGGCGACTGGACCGGCATCCGGGGCATTCCCACCCAGGACATGGCGATGTGGGAGTCGATGGGGCCGATCGCCGACCGCAGCCGGGACAGCCCGGGCGCGAGCGATCTCGCGGTAGCGCAGTTCCGCCGCATGATGCTGGCGGCGGCGAAGAAATTCCAGGAGGGCGCGCCGGCCATCGGCACCGCCGAGCCGCGCATTGCGCACGTGAAGCTCGCCTCGTTCGAGGGCATCGTGCCGAAGACCACCGACTGGCGCACGCTCGGCGCCGCGCAGGAGGAGCCGGTCAGCTGACGACCGGATTGCGCAGCAGCCCGATGTGCTCGACCTCGACCTCGATCACGTCGCCGGCGCGCATGAAGACTTTCGGGTCGCGGCCGTAGCCGACGCCGCTCGGCGAGCCGGTGGTGATGACGTCGCCCGGCAGGAAGCGGTAGAACTGCGAGTAGTACTCGATGAGCTGCGCGACGTTGAAGACCAGGTCGTCCGTATTCGCCGATTGCATCGCTTTCCCGTTCAGCCGCGTCGTCAGGCGCAGGTGGTTCGGATCGGGGACCTCGTCGCGCGTCACCAGCGCCGGGCCCATCGGGCAGAAAGTCGGGAACATCTTGCCCAGGAGGTTGTGCTCCCACGCGTGGATCGGGCCCATCACCCCGGTCGAGGAAAAGATCGGCGCCACCCAGTCGCGCGCCGAGACATCGTTGACGATGGTGTAGCCGGCGACGTAATCGAGCGCCGCGGCGGCGGCCACGCGGTGGCAGGGCTTGCCGATCACGACGCTGAACTCGCCTTCCCAGTCGACCATCGCCGGGTTGCTGGCCGGAAGGACGATCGGTTCGCCCGGGCCGATGATGCTCGCCACGCTCTTGGTGAACGCCGCGGGCTTCTGCGGCACCGGCGTCTTCATCTCCTTCAGGTGCTCGTAGTAGTTCATGCCGCACGAGAGCACCATTCCGGGGTTCTGGATCGGCGCCAGCAGCCGCGCGGACTTTGCCGGAATCGCGGCCGGCGCGGA
>Ga0137418_10001279_pt1 | contig 23101 bp, 21 predicted proteins | sample CZODoug3_1_2_16f_FD_122242 | JGI IMG/M metagenome (GOLD analysis project Ga0137418, IMG submission 122242) | Vadose zone soil fungal communities from Angelo Coast Range Reserve, California, USA - CZODoug3_1_2_16fungal (Hybrid Assembly) | ecosystem: Environmental > Terrestrial > Soil > Vadose...
GGAATTGTCCGGCCCCGGCGCAGAGATGCTGCGGCTGGGCTTTGTGGACGTGCCGGGGCACGAGCGCTTTGTTCGCAACATGCTGGCGGGAGTGGGCGGCATTGACATGGTCTTGCTAGTGATCGCGGCGGATGAATCCATCAAGCCGCAGACCCGCGAGCATCTCGACATTTTGCAACTGCTCGGATTGCAACGCGGCATCACGGTGCTCACCAAATCGGATGCAGTCGATCGTGACACGCTCGACGTAGTGCGCCTCGAGGTCGAGGAGTTTCTGCGGGGAACGTTTCTGGGTGGTCCGGGCTCTTCCATCGTCGCGGTCAGTTCACTCACCGGAGAGGGGCTGGATGAACTGAAGCAGGCCCTGATTCATGCCGCGGGCGTGGCATCCGCAAGGGATGCTCAGGCTTTGGCCCGCTTACCGATTGACCGGGTGTTCACCATGAAGGGTTTTGGCACTGTTGTGACCGGCACGCTGGTGGGGGGAACGATTGGCCCAGAAGAAGAGCTTGAGGCTTTCCCGAGCGGGCGTCGAGTGCGGGTACGCGGCGTGCAGGTACATGGCAAGCCGGCGGATGCGGCGGTGGCTGGAGAGCGCACAGCACTGAACCTTGCAGGAGCGTCCACGGAAGATCTATCACGGGGCATGACCTTGGCACCACCCGCAACGTTTGTGACTACGCGGCGCATTGATGTGAAGTTACGTTTGCTGCCTTCAGCTCCCCGGCCATTGAAGGACCGGGCACGATTACACTTCCACGCCCACACGATGGAGACGGTCGCTCAGGTTTTTCTCCACAACGCGAAGCAGATTGTGCCGGGCGACGAAGGTTTCGCGCAGTTGCGCCTGCCCGAAGCGGCGCTGCTGTTGCCCGGAGACCGCTTCATCATGCGGCAGTTCTCACCGGTGACGACCATCGGAGGCGGGATAGTGCTGGACGCTGCGCCAATTCCGAAAGCGGCGGCGCGTGACACTTTTCTGCAGACGGTGGCTGGTGGAGATCCGGCATTGATTCTGCGAGCGCGGATCGCCCGCCGGCAACACGAAGGGATTTCCCTGTCGCGGCTCACTGCGGAAACGGGCTGGAGCAGAAACGTGATTGAGGCAAAGTTGTCTCCGGCAGTACGTGACCAGCAGGTGCTTCGGATCGGGGACCGGTTTGCAGAAACTCGAGCCATCGATGATCTCAAACTGCACTTGCAACGCACGCTTGAGCAGTTTCACAAGAAGAATCCGTTAGTGGGTGGAATCGGTCGAGAGGAGCTGCGTGAGCGTCTCAAGGCCTCGGCAGAGGTGTTTGCGGCGGTGGCAGCGGCCCTGGTTCGAGAGAAGAAATTGGAAATTGCCGGTGACTTGGTGCGTCTAGCAGGGCGCGGCGTGGCTATGAAGGATGAGGAAGCGGAGTCTAAGAAGATCATTGAAGACGCGTTCGCGGCGGCCGGCTTGAAAGTTCCGGCCCTGCGAGAGGTGATGGCGGGGTTGAAGGTAGACAAAGCAAGAGCTCAGAAAATCGTGACGCTCCTGCTGCGGGACAAAACCCTCATCAAGATCTCGGAAGAACTGGTTTTTCATCACGGCGCGCTGGAGCAGTTGCGGCGCCAGATGGCGGCCTACCGGGCGAACTCCTCAAAGATCGACGTGGCGCAATTTAAGGAAATGACCGGGGTCAGCCGGAAATATGCGATCCCGCTGCTGGAATACTTAGATCGGGAGCGGGTGACAAAACGGGTGGGGGATGCGCGCGAAATTCTCTGAGCATTGGGTAATTGAGTAAATCGGGTAATTGAGTAATTGAATAGCAGCGAGCGATTCTCGGCGGCTCCATCCCTTGCCAAATTACCCGATTGCACAATTGCTCAATGTCGTTTCTGCTTCAGGTCTTTTCTTCCGGAAATTCCAGTTCCAGGCCCAGCGGGTCGGTGAAACGGTTGGTAAGGTTGGCGAGTCCTGTTAACAGGTGAATATCCACAATCTCGGGGTCGGAGAAATGTTTCTTCAAGGCGGCGAAATCGCCATCCGTAATGTCGTGCGGGGTGCGAGTCAACTTTTCCGCGTAGTTCAGCGCGGCTTTTTCTTTGTCGCTGTACCGCGAATAATCGCCGGTTTTCAGCACCGCCCAATCGCCGGGCGTAAGTCCCACTCGCCTGGACGACGCGACATGATGTTGCGTGCAGTAGCGGCAACCGTTGATGAGCGAGACCCGAATGTAAATCAGTTCGTACAATTTGCGGTCGAGGGAGCGGCCGACACTGGCGTAGAAGCTGAGAAAGTTCTTAAGCATCTCGGGACGGTGCGCTAGCGCCTTCTGCGCGTTGCCCGGCTTACCACGCAGAGTCTTTTCGTAGATTTCCTTCACTTCGGGGACTGCGGTCTCAGGAGCGATCAAGCTGATGCGGGCCATTGCATCCTCATTCATCTCAAGTCGTTAGGGTTTTCACCATCATCGCAGATTAGTCCGCTTTCTGCAGGGCAGCCGCGGAGACCATGATGCAAGAAGTCGGGCTCGACGCCGATAACCCTAAGGGAGGATTCCATAAGGACGATATTCTGCGCCGAGCATGACGGCAGCGTCATGACCAGCGCGGAATACCTGGCCACTGTGAAGAATTCCGGGGGAGACCCCGGAGCAAGTGACGACGGAAACGACGACAGCGCAGGTTGAGGGACCACGGCGTCCGTCGCCTTGCCACCTAGGCACTGCCGCGACCGTGAAGAGCGCCATTTTCCCGCTGGGTTTGCTCCTGTTCTATATTGTCTACAACGGCGGTAAGCTTCTTTGTTTGTAGCTGCTCAGGATCAAAGGGATTCGGCGGCTAACCGGTCAAAAATTATTGCCTTTGAAAACGCGTGGAGTCAGGCGGAAGAGCGGAACGACGCCAGGGCTCTGGACGCGCTGATGGATAATTCGCTGGTGTACACCGACTACGAGGGTACCCTGAAAACGAAGGGCTGATTTTCTGGCCAGTGTGAAAGCTGCCGGACATCGGCCCGAACAGCAGGTCACGGAGTCAATGAACGCACACGTCTACGGCGACACCGCGGTCGTGACCGGAGTCTACTGCGTAGAAGGGGTGGACCAGGGCAAGCCATACCAGCGCCGGGGCCGCTTCACTGATACGTGGATTCATCAGAACGGGACATGGGTGTGCGTAGCCAGTCAGTAGACTCTGCCCTGGAATGGCTGTCCTATCCAATGCTTACTATCCGCGCCGCAACCGAGAACGATGTCCCTCTGCTGCGAACCTTGATCCGCGAACTGGCGGAATACGAGCGTGAACTGGAGTGTGTGGCAGTCTCTGAAGCTGACCTGCTACGAGATGGTTTCGGCCCGCATCCCAGGTTTCGTGCGTTGATCGCGCAGTGGGATGATCAATCGGCCGGATACGCCTTATTCTTTGGTTTCTACTCGACCTGGGAGGGACGGCCAGGATTGTTTCTGGAGGATCTTTTCGTGCGGCCGCGGTTTCGCGGCCGGGGAATCGGAAAGGCGCTGCTGGCATCGGTTGCGCGCACGGCGCAGCAGGAGAACTGCTACGGCATCCGCTGGGAAGTCCTAGACTGGAATCAGCCCGCAATCGGGCTTTATCGATCGATGGGAGGGACGTTTCTCGATCAGTGGAGGTCGGTGTTACTGAAGGATGAAGCGTTGCGTCGGCTGGCGGAGAAGGCGCGGTGAGCGGCCGGAGTAAGAGCGCCATCGACCCCACCCCTGTTCGCCTACTCCGCAGCCGCAACGACTGGGCTGCGTGGCTGGAGAAGAATCATCGCAAGTCCGATGGCCTGTGGTTGCGGCTGGCGAAGAAGGCTTCCGGAGTGCAATCGGTGACTTACGCTGAAGCACTCGAAGTGGCTCTGTGTTACGGATGGATTGACGGACAGAAAAATCGCGACACGGATCAGACGTGGCTGCAGAAGTTTTGTCCGCGTTCGCACCAGAGCATCTGGTCGAAGATCAACCGGGGGAAGGCTCTGAGGCTGATCGAAAGCGGGATCATGCAGCCAGCGGGGCTGGAAGCGGTGCAGCGTGCCAAGAAAGATGGGGGCTGGCGAAACGCCTATGATTCGCCAAGGCGCGCTCCTGTGCCGAGTGATTTGCAGGCAGCACTGGATGCAAATCCGGGCGCCAAGACCTTCTTTGAGGGACTCGACCGGCAGAACCGGTATGCGGTTCTTTTCCGAATCCAAACCGTGAAGAAGGCTGAGACACGCGCCAGGAAGATTCGGGAGTTCGTCGAAATGCTCGAACGGAATGAGAAGATTCATGAGTCCGGTCGACCGAAGCGCCCGAGAAAGTAAGTTAGGAAAGAAAGTTAGAAAGATGCGACCCATCAAAATCATCGGGGCGGGATTGGCTGGCTCAGAAGCGGCGTGGCAGTGCGCGCGGCGGGGAGTCGAGGTCGAGTTATGCGAGATGCGGCCGGTGCGCTCCACTCCCGCGCACCAAACGGCCGATTTTGCCGAGCTCGTGTGCTCGAATTCGCTCAAATCCGATAGCCATAATGCAGCGCCCTGGTTGCTTAAAGAAGAAATGCGGCGAGCGGGCTCGTTGCTGATCCGGATTGCACGTTCGTGCTCGGTTCCAGCAGGGCACGCCTTGGCGGTGGATCGCGTGGTGTTTGCCGCGAAAGTGACGGAAGCAATTTCGCACGAGCCACGCATTGTAATTCGGCGCGAAGAAGTGACGAACATTCAGGAAGACGCTATTACGATCATCGCCACTGGGCCGCTGACGTCGGATGCGTTGGCGCAGGAAATTCTCCGGTTGAGCCAGCCACCCTCGCAATCAGACCATCAGAGTGCAATCTCCGCTCCGCGCAATTTGTACTTCTACGATTCGATCAGTCCGATAGCGGAAGCAGATTCGATTGACCGCTCGCGCGTGTACATGGCGGCGCGCTATGACAAGGGATCGGCGGACTACATCAATTGTCCAATGACCCAGCAAGAGTACGACCGCTTCTATGATGCGCTGCTGGCGGCTCAGTCAGTGGAAGAGCGCGATTGGGAAAAGCTTAATTATTTTGAGAGTTGCCTGCCCATCGAGGAAATTGCGCGGCGCGGTCGCGACACGTTGCGGTTTGGACCCATGAAGCCGGTGGGGCTGAAGGATCCGCGGACGGGCCGAATGCCCTATGCAGTGGTGCAGTTACGGCAGGAGAATCTGAGAGCGGATTCCTACAATCTGGTCGGCTTCCAGAATCACTTGAAATTCGGCGAGCAGGCGCGCGTGCTGCGGCTGATTCCGGGGCTGGAGAATGCGCGCTTTCTGCGCTACGGGCAGATACATCGCAACACATATATCAATTCGCCGACTCTGCTGCGGGAGACGCTGCAGATGAAAGAGCGTCCGCGTGTGCTGTTCGCCGGGCAGATTTGCGGCGTGGAAGGATACGTGGAATCGATTGCGACCGGGCTGATTGCCGGCATGCACGCTGCTGCGCTCGCTTCAGGAGGCGCGCCTGTGGCTCCGCCGCGGGCAACGGCTCTGGGATCGTTGACCCACTACGTGACTCACGCCGAGGCCAAGAACTTTCAGCCCGCGAATATCACGTTTGATTTGCTGCCCGCGCTCGCCACGAAGATTCGCGACCGAAAAGAGCGGCACCGGCTGCAGTGTGAGCTCGCGTTGCGGGAGTTTGAAATTTGGGCCGAGAAGACCGAGTTGGTTTCGGCAGCCCGATAAAGCTAGGGCGATATTCACCTGCGAATCTTGACGGCGACCATGTTGCTCTCGACGAGGGTGCTCTTGACTGTTGGCGTGATCAGCGGGCTGGTTCCGGCCATGCGCGCGTCGACTCGAGGCGCTGGGCTGCGAGTAATCGGCGGTGTCGAGTCATCACCTTTAGAATTCGTTAGAATTCAATAGAATTCATTTGACCCAGTGCACAGTTCGCAGTACCTTGCTGCCAAGTCACTTGGCTGAGAGGTAAGAGCTTGCCGATTTCTGCCGTGGATGCGATTTCGCCCGCCTTCGAACACACCAAGCAGCAACTGTTTAAGCCCTTTCGCTTCGGTCAATGGACGAGGCTCGCGTTTGTTGGACTGCTCGCCGGCGAGCTCGGCTCCGGTGGAGGATGCAACTTCCACGTTCCCCAAAATTTCCCGCGCACCAACCCTCAACAGCACTTCATGCCTGCCGGATTTCCGGCAGTGGATCCCGCCGTGCTCGCAGCGATTATCGCGGTGCTGGTGGTAAGCGGCTTGGTGCTGGGAATCTTTTTGTTATACGTAAGCAGTGTGATGCGCTTCGTCCTGTTCGACAGCGTCATCGCCAAGGAATGTCACATCGGAAGCGCTTGGGTTCGCCGCCAGCAGGCTGGGATCAAGTACTTTTGGTGGAAGCTTCTGTACATGCTGGCCATGATTATGGGGATGGTCGTGCTGGTGGGGATTCCTGTCGGCTTCGGCTTCGCCGTTGGATGGCTGAGAGACCCCAGTCATCACATCCTGCCCTTGGTGCTGGGAGGCACCGTTCTTTTTTTCGTATTGCTGCTATTCATTCTCGCCACGACAGTGATTTATGTCCTGACCAAGGATTTCGTGGTGCCGCAAATTGCATTTGAGAATATCAATGCGATTGAGGGATGGCGAAGGCTTTGGGCCATGATGAAGGCGGAAAAGGGCGGCTATGCCGGTTACGTCGGCATGAAGATTGTGATGGCAATTGGGGCCGCAATCGTGATTGGCATCGCATCCGTAATTTTGCTCGTGGTGATAGGTATTCCGGTGGGAGCGCTTGGCCTGGCCGCAGTTGTGACGGGCAAGACGGCAGGCCTCACCTGGAACGTTCAAACCATTACCCTGGCCGTGGTAGCCGGATGTGTTGTGCTGGCTTTCTTCTTTTATGTGATCGCGCTGATTTCCGTGCCTGCCATCGTATTCTTTCCGGCGTATTCGATTTATTTCTTTGCCGGCCGCTATCCCGCGCTCCGCGCGGTAATGTATCCGGCCCAGCCCGCGCCGGAGATTCCGCCGACTCCGGCGAATCCTCCGGAAATGCCTCCCTTGCCACCATCCCCTGAGCCAATCAGTTAGGGCCAGTGTATTCCGGCGAAGCCATGCAGTAGCGAGACCGGAACCTTTCAGCCATGTGGGGTTTTCAGCTTCGCGCGGGAACTGCAACCGCCCCACAGGTGTCTGATGTTGCAGACACGCGTGCCCGAGAGGAGCAATTTCCATGGCATTCTCGATGGCAGGCGGAGGTCCGTCCGGTCCACAAATTTAATGTCACGCCGCTCATTGATGTGCTGCTGACGCTGATTGTGGTCTTCATGATTGTGGTAGCGATGGAGCAGGACCAGGGAGAAATGGTGCAGATTCCTCAACCGCAGACACGGCAGACTCCGGCGCAAAGGCAATCGCGGACCATCGTGATCCAACTGGTGTGGACCGCGAAGGATCAGCCTACCGATGTGGTTGACCTGGCGCGCCACGCCGGCGTGCAGCGGGTAGGCCTGCTGACAAAGGAGAGAGAATTGGTCATGGAATAGAACCGCAGAAGGTTTGGAGAGAGGGAAACCGCGGGCGGGATCTAGTTTCTTGCTCTATTCTTGATCCAAATCGGCGTGCCTAAAAACCCGAAGGCCTGCCGAATCTGGTTTTCCAGAAATCGCTGGTAGGAAAAATGCAGCGTTACGGCGCGATTGGTGAAGAGAATGAACGTGGGCGGCGCGACTGAGGCTTGCGTCATGTAGAGAATCTTCACGCGCTGTCGCATGGGGACTGAAGCACGCTCGAAGTCCACACGTTCGATGAAGCGATTCATCTGGGAAGTCGTGACGCGTTTGCGGCGTTCGGTGGCGACTTCCTCGATCAGTGGAAAGATTTTCTCGACCCCCTTGCCGGTATTGGCGGAGACGAAGACTAGGGGCGCGTAGTTCAGAAACTTGAGGTCGTAGCGCAGGCGCTCTTCATAGGCAGTACGGTCGTCAGGGCGCTTGCTTTCCCGGATCCGCGAAGCCTTCGATGGGCGGCCGGTTTTTTGCTCGCCGCTGGTCACCAAATCCCACTTGTTGACGACGATGATGATGGAGCGCCCACTCTCGTGGGCGTACCCGGCGATGGCAGCGTCCAGCTGGTTGACACCCTCGGTCGCGTCAATCACCAGCAGAGCGATGTCAGCGCCTTCCAGATGTTTGCGCGCCATTACCACAGATAGCTTTTCCGCCATCAGGTGAGTCTTGCCCTTGCGCCGAATGCCGGCGGTATCGATGAAGCGGAACTGCCGTCCGTGGCGCTCGACAATCTCATCCACTGCGTCGCGGGTTGTGCCAGGAATAGGCGAAACAATCGCGCGGTCGGACGAAGTAAGCGCATTTAGCAGCGTGGACTTGCCAACATTGGGATGGCCGATGATCGCGACTTTCGTCTCGTGAGGGGCAGCAACTTCGGAAACCGCGGCGTCTTCGCCACCACCAATGGCAGAGCCCGTCGCATCCTCCGTGACCTCTGTGCCTTCTGTGGTCTGTTCTTGGGCCTCGGGCACAACTTCAAGGATCGCGTCCAGCAAATCATCCACGCCCCGTCCATGCTCTGCCGAAACCGGAAACATATCCCGGATTCCTAAGCCATGAAATTCATCGGGCAATGATTCCTGCTTGGCGGTATCCACTTTGTTGACTGCGAGAAACAGCGGGCGGCCAGTCTTGCGCATAAGCCGTGCGAGTTCAAGATCAGGCGCCGCGGGTTCGCTGCGGCCGTCCACAACCATGACGATGGCAGCGGCTTGCTCGAGCGCAACCCGCGCCTGCCGGTAAATCTCCGAGGGAATGAATTCCCTATCTTCCGGGATAATGCCGCCGGTATCAACGATGCGCAGCCGCCGCCCGCGCCATTCCGCCTCGCCGTACAAACGGTCACGCGTAATGCCGGGCTCGTCACCCACAATCGCGCGACGGGAGCCAACGATGCGATTGAACAGTGTGGACTTGCCCACGTTGGGCCGCCCCACGATAGCCAGGGTCGGAACGCCGCTCTCCCTTGCTGCCACCGTGCTGGTCGAGTGGTAAGTGGGTCGAGTCAAAAGCCATCCTAGGGGCAGTCGCCCCGCCTGTCCGGCTGGGTCGGAGACCCAGCGGCTGTTTGCAGGAACCTTGCCGATGCATGCCGCCCGGAACTCGTATTATAGAGACTCCTATGGCTCTGAGTTCCCAGCCCTCGTCTCCCGCAACTGCGAGCCCTGCCGCGCCCGGTGGTAAACCAGCATCGCTCTACCAGTTTTTCGCCCCGGGCGGAGTGCTCTCGGGTATGCATCCGGCGTATGAATTTCGCCGCGGACAGTTGCAGATGGCGCAGGCAGTTGAGCAGGCGCTCGAAGAAAGGCGTCACCTGATTGTGGAAGCTGGCACCGGGACGGGAAAAACGCTGGCCTATCTGCTGCCGGTAATTCGCTCGGGTAAGCGCGTGATCATCTCTACCGGCACGAAGAATCTGCAGGAACAGCTCTTCAACAAAGACATCCCATTTCTCGAGCACGCGCTCTTTGGGGTTCCGGGGGAAGGAGACAAGGCACGCAAACTTTCGGTGTGCTATATGAAGGGCCGCAACAATTATCTATGCCGCAAGAAACTCTACGACCTCGCCGCCCAGCCTGTGCTCAGCGGTCTTGAAGAAATTGAGCAATATGGCGCCATCGCTGCATGGGAAAAAACCACGCAGACGGGAGACCGAGCCGAACTGGCGGAACTTCCCGAAGCAAGCGCCCTGTGGCATACACTGGACGCGCGTTCCGACGCCTGCATCGGTCGGAAGTGCAGCCAGTGGGAACGGTGCTTCATCACCGAAATGCGTCGGCGGGCCATGGAGAGCGACATCATCATCGTCAACCATCACTTATTTTTCGCTGATCTCGCCATCAAACAGGCGGCGGACGGTGCGCCCGATGCGGGTATCCTGCCCGAGGTGGGAGCGGTAATTTTTGATGAGGCGCACGAGTTGGAAGTCGTGGCGGGGAATTACTTTGGCATATCAGTCAGCAACCTGCGGGTCGAGGAGTTGGCACGAGACGTCGAAGCTTCGCTCCAGCACCACCGAATGCTTTCGGCGTCTCTATCCGGAGCGCTGGGCAGTTTGCGCGAGCGCTCGCAATTCTTCTTTTCGCTGCTCCCGCCGGGAGAAGGACGATTTGCCTTCGATGCGCGCCGCGAATTCCTGGAGGAAAATGGCGACGAATTTCTAGCTTTCAACCAGGCGCTGACCCGGCTGGCGGGAGAACTGGAGAACTTGCCGCAGAAACCTGAAGAAGTATTCAACTTCGCGCACCGGGCTCAGGAAATTCAAGTGCAACTCGGCTTCGCGATGGAATCCGACGATCGCAACACCGTCTTCTGGATCGAGCGCCGGGGAGGCGGGGAAGTCAGGCGCGGAGGCAACGGCGTCAGCCGTGCCGGCAGCAAGCAATCCGGCAAAGGGGCTTTGCGGTCCAAGGGCACCGCTCGTGGCCGAACCAATGTCTTTCTTCAAGCCACGCCGATTGACGTAGCCCCCATCCTGCGGGAGTGCCTGTGGTCGAAACTCGACTGTGCCGTACTCGCTTCCGCGACGCTGGCGGTTGGCGGGGGCTTTGAATATATCCGGCAGCGTCTAGGAATTGAGCATGCCCGTGAGTCGGTGCTGCCTTCGCACTTCGATTATGAAACTCAGGCGCTTTTCTACGTGCCGCCGGACCTGCCCGATCCCCGCACGCCGCAGTTTCCCACCCTGGCGGCGGAACGCGTACGCCAGCTGCTGGAGATCACCCGCGGCCGCGCCTTCGTTCTCTTCACCAGCTACGCGCAGATGAACGAAATTTACCAGCGCCTGCTGGGGGTGTTGGAATTTCCTCTGCTAAAGCAGGGAGACGCGCCGAAAAGCGCGCTGCTCGAGGAGTTTCGCCTGACGCCAAACGCCGTTCTGTGCGCCACGTCGTCATTCTGGCAGGGCGTGGACGTGCAGGGCGAGCAACTCAGTTGCGTGATTATTGACCGCCTGCCGTTCGCAGTGCCCGGCGATCCGGTGGTGGCCGCGCGGGTGAAGGCGATTGACGCCAACGGAGGCAACGCATTCTTTCAATATCAGGTGCCCTCTGCCGTCATCACGCTGAAACAAGGCTTCGGAAGGCTGATCCGGTCGCTGCATGATCGCGGCCTGCTGGTGCTACTCGACAACCGCATTCTGAAGAAGCAGTACGGACGCGTGTTTGTGGAGAGCCTGCCGAATTACAAGAAGACGACGGAGATGCAGGTGGTGGAGAGCTGGTTCGGCGTCGACCCCAAGCGCGGCGCGCACGCGTACGGGGATGGTGACTTGCCCTTGTGAGGTTACCGTGGCCACTGCCAAGATCCAGTGCTTTCTTTTCTCAATATCCCTTACATTAGAGTAAGAAATAAATCCTAAATCGAGCCACGGAGGGCAAGTTCCGACTGGGCTTCATTCCGTGCTCACACATATTCCCGCTCCGCCCGTCGAATTGCCCGGTAGCGCTGGAAGACCTCCTTCTCGTCCTCCAATCCCAGCGCAGAACGGACTGAGCTTCCCCTAAACGTGTGGGCCAGCATCCTGGGTGAGTGAGTCAAGACAAACCAGGGGTCATGGCGAAAGACTGCGGGAATGTGGTGGGTCTTCATCCAGCGCTCGGCCTTCCAGCGCATGAATTCTATTTCTTCCGCGGGAAGGTGCTCGGTGCGGACCACGGCAGTAGTGCCGTCGTATTCCTCGAGCCGCTCATTCTCGATCAGTCCTTGATCACGGAAATCTTTGGTCATGGGTGTTCGCGGATAAGGTGTTGGGTGCTGGATGTAGGGCCAGTCAACGTAGCGGCGGGCAAATTCGAGGTTGGCTTCGATGGATTCGCGCGTGTCCGTGGGATTGCCGACAATTAATCCCCCTACCACATACATCTGGTTGCGGTGAAGATAATCGATGGCTTTTAACGTGGCGTTGCCCGCATTGTGGCCATCCTCGTGAGCGGTATTTTTAGCAGAGGCTCGCAAGAACTCCAGGTCTCCCTCAAGAATGTTTTCGATCCCGAGGAAAACATAGCGGAACCCGGCCCGACGCATGAGCGGAGCCAGCGTTTTTCCGTGGTTCGCAATACTAGAGGTCATGGCTTGTACGAAATAGTCGAGCTTGTTGAGACCAGCCGCAATGATGGCTTCGCACAGCGCCTCGAAACGATGCACGTTGAGCATGATATTGTCGTCAACCAGGAAGATGGTGCGGGTGCCGTGGTCGCGCGCGTCGCGAATGTCGGCAATTACGCGCTCGAACGCGTAGGTGTGGAAGTTGCGTCCGCGCATTTCGATGATCGAGCAGAAACTGCAGTCATAGGTACATCCCCGCGAAGTCTCGATGACATCCACCTGACGTCCGAGCAGTGTATAGCCGCTCAGCACTCGGGCATCACGGTTGGGCAGCCGGATTTCCTCGTCATCGAGCTTGTGAACGGGCCGGGCAGAATTGTGTGCCCAGCCGTTTTCGTCGCGGTAGGAGAGGCCGCAAATCCGATCGAAGCCCTCTCCCCGCTCGAGGGCACGCAACAGCTCCCGAAAAGTAACTTCCCCCTCGCCGCGCACAACGTAATCGACGTTCAATTCCTCGTAGCCTTCCGCGGCCAAGCTGGGGTCGTAGCCGCCCACTGCGATCTTCACTCCTGGTTTCAGGGAGCGCACCAGCTCGACAATGCGCCCCGCAGTGCGCCGCTGGAACGTCATTACCGAGAGGCCCACAATTTCCGGATCAAGTTCGCGCACAAGCCGGGTGACGGTTTCACGAACTCGCCGTTGTACCAGAATCAGATCGGCGACGGCCACGCGATGATGCGGGTCGATATTGCCCGCAAGCGAGGTAAGGGCGCCGTTGGGCATACGGATGGCGACGGGAGGCATGTGCTCGAAGGAATCCGGCATCGAAAGCAATAGGACGTTCATGTGGGCAGTCCTCTGCGTCGCGGGTTCTGGTCTGCGGGAGCGGAAACGACCAGCCTCGGCCCCCGCGGATAAAGGGATTGTAGCGCAGTCCTGCACGCGAAAGCAGCGGAGCTTGTTCGGATTTTGTGCCTCGTCTGGCTGTAGAATATCGGGTTAGGCCAAGGAACTTGGCCTGCCTGTGGGGAAGGAGCCGCCGAGGGCTGCATGTTCGAAGTCACGGTTGACGATACGTTTGCCGCGGGCCATTACCTGCGGAATTACAAGGGAAAGTGCGAGAATCCGCATGGGCACAACTACAAGGTGAGGGTGACGCTGGCCGGAGCCGAGCTCGACAAAGCCGGTCTGCTGCTTGACTTCAAGGACCTCCGCGAGGTGATGCGGCACGTCATTGACCGGCTCGACCATCGGATGATGAACGATATTGAACCTTTCACAACCTTGAACCCCTCGGCTGAGAATCTCGCCAAGTATTTTTATGACGAGTCCAACTTGCGGCTGCAGCGCGTTACCAGCGGCCGCGTGCGTGTGAAGAATGTAACCGTGTACGAGACCGACACTACGACCGCGACTTATTCGGAATCATAGGTCTCGGCAGGGAACCTGCTGTCCCGCGAGGCCAACACGGGCAATCGGTAATGCAGATCACGGAGATTTACAAATCGCTGCAAGGGGAGTCCACGCACGCGGGCCTGCCGTGCCTGTTCGTCCGGCTCACCGGCTGCAACCTGCGCTGTTCCTGGTGCGACAGCGAATACGCATTCTACGGCGGGCGAAAGATGACGCCGGAAGAAGTGTTCGCCGAAGTCGAGCAACTCAGCCCTAATGGGGGCCTGGTCGAGATCACGGGCGGAGAGCCCATGCTGCAAGAGCGCGAGGTCGTGCCCCTGATGAGGCAGCTGGTGGAGGGCGGCTACCAAGTCCTGCTTGAAACCAGCGGCGAGCGCCCGCTCGACAGAGTGCCAGCAGGAGTAATCAAGATTGTCGACGTGAAATGTCCCAACTCGGGTGAGCCCGATACTTTTCGAATGGAGAACCTGGAAACGCTCAGCGATCGTGATGAGATCAAGTTTGTGCTTAGCGACCGCGCTGACTACGAATTCGCCCGCGACTTCACCCAGCGGCACAACCTCGGGAAGCGGGTGAATGCGGTGCTGTTTTCTCCAGCATTCCGCAAGGAAGCTACGGGCGCCCGTGACAGTTCGCATTGCCTGCTCGATCCGCAGGAACTGGCGGACTGGATGGTGGCGGACAGTGTTCCGGCTCGCCTAGGGCTGCAGTTGCACAAGTTCATTTGGGACCCGGCGCTAAAAGGAGTCTAGCCACTGTGCCGCCGAACGTCCACGCGCCGGTCACGCGCCGGTCAGCGATGTCTGGCCAGTGACAGCGGCTACTGCCTGGCGCGGGCCACGCCGAGAGAACTGCTTGCGCGTGACGAGGAAATCTGACTTGATTAGCGAAGGCAAGCCGAGAGTGGTGGTGCTGCTCAGTGGCGGCATGGACTCTTGCGTGTGCGCCGCGCTGGCAGCGCGAGACGGAGAGGCCGCCGCCGTCCACATCAGTTATGGGCAACGTACGGAAGCACGCGAGCGCCAGTCTTTCCTGGAGATTTGCGAGCGGCTGGGTATTCACGACAGGCTGATTGTCCGAAATGAAGCGTTGCGCGCCATTGGCGGTTCGGCCCTCACTGACAGCAATATTGCCGTGCCCGAGTCGCATGCCATCGGGCAGGACATTCCGGTGACCTATGTCCCTTTTCGCAATGCGCATTTTCTGGCAGTGGCGGTCAGTTGGGCCGAGGTGCTGGGCGCGCGGAAGGTGTACATCGGCGCCGTGGAACAGGACAGTTCCGGGTATCCGGATTGCCGGCCAGCGTATTATGAAGCGTTCAACCGGGTGGTCAGAGCTGGAACCAGGGAAGGCCGAATTGAGATTGTCACGCCGCTCATCGCCATGCGCAAGGCTGAGATTGTACGGCTTGGCCTTGAACTGAGCGCACCCTTCGATTTAACGTGGTCCTGTTACGGCGGCCAGGATCAGGCCTGTGGTGTATGCGATAGTTGCGTGCTGCGGTTGCGGGCGTTCCGGGCCGCGGGCACGAATGATCCGATTCCGTATGCAGAGAAACAAATTGTTGAATGTTGATTTCTGAACGCTGACTGCTGAACCAAAACAAGGGAATGCGCTTGAAGTCGGTTATCCAATCAACAATCAACAATCAAAATTTAACAATTGAACTCAGGCCGGGAGGCCACGATGAGAAAACATTTCGCAATGTTGGTTTTTGTTGTCTTAATTCTGGGACTGTGCGCCACCTCGCTGTTCGGTCAAGCCTCAGGAACGGTCAAAGGTGTCGCCAAGGATGTCCAAGGCAATCCCATCGTCGACGGAGTCGTGCTCTTTGCCAACCAGGAGAACGGGCAGAAATACCCTCTCAAGACCAACAAGAAGGGGGAGTATTTCTCCCTGGGAGTTGCGCCTGGCAAGTACCTCGTCACGCTGTACAAGACCGCCGAAGATGCCAAAGCTAACAAAGAACTCTTCCATGTCAACGGATTTCAGGTCCAGTTGGATGAGAACACGCTGGATTTCGATTTGAAGAAGGAGCAGGAGAGGACAGCCCAGGGCCAGGGTCTCACTCCCGAACAGATCAAGCAGATGCAAGAGGCGAAGGCCAAACAAGAAAAAGAAGGCAACACCGTCAAAGCTCTGAACGAAAAACTGTCAGCTGCCACTACCGCGCTGCAGGGCGGAGATTATGACACCGCCATCAACTCCTTGAACGAGGCCAACCAGATGGATCCCAGCCGGGACCTGATCTGGTTCAAGTTGGGGGATGCCTACCGTTTGTCGGCCAACAAGCAAACCGATCTGGCGGAAAAGCAGAAGCGGCTGGACGCGTCTGTTGCCGCGTATCAGAAGGCCGTGCAGTTGAAACAATCGGTTACCAATGACAAGGATCCCGAAGCGTCGAAAAAACTTGCGGCCTATTACAACAACTTGGCAGAGGCCTATGCCAAGGCCGGCAAGATCGACGACGCCCTTAAAACCTATGAGCAGGCAGCCCAGACCGATCCTACCGCTGCGGCACAGTACTATTTCAACGAAGGCGCCGTGCTCACCAACGCTGGTAAAGCCGACGACGCAATCGCGGCCTTCAACAAAGTGATTGCGGCTGATCCCAACCGCGCGGACGCCTACTATTGGAAGGGCGTAAACCTGATAGCGAAGGAAACCATGGACAAGGACAACAAGGTAATCGCTCCTCCTGGCACGGCAGAAGCGTTTCAGAAATATCTCGAACTGCAGCCCACAGGCACCTACGCCGAGGGGGCCAAGGGCATGCTGGCCAGCATCGGAGCTTCCGTAGAAACCAGCTATGGGACGAGAAAGAAGCCGGTCAAGAAATAGATCGCGTTTCCCAGAAATTGCATCATGTAAGAGAGTGCTTGTATCCAGGCGGCTGAGGTCAGCCGCCTTTCTTTCTGGCCGCGTAACGTTACCAAGGGCTATGTACTTGCTGTCCTTCGCTTCCTGCCAGCGGCGCGGTACAGTCTAGATATCGAACCGCCTCCTCTCTCTCTGTGGCGCGCGAGCGAATTCATTTATTGAGGATGAATGGCAGCACCGGGCATTGCTCCAATACTAGTTTCGCTGGAAGGCTCGTTCGAAGCCGGCAAGGTGGCCACACCGGCTCTCCTGGCGGCGATGCTGCGCGCTGCCGATAAGATCAGCGACCTTATCTTTTCTCCCGGCCGTCCGCCACAGGTGCAAGTGTACGGCCGGCTCATCCCAGTCCAAGTGCCCGGGATGAGCGTACTTACTGCTGACAGCACGCGCCATATCGCCGCGGACTTGATCGGCGACAATAAACAGGCCATCACTACGCTGCGTGAACATGGGGCATGCGACATTTCCTACGCTATTCCCGGCCTGGCTCGTTTCCGGGCCAACATCTTCATCCAGCGTGGCAGTTGTGCCGTTGTCTTGCGCGCCATCCCGACTGCCATTCCAGACTTCGCCACCCTTCGACTGCCCGAACAACTCACCGACGTGACCAAGCTGCGTGACGGTATTGTGCTCGTGGCTGGTCCGCCCGGTTCGGGCAAATCTTCCACATTGGCCGTGCTCCTGGACTTCATCAACCGGGAGAAGTATTACCACATCATTACCATCGAGGACCCCATCGAGTTCCTGCACAATCACAAGTGCTCAACCATTCACCAGCGGGAGCTGCACAGCGACACTCCAAGCTTTGCCCATGCTTTGCGCGCGGCCATGCGGCAAGCCCCCAAAGTCATCATGGTGGGCGAAATGCGCGATCGCGAAACCATGGAGATCGTACTCGAAGCCGCCGAGACCGGACACCTGGTTTTCTCTAGCCTGAACACCATGGATGCAGCCCAGACAGTCGAGCGCGTAGTCAGTTCCTTCACGCCCGCAGAGCAGCAAACGGTGCGAGAGCGCTTCGCCAAATCGTTCCGCTACATCATCTGCCAGCGGCTGGTCCCCAGGGCTGACGGCAACGGCCGCGTTCCTGTGGTGGAAATTCTCAAAGCCAATGCCCGCACCCGCGAATGTGTCGAAAAAGGCGAACGCGAAGACAAAACTCTGCTCGATGCCATGAAGGCCGCGTCATCCGAGGGCATGCAACACTTCGATGGAGAGATCGCCCGCCTGGTGCGCGAGCGCGTAGTCGATCTCGAAACCGGACTCTCATTCGCCAGTAATCCCAATGTGATGGGCCAGGAACTCGCCCGTTGATTTAGTTGCTCGCGGGAAAGGCACGACTTCAGTCGTGCCCAAAGCCGCAAGGGACCGGCGGATTCCGCCGCTGGATGTCACCGTCAAGCCCTTTGTTGGCTAGATGTTGACCTGTAAGCTCTTTTAAATCTTAATCTTGCACGCGATCGCGCACTCAAGTCGTGCTCACCCGCTGGCATCACGCGATTTCGACGACCAGGGGGAAGGGGTAAGCGCAACTTCCGGCTTGGAGCCACAGAAAAGGGTGCGCATCGAGTCTCGCCCAAAATCTATTGACAGCCGCAATTCATAGGCGGAGTTCTCTTTCGGCAACTATCATCGTGACATGTCTGCGCCTTCGAGTCCCTCAATCGTGCTGTCCTTTGAAGATGCACGTCGCGCGGTCGAAGAACACGCCGCCGAGATTCGCGCAGCATGCAAGGATGCTCACACGCAGAATACCGAGACCCTAGACCTGCTCTCCGCCGCAGGGCGCGTGCTTGCGGAGTCCGTAGGGGCGGATCGCGACATCCCGCCTTTTCCCCGCGCCACCCGCGACGGATACGCAGTGCGCTCCGCAGATCTGGCAAAGCTCCCAGCCACGCTCGACGTCATTGCCGAGATCAAAGCGGGCGCTCAGCCTGGCGAAATTCCGTCTCAAGTGAAAAGCGGTCAAGCCGCCGCCATCATGACAGGAGCGCCAGTCCCAGCGGGCGCGGATGCCATCGTCATGGTGGAATACACCTCGCGTCAAGACAAGCCCGCGGCGATCGCACGGGTCGAAATAAGCAGAAGCGTCGCTCCCGGAGAAAACATTGTGGCACGCGGGGCCGAGGCTAAATCCGGCAGCCCATTGCTGGCTGCAGGTTGCCAGTTGAACCATGCGGCCATTGCACTGGCGGCATCGGTGGGTAAGTCGCGGCTCGAAGTCTATGTGCGCCCGCGAGTCGCTGTGCTGACCACCGGAGACGAGATCGTTGACCTTGATACCGAGCCTGGACCTACGCAGATTCGAAACTCCAACAGCTACTCGCTGGCTGTACAGATTCAGCAGGCCGGCGGCGAGCCCGTGCTTCTTCCGATCGCTCCCGATGAACCGAAACGTCTGCGGGAGCTGATCGTAGATGGGTTACGCCCAGACTTGCTGCTGATGACTGGTGGTGTCTCCATGGGACGCTACGACTTAGTCGAACAGGTGCTCGCCGAAATGAAGGCGGAATTCTTCTTTACAGGAGCAAAGATTCAACCCGGACGCCCAGTCGTCTTCGGACGCGTGCGGGCCTCAAAAGGCGACCGTCTCAGTGCGGCAAGCGGGGCCCAGAAAAAGCCAGCCCCGGAGGGGCGAAAAACGAGTCCGCTCTCGCGTACGTATTTCTTCGGGCTACCTGGAAATCCTGTTTCCACCATGGTGACATTCGAACTCTTCGCGCGGCCAATGCTGAAGGCGCTCGCGGGAATGTTACCGCGCCAGTTAATCTTTTTACACGCGAAGCTCAAGTCCGAGATTCGCAGCAAGACAGGATTGAAGCGCTTCCTGCCCGCAACTCTTTCAGGCGAGTTTGAGAATGCGAAGGTAGAGTTGGTGCGCTGGCAGGGTTCGGGCGACATTGCAGCGACGGCGAGCGCGAATTGCTATATTGTCATCCCTCCAGACCGCGAGAATATTCCCGCGGGCGATTGGGTAGCCGTGTTGATGCGGTGAAGTAGAGAGAGCGGTGAGGTGGAGAGTGATCGCCGCGTTTTGTCTTCGTAGACGCCTGGCTTGCTATGCCTCCGCACCCGCAAGACACGGCAAGCTGCGTGTCTGCGTCAGGCTGTGTGCCATGTAAGATAGAGCTTCGCATGGTCAAGAAGTTGTCCCATTACGACGGCGCGGGTCGTGCTCGCATGGTGGATGTTTCTGCGAAAGCGCCGACCCGCCGTGAAGCGGAAGCGAGCGCCTTCGTCGTCATGACCGCCGCCGTATTGGCGGCGCTGCCGCAGAATCCCAAAGGCAACCCACTGGAAGTGGCGCGGATCGCGGGAATCATGGCGGCAAAACGCACCTCAGAGTTAATTCCGATGTGCCATCCGCTGCCGCTGGCGCTCGTTGATGTCGATGTGACGCTGTGCGAGAATGGCGTCACTATTACTTCCAAGGTCGCGACCACCGCGGAAACCGGGGTGGAAATGGAAGCTCTCGTGGCTGCAAGCGTGGCAGCGCTCACCCTCTACGATATGTGCAAGGCGCTGGATAAAGGGATTGAGATTCGCGAGATCGTTTTGCAACGCAAAAGTGGTGGGAACAGTGGCGACTATCGGCGTTCGAAGAAGAGTCTTGTTTCTACCTGACTCGCTTCTAAGCTGACTGACTCATGGCGAACAACGTCAAATTGTTGCTGGTGGACGACAACCCGATGGTGCTCGGGATGTTGCAGCAGGCACTGGGCTCGCTCGCCCAAGTGACGGCTGCGAACGAAGCGGCCGACGCTCTGCTGAAAGCTGTCGACGAGCCTCCGGATTTACTGGTCTGCGACTACCGCATGCCCGGCATGGACGGGCGACAACTTGTCGAAAGATTGAAGAGCCGTCCCGCGACCGCGAATTTTCCCACAGTACTGATGGCAAGCAAGGCCGACATTGCTGAGAAGCTCTCGCCCCAGGATGCTGCCGACGACTACCTCGAGAAGCCGTTTTTTCTGAAGGACGCTACGCGCCGCATCAAACGCATGATCGACCGCATTGCGCTGGAGAAGATGGCTAAGACTGCACCTTCGGATGGGGTGGTGCGTGGCAATCTCTCGCAGATGAACGTTATCGACCTTATGCAGTCGCTGGAGATGGGGCGCAAGAGCTGTCAGCTTACGATGACCAAAGACGGAGAAAAGTGCGAAGTGTTTTTTGCTGAAGGTCAAGTCAAGCACGCAACTTATGGAGCGCTGGTAGGCGATGAGGCTGTGTTCAAAGTGCTTCGCTGGACGGGCGGAAATTTCGAGTTGAATTTTGAAGGCAAGACACACGAGACGACTACGCAGCTCAACACTCAAGGCCTGCTGATGGAAGGCCTGCGTCTACTCGACGAATCGCAGCGCGAAGGCGGCGCAGAGGCCAGTGAAGGCGGCATCACGGCGAGCTCCGGCGGCACAGGCGGCGGAAGGGAAGAAGAGGAAGATGTCCTCCTCGATAGTTGAGGCACGGGCGTCGGAAGATTTGACCGCCGCGGTCATCACTGTCAGCGATTCTTGCGCCCGCGGAGAGCGCGAGGATGTTTCTGGGCCCTCCGTCGCGGATATTCTGAAAAAACACGGCTTTCATGTGATTACACGCCAAGTCGTTTCTGACGATCAAATCAAAATCCAAAACTTACTTGTTCGTCTGGCAAAGGAAGTGCGATTCATCGCGACCACCGGAGGGACAGGAATCGCAGCGCGCGACGTCACTCCGGAGGCTACGCGTGCGGTCTGCGACCGCGTGATCGAGGGACTGGCCGAACGGATACGATTGGAAGGTAGCAAGAAAACGCGGTTTGCGGCCCTCAGCCGCGGCGTCTGTGGCACTCGAGGCCAATCGTTGATCTTGAATCTGCCGGGAAATCCAAAGGGCGCGGTGGAATCTCTGGAGGCTGTAATTGACCTGATTCCTCACGCGTTGAACTTGCTTCAGGGGAATACGTCGCATACGTAGCGCATTTCCTGTTTGCCCAACTTCCTCGCTCGGTAGACAGCCGAGGCGGCCGTCCCTACGTGGTCTGAACACATCCTGTCGTTTCACGTAGACTGAATTTCCGGTTGAAAACCATCAAGCACATTTTGGCGCAGTATGCTGCTTGGATTGCGGCCGTACTGAAGCCCCTGGGAATCTGGGGCGTCTTTGCCATTTCGGCTGTGGATTCGGCACTGCTGGGAATGCCGGTAGATGCGGTTGTGGTTGGATATGTGTACAACGACCGCAAGCGCTTCGTCTTTTATGTGGTGATGGCTGCCCTAGGCTCTGCGCTGGGTAGTATTCCGCTGTATCTGATCGGCTACCTCGGCGGCGAGGAGGTTTTGCGCAAGCGGATTTCGGCGGCGCGATTCAATAAAATCCACCGGTCGTTTGAGAAGCATGAGTTCCTGGCGCTGATGCTTCCGGGCATGCTTCCGCCGCCCATCCCGTTCAAGTTGTTCGTGCTGGGAGCAGCGGTGTTCGAGATGCGTTTCAGCTACTTCTTGACGGCAATTTTTGCGGGACGCCTGGTGCGCTTCACGTTCTGGTCTCTGCTGGCCCTGGCATTCGGGCCACAGATCGTGGGGCTGGTGGGAGAGCTGTTTCGCAGGCATTTCTACTGGGTGCTGGCGGTGCTGGTCGTAGCGGGAGTGTTGGTGTGGCTGCTGCGGAGACCAGGCCGGGGACAACGAGCCTGAAGGCCAGGTCTTCAAGCCAGGCACTCTGTTCCGCCGTCGTGCAGATCAAAATCCCCGTCCGCTCTCTCCAAAAAGCGGAGAGACAAGGGCGGGGCACCCTCTGACGCATATTGGAAGACGGGCTGGCCCGATCATGGAAGGCCGAGCCAACAGGCGTCACGCGGCAGCAATGTGACTGTCACCGGATCTATGCAACCACCCGGAAAGCGCATGGAGGAAGACTGGGGTTCCGAACATGGCTACGGAGAAGAACAAATCGCTTTCGATGGTTCCGCGGAAAAACGGCACTCCGGCTACGTAGGACATGAGCACTCCCTGGAATGTCTTGGGATACATATTCGTAGCCGCCCAAGTGGTGAAGTTGCTCAACAGGAAAAACGAAGCCGAACTAGCCAGCGCCGCACCTACCACGCGAACGAAGCTCGCTTTCTCGCTCAAGCCGGTACCCAGCCAGAGAATCGCGGCGTACCAACCCCAGGTGACGATCTGGTCCCAGGAGAACGGGTAAGCATAGATGAATTTGGTAAGAACCACGTCGGTGGCGGCCAACAGCACTACCGGCACCCACATCTGCCGCCGCGCGCCTCGCGCTCCAAAGAACAGCAGCGAGGCGGCCAGAGGGGTGAAATGCCAGGCGTGAGGAAAAACGTTCAAGCGACCCGCGAAGGGCAGGAAGCGGACCGCGATCGTAAGTAGGACGAACAAGTAAGCCAGCATGAGCACCTCGGAGACGAAACTTTATTGTGGGCGCGAAGAGGGGGACGCGTCAAGAGAGCGGAGAGGGCGGAAGAGAGAGCCGAGAAAGGGTATGCGTCTTTTGGTGGCTCAAAGGGCTTTTCAGCGACGGAAAAGATAGCTGACCTTTACGAAGAATATGCGGCCATCGTTGATCAAGCGGTTGCTGCGGACCAGTCCGTTCCCATCGGGATCGCAGCCCACCAGTGATCCGGGGGCGGGGACACAGAGACCGGGAATAAGATTCTCCAGGTTGCTGTTGTAACCGACGTAGATGGCGGTGCCGGGATGAATAAGGTAAGTAATGAGGAAGTCAAAGTTCAGGTTTCGGGTGGTGT
>Ga0137418_10000289_pt1 | contig 23096 bp, 21 predicted proteins | sample CZODoug3_1_2_16f_FD_122242 | JGI IMG/M metagenome (GOLD analysis project Ga0137418, IMG submission 122242) | Vadose zone soil fungal communities from Angelo Coast Range Reserve, California, USA - CZODoug3_1_2_16fungal (Hybrid Assembly) | ecosystem: Environmental > Terrestrial > Soil > Vadose...
AGCAGTCCCGGTGTGTCGCCAGACGCGCCAACGAGCTGCGCGCCGACCGGAAGGCCTTCCGTGGTACTGCCGCACGGAAGCGACAACGCCGGATGGCCTGAGACATTGAACACCTGCGTGCAGCGCAGCATCACGTTGCGGACCGGTTCCTCGACCGTGCCGATCCTGACCGTCGCTGCGCCAATCTTCGGCGCGGGAATCGCGAGCGCCGGAAGCAGCAGGGCGTCGCGGTCTTCCAGCGCGGCATCCACCTCGCGCCGAATCAGCTCGCGTCCCCGCATCGCCCTCGCGTAGTCTTCGCCGAGAACGTAGCGTCCCATCTCGAGCCGGATGCGAACGTTCGGCGTGTAATCCTCGGGCCGCCGTTCGAGTGTCTTCGCGTGATAGGCGGCCGCCTCCGTCAGCACGATGTGGAGGTAGATGGCGGCGACGTCTCCGGCATGCGGAATCGACACCTCCTCGAGCGTGGCGCCGGCGTCGCGGAGCCGTTCACACGCGGCGTCGAACGCGGCCGCGACCTGGGGATCGAGCAGCGCCATGAAGTAGCTGCGGGCGACGCCCAGGCGCAGCGCGCGAAGGTCGATCGGCTTGCCGGCGGGACGCGCGCCGCCGCCGCGCAGCACGTCGTAGAGGATCGCCGCGTCTTCGACGCACCGGCAGATCGGTCCGATGTGATCGAGCGTGCCGCTGAGCGGCACGACGCCTTCCGTCGAGAGCTCGCCGAACGCCGGCTTCAGGCCGACGAGTCCGCAGACCGCCGATGGAATGCGAATCGACCCGCCCGTGTCGGTGCCCATCGACGCGAAACACATCCCGTCGGCGACCGAGGCCGCGGAGCCGCCTGACGACCCGCCCGGCGACCGGTTCGGGTCGTGAGGATGCCGCGCGGGCCCGAAGGCCGAATCCTCGTTCGTGGTGCCGAAGGCGAACTCGTGCAGGTTCGTCTTGCCGATGACGATCGCGCCGGCCTCGCGCAGCGCGGCGACCGACGGCGCGTCGGCGTCGGCCACGTGGTGTTCGCGCACGCGCGAGGCGGCGGTGGTCGCCGTGCCGCGCACGTCGAACAGATCCTTCAGGGAAATCGGGACACCGTGCAGCGGGCCGAGGCGCCGCCCGGCGGCCATCTCGCGGTCGGCCTCGCGCGCCTGCTCGCGGGCCTCGCTCCCGAACACGGTGATGAACGCGTTGAGTGTCGCGTTGCGCTCCGCGATGCGCTGGAGGCATCGCTCGACGACCGCTTCCGCCGTCGTCTCGCGTGCCTGGAGCGCGCGCGACAGGTCGGCAATGGTGTGCGGGTCAGCGGCCACGGCCGGGATCCGGACCCAGCGCCGCGTCACCGGTCGCGTCGGCGTTCCACTCCGCCGTCCTCAGCGCCGACGTCGCCTTCGCGAGCGCCTCGAGCAGCGGCTTGAGCTCGGGAAGGCCCCGCCGCTCCGCGTCGTGCGTTGCCATTTCGAGCCACGCTTTCACCGTCATGCCCGTACAGCGTACTCTGATCGGCGCGTGAGACACACCAAGATCATCGCAACCGTCGGTCCGGCCAGCGACACCGATGACCTCATTCGCGCATTGATTGGCGCCGGCACCGACGTCTTCCGCCTCAACTTCTCGCACGGCACGCACGACACGCACGGCGCGGCGATCGGACGCATCCGTGACGCGGCCGAACACGCAGGGCGCCACGTCGCCATCATGCAGGATCTCAGCGGCCCGAAGATCCGCACCGGCGAGTTGAAGAACCATCAGGCGATCGAGCTGAAGGCCGGCGAGCCGCTGCGCGTGGTGATTGGCGATGCTGCCGGCGATCGCGGCATCATCTCGACGACCTTCGATCTCACGAAGGCCGTGTCCGCCGGCAACGCGCTGCTGCTCGATGACGGGCACATCCAGCTGCGCGTCGAGAGCGTGTCCGGCAACGAGCTGAGGACGACGGTGGTCGACGGCGGCGTGCTCGGGGAACACAAGGGGATCAACGTGCCTGGCGTCGTGCTGCCGGCGACCGCGCTGACACCCAAGGACGTCGACGACCTGACCTTCGGCGCGCGGATGGGCGTCGATTACGTCGCGCTCAGCTTCGTGCAGACCGCCGAGGACCTGCGGCAGGCGCGCGCCGCGCTCGTGAAGGCGGGCGCCCCGCGGACGCCGATCGTCGCCAAGCTCGAACGGCCGGAGGCGGTCGAGCGCATCGACGACATCCTGGAGGCGTGCGACGCCGTGATGGTCGCGCGCGGCGATCTCGGCCTCGAGCTGCCGCTCGAGCGGGTGCCGCGCATCCAGAAGGAGATCACGCGGAAGGCGCGCGCCCGCGTCATCCCCGTCATCGTCGCGACGCAGGTGCTGGAGTCCATGCGCACCGAGCCGCGCCCGACTCGCGCGGAGGTGAGCGACGCCGCCAACGCGGTGGACGACGGGGTGGACGCCATCATGCTGGCGGGCGAGACGGCGGCAGGCAGGTATCCGGTGAGGGCGGTGCAGACGCTGGAGCTGATCATCCGCGACGCCGAGCAGATGCCGCCGGCCGCACCGATCACGCCGGCCGGTACGCACCTGTTGTCGGGGCCCGGCCTCGCCCTCTGCGAAGCGGCCGTGACGCTGGCGGGACACGGCAACGCAGCCGCCATCGTCGCGGTGACCCGCGGCGGCAAGACCGCGCGCGTGCTGTCGGCGCTGCGGCCGCGTGCGCCGATCTACGCGGCCACCGAAAGCGCCGCGATCGCGCGCCAGCTCGCGCTCGCGTGGGGTGTCTTCCCGCTCGTCTGCGATCTTGGCGGCGATGTCGCGGAGACGATCACGAGGATCGGCGAGATGCTCGTCTCGCGCTCGCTCGTCACGCCGCAGTCGGCCATCGTGATCGTCAGCATCTCCCCGGACCTGGCGGCAGGTCCGTCGAACTTCCTGAAGCTGCAACGGGTATAAGCCTGCTATTCCACCCGGCCACGCTCGACGAACTTCTTCAGTGATTCGAGGGCGCGGTCCCAGCCGGGTCCGATCAGCTCGTAGTACCTCCGCCACCGGACGCCTTCCTCGTAGCCCGATTGCCGCAGGTGCAGCTGGGTGCCCCAGGTGTGACGGCTGCAGGTGACCTCGAGCGCCATCGGTCCGATGGGATCCCCGTCGGGCGGCAGCCAGTACGTGTCGGCGAGGAAGAACTCGCGCCCGGGCTTGAATTCCATCACGGTCGCGTGGAGCGCGCCGCCGAGGCGGCCGAGAATCTCGTCACGCCACTCGGTCGGCTCCCACTCGACGGCGTAGCTGCCCAGCGGACGAGGCACGCAGACCGCCTGTTTCGCCTGCCACCACGCCGCCAGCGCCTTCGGATCGAAGAAGGCCTCGAGCACCTTCGTGGGCGGGGCGACGATGACGAGGTCCGTCGTGAACTCGAGCACACCCCAGTGTGACACCAACGCGGCCCAGCATCCATAATCGGGGGATGGGTTCGCAGCCGAAGGCCTATCTCGATCCTTCCTTCCTGAAGAGCGAGGACGCGCGTCCCATCCGCCTCCTCTCCGAATACCTCGAGCCGCAGCGGCGCTTCAAGCTCCAGAACATCCAGGACACCGTGGTGTTCTTCGGCTCGGCGCGCATTCACAGCCGCGAGTCGGCGCAGCAGGCGCTCGACGAGCTAGTGAAGGTGCACGGCGTCGGCACCAGCCGCGACGTGGACGAGATCCTGGCGCGCGGCCGCCGCGCCGTGGAATGGTCGCGCTACTACGAGGACGCGCGCGAGCTGGCGCACATGCTCACCGAGTGGTCGCTCGGCCTCGATACCACGCACGACCGTTTCGTCGTCACCTCCGGCGGCGGTCCCGGAATCATGGAGGCGGCCAACCGTGGCGCCTCCGACGCCGGCGGGAAGACGATCGGCCTCAACATCAGCCTGCCGCATGAGCAGGGGCCGAACCGGTACATCACCGACGGCCTCCACTTCGAGTTCCACTACTTCTTCATGCGCAAGTTCTGGTTCGCGTACCTCGCGAAGGCGCTGGTGATCTTTCCCGGCGGGTTCGGCACGCTCGACGAGATGTTCGAGATCCTCACGCTGATGCAGACGGAGAAGCTCGCCAAGCAGATTCAGATCGTGCTGTACGGCAGCGAGTACTGGGACCCGATCCTCAACATGAAGCCGCTGCTGGAGTGGGGCGCGATCGCGGAGCGGGACGTCGACCTGCTGACGCGGGCGGATACGCCGGACAGCGCGTTCCAGCTGCTCAAGGCGCACCTGACGAAGCACCACCTGACGCCGCCCATCACGCAGGAGAAAAAGGCGCCCGGCATCGCCAAGACGCGGTCGGGGGCGGGGGCGTAGAGGAGGCGGGTTAATACAGCAGGTACGGTTCGCGAAGCCGGCGGAACGCGGCTTCGTCCTCCTTCCAGCTCGCCGCGATCTCGCGAATGGGAACGCCGGACTCGATCTGCCCCCGCAGCACGTCCGAGCCGGCGAGGATGTCGATCGGCATCTTGTCGTGCTCGTACTCGTACGGCGGCGGCCGCCACGCGAAGCGGCCCGGGTCGAAGCGACGGAACTGGTCGATCAGCGCGACGCCGGTGATGACCGGCTCGAACGCCTGGCGGTCGGTCACGTGAATCTGGCAGCCGCCGCACGGCTGCTTCGCGTGCTTCTGGAACGTCGGCTCGAAGCCGGCCGGACGGAAGTAGGCGCCCGCAAGCGCGGCGCCGTTCATCCCGGCCGCAAAACGCTCCGCGTCGATCCACGGCGCGCCGACCAGCTCGAACGGCCGCGTCGTCCCGCGTCCCTCCGACAGCATCGTGCCTTCGAACAGCACCGTGCCCGGATAGACGATGGCGGTGTCGAGCGTCGGCATGTTCGGTGACGGCATCACCCACGGCAAGCCGGTCTCGTCGGCGTACATGTCACGCGTCCATCCCTCCATGCGCACGACCTCGAGCCGGGCGCCGATGCCGAACGCGTCGTTGAACAGCATCGCGAGCTCGCCGATGGTCATGCCGTGGCGCATCGGGATCGGAAACTGGCCGACGAACGATTCCCATCCGGGCCGGAGCGTCGCGCCCCCGACCGCCTCGCCGCCGATCGGATTCGGCCGGTCGCACACGATCACCTGGACGCGGTGGCGGGCCGCCGCCCGCATGCAGTTGGCCATCGTGTAGATGTAGGTGTAGATGCGCGCGCCGATGTCCTGCAGGTCGATGACGAGCGCGTCGAGGCCGCGCAGCATCTCCGCGCTCGGCTCGCGCGTCTCGCTGTAGAGCGAGTAGATCGGCACGCGCCGGCGCGGGTCGTCGCCGTGCGGCGTCTCCACCATGTTGTCCTGCACGTCGGACCGGAAGCCGTGCTGGGGTCCGAAAATGGCGCCGAGCGTCACCCCCTCGCACGTCGCCACGCGGTCGATCACGTGCAGGAAGCCGCGGTCGATCGACGCGTGGTTGCAGACGACGCCGACCCGGGCGGCCGTCAGGCGGTTGGAGCACAGAAGCACGTCGGAGCCGAGGCGGACGGCGGTGGGCATCCCCTAAAGAATTAGCACGTTGCGGCCGATACGGCCGGTATGCCTCACAGTCGGACGCTTCGGGTTCTTGCGGCAGCGCTGCTCGTCGCCATCGTCGTTCCATCGGCGGCGTTCGCGCAGGAGCCCGCATTGGCCCCGCAGAGAGGCGGCCAGCTGTACTGGCCGACGATTGCGGCGGGCACCGCGGCGACCGCCGACTGGATCACGACCTATCACGCCCTGAAGTTCTACAAGGTCCAGGAAACCAACCCGCTGCTGAAGCCGCTGCAGACGAACCCCGCGCGGATGGTGTCGCTCGGCGGCATCATCGACGTCGCCGGCGTCAGCGCGTGGAACTTCACGGTGGGACCCAAGCACGGCAAGATCGCGGCGGCCGGCCTCTGGACGATGACCGCGTTCCGCGTCTACCTCGCGGTCCACAATCATCTGAACGAACACCGCGCCGAGCGGCGATAGTCAGCCTTCACGCCATCCACGGCGCAGCAACGATTCGCGAAGCGCGCGCGTTTTCGCCAGCGTCCTCGGCTGTATGTCGAACGGCTCGGACAGGATGACGCCGGACTCCGACTCGACCCGCAGCTCCATCCCGTGCGCGCCCTGATACACGGCGCAGCTCACCCGGTCCTCCTTGAACATGAGGTTCCACAAGGTGGCCACGCGTCCCTCGCGCGAGGTGGTCATCGCGGGGCTATTATCGCCTTCAAATGAGCTGGCTCGCGCGGTTCCTGCGAGATGTGGTCGTTCGCCTGCCTGGCGGTCGGCGCCTCGGCGCCGAGCTCGAGCAGAGCCGCCGTCAGCGCGACCTGCTTCATCAGCGGCTCGACCGTTCGGAACGGCAGCGGCAGGTGCTGCGCCGGCGTCTCGAGACGCGGCGGCAGCGCTCGCGCGCGGCGCAGCCGGATGACGCGGTCCTCGAGCACGTGCTGCCGCTGCGCCACGCGGCGATGCTCGCCGCCAATCACGATGGGCGCAGCGCGCGCGAGAGCGCGTTCGCCGGGCGGAGCGCGTCGTACCGGGAGGCGCTCGCGCATCCCGATGCGGCCATGCCGCTGGCGGCGGAGCAGGTCGTCATCAACGGCCTCAGGTGGTGGATGCCCGCGCAGCCGGGCGAATCGGGCGGAATCGCCGGCCGTCTCGCAGGCCGCCGGCGTCTGCCGGTTCGCGAGATTCTCGAGACGCGGGAGCTCGCTGTCGGACGCGTGATGATCGACATCGGCGCCAACGTCGGCACCACCTCCATCCCGCGCGTGCTGCTCGGCGACTTCAACTGCATCTACGCCATCGAACCGGATCCCGGCAACTACGCGTGCCTCGTGCGTAACATCGCCGACAACGGCGTGCGCGGCCTGGTGCTGCCGGACCGCGTCGCCATTGGCGATACCAACGGCGAGATGACGCTGCGGACGCTGCACAGCGGCACGCATCATCTCGTGACGCGGGCGTCGGACGCCGGCGCGCACGAGCGCGTCTCCGTCCCGTGCGTCACGCTCGACCGCTGGGTGGCGCAGATGGGGATCGATCTGTCCGACGTCGCCTTCATCAAGTCGGACACGCAGGGGTGGGATGCACGCGTGCTCGCGGGCGCGGCCGGCGTGCTCGCGCGGCGGCACATCGCGTGGCAGATCGAGTTCAGCCCTTCGATGCTCGAGCGCTCGGGCCGATCGATGGAGGAGGTCTACGAACAGCTCGAGCGGCACTTCACGCATTTCATCGATCTGCGCGGCGACGCGGGCCCGCGCGTTCGCCGTACGTCTTCGATACGCGACGCGCTCGCATATGTCGGAAAAACCGAGCGCCGGTACACGAATGTGCTGCTGTATTGTTCCGCCTGACCGGCTCCGCCAAGGCTACGGCGGTCCGCCGAAGCGGGCTGCGATAAAATCACTCCTCCAATTTCATGCTCTCCAGGGTCAAGACCGGTGTGCGCGCGCTGCTTCGTGGCGGACCAGCGACCGCAGCGGTCGCGGAAAAACCGGCGAAGCCGGCCGCGGTCTCCGATGACGCCGAGGTGCTCACCTACGACGCGTCGAACGATACGCCGTGTCCGGCCGGGCCCATCCTGACGCTGGAGCAGTGCCCCGTCTGCGGCGGCGCGGAGTCGACGAAGGTCAGCCGCTACAACCGGTTCGTCCTGTTCGATCGCGTGCCGGACGCCGCCGCGCCCATCTACAACTACTCGCTCTGCCACGGCTGCGGCGTCGTGTACGCGGAGCGGCGTCCCGCGGGCGAGCGGTACCGGTGGCTGCTCGAGCGCTTCGAGGAGACGCTGGGGCGCACCGAGGCGGGCGCGCCGCGGCCCGGCAAGTTCGCGCTCAGTTCCTCGTCCTTGTCGGACGCGGAGCGAGCGCAGCTGCGGCGGATGGCGGCCAACGGCGTGTTCGTCTCCGCGCACAGCGGCCTGACCCGGAAGGACTACCTCCCGTCCCTGATGAACGATCGCCTCGCAAGCAGCATGCACGCCGAGATTCTCGGGTCGCTGCTGCCGCTGCGGTCGCCCCGCGTGCTCGAGATCCGGTCGCGCCTCGGGTCGATCTCCGCGATCCTTCAGCGCCTCTACGGCGCCGACTGCGCGGTGATGACGCTGTTCGAGAACCAGCGCTTCCTGATCGAGGAGGTGTACGGCTTCCCCGCGGCGTGCCCGATCGACTTCGACGCCTTCAGCATCCCGTTCGAGGGACGCTTCGACCTGATCGTCAGCAATCACATGCTGACGCACTCGGTGCGGCCGAAGGAGTTCCTCGCCGCCGTTGCCGAGCGGCTCAATCCCGGCGGCGCCCTGTATCTCTACAACGAGCCGCTCGAGGGCGAATTCATCGACCGCGGCAAGTCGATGTTCAACACGCTCAACCCGTTTCACCTGCAGACGTTCAACCAGCCGTCGGCGGTGCGCGCGCTCGAAGCGAATGGCTTCACCGTCACCTTCTGCGCGGCGCGCGACGACCTGTTCCTCGCGCTCGCGCGGGTGGCCGCCGACGCTCCCGGCGACAACTGGGAGCGGATGAGCGACAGCGAACGGTCCCGCCGCCGTTCGGCCTATCGCGCCGCGAACGACACCGCGATCCTGCGCGTCCCCGCGCGCCTGCGGGCGCCGTTCGAACGCGACTGGGACGCGATCGTGGAGCGCAGCCTGTCCGCGGGGCTCGCCCGGCGCGCCAGGGACGGCACGGTGAGAGTCAATCGCGTCGAGACCGATTCCAGGGAGCCCTGATGCTTCGTCAGCTGCGCGATCACTTCGAATTCCTCCGTCCGCGCTCGCTGGCGCGCATGCGCAAGTCGCTCGACGACATGGCGGAGGGCATCCTGGAGCTGCGGCGCGCCGCCAGGGAGCAGGTCCGCCTTGCGGCGCGCGTCGACGAGATGAGCGTGCGTCTCCGTGAGCTCGGCGAGAAGGTCGAGGCGTTGACGCTGCGCGAGTTGCAGCTTCGGGCGATCGCCTCAGCCGACGCGGCGTTCGAGGAAGAGATGCACCTGCTGCCGGTCATCTGCGACGAAGCGCGCGTCGGCGCGCACGTGCGCGAGGCGGTCGAGCGCGCGCGGCTGAAGACCGATCCGCTGCCGTATCTCCTCGTGCAGAACGTCTTTCCGCCCGACTTCTATGCCGCGCTCGTACGGGGGATCCCTCCGTTCGAGCTGTTCGCCGACAAGCCGCACAACAAGCGGCAGCTGAAGGTGCCGCTCGTGTACGGCCCCGAGTACAGCCGCGCGATTTGGAGGTTTCTGGTCGACGTGGTGCTCGAGAGCGCGTTTCAGCCGCCCATCCTCGAGAAGTTCCGCGAGCCACTGGCCGAGTGGATCGTTCATGAATGGCCGACCCTCGCCTCCAATCCGCTTGGTCCGCCGATGGAACTGCACAGCACGGACGGGCGCATCCTGCTGCGCGGACGCGGGTACCGGATTCCGCCGCACCGCGATCCGAAGTGGGGGTTCATCACCGTGCTGTTGTACCTCCCGCTCGCGCACGAAAGCGAGCAGTGGGGCACGCAGATTTACGCGGTGGACGAAGACGAAGGGGCGAACTCGATCGCGCCGCACTGGATCGATCCAGGGCGCTGCCGGCTGGTGGCCGACGTGCCGTTCCGCCGCAACAGCGCGCTCGTGTTCCTCAACTCGCGCGGCGCGCACGGGGCGTACATCCCCGACGACGCGCAGCCTGCCGACCTGCAACGCTACATCTATCAATACCGTATCGGTCCGACCAAGGCGGCCATCGAGTCGCTCGTCGCGATGCTGCCGCAGGAGCAGCGCTCGGTGTGGGAAGGAAAAATGGTTGACTACCTCGCCTAAAGCCAGCCTGAACGCCGATTACGTCCGCATCCAGATCGGCCGCTCGCAGGCGCGGTCGATGGCCGTCTCCACGCGCGGCATCGTCGCCGCGGAGAACCCGCTCGCGGCGCAGGCCGGCGCCGTGGTGCTCGCCCGCGGCGGTCACGCCGCGGAAGCGGCGATTGCGGCCAACGCGGTGATGGGCGTCGTCGCGCCGATGATGAACGGCGTCGGCGGCGATCTGTTCGCCATCGTGCACGATGCCGGCACGGGCGTCGTGCACGGCCTCAACGCGAGCGGCTGGTCGGCCGCCGCGACGAGCATCGAGTTCCTCACCGCACGCGGCATGCAGTCGATGCCGCAGAACGGCATTCATTCCGCGACGGTCCCGGGCGCGGTGTCGGGCTGGATGGCCCTCCACGAAAAATTCGGGCGGCTCCCGTTCGATTCGCTGCTGTCGGCCGCGATGGCGCACGCCGAGAGCGGGTTTCCCGTGTCCGAGATCACCGCGCTCGAGTGGCAGGGGAGCGTCGTGCAGTTGCGCGATCGGCACGCGATGGCCACGTTCCTGCCGGGCGGGCGCGCGCCCGCCGCGGGCGAGTTGTTCCGCAATCCCGCCCTGGCGCGAACGCTTGGCGCGGTCGCGAAAGAAGGCGGCGATGCCTTCTATCGGGGCGAGGTCGCCACGCGCATCCTCGCGTGCAGCGCCGAACAAGGGGGCGCGCTCGCGGCGGAGGATTTCGCCGACTACCAGCCGGAATGGGTGACGCCGCTGACGACGAACTATCGCGGGTGGGACGTCTACGAGATTCCTCCGAACAGCCAGGGGATTGCGGCGCTCGTGATGCTCAACATCCTGGAGGGCTTCCCGCTTGCCGAGTACGGCCGCGCGAGCGCCGAGGCGCTGCACGTGATGATCGAGGCGAAGAAGCTGGCGTACGCGGACATGCAGCGTCACGTCGGCGATCCGCGCTTCTCAAGCGTGCCGGTCGAGGCGATGCTGTCGAAAGCGTACGCGCGCGAACGTGCGCGGCTCATCGATCCACGCCGTGCGCAGGCGAGCGTGGATGCTGGCGCGCTGCCGACGCACGGGGGCGACACCACGTACCTGTGCGCCGTCGATGCGGCCGGCAACATCGCGTCGCTCATCCAGAGCAACTTCGCGAACTTCGGCTCCGGAGTCGTCCCCGAGGGCGCCGGGTTCGTGCTGCAGAGCCGCGGCGGCCTCTTCACGTTCGATCGTTCGCATCCCAACGCGCTGGCGCCGCGCAAGCGTCCACTGCAGACCGTGATTCCCGCGTTCATGAAGCGCGATCACCTCAGCGTCGGCTTCGGCGTGATGGGCGGCTGGAACCAGCCGCAGGCCCACGTCCAGGTCATCTCGAACATCGTCGACCACGGCCTGAACATCCAGCAGGCGCTCGAGGCGCCGCGCTTCGTGAAGCTGACGTTTCCGGGGACGGACGTCATGATCGAATCGCGCGTGACGGAAGCCGTCCGCGAGACGCTCGCGCGCCGCGGTCACGAGATCGATCTGCAGGGCGAGTTTTCGAACATGGTGGGCGGCGGGCAGGCGGTGATGCGGGACGCTCGCGCCGGGATCAATTACGGCGGGTCCGATCCGCGCAAGGATGGAGCGGCGATTCCCGAGCCGCTGCTGTAGAAAGGATTTCGCGTCATGAGGCTGTCCGTCGCGGCGGTGCTGGCACTCCTTCTTTCGCCGGTCGTCCTTCTGTCCGGGCAAGGCGGGACGGACAACCAGCGATGGGTCGCGACATGGATGGCCGCGGCCACCTCGCGGACCGACCCCGCCGCGCCCCAGGCCCAGGCGGCCGACGTGCGCGGCGAGATCCCGCCGGCGGTGCGTGCGGTCGCGCCAGGCCAGCAGCTGCCCGTTGGCGGACAGTCGCCGCTGCACGTCAACAACCAGACGCTGCGGCAGATCGTGCACGTGACGCTCGGCGGCTCGCGGCTGCGCGTGGTGCTGACCAATGTGTTCGGCACGGCGCCGCTGTCGATCGGCGCCGCACAGGTCGCGCTCCGCGACCACGATGCGTCCATCCTGCCGCCATCGAGCAGGGCGCTCACCTTCGACGGAAGCCCGGCGACGACCATTCCAGCCGGGACCATCGTGCTGAGCGACCCCGTCGCGCTGGACGTGCGCGACTTCGCGGATCTCGCGATCGACATTTACCTGCCGAACGACACGGCGACGATGCGATCGCCGATCACCACGCACGCGGCGTCGTGGCAGACCAACTACCTGTCGACGGCCGGCAATCACGTCGGCGCGGCCTCGCTGCCGGTTCAGACCACGACGGCGTACCGCAGGCAGGACGGGCTGCCGACCGCTACCTGGTTCTTCCTGGCGCGCGTGGAGGTCACCGCGCCGGCCAACGCCGAAGCGATCGTGACGCTCGGCGATTCCATTACCGACGGCACCGCATCGGGCGTCGACACGAACAACCGCTGGCCCGATCACCTCGCGCGCCGCCTGCTGGGCGCGAACCTCAGAGTGGCCGTGTTGAACGCCGGCATCGGCGGCAACCGCGTGCTCGGTGACGGCAACGGCGTCAGCGCGCTGGCGCGCTTCGACCGCGACGTGCTGGCGCAGCCCGGCGTCCGGCACGTGATCGTGCTCGAAGGGATCAACGACATCGGTGGGGCGCGCGACAACCCGGCCCCGGGTGCGCGCGATCTGATCGCCGCGCACCGGCAGTTGATCGAGCGGGCGCACGAGCACGGGTTGAAGATCTATGGCGCAACGCTCACGCCGTTCGAGGGCGCCAACTATTACTCCGCGGTCGGAGAGGCCAAGCGGCAGGCGCTCAACGAGTGGATGCGAACGGGCAAGGCGTACGACGCCGTGTTCGACTTCGACGCGGCCGTGCGGGATCCGGGCCATCCCGCGCGGACGCTGCCGCAGTACGACGCCGGCGATCACCTGCACCTGAACGCCGCGGGATACAAGGCGGTCGCGGACGCGATCGATCTCTCCGTGTTCCGTCCGCGCGCGGCGGCACAGACGGCGGCGCGATGAGCATCGGGTCGCGCTGGGTTCAGCTGCTGCTCGGCCTCGTCTGCATGGTCGTCATCTCCAGCCCGCAGTACGTCTGGACGCTGTTCACGCAGCCGCTGATGACGACCACGGGCGCCAGCCTCGCGCAGATCCAGATCACCTTCTCGGTCCTGATCGTCATCCAGACGTTCCTCGCGCCGTGCCAGGGGCTGCTCGTGGACCGCTTCGGCCCGCGCGTGCTGCTGTCGGCCGGCGGCGCGCTGACGGGCCTGAGCTGGGTGCTGGCCGCGCGCGCGACGACGCTCACCGGGCTGTACCTGACCTACGGCGTGCTCGGCGGGATCGGTACCGGCATCGTCTACGTCGGCGTGATCGGCCATATGGTCCAGTGGTTTCCGGATCGCCGGGGCTTTGCGACCGGTGTCGTCGCCGCCGGCTACGGCATGGGCGCGCTGCTCACGACGTTCCCGATCGCCGAGCTGCTGAAGAACGAGGGGTATCGGCCGGCGCTGGTGCGATACGGGTTGATCTTTATCGCGGTCGGAGTAATCGCGGCTCAGGGCTTGCGATCGGCAAATCCCAAATCCCAAATCCCAAACCCCAAATCCCAAACCGGATCCCCGATCCCCGATCCCGGATCCCGGCATGTCCGTCCATCGGAAATGCTCCGGACGCCGATCTTCTGGCTGATGTTCGTCATGATGACGATGATGTCCACCGCCGGCCTCATGGTGACCTCGCAGATGGCGGCGTTCACGCGCGACTTCGGCATGGCCAACGCCGTCGTCTTCGGACTCCCGCTGCTGCCGCTCGCGCTCTCGATCGATCGGATTACCAACGGGCTGACGCGCCCGTTCTTCGGCTGGCTGTCGGATCGGATCGGCCGCGAGAACACGATGGTCATCGCCTTCGCGCTCGAGGGAACCGCGATGACGCTGTGGCTCTTCACGCGGTCGCACCCCGCGCTCTTCGTCGTCATGTCGGGGGTCGTCCTGTTCGGGTGGGGAGAGATCTTTTCGCTGTTCCCCTCGACGCTGACCGACACCTACGGGACGCGTCACGCGACGACCAACTACGGCTTCCTCTACATGGCGCAGGGCGTCGGCTCGGTGCTCGGCGGTCCCGTTGCGGCGCTGGTGCACGACGCGTACGGATCGTGGATGCCGGTCTTCGGCGTCATCATCGCCATGAACTTCGCGACAGCGCTGCTGGCAGGGCTCGTCCTGAAGCCGATGCGTCAGCGGTGGCTGGACGCGCGCGCGGTCAGCGCGCCTGCCGCTGCGCCAGCCATTCGCGCGCAGTAATCACGTCGCGCTCGGTCAGGTCGTGGCCGCTGTTCTGCCACGAGACGGTCGCATCGGCGCCGGCGGATCGCAGGAGCGCGGCGAGCCGCTCGGTTTCCTCGGCCGACACGAGCGGATCCATCTTCCCATTCGAGATCAGGACCGGCGTCGCGCCGAGCCTGGGCAGCGCGTCCGGCGTCAGCGGCACCATCGCGCGAAACAGCACCGCGGCGCCGAGCACCTCCGGCCTGAGGAGCAGCAGCGCGGCGGCGATGTTCGCGCCGTTGGAGAAACCCACCGCGGTCACGTCGCGCATGGAAAAGTGGTGCTGCGCGGCGGACGCCGTCACGAAATCCGCGAGCTCCGCGGTGCGCAGCTTCAGGTCTTCGATGTCGAAGACCCCTTCGGCGAGGCGCCTGAAGAATCTCGGCATCCCTCGCTCGAGCACCTGGCCGCGCGGGCTCAGCACGCCCGCGCCCGCCAGCAGCATCCGCGCGACCGGCACGAGGTCGTGCTCGTTGCCACCCGTGCCGTGGAGGAGAAGCAGGATGGGGCCGCCTGGCTCCGCCGGCGGCTCGAAGACATGGATGAAGTCGGCGGTCACTCTGGCGTCGCGACCGGCTGATGCATCTTCAACGACGGCAGCACCTCCTCGATCCGCGGCCGCGCCGGCTCGAGCCAGGGCGGCAACACGAGCGTCTCGCCGAGATGGGCGGCGTCTTCATCGACCGCGAACCCGGGACCGTCGGTGGCGAGCTCGAACAGCACGCCGCCCGGCTCCTTGAAGTAGACCGACTTGAACCAGAAGCGATCGATCACCGGCGTCGGATGGTGTCCCGACGCGTCGACGCGCGACCGCATCTCGTGCTGATGCTCCTCGTCGTCGACGCGCCACGCGAGATGATGCACCGAGCCGACGCCCCACGCGCCGCGGCGCCCTTCGGGCGTTTCACGCACGTCGAGCACGCCGGCCGATTCCTCGAAGCCGTACCGGACGATTCCGTTCTCCTCCGCGAGCCGTTCGAAGCCGAGGACGGTGGTCACGAAGCTCTCGGTCATCTCCGCTTCGCGCTCCCACACCTGCGCGCCGTACAGCCCGCGCACCTGCCGCTCCCGGGGCACCGCGCTGCCGTCCCACGGCGTGAACCGGCGGTCCGGCGCCCGGCGCGGCTCGACGAGCGCGAGCTTCAGGCCGTGCGGATCGACAATCGGCAGCGCGCGGTCGCCGAAGCGCTGCTCGATCGCGCCGACGGGGACGCGATATTTCTCCAGCCGCGAGCCCCAGAAGTCGAGGCTGCCGGCCGGCACTTCGAGCGCCACTTCGACGGCGAGCCCGTGCCCGATCCGCGGCGGCGCCATCTCCGCCCACGGGAAAAATGTCAGGTCGGAGCCGGGATGGCCTTCGGCGTCCGCGTAGAACAGGTGATACGTGCCCGGATCGTCCTGGTTCACGGATTTCTTGACGAGACGCATGCCGAGGACGCCTGCGTAGAAATCCAGGTTCTCCTGCGCGGGACCGGCAATCGCGGTGATGTGATGAAGCCCGTTGACGCCTTTCATGCGGCTAGGCTATCACTCGTAGTACGCCGGCGCCTTCTTCAGCTTCGCGACGGCGTTGAAATCGTGCTGGATCCAGAGCTGCGCGTGGACGCTCGCCAGGAACGCTTCGATCGCCGTGCGCGAGGCGGCGGACTGCTCGCGATTGAACTCCGTCGTCGGAACCTTCTTCAGCGTGCGCTCTTCCGGATAGTGATACAGATCTCCGCTGAGCACGACGGGCCCGGTCTTCGCGAGATCGAGGAACAGCACCTGGTGGCCGGGCGAATGTCCCGGCGCGGCCTTGATCACGACGCGGCGATCGCCGAAGACGTCGTAATCGGGCGTCGTGATGAGCGTGGTCCTGCTGTTCCTGAGCGCGCTGAAATTCTCCGGCTCCGTCCGCGGCGAGGGCGGGTCGGCGAACATCACGTCACGCTCGGCCTGCCGCACGAGCCATGTCGAGCGCGCGAACAGGTTCGCGTTGCCGACGTGGTCCCAGTGAAAGTGTGAAAACGACAGGTAGGTGATGTCCGCGGGCGTATAGCCGACCTGGTTGAGCTGCGCTTCCAGCTTTCGTTTCGACGTCCCGTAGGTGCGAAGCGTGCCCGTGCCGCCCGCCGGAATCGACCGATCCGGGACGGCGCCGGCGTCCCAGATCAGCGTTCCCCGCGGATGCGCGACGAGAAAGCAGGGGACGGACATCACGTTGGTCGCGATATCCGCCCGTGTGAGTTGATACGGAGAGACGTCCGGAATGTCGAGCTGCCCGCAATCGAAGACGTACAGCCGCACGGAACCGGGCGGCACCGGCTTTTGCGCCTGCGCGGACGCGAGCTGCGAGGCGGCCACGACGAGGGCCGCGGCCGCCAACCGCCTGAATATTCGCGGCTTCATAAGAGTTTCCCTCTCAGGGGTTCATAGTGTATAAGCACGGCGAACGGCCACGATACGAAATCACGGAGGCATCATGAGGCAAGCGATTCGTCGGTGGTGGCTGCCGGTCCTTGCGCTGGCAGGCCTGAGCGTCTGGGCGACGCTGCCCGCCGTCGGCCAGGTCGGGCAGGTCGGCGCCAAAAACGGCGAGTGGACGACCTACGGCGGCGATCTCGCCAACACGCGGTACGCCCCGCTCGACCAGATCAACGCGAACAATTTCAACACGCTCCAGGTCGCGTGGCGGTTCAAGACCGAGAACTTCGGTCCGCGGCCGGAGCAGAATCTGGAGGGCACGCCGCTGATGGTGCGCGGCGTGCTGTATGCGACCGTCGGCACTCGTCGTGCGATCGTCGCGGTCGATGCGGCCACAGGCGAGCTCATATGGTCGCACTCCGAGCGCGAGGGTCCGCGAGGCGACACGGCGCCGCGGCAACTCTCGGGCCGCGGCCTCTCGTACTGGAGTGACGGCCGCGAGGAACGGATCCTCTACGTCACACCGGGCTACCGGCTGATCGCGCTCGACACGAAGACTGGCGACCCGATCCAAAGCTTCGGCAAGGATGGTGTCGTGGACCTCAAGCTCGAGGACGACCAGAACATGGACCTGGTCAACGGCGAGGTCGGGCTGCACTCCGCGCCGGTGGTCGCCGGCAACACGATCATCATCGGCGCCGCGCACCTGAGCGGCAGCGTGCCCCCGAAGGGCAAGACCAACGAGAAGGGATTTATCCGCGGCTACGACGTGAAGACCGGGAAGCGCCTCTGGATCTTCCACACGATCCCGCAGCGCGGGGAGTTCGGCAACGACACGTGGTTGGACAACTCGTGGACCTACTCGGGCAACACCGGCTCCTGGGGCCAGATGTCGGTCGACGAAGAGCTGGGCATGGTGTACGTGCCCGTGGAGATGGGGACCGGCGACTACTACGGCGGCCATCGGCCGGGCAACAACCTGTTCGGCGAAAGCGTCGTCGCGCTCGACCTGAAGACCGGCCAGCGCAAGTGGCACTATCAGCTCGTGCACCACGGGATCTGGGACTTCGACATCCCGTGCGCGCCCATTCTCGCGGACATCACCGTCAACGGCCAGCGCATCAAGGCGCTCGCGCAGCCGACCAAGCAGGCCATGCTCTACATGTTCGATCGCACCACCGGCAAGCCGATCTTCCCGATCGAAGAGCGTCCGGTGGAGAAGGGCGACGTGCCGGGCGAATGGTATGCGCCGACGCAGCCGATGCCGCTCAACGGGCGCGGACAGCCGTTCGCGTACGACTGGAACGGCTTCCAGAAGGACTACATCATCGACTTCACGCCGGCGCTCCGCGCGGAAGGCGAGCGCATCGTCTCGAAGTACAAGATCGGGCCGGTGTTCACACCTCCAACCGTCAGCAGGGTTGAAGGGCCGCTCGGGACGCTCAGCCTGGCGATCAACGGCGGAGGAACAGTGTGGGCGGGCGGCTCGTACGATCCCGATACCCACATCATGTACGTCTACTCGCGCCGCAACCCGGCTTCACTCAACCTGGTCAAGCCGGACGACGTGAAGGTGAACGACATGAACTTCGTGGGGGGCAACGCCATCACCGGCGCGCGCACGTCGAGGCCGATGGGCGCGCCGCCTGGCCAGGGCGCGATCGTCGCGCACGGCACGCCCGTACCGGACAACGGCGCCGACGGCTCCGAGGGCGGACCGCGCGCCGGCGGGCCGGGCGGCGGCGGCGGTGAAGGCGGGCCGGCGATTACCGTCGAGGGCCTGCCGATCGTCAAGCCGCCGTACGGCAGCATCAGCGCGATCAGCCTCGACAAGGGCGAGATCCTCTGGCAGATCGCGCACGGCGACACGCCCGACAACGTCCGCAATCACGCGGCGCTGCGCGGCGTGACCATTCCGCGCACGGGTCAGGCCGGCATCATCGGAACGCTCGTGACGAAGACGCTGCTGGTTGCGGGCGAGGCGGTGGAGACGACCAACGGCCACGCGAGGGGCGCGCTGCTGCGCGCGTACGACAAGGCCACCGGTAAGGATGCCGGCGCGGTGCTGATGCCGGCGCGCCAGAGCGGCTCGCCGATGACCTACATGCTCAACGGCCGGCAGTACATCGTTGTTGCGGTCGGTGGCGGAGGAGTGCCCGGCGAGCTGGTGGCGTTCCGGCTGCCCGCGAACCCGACGACGAACTAACAGCTCGCAGCTGGCAGCTGGCAGCAGGCAGGCTGACACCTTGGACCTGCTGCGCGCTGCCGGCTGCCGGCTGCCCGCTGCCCGCTGCCTTATTTCTTCCCCAGCTCCTCGTACGCGGTGCTCACGCGTCCCTTGAAGCCGCCGAAGAGATCGCCGCCGAGTCCATAGCCCTTGTACTTCTCGGGAATCTTGTACTCGCCGGCCGCCTGGTCGGCGGTCTTCCCCGCCTTCATCTCGGATTGCACCCACGCGACGAAGTCGTTGTTGAACTCGGCGTACTCCTTGAGGTCGGCCGGCTTCATCAGCGTGCTGTGGCCGGTGATGATGGTGTCGTAGTCCTTCAGCCCCGCGGCCGCCTTCGCCAGCGTCTTGCCGTACTCGACCATGCTGCCGCCGTTGCCGGTGTCCACGAGCGGGATGTTCTTGCCCGCGAACGCGTCGCCCGCGTGCACCACGCGCGGCGTCCTGAACAGCACCCACGCGTCTCCGCCCGTGTGCGCGCGGCCGAAGTAATAGAGATCGATCTCGTCCTTGCCGCTGCCGATCTTCATCGCGTCCTTGAACGTCCGCTTCGGCAGGAAGCGCGCGCCCGCGCCCTTGAAGGCGTCCATGTTCTGCATGTACGTCTTCGTGTTCTCCTGCGCCACGACGTCCACCGTCGGGCCGAAGAACTCGTTGCTCCCCGTGTGGTCGGGATGGGTGTGCGTGTTGATGATGAGCGAGATCGGCTTGTCGCTGACCGTGCGGACCTTGTCGAGGATCGCCTGTCCCCAGTTGGCGAGCTTCGTGTCGACGATGACGACGCCGCCGTCGGTGACGAAGGCGGCGGTGTTCCCGCCTCCGCCGGTAATCATGTACAGGGTGTCGGTGACCTTCTGAATCTGCGCGACGTTCGGGCCGCCCTGGCGTCCGCCGGCCGGCGCTCCCTGAAAGGCCGAGGTAGCCATCGACAGCGCGCCGATTGCGATGATGGCGCCGAGCACGAATGTCCGTTTCATGGAAATCCTCCGCAGCAGCGTCCGAGGATACATCTTTCATTGATCCGTGTGCCCCTGGGGTGTATAAACGGCCGAGTGAACCGGCGCGTTCGCGTCGTCGTTCTCAGCCTGACGGCTGTCGCAGCCGCCTCCGCTTTCGTCCAAGCGCAGGGCGCGAAGGAGCCGATCTGGGCGTACGGCTTCCTCTCGCCGCCGGCCTGGGACGACAAGGCCGCGCCGCCGCAGAATCCTCCGACTCGAAGCCTGCGACCGAACGAGGACCGCGAGGACCAGCTGCGGTTGCGGCGGGTCGATGGCTCCGGCGCCACCTACTCGCTCGTTGACGTCCGCGATGGGCACAACGTCATCGACTGGTTCCCCGGCGATCATCCGTCGCCGATGCCCGACATCATCGCGCACGGGCCGAAGAAGCTCGCGGCCACCTCGCGCGGCTGCGGCTCGTGTCACCTGCCGAACGGCAAGGGACGGCCGGAGAACGCCCAGCCGGGCGGCCTGCCGTACGCGTACATCGTTCGTCAGCTCCAGGATTTCAAGCTCGGTTTCAGGCGCAGCGCCGACTGGCGGAAAGCGAACACGCCGACGATGATCAACCTGGCGATGGCGATGACCGACGAGGAAATCCGTCAGGCGGCGGCGTACTTCTCGGCGGTGAAGTGGGACACGCGGTGGGTACGCGTCGTCGAGACCGAGCTCGTGCCGAAGACGCGCATCCAGGGACAGTTGTTCGTCGCGACCGAGAGCCAACGAACCGAGCCGATTGCCGGGCGCATCATCGAGGTCCCCGGCGACAACACGCAGGTGGAGGAGGTTCGAAATCCGCACTTCGGATTCGTTGCCTACGCGCCGATCGGCAGCGTCGCCCGGGGGCGCGAGCTGGTGACGACCGGCGGCTCGATGGTCGTCGGCAACCAGGTGGTCCAGGGCAAGACCACCGTGTGCGCCAGCTGCCACGGTCCCGACCTGATGGGCAAAGATGACGTCCCGCCGCTCGCCAACCGATCGCCCAGCTATCTCGCCCGGCAGCTCTATGACTTTCAGCAGGGCACACGCAACGGGCCATCGGCGCCGCTCATGCGCGTCGTCGTCGCGAACCTCACCGCCGACGACATGGTCGCCATCACCGCATACCTTGCGTCGCTCGGACCGGGTTCGCCGGTCACCCCGCCCCCGCCTTTACCTGCTCCCGTGACGAATACGGCCCTCAGGTAGACCGCCCTAACTTCCTGTCCAGTTACGGCCGATAAAGTCAGTTGACGCCAGAATTTCTGGCTCTTCTACCGGTTTTCAAGGAGATCTACGAGCAATGGCTGTCGGTATATCTACGCCGATGACGGGCTGGCAGCGCGCCAGCGTCCTGGCGGCGGCACAGTATCTTCGCGACGTCGTGACACGCAAGCCCGACGACACGAAGGCCCAGGCGATCTACCAGGGCTTGCTCGAAGTGCTCGAACCAGCCCGGCGCACCATCCGGCAGCAGCGGGAGCTGAGCGAGGCGGCGCGATCGTCGGTGACGCTGCGCGAGAAGCGCGCGGGGAACGACCGGCGCAGGACCGATCGGCGCCGCGTGAACCTCGGACCGCCGGCAGTCGAGCGCCGGAAGACCGAGCGTCGCAACGGGCGCGAACGCCGCACCCGCGCATGAGCGCCCGTTCTTTCAATACCGAAACCGGTGTTCTGTTCTGTTAGTGGCATCTCCGACCTCGGAGTCATCGAACTGCACGGCGCCGCTCATCGCTGCACTGGCACCGCTCGTGCGCCGCGCACGGGCGGACAACCATGTCGATTGAGGCACCCTGGGCATCGAAGAAGGGCGAACGGACGGTAACGCTGCACGCGCACACCCGTCCCGGGTGGCTCACGTACGAGACCTTCTACGGCCTGGCTGAAAAGCCGTTCAGCCTCTCCTCGGACCCGTCGTTCTTCTATCAGAGCAGCGCGCATGCGACCGCGTTCGACGATCTCCTGTCGGGGATCCGCCGCCGCGAGAGCCTGAGCGTGCTGAGCGGTGACATCGGCACCGGCAAGACGACGCTGTGCCGGACGGTGCTCGGGAACCTCGATCGGCAGACGTTCAGCGCGTTTGTCGCCGATCCGTTCGCGACGCGAGAGGACCTCCTCAAGGTCGTCCTCGTCGAGTTCGGCATCGTCTCTCACGAAGATCTCGCGTCGGGCCGGCTGCGGGGCGCGTCGCGCACGGAGCTGAGCTACCTCCTCTACGAATTCCTCGGCACGCTGTCGCCGCTGCAGGCCTTCGCCGTCGTCTTCATCGACGAGGCGCAGAACCTGTCGCTGCCGCTGCTCGAGGAAATCCGGATCCTCTCCGATTCGGACGGGCGCGAGCGGCAGCTGCAGGTCGTCCTCGTCGGGCAGCTCGAGCTGCGCGAGAAGCTGCGGCTTCCCGAGATGCGGCAGGTCGCGCAGCGCGTCACGGTCTGCTGCGGCCTCGAGCCGCTCGATCGCGACGGCGTGGACGGGTACATCACGCATCGCCTGCACGTCGCCGGCGGGACGCCGGACCGCGTCCGGTTCTCGAACGACGCGAAGAACGCCATCTACGATGCGTCCTGCGGCGTGCCGCGGTTGATCAACCGTCTCTGCGACCGCGCCCTGCATCACGGTCACCTCGCGCGCGCCGTCGTCATCGACGAGGGGCTGTTCGCGCTCGCCCACGCCGAGCTGAAGCCGCTGCTTCCGTCCCGCGCGCGGGAGCCGCGCCTCGTCCTGTTGTCGCCGGACGCCGACGCGATGGCCACCTTCCCGAGCGAGAGCGGCGTGACGCCCTCGGCATCGAGCCCGCTGCCAACCGTCGCGGCCGCGTCAACGTTCGCGCCGCAGCCGCCAACGCTCGAGGCGCAGCCGCCAACGCTCGAGGCGCAGCCGCCAACGACGCCCGTTGTCCGGCCGGCGCCAGTTCTCGAGGCCACGACGCCAGCGCGCGCGCCAGCGAGAGCGCGGCTCGCGCCGGCGGCGCCGACGGTTGTGCCCGTGGATGGCGGCGACGCGTGGTTTGCGGAGACCGATGCGCGCGTCAAGAAGGCCGCCGAGGCCGATCCCACGCAGCTGCCGCCTTTCCATGACGCTCCAATGTCGCCGCTTCCGACCGGGACGGCGCCTCATCGCCGGCGCAGCAGCATTCCGCTGACGCACATGGAAATGCTGCAGCGCGCGTGGCTGCGGCGGCTGAAGATTGCCGTGGTGCTGCTCGTGATCGTCGGAGGGGCGGCGTTCGGTTTCACGCTCGCGTTCAGCATCCTCTCCCAGCCCGTGATGTCGCCGGCGGTCGCAAGCCCCGCGCCGCCGTCGCTGCCGACGCCGCTCGTCATTCCGGCCCCACCGGCAGACGATCAGCCGCCCTCCGCCGGCATCCAGTCGGCTGCGACCGCCGAACAGACG
>Ga0137418_10001282_pt1 | contig 23038 bp, 19 predicted proteins | sample CZODoug3_1_2_16f_FD_122242 | JGI IMG/M metagenome (GOLD analysis project Ga0137418, IMG submission 122242) | Vadose zone soil fungal communities from Angelo Coast Range Reserve, California, USA - CZODoug3_1_2_16fungal (Hybrid Assembly) | ecosystem: Environmental > Terrestrial > Soil > Vadose...
CGAACCCATAGTGCCCGCGCCCAGCACCACTGCCTTCTCAATCCGACGTTTCATGGATGCTCTTTTCAGGAAATCAGACGGCAGGACAGGTTACAAAACCAGCATTCCCCGGTCAAACCAGATGCCCACGCGCAGGCCAAGTAGCTCTAAAATAAACGCAGCTATGCTCGAAGACAAAGTAACCAACGCCCTCGATTGGCTGCGCAACGCGAAAGACAAATTTCGTACCTTCGCCAGCGGTGAAGAGCGCGCGGGCGCCGAACGTCCCCGCGTAGGACTCGCCTTGGCGGGAGGCTTTGCTCGCGGTATCGCACATGTTGGTGTGATTCGCGCCTTGATCAACGCTGACATTCCCATTGACTGCGTCGCGGGCACCAGTGTCGGAGCCCTGATTGGCGCCTGCTATTGCGCAGGCGTTCCCCTCGAGGACATGCAGCGCATCGCCAGCGCCACCAGCTTCGCCGATTTCGGCCGCTGGACGCCATCCTGGCTCGGCCTCGCCACCAACCAGCGCATGGAAACTTATTTCTCGCGTTTCACTCACCTGAAAACATTTGAAGAGCTGAAGACACCGCTCGCTATAGCGGCCACCGACATCAACGCCGGCATTTCGGTTTACTACACGCGCGGCCAAATCGCGCCGGCGCTCCGCGGCTCCTGCGCATATCCAGGCCTCTTCGTTCCAATTCAATTCGAGGGCCGCACGCTAGTGGACGGCTTTCTTACCGCTCCAGTTCCCGTGGAAGGCGCGCTCCTTCTTGGAGCCGATGTTGTTATTGCTATTTATCTAGAGGCAGGGAATTTGGAAGATCCACGCACGGTCGCCGACGTCATCAGCCGCTCCTTCAACATCATCGCGCGACATGGCGACATCGCTTGGCGTCAGCAAGCCGATATCATTATCGAGCCCGATGTGAAATCTTTCGTCTGGGACGACTTCACCCGCACCAACGACCTCATCGCGGTCGGCGAAGCTGCAACGCTGGCCGCCCTGCCCGAAATCAAGGCCCTATTAAGCGGCGAAAAGCGTGACTCCGCCGCCGTCAAGGAAGCTTAGATACTTCCACTTGCACCGCTTGCCCTTCGCCTTTCCCGCGCTGCGTCAGCCATACGCCAAAGCTCTCCGCAAACCGCTCCGGCGTGACCCGAAAGCTCACTTCGACCGCTCCATTGTCGGTTGGCAGCGTATCGTCAAATTCCGCCACATTCGTGAAGTTCCGCATGCAGAACTGATCCAGCCACTCCAGAGGACATGTTCTCCGCTCGCCGCGAATGATCAACTCCACCTTGAATTTCTGCGCGTACACTTCGCCATCATATCATCCCGACTTAGGCCGTCTTTGTTCCGAGACCTGCCATCCAGATGATTAACCTTTCAGGGACCTCATTCCGGAGAAACCCAATCGCCGGCGCTGGCGTATAGCTGGAGTCCAATCGCGTACATTCCGCCTTCCGCTGGCACGCAGTAAACTACCCGCGCCCTTGATCGATAACTTCCTATCATCGAGCGAACATTTAATCGCTCGTTAGATCTAAGCGCCTTGCTCGTCAGCACGCGCGCGCCATGGACGCTAACATTGTCTGTAACGCCAGACTGCGCCGACATTCGCACATCAACACCGCTCAGATCCACCCCCACCTTGACATACCTGCGCTCTTCCGCTCGCTTCCCCTTAACTTCCACTTGCATTGGACACCGCCAGTATTGGCGGGCTGGGTCGGCCTAGAGATGTAGTAGCGGGAAATTGAGGGTGGGCGGGTAAGACCGCGCAATCATAAGCCGCGCTAAGCGAAAAACCTCTAGTACGAAAGGTCAAACCGTGTCCGCCAACGCAACAATCCATCCCACGAACGGACGTTTCCCCAATGCGATCCCCTTCCTTGTCGCGTGCTAAACGTCCTATCCTCAATAGTCTGCGCGAAGCCAACACTCGGCAAAGAAATTGCCCAGTGTTACTTGCAGTTAGGTGTGCCTCTATTGATCCCTGAGCGAGTGGGTCTTCAAGGAGACGTTCCATGAAGAAAATTGAATGGATTCGCGAAGCTCTCTCGGTCTGGCCTTCCCCGGAATACCTCAAGCAACGGGAAAGCGCCGGCTGGCGCATGGTCGCCGTTGAATGGGAGCGCGAGGTCCAAGTGGAGGTTGCCCCCACATCCAAGGAACTCGCCCCCGGCGAGGAAATCCCCTATGGCACCCGCATCGCCGGCGACTGCCTCCATCTCGAAGAGAACCCCACCGAAATGCAAGTTCTGAACCATCTTGCTGAGATGGTCGTGCAGGATCACTCCTACAACCATATGGCGCAATCGCTGAACGAGCACTCTTTCCGCACTCGCGACGGCAAACCCTGGACCGCTCTAGCCGTATTCAAGTTGACGCCTCGTCTGATCGAAGTCGCGCCACGCATCCTCTCCGGCGCAGAATGGGAAAATCGCAAGCGCCAGCTTTCTCGCGTGGCCTGGAACTCCTAGCCGCCGGTTTCAAAACTCATGGCCTGCTTGGAAGAGGCCAGCGTCGCTATTCTTCCAGGATTCGCGCAAGCGAACCATGCACCTTCAGGCCGCCGTTATAGTGGATGAATCCCTGTTTCCGGAATTTATTCATGAAAAAATTAATTCGCGATCTCGTCGTCCCCACCATCTCCGCCAACGTGTCCTGATTGATTTTGTCGAAAATAGCAGGCAGTTTCCCTCCGTCGCCGGATCTTGCCAGCAGCAACAGCGTGCGCGCCAGTCTCTTCTCGCTGGAGTTAAAAAGATGATCGATCAGGTTTTGTTCCATCCGCAAGTTGCGCAACAACAAATAGTTCATGAACGTCATCGACACCGCCGGCTCTTCCTCCAGCACCCGCAGCATCGCTTTCCGCTTGATGACGCTTACCTTGCTGCCCACCAGCGCGATCGCCGACGTCAGGTACACGCTCTGTCCGCTAATGCAGCTCTCCCCGAAGAAATCTCCCGAGCTCAAGATGCCCAGAACCGCTCCCCGCCCCCGATTGGAAACCGACGTCAGTTTCACTATCCCTTCATCGATGTAATGTACGTCCGTGCATTCCTCGCCTTGCGAGATAATCGTCTCTCCCGCTCTAAAGTCCATAATTTTCCTTGCTGGCAATGCGGCCGAAAATACCGGCGCCACACTTGACATGGCTCGCCCCGGTGGTGTCATGAATCCTCTCGTCTAAGCACTTTGTTCAGTGCTGTGGTGTTGGGCAGGCGACATCTAACCAAGCCCGGTTTAACTCTCCGTTTATGAATGCTCCCCCTTCTACTCGTGGCTCCTCCATTCGTCTGTTCAAAATTGAACAGGCACGTTAGTTCTACTGATTACTTTGACCCGGAGCGTGTGCCACCTTGGGCTGAGACCAGCCGCGCACACCAAATCTAGGAACTCGGCGTTGATACCTTCGGCAGCTCATTGATGGCAGCCGAGCTGGGCCGGCGACCCGCAAACACTCCCGGCTCAGCGAGAAATACACTCGCTGCAATCTCCGCTCCGGCGTGCGGTTTCTTGCGCGACCCGGAGACCGGTGCGGTAATCATTGATTCTGGACTGGGTATTCCAGGGAACTAATTCGGCTGGGCGAACAAGCAATCGTATGTCACGCCACTGTGCGTGTTCTATTCATCAAAGTCAGTAGCCCGGCATCTGCTTGTTTGTAGGGTAATCTGCGGCGCTGCCGCTAGGGTGTTTTCCACCTAACCCGTGTCAATGCTTTGACTCTTTGAGCTTTGACGCTTTGGTTGGCTAGCGAACCAAGCTCCAAGGATAAACACCAACATTGATCTTCATGATCATGTAGCTGAATCCGCCCGCATTCGGCTTCGGCTGGTGCGGCGTGTCCGGAGGAATCAGAAGCCAGTCTCCGGCTTTTACTTTGAACGTCTGGCCGCCTTCGATTGGCTGCCCGCGATATTCCCCAGGGATAATTCCATCTTTGTCGCGCAGATTCTGCCGGTTCGCAATTTTCCCGCCCACAATCATCTCGCCGGTCCCGCCCGTGATCACATAAAAGTCGTACGCCCCGGCGTGCATCTCTGCGTCGTCCCATACGCTGTTGACCTTCGTCAAACTCTGCACCGGTTGCTCGCGGTGCGCGCGATACAGCATGAAGATGCTGAAGTTTCGCGTCTGCACATGCACCGGCCCCCCGCCGAACGACTGCGAACTTCCGCTCCCCGCCTGTGTGAGTGCTCGTGCCGCCTTCTCCGCCAATTCCGCGTGCGCCTTCCGAATGTCGTCGATGTTCCAGTACGTGATGGGCGGCGCGTCGGGAGCAAGCGCCGGTTCGTGCGGCGAGTTGTAACCGAAGGGCATCACTTCACCTTTCTCTTGCGCGATCGCGCTCGGCATCATCGATAGCTCATCGAAATGTCCGCTAAGCACGCCCTCCGGCCGCGGTCGCATAACCTGCCCACCCACAAACCCAGCCAGCGCCGCTCCAATCACCAACCCTGGAACCATCTTCCTCATCTGCCCCTCCATTTTGGACCGCGCCGGCTCGTTTATTCTGAGCCTCGAAGGACCACCGTTTTAACGGTCGAGCCCTGCTATAAAAGAACTGAGTTCGTTCTCCAATGCACGCAACCGTCTCTATTTCGCCACTGGCTTCGTGGCCTCAAATCGAATCTCTTTCAAAAACTCCACCTGCTTCTGCAATTCGGTTTTCCCCACCGGAAATTTGTTAAAGCTCAACAAGTACGCCAACACATCCGCATCTTGCTGCTTGGTCAACTTCCCCAGCGCACCCTGTGGCATCGTCTTGCGAATCCGGTCAAACAAATCTCCCACCGTAAGCCCGTTCCAATTCGAAAGAAACGTTCCACCAGTCAGCGGCGCCGCCCCGCCTCCGCCCACGAGCGTGTCCCCATGGCAGGAAGCGCATTCCTTCCGATACATCTCCTCTCCCCGCTTAGCCTGCTCCTCCGTATACACGCCATCCCAAACCGACCGCGAAGTCGACGCCCCCTCTTGCGCCCTAGCGACCATCACCACCACAAAGCAAATCACGTAGGGGTGCAGCACAGCTGCGCCCCATCTCGGCAACCAACGATCCATCATCCTCAATTTTCCGGCCTCACTCCACAGTCACGTCTCTCTTATCTCGGTGATGCTCCGCATTCTCCGCCGTTGTCTCTTTCCGCTTATTTTTTTCCATTCACTCCGACGCCGGCAAACTAAACGCAATATACTCCCCCGAATACGCCCCGGCGCTAACCGCCACCACAATGTACTGCTTCCCATCCATCATGTACGTCATCGGCGAACCACTCTGCGGCGCCGGCATATATACGGCGCCAACTTCCTTCCCGCTCTTCTTGTCATAAGCCCGCAGCATCGCCCCGCGCGGATGCTCTGAAGTAGTCGTAATCTGCCCATCCCCGGCAATCACCAGCGTCTTCGTCACCAGCGTCCCGATGTTGTAAGTCTCCTGCCCCGTCCGCGGGATATTCATGCCCTTCAGCGCCGCGTGATTCCGCACAACGTCCGGCGTCTCGCCATGCGCGATCTGCCAAACAATTTCGCCCTTATCCAGATTGATCGCGCTGATCGTCCCATAAGGAGGCTTAAGCAGCGGCAATCCGTCCACATTCAGCGCCACATACCCTCCGCCCGCCGACCTCTTCTTCGGCGGCATCGGAGAATCCGCTCCCGCATTTTCGCCCGGCCCGCGCAGGATGGTCACTTCTTCTCCGGCTGTACCCGCAATGTAGTTCATGTCCGAGACCGTCTTCGGCGCCCGCACCAAGCCGATCGGCTCCGCGCACGCCGTGCATGCAAACGCATACACAGTGTGCGTCTCCGGGTCATATGACCCGCCCGGCCAATTCGTTCCGCCCGAGGCTGTCCCCACCGTCAGCGTCCCCAGCGGCCAATCCACTTTGCTTTCCGTCGGCGGCGTGAACACCGGCCCCAGGTGATACTTCGACGCAATCGCTTTCCCCCGCTCGTGCAACTCTGGCGTGAAGTCAATCAGGTCGCTCTCCAACACGCCATTGCGGCTATAAGCGGGCGGTCTCGTCGGAATCGGCTGCGTTGGCGAATACCATTCTCCCGGCACTGTCCCCGCTTCCACTTGCTTCTCTTCAATCGGCCACACCGGTTTTCCCGTTACGCGATCGAACACGTAAAGAAAACCTTGCTTGCTGGGCAGCGCCACCGCTTTCACTGCTTTACCGTCCACGGTAATGTCCGCCAAAATCGGCGCCGCCGAAATGTCCATGTCCCAAAGCGGGTGATGCACCAACTGGAAATGCCATTTCCGCTGCCCGGTCCTCAGATCAACGCAAACCAGCGTCTCGCCAAAAAGATTGTTCCCCTTCCGGTGCCCTCCATAAAAATCATTCGTTGGCGACTCCACCGGCAAATACACCAACCCTAATTCTTCGTCCACCGTGACCTGCGACCAGACTCCCGTGTTCCCCGTGTATTCCGCCGACCCATTCAACCAGGTGTCGTACCCCAACTCGCCTTTTTTGGGAATCGTGTGAAAGATCCACAGTCGCTTGCCCGTGCGCACATCAAACCCCCGCACATATCCTTTATTGTTGCGCATGCTCTTGGGCGTCATGCCCTCGCGGAACGCCGCGCCTATAATGATTGTGTTCTTCGCCACCACCGGAGCCGATTGAATTCCGATCTCGCCGCTGGTCAAGTCAGGCAAAATCTCTTGATCGTCGTCCTGCTTCAAATCGATCGCACCCTTGTTTCCAAACCCCGTTACGCGCACGCCCGTCTTCGCATCCAGGCAGATCAGCTGATAGCCCGGCGTCACGTATAAAATCCGCTCCTCTTTTCCGTCCGACCAATACGCCAGCCCCCGCCCGGAAAGCTGCCTCGGTGCCGCCCCGCCCCTTGCCCCCTCATGTTCCCCGTGAACCCACAGCAACTCGCCGGTAGCCGCATCCACCGCAATCGCCGCCCGCCGCGACCCCGCCGTCGCATACAAGACTCCATTTACCATCAACGGCGTGCCTTCCAACTTGTATTCCGGCCGATTCCCAAAATTGTCCGTCTTAATCCGCCAGGCAATCTCTAAATCATTGAAGTTAGCAGCATTAATCTGGTCCAGTGCCCGGTACCGCGTACCCGCTAAATCCGCCGCATAGCTGGGCCACTCCGTATCCTTAGCCTTCCACTGCGCCACACTCGTCGCCGGCAAACCAAGACACGCGACCACACACCCAATCAGGGACAGGCATTTCAACCTGCCCACTCTCTCCATAATCATGTCTGGTCCTCTTCCTCCGCGTGGCGCAGCCAATCTTGGCTGCGCTCGGCTGCAACCCTCACCCCATCTTCTTAATCTCTTCCAACGCTTCCTTAATCTTCCCCTTCTGCTCCTCACTAACATCTGAATTCGGCGGCCGTTGATAAAACTCCCGCGTCCCCATCTGCAAACTCAACGCATATTTCATCGGCCCATACTCATCCACTCCTCCCGCCCTCAACAGTTTCGTCGCAGCATTCAACTTCGCAATCGGCTCATCCATATCCTTCCCCGCTCGCTTAGCCGCAAAAACCGCCGCAATCTGTTTCGTAAAATTGTTGCCCTCCGCCAAAATCGCCCCCATCCCATGTTCCAATGCATACTTCAAGTTCACGTCCGTCCCCGTCCGCATATTCAATTTCGGAAACTCGCTCACAAAGCGGTGGTACACCTCGGCATCGTCCACCGAATCCTTAATCCCCGCCAGATTCGGGTACTTCTCCAAACTATGCAGTAGCTCGTGTGAAATCGGCACACCGCTCGCAAACGGTATGTGATAAAGGTTGATCGGAATTTTCACCTGCTCGAAAATCATCGAGTAATATTTCTTCAGCGCCTCTTCCCGCGGGTGCTTGTAGTAAAACGGTGGCACAATCAGTAGCCCGTCTGCGCCATTCTCTTCCGCGTGCTTTGAAAGTTCGATCGTCTCCGGAAAATTCGACGCGCCCGGTCCCACGATAATGTTCAAGCCATTCCGATTCTTGAGCGCCGTCTCCGCTATCTTCTTCCGCTCCGCAAACGAAAATGACGGAAACTCACCGGTCGTTCCCAACACCACTACGCCATCGGCGCCCTGTGACTTCAAATACGCCAGCAAATCCTTGTACAACTCCGGATCAAACTTCAGATCTTTGTCGCAAGGCGTGGACGCCGCCACCCAAAACAACATCTTCTCGCCCGTTGGTGCAGCGGCAGCCGAGTCCGCGCTACTCCGTTCCGCCTCGTTTCCCTTGTTGCTTGATCCCGCCGCGCCAGTATCTCCGCCAAATCCCGCCCCTCCCGCCACACCTAAAGCCGCCGCTGCTCCCACCGACCCCAAAAAGTTCCGCCGTGTTTGCATCTGCCCTCCTTAATTCGCGGGAAGTCTATTCCACCGTTCCTCAATAAACAATCCATGTAAGCAGATAGCTCGTGTCCTCTTCCCATTTACCGTAGCGCCGCCATCTTTCCGGGCGCGTAGCACTCGAAAGCGATTGGCTGCATGACCTGAATGGATCACGGGTTGGACAGCATTTCGACCGACAACGCCGATGGCCGGGGAATTCCGCGTTTAATTTCCCGGATTTGCTGCCGGCTGCGGCGACTCGATCGCCACATTCTTAATCGCGTGTGCGACAGCATCCGCGACCACCACCTCGTTCCGGCCGTGGTCGGTGATGGCGTCGTAAAGCAATTGCGTCGGTCCAGGGTTTAATTCTCTGTTGTATTCAGCGGTGATATCTCTGGCCATTTGTTGCAGCATCTTGCTGGACTCGGCGCCCAGATCCGTGCCGGAAATATCGACTCGTCTGCCTATGTACCTCGCGGCGATTCGCTTGGCGAGTTTGTCGGCGGCCTGGTAGTAATATTCCGAGATCTGGCGATGGCCGTCCTCATGCTCCTTCACCTGTTGGCTTACCTCGGTCGGCACCCAAATATTGATGCTGAGTCCCAGAGTCACCTTGACCTGCGTGATCGTAACGGTCGCGTGCGTACCATCCGCCCGTCGAGACTCCCCACGCACACTCGCGCTGGACTGGAAATCAGAATCGCACTCCGCAGTTTCCCCGGAGCGCAGCGGGGGCATATCCTTCGGCGGCGCAGCCGGATCAAACGTGTGGTTCGCGAAAACAACCGGCTGCTTGTTGATCGTCGGCAATGCAGCTTCCTCAACCTGTCGACGCGATGACAGGTTTCCCCGGCCCGGCCACGCAAGCCAACCAAACACAACCACTCCAAGCAATCCGCAAAGCACAAGTAGACCGCGCAGGTTCAAACCCGCACCCGCATTCATTCTCCGAGTAACACATCCTGCGAACCACGAATTTGTGCCCAGCAAATGCCGCGAAAGGCACTCATTGAGCCGCTGAGCGCCACAGACGGACCATACATTAGGAACAGGGAGTTCAAGAAATCTTTAGGAGCTAGAAGCTGGAAGCCGGATGGCCGAAGGAAACGTGCCCGTAGGCAGCGCACACTTCGCCATGGTGCGCGTGCCCGATGTGAACAGTCATCACGAACGATCCCGCAAACGTGGCGCGCGGCATCCTCGCTCCCCCAACCGACCATCCCTACGGCGAGCGCCAATACAACGTCCAGGATTTCGCTGGTCATCGCTGGACATTTACCCAGTCCCTCGCCGACGTAGCTCCTGAGCAGTGGGGTGGCACATCCGTAGCTCTCGAATAGCGCAAACCTCAAAACTACTTGGATCCCGAGTACGCGTGTTCCTCAGCTTCTGCCCTTTTGGCGGCGGCTTGGCCTCAGCTCCGAAGGCCCGTGAGCCGCCATCTTTGGTTTTTCGCCCGACCACCGGCTCCTTTTGCGCAAAAAAGGGGGACTTTACGGCATCCTGACCGGTCGGCCAGGGTAACCTCTGTCCTATAGCTCAATTGACCGGAACTGCAGATCCGCTTAACCTCGTAGGGCCCACTCTCAGGAGATACCATGCCATCGATTCTCAAGCGAAATCTGACCATTCTGCTTATTCTGTTTGGTTCGATTTCGCTGGCGAATGCCCCGTCGAGTGCCGCGCAGCAAGCGACGATCACTCCCCCTGCTTCCAGTTGGACCTGGGTTCAAGACAGCCCCGTGGTCTTTTGCGGTCAAATGGGATCAATAAGCAGTTGCACCATCGGCGCCGCGCAGATAGCTCCGACGCAGCCGGGCAGCGTCTGGGTTATTGGAACTTCGACTCCCAACAATGTCACGATTACATCCGTGACGGGCGGCGGGGGGACCTGGATCAAGTGCCCGAATTGCCATATCTTCAATCCGGCTGGATATAGCGTTGATGCGTGGTACAACTTGACCGGAAACGCGGGTACGACCCAAGGCATAACGATCAATTTGTCCGGGCAATCGGGCGCATTCTTCAATATTGACTTCTTTGAAATTCTTCCGCCCGCTGGCTCGACCGCATCCCTAGACGACTCTGCCTCGGTCATCAGAACGAATTGCACCGTCTGCACCGGGGCCACGCTGAACATCACGGCCACCGATATGATTCTCTACAATCCAGGCGGGAAGGCGGCTCAGGCGGATTGGAAGGCGTACAGCGCACCTTACATAACTGATACGAACGGTGGAGCGCATAGTATAAACACGACGAGTGGGGCTGCTCCAACAATGACCCTTGCAGTTGCGAACAATCCATCCATGTTCGCAATCGCCTTCAAGAGCACCGCAGGGATTTTCAGTCCTCCTTCCTACCAAAACCAAAATTCCTTCGTGCAATTTACGTCTCCGACCCAGACGTGTAATCCGACCTGCAACCTTGCTCTACCTCAAGCCAGCGGTGCAGGCCATCTACTTTTTGTCATGGCTGCAAACCTGAACAACGATCACATTACGTCCGTGAGCGGTGGAGGGACCTGGGTCGTACCTACGGGAGCGAATACCTGTCAGATCAGCTACGTTCAAGCAGGCAACAATGCCTTTAGTTGCGCCTACGCTCTATCGAGCACAGCAGGGACAACATCCATCAGTGTGACGTTGAACGGCACTTCGTCAACTGGATTTGGGATTTGGGAGGTTTCGTCAGCGACCGGTAACCCGTTCGTTTTTGACACGCAAGGGTCCCACGTTAATGGGAATAGTGCGACCCCGCTTGGACAGGCGTTAACCATAAGCGGAAAGAACGATGTGATTTTTCAAGGCGCTTTCGCTCCGGGGGGCGCGTCGTCCGGTGGTAGCTTCTACCCACAGACATACATTTTGCATCAAGGGACGGGATACATTTTGTTCAACGAAGCCTCAGAGGCCGTCCTGCTCAATAGTGGTCCTACGGCTCCGACACCCACTTGGGTTGATCCGCAAACCACTCAGAATACGGCGGTGTTCGGTATCGCTTTTACGGCAGCCGGAGTATCGACGGCGCCGAGTCCGCCAACTGGATTGACGGCCATAGTCCATTAAGGAAGTCCCGTTAAGAGAGTTTCCGGACTCCCACTCTCCAGGGAAAAGCACCTTCGAGCGCACTAGCGGGCTATACCTTTCCAAATCCACGCGCAATTCTCCAATGCGAACGAAGGCTCCAGGTCCAGCAACCAGCGAAATCGGCGGTGTACCGTCGACAAGTAGAATGTAGCTCGAGCCAACCCTGCCAAACGCACGTGGCCCGCCAGAACCAAGCACCACCACTTCCAACACTGGCTTTGCAGGAGTCGCCCGCATGCAAGAGGGCAACAACACAACAACAGCTATCAGCAAAATCTTCTTCATGCGTTTTCCTCCTAATCCCACAAACACTGCGATGAAGCCCCAAGGCCACAACCCAGAAGTAACGTCCTTGCGGAAGAGGTGTACCATCGGCGACGGAGTTTTGCACTCTTCCATGGCGCACTCGATTCAGTCCAAGGAGCGGTCGTTTCTCACCCGCCACAGATTCTTCTTACTCTTCATTTTTCTTTTGGCCACGCTAATTCTATTTCCCTTTGCCGAAGCCAGCCATTTCGGTTCTTACGCATTCCGCATTATCGGCAGCTTCGCCATTGTAGTCAGCGTGTATGCCGCCAACGTTCACCGCGGTCTACTCATCTTTGCCATCGTGCTTGCGATTCCTGCCTTGTTCGAGCGCGCCGTGCTTCCCAAAGTCAATGCCCACTCATTTTCCATATTCAATCTTGTTCTGACCCTTGTTTTTGACATTGTGATTGTCGCCGTTATTTTTCGCCACGTGCTGGCTGCGGATCAGCCAACATCGGAAACCATCTTCGGCGCCCTCTGCGTTTATCTGCTAGTGGGCTTCACTTTTGCCAGCGTCTACGGAATGCTCGCCGCGTTCCAGCCCAACGCCTTTTTTCTGGATCCCCGCACGAACCTCCACAGCGTTCCCGACCGCTTCGATTTCATTTATTACAGTTTTGGCACCATGACTTCGCTCGGTGCTGCTGGGATTACCCCCGTCTCCACCCAAGCCCGTTCGTTTTCTATCCTCGAAGCCATCATCGGCGTCTTGTACCTTGCCGTCCTGATCGCAGGCTTGATAGGAGCCTACCGCCCCAAGTCCCGCGCGTGAGCACGCCTACCGCGCCGTCCACCCGCCATCAATCAAAATCGTCTCCCCAGTGATCAACGACGCAGCCGGCGACGCCAGAAACACCACCGCTCCCGCCACTTCCATAGGCTCGCCGATGCGATGCAGCGCCGCGATCCGCTCCACTGTGTCCGCGCGAAATGCCGCATCGGAGAGTACACTCTCCGTTCCCGGCGTGCGGATAAACGTCGGCGCCACCGCATTCACCGTGATCCCGTATTTGCCCCATTCCACCGCCAGGCATTTCGTCAAATGCGCAATCCCCGCCTTAGTCATGCAATAGATCGATTCGGTGGGCAACGCCGCAAACCCTGCCTGCGAGCTCATGTTGATAATCTTCCCGCTCTTCTGCCGGATCATGATTCGCCCCGCCGCTTGGCTCGCAAAAAATGTCCCTTTCAAGTTCACGTCCAATGTCGCGTCAAAGTCTTTCTCGAGTACATCCTCTGCCAGATTTTCCGGCGCGATCCCCGCATTGTTCACTAGGATATCGATTCGCCCGAACTCCTTCGCGGTTCTGTCCACGGCAGAAAAGATCTGTTCCATCCTGCGCATGTCCATCTGCAGCGGCAGCGCGCGTCTCCCCATCTTCAATATCTCTGCGGCCAATCCCGAGTCCGCCTTTACATCGCGCAAACCCAGTGCCACGTCCGCCCCTGCATTCGCCAAGGCCAACGAAATCGCCCGCCCCAACCCTCGCGCCGCTCCCGTGACCAGTGCCACCTGGCCCGTCAACGTAAATTGCGGGTACTCCATAATCTTGTCTCCGTCGCTACCTTTACTTCCACTCACACCGCTCGCCGAGCGTCCGAGTATATGTAAATGATTCGATGAACAAATACCTTGCTTATGGGAATATAGCCCCGATTCCTTACTCGACACAGAGGAAGTAACAATGTCGAAAGAACACAACAGTGACTGGAACCGGAGAGAGTTTGTGGCCGGTGTCGCTACACTGGTTGGGACAGGGTTGCTGGCGTGGCAGATCCGAGCAACGGCCTCCGGCGCTGCTGCCGCCCCGCGCGACGTCTTCATCGTTCCGCACTTTCATCCGGCAAGTTGCGGCTGGTTGACCACGTTCTCTAAGGAGCGCGTCTACTGCGCGAACAGCTATCTCAGTCATCTGGATCGAGTTGCCAAAGACAGCCAGTATGCGTTCGTGATGTCCGAAGTCAACAATTTCATCGCTGTGAAGAATTTTCGCCCCGAGCGTTTTGATGAGCTGAAGCAGCGCGTGCGCGAAGGGCGCGTGGAACCGGTGAACGCATTTTTCCTGGAATCGACAATTAGTTTATCCGGTGGAGAAGCGCTGGCACGAATGGGTGCGGAGGGATCGCGCTGGTACGAAAAATTCTTCGGCGTACGCCCCCGGCACGCGTGGTGTATCGACACGTGCGGGTTACACGACCAAATGGCACAAATCGCGCACGGGCTGGGGTTGGAAACTTTGGTCTACACACGGAGAAATCCGACAGACAAGACAATTTTCTGGACCGAGGCGCCGGATGGTTCGCGTGTTCTGACGCTGTGCCCTGGAAGCTACACAGAAGCATCCGGCATATTCGAGAGCAAAACGCCTCTTACGGTTGCAGACCTCGACAAGTTGGAGATTCAATTCGCGGAGAAGGAGAGGACGACGCCGGAGGGAATCGGGCTGCTGTTACTCGGAAGCGGAGGCGATTATTCGGTCGCGCCGCCGGTAGAAGAATACCCCAGTGTGCTCCTGAAGGACTGGCGGGAAGCAGGCCGCCAACGCACGGTGCGGTTTACAACCTTGAGCAAATATTTGGACTCGATTTTGCCGGACATCAAATCCGGTAAGACGCATATACCCACGCACGTGGGTGGAACGGCGTACGACTACGACGCATTTTGGATAGAAAATCCGAAAGTGAAAACGTGGTATCGGCAAAGCGAACACGCGTTGCAAGCAGCTGAGGAGTTGGCAACCATTGCCAGCGTCAACGGAGGTTACGAATATCCAGCGCAGAGCCTTTATGAGGCTTGGGTGCTGATGTTTCTGAACACAGACCGCAACACGCTATGGGGCTCCGCGGGCGGTATGGTGTTCGTGGACGCTCAGTCGTGGGATGTTCAGGATCGGTTTGAGTGGGTAGCAAAGGCAGCCAGCGAAGTGCAAAAGAACTCGGGCGGCGCCTTGCTTGGTGTCGGAGACGCGGTTGCCGTGTTCAATCCGCTGAATTGGAAGCGCACCGATCCCGTTGCTCTGCCGCTGCCCGCGGGAAAGAGCGTTGCAGACGCCACTTGTGAAGCACTGCCCGATGGACGCGTGTTGTATATGGCATCAATGGAATCGGTGAGCGTGAATCCGTTGAAACTTGCGACTATTGAACCCGAAAAGGCGAAACCGGTGCGGGGCAGTGAGCTGATCGAAACGTCGCACTACGTAATGAAGTTGGATCCGGCGACCGGGGCGATTGCGAGCCTGAAGTTTCGAGCGAGTGGACGAGAGGTATTTGGCGCTCCTGCGAACGTGGTAATTGCCGAGCGACCGAAGAAACAACCAGACGATGCCGGAGACCACATGCCTCCGATACCCGAGCGGGAGCGGCTGGCAACGTCAAACGAGGCCCGTCCGAACATTGAGATACATAAAGGACCGCTGACGACAACTGTGGTTGTGAAGGGGACCTTCTTCGGTGGAGGCGAGCTACGACGGTCGATCAGGTTGTATAGCGGGCATCCGCGCATCGATTTTGAAACCGAACTCAACGACGTGCCCAACTACACCGTCGTGTTTGCGGACTTCCCGCTGGCAACGGATATCGATGAAGTGCGACGAGGAATTCCCTTTGGATTTTCACATGCGGCATGGGCGAAACCGAATTCGAGTCTGCATGGTTGGGCGAAAGGCATCGTTCCTGCGGTGCGATGGAGTGACTACGGCTTGGCGGCGGGAGGTGGGGTAGCGATTTTCGATCGCGGGCTCAGCGGGCGCGAACTCAATGGGCGCACCGCGTCGATTTATCTGCTCAATGCGGAAGACAAATATTGGGGCTATGAGAACTCATGGCTGACAGGCAAGGGCAAGCATGTACTGCAATTCGCGTTGATGCCCTATGAGGCGGCATGGCCAGAGACACGCGTTCCGCAGGGGGCCTGGGAATACAACTTAGCTCCGGTCTTATTCAGCGGGTGTGCCGTTGGAGAACGACGCTCATACTTGGAGACATCGAGCAATGTGATCGTGGAATCGCTTCGGAGGGAGGGCGACCACATCGTACTGCGATTGGTGGAGGCCTTCGGCAAAGCTGGAGAGGCACACATAAAGCTATTGCTGCCGCACAAAGGCGCTGCGCTGACGGATTTAGCGGGGCGCCATCCAAAGGAGTTACGCGGAGGGCCGGAGTACCGATTGGCGTTACGATCACAGCAGATTGTGACGATTCATTTCCGAACGGCTACCAGTGTTAGCGAAGAGACGCCAGTCACGGAATGGGACAAGTTTGTTCCCGAGCAGAAGCTTTCGGCGCTCCACAGGTACGATCCGCAGTTGGTCGGGCATCCGCCATTTGGTAGATAGAGGTCCGAGAGTTTCTTGGCAAGACCGTTCTAGGAAGTCTTCAAGGTTGCGCGTGGCCTAGTCTGTACCGCGGGCATCTGCAAACGAATACGTGTCACGAGTGCCAGCCTAAGAGCGGGTGCGCACTTCGCGCCATCTTGCGCACCCGCCAACCGGTAACATACACTGTGGATGTCAGTTGCATACCGCCCTGCCAGCCTGGCTTGAATTTCCCACCTCACGCCGTCCGGTTGGCCTCGCCGCATCCGGGTAGCTGCGGCTCACAAGCGGTCACTCGTTATCGGCAACTGCTTTTACCTGCGGTCTGCGGCGCACGCTGGCCTTCTCGCAGAAGGAGCATCGTGGGGACTCCACTCGAAAATTGGGTTGATAGTGCCGCCAGGCTCACCAAGCCAGACCGCATCATCTATTGCGACGGTTCTGCCGCGGAAAACGAGCGCATCATCGCCGAAATGCTTCGCCAGGGCGATTCCGTACAGCTCAACGAAAAAACTTATCCCAACTGTTATCTCCATCGCAGCAGCCCCAATGATGTAGCGCGCACCGAACATCTCACCTTCATCTGCACTCCGGAAAAGAGCGACGTCGGCCCCACCAACAACTGGATGGATCCCGACGCCGCCAAGCATAAAATCGGCGCGCTGCTCGATGGCGCCATGCGCGGCCGCACCATGTATGTCGTTCCGTACGTCATGGGCCCGGTGAATTCTCCCATCAGCAAAACCGGCGTCGAAGTCACCGACAGTCCTTACGTTGTCGCCAATATGCGCATCATGTCGCGTATGGGTCAGGTTGCTCTGGATCGCATCGGTTCCTCCTCCGATTTTGTTCCCGGATTACATTCCATCGGCGATCTTGATCCCATGCGCCGCTACATCGCGCATTTCCCGCAGGAAAGATTGATCTGGAGCGTAGGCTCCGGTTACGGCGGCAACGCGCTGCTCGGCAAGAAATGCTTCGCCCTGCGCATCGCCAGCTACATGGCTCGCGAACAAGGTTGGATGGCCGAGCACATGCTCATCCTCGGCCTGGAATCACCCGGCGGCAAAGTCACCTACATGGGCGCGGCATTCCCCAGCGCCTGCGGCAAAACCAATTTAGCGATGATGGTTTCCGCTCTCGAAGATCAGGGCTACCGCGTGTGGACCGTGGGCGACGATATCGCTTGGATGAAAATCACCGACGACGGCTATCTCCACGCCATCAATCCGGAAGCGGGGTTCTTCGGTGTCGCGCCTGGAACAGGCATGCTCACCAATCCCAATGTGATGGGCGCGCTTCACAAAAACACGATCTTCACCAACGTTGCCATGACGCCTGATCGGGAACCCTGGTGGGAAGGCATCGGCAGCCCGCCGCCTCCGGGACTCATCAATTGGAAAGACGAAAAGTGGGATACCTCCAAAGGCCCTGCCGCGCATCCCAATTCGCGCTATACCGTTCCCGCGAATCAGTCACCGAGTATTTCGTCGAAGTGGGAAGCACCGGAAGGTGTCCCCATTTCCGCTTTTATCTTTGGCGGTCGCCGCGCCCGTGTCGCCCCTCTGGTTTACGAAGCCTTTGATTGGCAGCACGGCGTTTTCGTAGGCGCCAGCATGGCCAGCGAAACTACCGCCGCCGCAACCGGCAATGTCGGCGTGGTGCGCCGCGATCCCATGGCCATGCTGCCTTTCTGCGGATACAACATGGCCGACTATTTCCGCCACTGGCTCGAAATGGGCAAGCGCATCCCTCGTCCGCCCAAAATTTTCCACGTTAATTGGTTTCGGCGCGGCGAGGACGGAAAATTCCTGTGGCCCGGCTATGGCGAAAATGTCCGCGTGTTGAAATGGATTCTAGAACGCGTCGAAGGCCGCGCCCCAGCCGATGAAACTCCCATCGGCTTCGTACCCACGCGCAACGCGCTCACTCTCGATGGCCTGCAAATCTCTTCGGACGCAATGGATGAACTTCTGCGCGTTAACTCCGAAGATTGGGAAGACGACCTCGCCGACACCAAACAATTTTTCGACAAATTCGGCCACCGCCTGCCCCACGAACTTCGCGAAGAACACGAAAAACTCTCCCGCCGCCTAAGCACCGAAGGCGCCTCCCTAGCCCGCTCCGGCTAGCTGGCGAGCATGGCGGTCACGCCGCGCCTGATGGCCTAGAGAATGGATTGGATTTCTGCACTGATGGCAACGTGAGTCGCTGGGAATCCATTAATCGAGAACGGAGTCCCGGCGTTTTGGGAGAAATCGAGGAAGCGGGAGATGTGGTAGTCCTCTTCGTAGCTGGAGAAGAGGCGTTCGGTTTCGGCGTGGCTGAGAGCAAAGGACGAAAGGCCGATGGGGATACCGAAGTTGCCGGCTGCGGAGAGATAGCGATCGACTAATTCGCGTAGCGGCATCATTGATGCTCGGCGAGTTGCTTCGGAGGACATCGCGTCGTCGATAGATGATTTCGAGAAGGAGTGTACACCAAAAAAAGCTGCCCCCGGCAACATGAGAATTTGCAAATTTGCCGCGGACCGAGCCCGTACTACTCGCGTTTGGCGAGGCTGCTTGGATTCGATAAGATGGTTACCTTAACTCAAAACTGTTTGGAGGAAAGCATGGCTATTGGAGTGGGACAGACGGCGCCGGATTTTACGCTGCAGAATCAAGATAAGAAGGAAGTGAAGCTTTCCGATTTCGCCGGCAAGAAAAATGTGGTCCTGGTGTGGTACCCGCTGGACTGGAGCCCAACCTGCACCAACGAGCATGCTTGCTTCGTTAATGATATGCGCTCATTCGATCAACTCGATGCGGAAGTGCTGGGCGTTAGCGTAGACAGCACCTGGTCCCACAAGGCGTACGCCGACAAGATGGGTATCAAGTATTCGCTGCTCGCAGATTTTCACCCCAAAGGCGCGATGAGCGAAAAGTACGGCGTATACCTCGCTGACAAAGGAATCACCGGCCGCGCCATCGCCATCGTGAACAAGCAGGGCAAAGTGGCGTGGTTCAAGAACTACGACATTCCGGTGGTGCCGGACCTGAAGGAAGTGGCTTCCGCATTGAGCCAGGTGAAGGCCGCCACCGCTTAATTTTGTGCGCGTGATTTATTTTGCGCCGTCATTTTTATTTGGCGCTGAAATCGTCGCGAACGACGGCACCATTTTTCATTACAAATTTTACGGACTCCAGCGCGCGGACATCGGACAGCGGATCACCACTGACCGCAATGATGTCCGCGTAGTGATCGGGCTCGAGCACGCCTGCTTTAGCGGACCAACCCAGCAAATCGGCGGCGCGAATTGTCGCGGCTTGGATGGCATCGAGCGGTTTCATGCCCCACTCGACCATTTTGCCGAATTGCCTGGCGTTGTCGCCGTGCGGGTAGACGCCGGCATCGGTGCCAAAAGCGATCTTCGCCCCGGATTGAAAGGCGTGCCGGAAATTCTCGCGCTGCAAGCGGCCTATTTTCTTTTCTTTCTCAATCGATTCCGCGAGCATGCCGGCCTTGGCGCCTTCCTGCAAAATAAAATCATCGTTGTAAATATCGAAGACCAGGTAAGTGCCGTGCTGCTTGGCCAGCGCGATGCCTTCATCGTCGATCAAGCTGCTGTGCTCGATGGAATCGATGCCGGCGCGAATGGCGTCCTTAATAGATTGCGTGCCGTGGGCGTGCGCGGCGACTTTGCGTCCAAGCTTGTGCGCTTCCTCGGCGATGGCTTGCAATTCCTCGAGCGTATACTGCGGTGTGCCTGGTTGGTCCCCTTTGCTTAGCACGCCGCCGGAGGCGCAAACCTTGATCAGGTCGGCGCCATACTTGATCGTTTCGCGAACTTTGGCGCGCGCGGCCCACGGACCGTCTGCCACACCTTCCGCTTTGTAGTGATATTCGAACGGCAAAAGATTGTTGTCGCAGTGGCCGCCGGTGATTCCCAAGGGCGGGCCGGAAACCATCATGCGGGGCCCTTGGACATCGCCAGCATCAATCGCATCTCGAAGAGCAACATCGGTGTAGCCGGAGGCGCCGACGTTGCGCACGGTAGTGAAACCAGCGCGCACGGTGAGGCGCGCGTTCTTGGCGCCGGTGAGAGCCTCGCGCGGAACGGAAATGCCGAGTCCTTGATAGCCGCTGGCGCTCGGATCGCCAGTGAGGTGCGTGTGCACATCGATTAAGCCGGGAAGGCAGGTGGCATTCGAAAGATTAAGCACGGCCACTCCACCCGTTGGCGAGGTGGAAGCGGCCGGCCCGACGGCCGTAATCATGCCGTTCGCGTCGAAGACGATGACTTGGTCCGCGAGCATCCGGCCCGACCGCACGTCCAGGAGCTTGCCGCAGCGCACTGCGCCTGGTGCGGCAAAAGCAAATGGCGCCGCTAACGCAATTAAAATCACGAATGAAAGTACAAGCAGAATCCTGCGCATCAACTCACCTCAGTTTTTATGGTCCGACGCAAGCCTTGCAGCATACATCCAGACATAAGATTTGTGGAAATGATGCAGGGCGCTCACTCAGAGAACGAGTAGAATGCCGGACATGAAAAACAAATTTGCAATCAGGCTTTGCGTTTTACTGGTATTGCTCGCAGGCTCGATAATTCGCGCCGATGCGCAAGCTGCGCCGCCCGAAGGTGCGCAACAATTCGCCGAACTCGGCGAGATGAAATTGCAGGGCGGCGTGGCTATACAAGATTTTCGTCTTGGGTATCGGACGCTGGGCAATCTGAACACGCAAAAATCAAACGCGATTCTGTGGCCCACATGGTTGGGCGGGAAATCACAGGACTTGTTGCCATTCATCGGACCCGGCAAGGTTATCGATACGACGAATTATTTTGTTGTGTTGGTGGACGCTATCGGAAACGGTGTTTCTTCCGCGCCGTCGAACAGCAAGAAACAGTCGCTGATGAAATTTCCCGTTTTCACGATTCGAGACATGGTTGAATCCGAGCACCGGTTGCTCACCGAAGTGCTGCACATTTCCCATTTGCGCGCGGTCATGGGCATTTCCATGGGTGGCATGCAAACGTTCGAGTGGATGCTTGCGTATCCTGAATTCATGGACCTGGGCATCCCTATTGTCGGCTCGCCGCAATCGACTTCCTTTGACAAGCTGCTGTGGACCGCGCAAATCGACGCTCTCGAACTCGATCCGGCTTGGAACAATGGCAATCCGACCGGGCCGCTAACGCGCGGTTTCGCCATTTCTGAGGAGATTGGTCAGATGAACCTCACCTCTCCGGCCTATCGAGTAGCGCATACAGCCCCAAACGACTTCAATGCATACGTGGCAGACCTTAAGAAACGCTCGGTCGAGGATGGCGGCGCGGCCTGGAATCAGATCCGCCAGCGAGAGGCAATTATCGCGATGGATATCGCAGGGGAGTATGGAGTGACCTTAGCGGAGGCGGCGAAGAAAGTACGCGCCAAGGTGCTGGTGATCATTTCGCCGGAAGATCATCTGGTGAATCCGATTCCGGCACAACGGTTTGGCGAAGCAATTGGCGCACCGATCGTCGCTATGGATTCGCCGTGCGGGCACATCAGCCCGGATTGCATTTCGGTAGGGCCCACGGTGGCGAGGTTCCTGGTTGACCCTGCCTCGGTGCACAGCGAAACGTTGCACGATCCTGTGAATCATTAGGCTTTTGAGAGCGCTCGCTCACGCTGCGTTTGTGCGGTTTACATCGTGCCTAGCTGGGGCGCAGCACTGCTGCGCCCCTACGTGTTACTTGCCGGTGTTGTTGGCTGATTGGCTGAAGGAACGAATTAGCAGCACTAATTCCCAGCGCTGATCTTCGCTTAATTTATTTTTGAAGACAGGCATGGGTTTTTTGCCTTCGCTGATTTTGTAGAAGAGTTCGCCGTCGGTCGCTGAATTCATTTTCTTGGAATCAGTGAGATCTGTTGGAGCTGGATCGTAGCGGTTGGCGTCGCGGCCGTCGCCTTTGCCGGTGTCGCCATGGCAGTGCGCGCATTTGTCGGCATACACGTCGCGCGCCGATTTCAATGCCGGGGCGGTCGGCTGTAGAGGATTCTTTAGTTGCTTGGCCTCTTCGGGGACCGGCCACGACCACGGGGCATTGTTGACGGCGGAATAGATAATTGCCGCGACGACGACGGCGAGCACGAGCAGAAACATTGTTTTGGGTAGCTTGCGACTCCGCTTTTCAATGATGCTCATTGTGACGCAGAAAGTTTCGCACATTCGCGAGCCGCGACACAAAAACGTGCAAGCACGCTATCCGCGGAAGATGAACCAGAGAAGTTCGGCGTTGAAGAAAAGTATGATCGCGGAGATCCCCCAGGCCAGGACTTTCGTCGGGCGCGAGTTTACGAGCCCACCCATTTTCGTGCGGTCGCCAGTGAATTGAATCAGGGGAATAATGGCAAAGGGCAACTGAAAGCTGAGAATCACCTGGCTGAGAACGATCAGTGGGGTCACCTTGCCCTCGCCTGCAATCCCTATGACCAGCACCGCCGGGGTAATGGCCAATGCGCGAGTGATGAGCCGGCGAACCCAGGGCTTCAGGCGAATATTCAAGAAGCCTTCCATGACGATTTGGCCGGCGAGCGTGCCGGTCAGCGTGGAGTTTTGCCCGGAAGCCAGCAGGGCACATGCGAAAACAGTGCTGGCCAGGCTGACGCCAAGCACCGGGCTCAGCAATTTGTAGGCGTCGGATATTTCCGCGACGTTGTGCAGGCCGCGCGTGTGAAATGCCGCCGCACCGAGGATCAGGATCGCCGCATTCACGAAGAGTGCGAAGGACAGCGCCAGAGTCGAATCAAAGACAGCATAGTGCAGGGCTTCGCGGCGATCTCCGGGCGAGACTCCGAAGGCGCGTGTCTGCACGATGCTGGAATGGAGATAGAGATTGTGCGGCATCACTGTGGCGCCAAGAATGCCGATGGCGATGTACAGCATCTCGCGATTGCGGAAGATTTCGGCGCGAGGAATGATTCCTCGCGCGGCCTCTCGCCACAGCGGCTGCGCGAAAAACATTTCGTAGGCGAA
>Ga0137418_10001283_pt1 | contig 23021 bp, 12 predicted proteins | sample CZODoug3_1_2_16f_FD_122242 | JGI IMG/M metagenome (GOLD analysis project Ga0137418, IMG submission 122242) | Vadose zone soil fungal communities from Angelo Coast Range Reserve, California, USA - CZODoug3_1_2_16fungal (Hybrid Assembly) | ecosystem: Environmental > Terrestrial > Soil > Vadose...
CTTGACGTCGTCATCGACGGAGTCTTCCACCACCTCGAGGTCTTCGGCGGCCTCGATGTCCTTGAGGAGCGTCTGGAGCTGCGCGTCCGACTGCTGGTAGTAGCGCTCGATCGCGTTGCGGAGCGTGTACTCGCCGGCGATCACCGGGAATACGTCGCACCGCGTGACGAACTTGATGTCCTCGATCGCCGTGACGTTGTTGGGGTCCGCGATGGCGACGGTGAGCGTCCGCCCTTCCCTTTTGAGCGGCAGCACCGTGTGCTTCACGGCGATGTCCGGCGGAATCAGCTTGATGATCTTGGGATCGACCTCGAACCGCGACAGGTCGACGGCCGGCATACGGTACTGCCGGGCCAGCATCTTGGAGATCTCGGTCTCCTCGATGAAGCCCAGCTTGACCAGGGTGTAGCCCAGGCGCATCCCGGTATTCTTCTGCTCCAGCAATGCCTTTTTCAGCTGATCCAGGGTGATCAGCCCGTCGCGGAGGAGGAGTTCGCCGAGCTTGTCGCTGGTGGCTGCTGCGGTGGCCGTATGCAACTCGTTGGAAATGAACCAGCTAACATAGGAATCGGCGCGGGGGTGGTCAAGGCGGCGGCGGTATTTGACCCGAAAACTTCACGTAAGGACGCAGGGATTCCACAAGCCGTGGGCCGACGCCGGGCACGCTGTCAAACCGCGCCAGGCTGCCAAACGGGCCGTGTTGGTCACGCCATGCGACGATCCGCTGCGCCAGCGCGGGGCCGACGCGGGGCAGTCGCGTGATCTCCGTCACGTCGGCGCGATCGAGGTCGATGCGCTCGCCCGGGAGCAGCGGGCGGGCGAGGCGCGCGGCCGTGCGCGCGGTTTCCCGCAAATGACGGGGCGGCGGCGTGTCGGTCGCGGCGAGCCGCACGTCGCCCGGCGCCTCGGCCGCGGCGGGGGCGAGCGCATAACGCACCCCGGCGCCGGCCAACGCGAGACCGGCGAGCAGGAGTGCAGCGTGGCGGTCGTCCATGCTACATGCTAACGGCTTGCCCCCCAAGCGACGGTACCCGTTCTACGCGCGGTGTGCCGGAAAATTGCGGTGTAACGATTGCGGATTGCTGAATGCGGATTGCGGAATGACAATGGAAGGTCGTGCAACAAATCCGCAATCCGAAATCCGCAATCCGCAATTACTGGCGCACCAACGCTACAGCGACATCACCGACAATCTGCAAGGAAGCCGCGCTGACCTTGTCGATCGTATCCTCGGTCGTGTGCCAGTAGGGGTACGTAAAGTCGACGACGTCGATAGCATGAATGCCCGCTTTCTGCAGCGCCACGTGATCGTCGATCAGGGTGCTCTCGACCTGCGGGACGAAATAGCGCCCGTATCCAAGGTCGTACGCCGTGCGCCACACGCGATCCACCACTTCGGGCGCGAACGCCTGGGAGTTTCCTTCGTAGCCGATCCGCAGGTCCTTGTCTCCCACCATGTCGAACAGGACCGCGAAGAGCGGCGGGTAGCCGGGCGGCTGGTGCGCCGCGAAGTAGCGCGACCCGATGAGCACGTCGTCCGTGTCCTTGGAGAAGTCCCCGTAGTCCTCCCCGTCGACGAACAACAGGTCCACGCCTACTGCGGGAGGCTTGGCTTTGAGCGCGTCGGCGACGCCGAGCAGCACCGCGACACCCGAGGCGCCGTCGTTGGCGCCCGGGACCGGAAGCCGCTGTTGCCCCAGGTTCGGGCTCTGGTCAGCGTGGGGGCGCGTGTCCCAGTGCGCGAGGAACAGCACCCGCTCCGCGGCCGCAGGACGGAACCGCGCGAGGAAGTTGCGCAGATGCAACGTGTCGCCGTGGCGGGTGACGTGAGTGAACGCCTGCACGGCGACGGAGTCGGCGCGACTGCGCAGTTGGGCGAGGATCCAGTCCCCGCAGCGCTCGTGTGCCGGGGTGCTCGGGATGCGCGGCCCGAACTGCATCTGCTGCTCCACGTACGAGAACGCATGGGTGCCGTCGAACTCGCGGGGCCGGCTGGTGTTGCCCCGCGCCTGGCAGGCGATGAGGAGCACCGGCAGCAGGCGGTGGAGGTTTTGGAGGGTGGTGGAGGTGCGCGGAGGCACGCTCATTGGATGCGCCCGACGCTCGTGTGCAGCTCGACGAACGCCGTGATCACGAGCTGCGACGTCTTGCGGTTGGCCTGCCGTTCCTCGTTCACCAGGTATGCCATCTGGAAGCCCGCGCTCAGGGTGGGAGGTAAGTCGGTATCCAGGGAAAGCTGCATCTGCGTCTGGCGACTGTCCACGTACGGGACGCACGTCGTCTGGCCGGCCAGCTGCAGGCAGACGGTGTTCACGGCGTGCGAGTACCGGGCCGACGTACGGACGCCGTTCTTGAGCTTCAGGATCGCGGCGGGTGGCTTGAAGGCGAACCCGAGGCTGCCGCTCTGCTGGTCGCGCTCGGTGTGGAACACATTGCCGGAGCTGAGACGATCGCTCGTGCTGCTCGAGGCGTCGAACGACGTGGAGATGCCCTGCCGCCACGTGAGCGCGAGCAGCGGGCGCACGGTGCGCTCCGTCGTCTCGGTCACCGCCCCGCCTCCCACGTCGCTGAACCCGAGCTGCTCCGCCACCGTGCGGGCGGCCCGATACGCCAGCTGCGCGTTCACCGCCGCGAGCACGCGTCCGAGACTGCTGCGCGGCGGCGCGAAGCTCCAGCTGAAGGTGCCCGACGGCCACTCCCGGCTGCTCGTGCGAATCGGCACCTGCTGGTCGGTGCGCAGCGCCCAGGTCACGCCCTCGGTCTCGCGGTAATTGAAGCTGGCCCGCATCCCGGGCAGGAGCACCACGTTCCCGGCCGCGTTCAGGTTCCAGTTATCCGCCGCCGAACCGGCGAGCAGACCGCCTTGCTGCCGGAAGCCGCTGAAGCCGCCGAGCGCCAGCTGGTACCCAAACGACGGCAGGAACGGCGACCGGTTGTAGGTGGACACCTGGGCCCGGCTGTACGAGACGTCGATATTGGTGAGCCGGCGGAGCAGCCGCGTCAGGGCGGCCGAGTCGCCGAACGCCCGCTGGCCGAAGCGCTGGGGGTCGAGCTGGACGCCCAGGTCGACGCGGCGCGAGTTGGCGAACGCGGCAGGGACGTGGAAGGCCCCGGCCGTATCTCCCACGTCGCGCACCGGGTCGCGCCCGTTCGGGTCGCGGTTGAAGGAGAAGACGGTCACCAACGCCGCCCGCGGTCGCAGCCACGCGCCGATCTGGGGTGTCACACCGACGAACGTGTTGATGGTGCGCTGGGTCTCGACGCCGACGTTGCGCCCGAGAAACGAGCGCCGTCCCGCGCCCATGAGCCGGCCGATGGTCGTGGAATCGCCGTACTCGCGCAGGTCACGTAGCGACGCGGCGTCGACGCGCAGCTGCACACTGGGCAGCGGCACCAGGTCGACGCCCCCGCTGTTCCGCCAGACCTTGCTCCGCGACTGGGCCGGCACGATGGCGGCGTCCGAATCGCGCGCCACCGGCACCGCGTACGTCGCGAGCGAGCCGCGCTCGTCCGCCAGGCCGGAGTGGAACCGCACGCCCGTGGGCAGGAGGCGCAGTCCCCTCGCCCGTCGGGGCGCGAGTGCCAGCGTATAATCGAGATTGAGCGAATAGCTCGACGCCGTGGCGAGCGCCAGGTCGGAGCGCGTGTGCCCGCTCGCCCAGGCGCCGGATACGGCGAGCGGATCGACGAGCAGGTGCACCAGAGGTGAGGTGGACCGCGCAGTGCGGCGGAGCGACAGCGCATAACTCGTGGCGGTCGAGCGCGGCGTGCGCAACCCCTGCAGTGCGTCCGCGCGGATGTCGGTGCCGCTCAGGTAGAAGGGGGCGCTGGCGAGCGAGGCGTAGCGCACCGTGAGTGGCGCCGCGATTCCCCAGTGGGCGGGGAAAAACCGCTCCAGCCGCAACGTCCCGGCGACGCTCGCGGCGCCGTCGGTCTGGTAGCGCGGATCCTCCCCCAGCTGACGGAACTGGGCGCCACGCCGCGACACGCTCACCGCCACCTCGGCGACGTCCGCGGCGGTGAGCGTGACGTCGACCGCCGCCGCGGTGCCCACGTCCTGCACCACGTCGCTCAGCCGGATGTCGTCCACCCACAGCTCGGCCTGATCGACGAAGACGTTGTCGGCCACCCGCCACATGCCGGCGGCGATCTCCTGCACGGCGGCGAGGTTGGGCGGCGCGGTGGCCGGGTCGCGCACGTGAACGATGTAAGGCCCGTCGCACATGACGTACGCCGAGTCGAACGGCACGAGCGTGGAATCGGGGCATCCGGCGTACACCCGGGCCGCGTCGCCCTTGAGCCACGCCTGCTCGATCCGCGCCCGCAGCGCGAGCCAGCGATCGAAGTCCACGACGACTTCCGGCTCCCACGAGCTGGTGCGCGCGGGCGCGTGGTAGAGGTAGAAGTTGTTCTGGTCCTTTCCCGCCTTGATGTAGAAATGCAGGTCGCCGTCCTCCCAGCCGGGGCCGCGGCCGCGCGCCCAGGTGCGCAGCTTCCGGTACTTGAGGAAGTTCTTGTCGCCCTCGGTGGTGAAGCGCGTGAACGCTTCGGCGCGCTGGCCGGTCTCGAGCCCGGTCGCGAGCAGCCGCAGCGAGCGCTCGTTGATCTGGGTGGAGGCGAGCTGGAGATTCGCGTCGCGACGGTCCGCCTGATCGAACACGCCGGGGGGCGGCGTGTAGCCGAGATCACGGTTCTCGGTGCTCACCACCGACGCGGCGACTGCCCCCGTCCCGACGCCGCGATCCCCGGCGATCCCGTGGATCGGCGTGTCGGCGCGCTTGAGCCAGGACGCGCCCACCAATCGCACCCGGGCGAGTCCGAAGAACACCTGCGGGCTGGGCGTGCCGGCCGGCGGGGTCTGTGGCGCGACGATCGTGAGGCGCACGCTCTGAATCTGCCGCAGGCTCAGCGCGCCCTGCATGATCGTGTCGGCGCGGAAGGGGATGCGGTACAACCGCCACCCCGCCGCGCCGTCGGGGCGTCCCTGGGCATCGACGGCCGGGACCATGGCGCCGTCGCGCACATAGGTGCGCTCGTCCCCGATCGGGAACACGAAGCGCACGAAGCTCTCCGCCGTCCGCACCCCCGCGACGGAGTCGAGCTGGAAATCGCCATCCGCGTCTTCCGTGTCCACGAAGCCGTTGTGCCGCCCGCAGCGGGAGCGCAGGTCGCCGAATCCGTAGGCCTGCAGCACGCCGTTCTGGGTGGCGCTGCACAGCGGCAGCGTGTCCTTGAGTGCGCCGGTGGTGGAGTCGAAGATGGCCGTGGCGCGGTCGGACAGCATGCCCTGGTCGTTGGTCGCCGCGTCCCAGGAATGCGTGAGTGGATCGCGCTCCGTATCGAGCCGCCCCAGCCCGACGAACCGCTGGCCATAGTACACGGTGTCGCCGCCGCCGGCAGCGTGGCTGAAGGATTCCGGGGCCCATGCCAGCGCGTCTTCGAACAGCGAGCCGAAATCGAGGACCAGCGCGGTGCGGTTCGCCTTGGCGGTGCGGTGCTGGTCCTCCCATACCCACAGCTCGATGTACTCGACGCGCGACAGGTCGATCCCCGTGGGCGAGAGCACCTGCGTGATCGACCGCCAGCGCGTGCCGTCCGCGTGCGGGCGGACCCAGTTGGGCGCTCCGGTGTTCACGTCGGCCGTGCCCAGGACGGTGTCCGGCTTCAAGTTGAGCCACAGCACGGGCTCGGCGGACTGCGCCTGTCCCACGACGCGGATGGAGGGGTCGATCTGCTGGGGCAGGAACTGGATCGCGCGACCGCGGAAATCGATCGGCAGGCTTTGCCAGGTGAGGGCCGCGGCGGCGGTGCGCTCGAACCCCGTGGGGGGGATGCCGTACGCTGCCACGCCGCGTGCGGTCGTCGGGATGCTGCCCCAGTGCCAGCTGTTCTCGGCGAGCGACAGGAAGCGCCCGGCGTCCGCCTCGAACTCCTCCACGTACGCCTGGCCCGCCTGGTTCGGGCTGGGGCGCGACATCGCGACCTCCGCCGAGACGTTCAAGAGCGACGGCGCGTCGGTATGGATCCCCGGCAGCGCGTTCAGCGCCCGCGTCACGACGTCCGGCTGGAAGTGCAGCTCGGTGCTCACGCCGCCGATGAAGCTCGAGGACGGCTCGAAGCCGAGCGGTGGCCGGGTGAACGCGCTCTGCTCCCGCTGGAACAGGCCGGTGAGATTCACCTCCCCGCGCGCGCCGAGATTGTAGCGGGCGGCGAGGCCGTAGATCGACGTGGGGGCCACGGCGAACGCGGCGCGCTCCTCGAACTGCGCGCGCACCTGGGCCGCTCCGCCCTGGAACAGCGAGTCGGCATTCTTGAACTGGACTTGGCCCGTCGAGTAGTCGACCGTGTAGTCGACGTCCCGCGTGAGCAGGCGGTTGCCCACGTAGATCCGCTCGCTGCCGTCGCGGATCTGGAAGCTGTTGAGCGACAGCTGGCTCCGGTCGGCCGAGGCCGACACGTCGGCTTCGAGCCGCAGCGCGAACACCGAGGGCGGCCCCTGGGTCGAGAGAAACGGTCGCGGCGTGCGGTACAGCGAATCGTTGCGCTCGGCAGGGGCGAGCCGGGCCGAGTCGGCGAACGGCCGTAGGTGCGGGAACACTGCGAAATAGTCGCGCAGCGGCGCCCCCTGATTGGGGTCGCGGGTGCGCGGGAACAAGCGGTTGTATTGATCGAACTTCGTGGGGTCCGATTGCAGCGCCACGCCGAGCCGTGCGAGGTACGTCTCGCCGGTCGTGAGGGTCTTCTCGCGCTGGTTGACCGTGAGCGTGAGCCGCACCGTCTCCCGCGTGATCTCGCCGCCGCCGACGCGGTACGCGCTACGGATCTCGAACCGGAAGGTCGGGGATGCGGCGGTGACCGCGGGCTTGGGATCGTACACGAGCCGCAGCGTATCGGGCGGGGCGGCCGTGTCGCGGTTGGCGGCCACGGGGAACGTGCCGACGCAACGCCGGCCCTCGCGGCAGGTAGGCTGACCGGCCGGGATGTAGGACACCGCGAGGTAGTCGCTCTGGTCGAGCCGGCTCGCGAGCCCGAACCACGCGCCGCTCGGGTCCACGTAGTAGTCCTTCCCCTCCTGCAGGATCTCCCATTGAAACGGGCCGGCGCGCTGCGTCCCGCAGTCCACCGCGCGCGCGCCCGGGGCGCACGCCACCGCTTTGACGCCGCCGATGTTCTGGTTGGAGCCGGAAATCGGGGACACGGCGCGCACGCGGTAGACGCGCAGGCTGCCCACACGCAGCGAGTCGGGGAGCGCCAGCTGATCGATGCTCAGGATATCGACGGCCGGATAACCGGGCACGAGGGCCGGATCGATGGCGAAGAAGAACCGTCCCTGCTCGTAGTCCAGGTCGCGCGCCACGCGATCGAGCGGCTGGGTCGTGGTCGCGCCCACGTCGTAGACACGGTCCTTGATGACGTTGCCCTTCTGCTGGGCGTAAATGCCGCTCAGCTCGAGATTGCCGAGCTGTGCCACCGCCTGGACGCCGAAGTTGTTCGCGGGGATCGCCGCGCTGATGAAGCGGGAACGCGGCGCACGAAACGTGACGTTGCCGGCTTCGACGCGCTTCAGGACGTCGTCCTCGAGGCCTTCGTACCAGACCTTGAGATTGTTATTGGCGTCGAACTCGCGCTGGCTGTCGAAGTCGACGTTGACGTGCAGGCGCTGCCCCACCACGCCCGCGGTGCGGACCGCGTACTGGGGCACCGGGCTGATGGTGGGGAAGCCGGCCCGGCACCCCGAGATCGCCTGCTGTTGCTCGATCGGCGTGCATTTCAGGTTTTGAAAGCGGTCCGCCTTGAGCTCGAATCGCACGTTGAGCTCCATTCCCAGGTCCGCGGTCGTGCCGAGAAAGCGGATCGGGCGGCGGGCGGCGAAGGCCGGCGTCGCGAGCGACTCGGCCGGGGCGGCGGCCGCCGGCGGCGCGACCGGCCCCGCAGCGGCCAGCGTCAGGGACGGCAGCGAGGCGCGCAGGCTCCGCTCCCAGGCCGCCGCCACCACGGCGGGACTGGCGCGCGGACCGAGGCGAGCACCGGGCAGGAGCGCCGGGTGGCGGGGCACGGCGAGCGGCGCCCAGCGAAACGCGGCGACCAAGCGCGGCGCATGCGCCGAGTCGGGACGGGCGGCAGCACCCGCATCCTGCGCGTAGGCCTGGGGTATGACGAGCGAGAGAGCGACGAAACCGACCAGGGTGGGGCGCCGCATCCCTTGTAGAGACTTGGAGTTCCGAATATAATGGCGCGACCTATCGTGCGCACCATCAGCCGCTACCTGCTGCGACAGCATTGCGCCCCGCTCGGCTTCGCGCTCGCGGCCCTCACCTCGCTGATGCTGCTCAACCAGATCGCCAAACAGTTCGGCAGTCTCGTCGGCAAGGGGCTGCCGTGGGGCGTCATCATCGAGGTGTTCGTGCTGTCGGTCCCGTTCATCGTCGCGGTGACGCTGCCAATGGCCGTGCTGGTGGCGGTGCTGCACGTGTTCACGCGGCTGGCGGGCGACAACGAGATCACGGCGCTGCAGGCGAGCGGCGTGAGCGTCGGGCGCGTGATCACCCCGGTGCTGGGGGGCGCGGCGGTGGTCGCGCTGCTCTCGTTCCTGTGGAACGATCAGGTGCTGCCGCGCTCGAATCACCGGCTCCGCACGTTACAGGTGGACATTCAGCGTAAGAAGCCGTCGTTCACGCTGAAGGAACAGGTCATCAACGAGGTCGTGCCCGGGCAGTTCTTCCTGCGCGCTGCGCGTATCGACCCCAATTCCAACAAACTCAAGGATGTGACGATTTACGACCTGGGAGACGCGGAGCGCCGACGGATCATCGGCGCCGATTCGGGTCGCATGGCATATACCCCGGGCGGACGCGATTTGTACCTCACGTTGGAGGATGGCGACATCCAGGCGGTCAATCGCACCGATCCCACACAGATCGACCGCACGTTCTTCCGGATCAACCGGATGCGGGTCGCAGGGATCGGCAACACGCTCGAGCGCACCGAGCACGACACCTACAAGAGCGACCGCGAGATGTCGATCTGCGAGATGCGCGGCATGGTCGCCCTGGCCCGCCGCGAAGCGGACCGAGCCGGTGTGGACGTCGACGTCGCCGTGCAGAACGACTTGCGGCGGCTCGCCGGCCTCGTCCCGGTGTACGCCGCGCCGCCGCCCTATGTGGCCGACACGGAGCCGGTGGGCCTGTACTGCCGCGCGCTGCGGCGGGCGGCGGCGTGGCTCGTTCCCAAGGCGGCCGCGGCGCAGACCCCCACGCCGCCGCCTGCCCGGCCCCGCCCCGCCCACCCCCAACCGCAACGCCCCACCGAGCACCCCCCGTTCGGCCCGGCGCGCGTGCCTCCCCCCGCGGCGGTCCCCGAGGCGCAGACCCGGCCGAGCCTCATCACGCCCGCGGTGACGGTCGGCGAGGAGCAGCGCCGCCGCTCGGCGGAGCAGCGCGCCGCGATGTACGAGGTGGAGATCCAGAAGAAGTACGCCATCGCCGCGGCGTGCATCGTGTTCGCGCTGGTGGGGGCGCCCGCGGCGCTGCGCTACTACCGCGGTGGGGTGGGACTGGTGATCGGCTTGAGCGTGGCGGTATTCACCGTGTACTACGTGGGGCTGATCGCCGGCGAGAATCTCGGAGACCGCCTCGTCGTGCCGCCGTTCCTCTCGATGTGGCTGCCGAACTTGATCTGCGCCGCGGTCGGCGGGATCGGGGTATGGCGCATCCGCAAGCCGGGCAACACACGATGACGACCCTCGATCGCTACGTGCTGCGCGAATGGGCCAAGGTGTTCTTCCTGGCGACGTTCGGCTTCCCGCTGCTCGTCTTCGTGATCGATCTGGCCGACAACCTCGAGAAGTACATGAACGGCGGGATCTCGAAAGGTCATCTGGCGTTGTCGTACGTCTGTTATCTCCCCGAGACCGTGACGCTGGTGCTGCCCGTCGCCGTACTGTTTGCGGTGGTGTTCACGGTCGGGGGCTTGGACCGCCACTCCGAGCTGACAGCGGCGAAGGCGTCGGGGATCTCGTTCCACCGGGTGATCCGGCCGCTGCTCGCCGCGTCGCTCGCCGCCGTGCTGGTCGACGTCGGGCTCACGGAGCTGGCGCCGGTCACGTCGAGCCGGCGCGCCGAGCTGCTCGGCCAGAAACAGATTCGCAGCGACCAGTTTCGCAACAACTTCGTGTACCGCGCGGACGGGGGCTGGGTGTACGCGATCGGGGGACTCGAGCTGGCGCGGCGCGCGATGCGCGACGTGATCATGGAGCGCGAGGGGACGGGGCCGGAGTACCCCACGATCGTGATCGCGGCGCCGCAGGCGAGCTACGACACGGCGCGACGCTCGCGCGGCTGGACCCTCAGCAAGGGCTCGGTGCACTACTTGGTCGGCCCGGGCCACGAGACGGCGTTCACGTTCGACCGGCTCTCCACGCGGGACCTGCGCGAGGCGCCGGTGGACCTGCTCGCCGAGCCCAAGGCGCCCGACGAGATGCGCTACGCCGAGCTGGGGCGCTATATCGACGCGCTGGCGCGCTCCGGCTCGGACACGAAGAAGCTGCGCGTGGAGCGCGCTCTGAAGTTGTCCGTCCCGTTCGCCTGCATCATCATCGCGCTGTTCGGCGCGCCGCTCGCCATCTCCACCCCGAAGAGCGGCGCGGCGTGGGGCGTGGCCGTGTGCCTCGCCACCACGTTCGTCGACCTCCTGATGTTCCAGCTCTCCAAGGCGGTGGGCGCCGGGGGCGTGCTCCCGCCGAGCTTCGCGGCGTGGGTGCCGAACCTCGCCGTCGGCGCGGCGGCGGTGTGGCTGCTCAGGAACGCGCGGACGTAGCGCCGGTAGCAGCCTACCAGTTGAGCAGATAGCGCACGCCCAGCTGCATGCGCCAGACGTCCGCCGTGGTCACCACCTTCTGGAACGATTGGGAAATCAACTGACCGCCGGTGGTCGCCAATCGGTACGTCGCGGCACCAGTGGCGTCGACCCCCGCGAAGCTCAGCGGCCGGGTCGTGACGAAGCCCTGCGCGACGCCCCAGTCGTTGTGGAGCAGGTTGGTGACGTTCAGGATGTCGAGCCGGATCTGGAGCCGGTTCGGACGGCCCGCGATGTTCCGGCCCACGTCCTGCGAGATACTCATGTCGGCCCGATATACCATCGGCAGGAAGACGGCGTTGCGCTCCGCGTAGGCACCGCGGCGCGAGGTGAGATACGCGTCCTGGTTGATGAAGGACTCCCACGCGGCCGCCTGCTGGGCCGGCGTATAGACCGTACAGGCGGGACAGATCCCCAGCGTGAGCGTCGTGAAGTTCATCTCGCTCGTATTGCGCGGGACGTAGATCAGATCGTTCGAGGCGCCATCGCCATTCATGTCGTTCGAGAACGCATAGCTGCCGTTGCCGGCGCTGCGCCCCTCGAAGTACAGGCTCACGCTCGTCGGCCCGAAGCCGAAAAAGTCGCGGCTGTAGGTCGCCGAACCGAAAAGACGGTGGCCAGGCGAAAACTGGGAGTACCCCGCCGCCGGGTTGTTGGGATCGAGGAAGATCGGGTTACCGGTCCACGAGCCCGACGCGATGGAGCCCGCGTCGACCGTGTTCCTGCTCACGCCGTAGGTGTATCCCAGTTTCGCGAACAAGCCGTTGCGGAACGCGCGCTCGATCGAGAACGCGAGGTTCCAGGAGTAGCCTTTCCCCTCGTTCGTGAGAACGGTCGCGTCGCTCACGGCCGAATAGATCCGGTTCGCGGTCCAGCGCGGGCGAGCGTCGGGGCCGCTGAACGTCCCCTGCGGCGCCGGAAGGTTCGCGTTGATGTAGCCGATCCCGTTCACGTCTTTGGAATAAAGGAATTCGGCCGTGCCCGTCAGGTCCCACGGCAGGCGCTGGTCGACCGCGATGTTGCTGCGCCACAGCTGCGGAAACTTGAAGTTCGGGTCGGTGAGTGCGAGCTGGAAGCTCGTCGCCGGACCGCCCGTGACCGTGGTGGGCTTGTAGTGATCGGGGTCGGGGTGGAACGGGAAGCTGGTCGTAGTGGTCGCCTGAATGAAGCCGGTGAGCACGCCTGTGTTGCCGACCTGGTTCGAGATCCACACGTACGCCGGGCGACCGGTGAAGATGCCGGTGCCCCCCCGAATCTGGGTCTTTTGCTCGCCGTGCAGATCGTAGTTAAAACCCAGGCGCGGCGAGAGCAGCAAGTTGACACCCGGGAGGCTGCCGCTGTTGTAGTGCACCGGGACCCCGCTCGCATCGCGGAACGTCATGGTGTCCGCGACCGGATTGTCGTACGCGGTGTTCTTGAACTTAGGGGCGTCGATCCGCAACCCGCCGGTCAGGGTCAGGTGAGAGATCGGCCGCCACTCGTCCTGCGCGTAGACGCCGGAGTATAGCACATCCAGGGGTTGGACCGGCTCGGACAGCCCGGGGATGTTCGAATACCGGACCTGGAACTTGTTCAGGCTCACCGACGACGTGGTCCGAGTCGGATTGGCAAGGTAGCCGTTGGCGTCGGTGAAGAAGTCGGCCAGCGAGTTGTACACATAAATGCTCTGCGCGCCCGGGAAGAACACATTCGCGGAGTGATACTTCTCGACGCTCACTCCGAACGTCAGCGAATGCTGCGGCAGATAGATCGTGTAGTTGTCCTGCAGCTGGTAACTGTGATAGCGCAGCTGGTTGTCCGGCGTGAACGGCTCGAACCCGAACGTCGTGTACGCCCTGCTTGCTTGGAGGATCTCCACCTCCGGGAACCAGGGCGGGACGATGTTCTTGCGGCTCTCATCGCTCGTCGTGTACCCGACGATGAAGTTGTTGGACATGTTGCGCGCGATCGATGAATTCCACTCGCCCACGACGGAGCGGAGGTTCTCCAGGATGGCGTAGTTCGAGTTCGCGAAGTTCAGCGCATCCAAGCTGCTCCGCCGGCTTCCGAAGCCCAACGAATTGGAGTTGGACACCAAGATGTCGGAGCTCGAGTTCAGCAGGTTGTACCGCAGACTCAGCTTGTTGTGGTCGTTCAGATTGTAGTCGAGCCGCGCGAGGAACCGCGTCGACGGAACCTTGAAATCGTACCCCTGATAGGGCCCGGTGACGTAGTTGAAGTTGTTCTTCAGATAGCTGCTCAACGAGTCCAGATCCGACGCCAGCACGCGGGTAACGCTGCCGGTGACCGCCTGGCCGCCCGTGTTGGCCAGAAAGGTGGTGCCCGGTTGCGTCTGGCCGTCGTTCTCGAAGCTGCCGAAAAAGAACAGGCGATTGCGAATGATCGGTCCGCCGAGGGCCACGCCGACGTCGTGGTATTTGAACGTGCCGCGATTGAAGGTGTTCGGACCCGCATGGGTGCCGACGAAGTTGTCGCTACGCGTGTTGTAATACAGGGTGCCGGTTACGTCGTTGGTGCCGCTCTTGGTGACCATGTTGATGCCGGCGCCCACGAAATTGCCTTGGCGCACGTCGTACGGCGCGACGTTCACCTGGAGCTGCTCGAGGGCGTCCAGCGACACGGGCGCCACGCCCGTGCGGTCGCCGGGCTGACCGGCGAGCCCGAACGAGTTGTTGAAGTACGAGCCGTCGATCGTCATGTTGTTCAGCCGGTTGTCCTGGCCGGCGAACGAGAACCCGAAGGACATCGGACTGTACTGCGGCGTGAGCCGGAGCAGGTCCTCGACCCGACGACTGATGGTCGGCAGGTGGGCGATCTGCGCGGTGGAGATGGTCGTAGCGGCGCCCGTCCGCTCGGAGCTGAACACCGGATCGCTCGTGGCCGTGACGGTGATGGGCGCCAACTCGAGACTCGCCCGGCTCAACGTGAACCGCAGATCGGCGGTTCCACCCAACGTCAGCTGAATCTGGTCCTGCACCTCCTGGCGATAGCCGACCAGCGCGACAGTCACGCGATACGGCCCGCCGACACGCATGCCGGGGATGGTAAACCTGCCATCCGCCCGCGTCACCGCGGCGTACGCCGTTCCAGACGGCCCGTGCAGGGCGACCACGCGCGCCCCTTCAATGGGAGCGCCGGAGGAGTCAGCCACGATCCCGGCGATGGCCGCGGTCGTGACCCCCTGAGCGCCGAGTGCCGTCGTACCCGCGCCAGTGGCCATCGCGAAGAGCACGCCAATTCTCAACGACCGCACAAATGTCTTCATCACGAGTCTCTCCGGAGGGATCCGATGGCAACGGGGTGGTCAGGGCGCGGTAAATGTGCCCCGCCCCCGAAAAGCCGTCAAGCAACGATCAGGTAAACCGCCGCCACAAGACGTAGGCGGGAATCCCGAGCAGGATCACGCCCACGTCGAGCCAGAAGAGCAGCGGCTCCGAGACGAGGTAGTTGCCCAAGATGAAGAGCGCGCCCAGGAGGAACAGCGCGGGCACGACCGGATAGCCCCACGTGCGGTAGCGCCGCTCCACGGCGGGCAGGCGGCGCCGCAGCACGAACACCGCCGCCACCGCGAGCGCGTAGAACGGCCAGATCCCGATGATGAACTGGTCCGCGAGCTCGGTAAACTTCCGCACCAGCACGAACAGCGCCCCGAGACAGCCGGCGAGCACGATCGCGCCGGTCGGCGCGCCGGTACGGTGATCGACCCGCGCGATCGCCTTGGGGAACACGCCGTCCTCCGCCATCGCGAAGAAGATCCGCGGGGCGGTCATCATCGAGCCGTTGAGCGTGCCGAAGGTGCTCACCGCCACTGCCGCCGAGACAGCGACCAGGCCGGCCGGGCCCAGCAGCACGCGGGCCACGTCGGCGGCAACCAGCTCCGCGCCCTTCATTTGTTGCACCGGGATCAAGTGCAGGTAGACGAGGTTGGCCACGAGGTACAGCGCCACGACCGAGCCCGTGCCGATGAACATGGCGCGGGGAAGGTTACGCTCCGGGTCTTTCACCTCGCCACCGACGAACGCGAGATCGCCCCAGCCGTCGTACGCCCACAGGATCGCCACCATCGCGAGCAGGAAGGGCGACAGCCCGACCGACGCCCGCTGAGCCAGCATGGCACCGGGCCCGAGTCCGCTGCCACCCCCCAGCGCGAAGCCCAGCAGTACCAGCGCCACCAGCGCGCCCACCTTGAGCGCCGTGCTCACGTTCTGGAGGATCGCGGCGCGATGGATGCCCACGTAGTTCACGACGGCCACCACCCCGACGAACACCGCGGCCAGGAGCTGCTCGGCGCGTACCGTCTGCCCGGCCAGCGTCACCGCGGGCGCCGCGGGGTCGAGTCCGAGAACTCGCAGGGTGTATGCCGAGGACGTGATGGAGATCGCGCCGTACGCGCCGGGACGGATGATCAACAGCTCCCCCCAACCGAACAGGAACGCGGGGAGCGGGCCGAACGCCTCGCGAATGAACACGTAGATCCCGCCCGAGCGCGGGAACATGGCGGCGAGCTCGGCATAGGTGAGCGCCCCGCACAGCGTCACCGCGCCTCCCAGCACCCAGCTGAGCAGGAACAGCGGCACGTCGTCCACGCGCTGGGCGATCGTGGCGGGGGTGCGGAAGATCCCGCTGCCGATCGTCGAGCCGATGACGACCGCCACGGCGCTCCACAGGCCCAGCCGGCGCGGCAGCCGGTCGCCCCAGCGGTCGAGCGGCGAAGAGGCGGACATGGGTGCGACAATATACGCGGTCAGCGCATATTTCCCGCGCCATGACGCGTTCCTACACGCGGCTCGCCTGGAGCGCCGCCGCCTGCACCTATCTGCTCATCATCCTCGGCGCCATCGTCCGCATCACCGGCTCGGGAATGGGGTGCGGGGATCACTGGCCGCTGTGCGGCGGCAAGCTGCTGCCGCCGCTCGATCTGCCCACGCTGATCGAATACGGACATCGCTTGGCCGCCGCGCTCGTGAGCGTCCTCGTATCCGGCCTTGCGGCGTATGCCTGGTGGCTGCGACGGGGAGCGGGGAGCGGGGAGCGGTACTTTACGAGCGGCGCGGCCTACGTCGCGCTCGGCCTGCTCATCGTGCAAGTCCTGCTGGGCGCCGTGACGGTCAAGCTCGACCTGCCGCCGTGGACCGTCATCGTGCACCTCGGTACGGCGATGCTGTTGCTCGCGACACTGATCGTGGCGGCACGCGGGCCTCGGGTAGCCCCGCGCTCACGGGTGGGGCTATGGGCTGTCGCGCTCGGGTTCGTGACGGTATTGCTCGGCGCGCTCACGGCGAACATGGGAGCGGCGTCGGCGTGCCTCGGCTTCCCGCTGTGCAACGGGCAGATCGTGCCCGACGGTAATTACCTGCAGTACATCCAGTGGACCCACCGGCTGCTCGCCTACACGCTGTTCGGCTACTCGGTGTGGTGGGCCTGGCGCACGCGGGCGCGCACCGCGTGGGCGGTGGTGGCGCTCGTCACGCTCCAAGTCGCGGTCGCCGCGGCGATGGTATTGCTGGGCCTGCCGCGACCGCTGCAGGCGCTGCACGTCGCGATCGGGGCGGGGGTGTGGGCGGGGATCGTCATGACGGCAGGGGAGAGGGCCGGTAAGGGGCCGGGGAAGGGGGAAGGGCCCCTTCCCCTTTCCCCGGCCTTTGACCGGCTTTAGAACCTCACCACCTCTTCGTACGCCTCATATCCCAGGAGTTGCCGCCAGTTGGGCTCGCTCGGCTCCAACCGGTCGTTGGTCCAGAGCAGGACGTAGTTGCCGAAGCGGGTGAGGTCGACGAAGCAGTACTTGAGCTGTCGCTGGCGGGTGTACTTCCAAACTTCGTAGGGCAGCGATCCGGGCGGCTGCGGTCGGCTGAGCACTTCGTCGGGGGGCCCGAGCCGGATGAAGATCCGGCCGCGGTCGGTGCGCCACCCGGGTATCTGCGCCGCGCCCCCTTCGCGGAACCGGCGGTTCGCCTCAGCGATATGTTTGTAGAACTCTTCTTCGAGCTCGTTCTCGGCCGTGCCCGCGGTCGGGTCGCGCCGGGCCCAGAAGCGGCGGAGGTAGTCGCGCTTGCCCGAGGGAGTCAGCGTCGGGTAGATGCCGCGCTCGTCCGCTTGCATGAGGTAGAGCAGCGGTCCGTACAGGCTGTCGAGCTGCGCCGTGGTCGCGTCGGTGAAGCGGTCGTGCACCGACCCCGAGTCCCTCACCTGCTGGGGCCGCGCCTTCGGACCAGCACCCAGCAGCACGAGCACCGCGCACATCGCTTCCCGCACCATGGCCCGTCTACAAACACCGAGCCCCGGGGGGGGTTCCCCCCCCGGGGCGCTGGCATGGTCCAGTTCGCCGGCGGCAGCCGACGTCAGTTGATGACGACGATCGCGCTGTCGGAGACCGAGCCGCCCTGGATGTGGATCACCGTGGTGGCTTTCGACGCCCCGACGGCCTTTACGATGAACGCGTGCCGGGACGCGTCCGGGAAGGGGCGCGTGGTATCGACAGCGACCGTCGCGACGGCCGGACTGGCCGACGTAGCGGTCACATCGAGCACGACCGGGTTGAGTTGCGCGTCACGTGCGACCACCTCGATCGACTTACTGGCGGCGGGATCGACGAACACGACATTCGGGCTCACACTCAGCGACGCCGGCCCGCCCCGCAAATCAGCCGTCGGATCGCCCTTGCACGCCGCCGCGAGCGCCGCTCCCACGAGAATGACACCGATCAGACCTGGCTTCATGTTGTTTGTCCCCCGACGTGTTGATGAAAAGCTAGAAACGGGTGATCTCTTGAATCGCGTCGTTGCTCAGTTTCGTCGCCCAGTTGGGCAGGCCTGTTTCGGTGCGATCGCTGGTATACAGCAAGCTGTAGTTCCCGAGGCGCGTCATGTCCATGAACACGAACTTGAGCCCGCGCGTCCGCGTGTATTTCCACGCCTCCCAGGGCAGGTCGGGCCCGCTCTGCGGACGCTTCATCACCTGATCGGGCGTGCCGTACTTGATGAAGATCCGGCCCCGATCCGTCCGCCACCCCGGCACCTGGGCCGCGCCGCCCTCCCGAAATCGCACGTTCGCTTCGTTGATCCGCTTGTAGAAGCCGGCCATCTCCTCGTTCTCGGACGTGGCGGGCGTCGTATCCCGCTTCCGCCAGAAATCGCGCAGGAACCGCCGCTTCCCTTCCACGGTCAGCCCGCGGTACACGCCCAGCTCGCCGCCGCTCGCGAGGTAGATCAATGGCTCGTACAGCGTGTCGAGCTGCGCCTCGCTCAACTGCGCGAACAGGTCGCTCGGCTCCTCGGCCGCTCGCGCCACGGCTTCGACCCGCTGCTCCGCTTCGAACCCTCCCATGCGGAACGGCGCCGTGCGGGTGACGGTGTCCGCGCCCGAGCCGATCACCAGCGCCAGTTGGTACGTCCCCGGCGGCAACCCGCCCAAGTCGAGCGCACCGCTGAGCGGCCCACCCCCCGGGCCGAGCGCCGCCTGCGCCGGCTGCGTCGCGACGATCGACCGGCCCTGGTGGTCCAGCACCCGCACCAGCCAGGCGACGGTGCCGCTGTCGCGATACACCTCGCAGTAGAAGGACAGCGCCGCGTGCGACGGCGTCAACATCGGATCCGGCGCGGCGGTTATGAACAGATCCCCCTTGCGGACCTCGCCCGGCGCGGCCGTCGTAACCGTCGGACCGGCGCGCCGGACGCGATACGCTAGCAGCACGTCGGACGCGGCAGGCCGTGCCGCATACGCGCCGACCGCCAAGTCTGCCGTCTTGCGGCGACCGGACGCCGAGTCCCGCACGGCGACCCGGACGTGGTACGATCCGGGTGCCACCGAGAACGTCAGCGGGTCCACCGTTGCGGCGCCGGCGACCTGCGCCGACGCCCACGGTACCTGCCGCGTCCAGCGATCCTGCGTGAGCACGGTGCCCGCCGTATCCACGATACTGATGTCGACACTGAACACGGCGAACCCGCCGGCTCCGATCCGAAGACCGTCGAGCATCGCGTGCGGCACCCGGACGAACCCGTTCACCAGCGTGCGGTCGCCCCGAAAGAACCGGACGGCCCGCACCACGACGGAGTCCGGCGCCCCACCCCCCGGCGGGGCCTGCTGCGCCCCCTGCGCTGCGGCCGCGAGCGCGCCCGCAACCACGAGACCCGTCAATTGAGACAGCAACGACTACCCTCCGTGCGGGCCCCTCGTCCTCACCACGCGATCGAGAAGCTCACGATGTTCGTGCCCCCGAGCAGGCCCATGCTGCGCCACGCGTAGTCGACCCCCAGCCCGAACTCACCGCGCTTGTAGCCGACCCCGAACCCAGCGGCGAGGCCCTGCCGGTTCTCCTTGCTGCTCAAGCCGGTCGCAAATCCCGCCGCTGTGCCGGGATCGAGGTTGTTCGCGGCCTGGTACGAGTAGCTGCCGCGGCCCGCGAAGGAGAAGCCCGACTTCGCGATGTCGGACAGCATGAACTCCGCCCCGACGCCGAAGCCGGCCTTATTGTTGTTAGGCTGGTTGAACTCCGACAGCAGGGTGACGCGGTTTTGCTCCCGCGCCACGACGTCGAGCGAGACGCCGACGCGGAACTGCACCGGCAGGCCCCAGTCCTTGGTCTTGAGATTGGCGGCCTGCGGCTCCTGGGGCACGTCCACCTGACCGGGAACGGGCGGGCGCGTCACGTTGACGTCGAGCGCGGCGCCGTTGTGCTTGAGCGTGGAGCCCAGGTTCTGGATCACGAACGAGGCGCGGATCGGCCGGCCCCCGGCCGAGGCGTGGAAGCTCGTCCCGAAGTCGAGGGCGAACGCCGAGGCGGACACCTTGCCGAGCTTGTCCGACACGAACTTACCGGTGATCCCCGCCGAGAAACGGTCGCTGAAGTTCTGCGCATAGGTGAGCCCGGCGAACGTCTCGGCCACGCTGTACTTGGTGCCGTCGCCGTCCGGGTTTTCGACCGTATACACCGGCTGGTCGGAGAACCCGAAGTTGCCGAGCTGGAAGCCGAAGCTGCGCGCTCCGCCCGCGAGCGGGAAGGCCACCCCGCCCCAGGTGTAGCGCGTGTCCGCCACATAGCTGTACGTCGAGACCATCGCGCCGGGGCGCGTGAGCTGCGCGATACCCGCCGGGTTGTAGTACAGGGCGCTGATGTCGGTGCTCAAGGCGGCGTAGCCGCCGCCCAGCGCGAGACCGCGCGCGCCGGCGCCGAGCAGCAGGAACTCGGCGGCCGTGGTGCCGTAGGCCGTATTGTCCGTGGGCACACTGACCTGCCCGGCCACCTCGCCGACGGCGAGCGGCAGCGCGATGAGGGCCCACGAGAAAACTCGGAATGACCGTGTCATGAAGAAGTCTCCTCGTAAGCGCTATTGCGCGAAGTTGACGAGTGTGAACCGCCCGATCTTCGACTTCCCGTCGGGAGTCTCGACGTGGTAGAAGTACACGCCGGACGCCACGAACTGGTTGTTGCGGTTCCGCAGGTTCCAGGTCGTTTCGGCGCCGCCCGTGGCGTCGTGGAACGGCAGTACCTGCACCAGCACCCCGCTGAGCGAGTAGATGCGGATGATGCACTCGCTCGGCAGATTAACGAAGCGTAGCACCTTGCTGTTGGGCGACTGTTCGTACGCGTTTGTCACGTAGTACGGATCGGGCACCGTGTGCACCTTGGCGAGCGCCGCGTCCGAGACGGTCGCCGAGTCGAACGTGGCACCTGTGAACGAGCCCTGCGCCCGGAGCCCCGGCACGGCGGGTGGACGAGTCGCCGGCACGAACCCATAACTGCCAGCAGTCCCCGTGACGTTGCCCGAGTAGAACCGCGCGTTCCAGACGGTCCCCACACTTGGGAGCGACGCCGTTTGCATCAGGAACCAGTGCCCGTTCAAGTAGAACACGAAGCCGTTTCCGGTCGCGGCCAGAGTGTGCGTCGCGGTATCGCGGACCGAGGCTATCGCGATCGGGCTCAGTCGCGCGTGATTCATGAGCGAGGCAATGGTGGGCGAGTCGCAAGCCGCAGCGCTCGAGCTCGCCTGAAAGCCGATTCCCGGATAGGGATCGACGCAGTAGAGGTCGGTCCACGTCAGCAGCGCATTGTTGCCGTCGAGCGTGGCACTTTGGGTGACCCCGACAAACGAGGAGTCGTTCAAGATGCCCCACGAGGCGCGGACAGCGCGCGAGAACGGAACGGGCGCGTCGTGCGTCACGTCGATCACCGAGTCGATCGCTCCAGCACTGCCCCAATAGACCCGGAAGTCAGCCGCGCGAGCCACGGATCCATCGATAATATCCAAGTCCCGGCCGGTGACGCTCCGGATCGAGCTGTATGACTGGATGTGAAAGATCGTCACCCCGGGGATCGAGCCAGCCGTCTTGCTGAAGTTGGTGATGCTGCAGCTGCCCCGCGCCGGGGCGCACAGCGAGCTGTTGGGGCTCGGCGTGTTCTCGTTCGGCGCACCGGTCCACCACCGTGGGCCGTTTTCGTCGGAGTTGGCCGGTGCCCCAAACACGGAGGCGCGACCCCAGTTGGCCGTCCGCCACGCGCCGGGCACCGTGGTCGTCGCCCCCGCGGATAGCGCGAACGAGGCGGTGTCCCCGGCCTTGAAACGCGCGGTCTTCGGGTTACTGGCGAGCGCCACGAGCGGAGCATACGCCGTACCACTGTTCGTCACGTCGCAACAGTCGACGCTGACCGGAACCGTGATCTGGACCGGTGGCTGCGGCGCGGCGCGTTGCAAAGTGATGTAATACGCTGCGGGCGGTCCCGCACTGAAGTCGAGCACGCCCGTGGCACCCGGCGTCACCGAGTCGATCTGCATGCCCACGGCGGCGCTCGTGATCAGCTGGCCCACGTCGATCGCGAACCCGGCCGACAGCCCATCCGTCGGCGGCATGGGGCCGGAAAAGATCCCAGTCGCGGCATCGATGGTCGGCAGCGACGCGGTCGGATCCAACGCCTTGCTGCGCGGCGAGAGCAACGCTGTGACGCCGCCGCCGCCCGCCTCCTGCCCCGACGCCTTGCGGGGCGTCACCGTCTTGGGCGGCAGCCGGCCCTCGAGGGAGGTGGCGCCCGGGCCCACCGACTTCACCGAATTCACGTCGAACGCCGCCACCGTGTAGAAGTACCGGAAGCCGTTGCGCACGCCGTTGTCGATAAACGCAAATGGAATGCCCGTGTCCGCAAGTGGCGGGTTGCCCGTGGCACCGCCCGTCACCGCGGTATCGGCCTGGATGACGAGCACGCTGCCGTCGGACAGCTTCACGCGCCCGCCGGGCGGAATCTGGATAACGTTGCCGGCGAGTGGCACGGCGTGGCCCGTCGCGAGATCGGACGGGCAATCGCTGCCGGGCCCCGTGACACCGAGCTCCGGCGCGCAGTTGCCGTAGTTGATCTCACCCGTGAAATCGATGAACGACGTCCCCGCCTTGTCGAATTGCGCGATGACCTTGAGGTCACCCGTGGTGCGGCCGCGGTAGATGCGGTACCCCTCGACGTCGAACTCGCGGTAATCGTGGTCGAACAGCGCATTCGGCACGCCACCGACCAGCGAGTCCTTGGCGACCTGGAAGTAGGGATCGCCGCCCTGCTCGCTGGGCGACTCCCGCCACACGACCGTCACCTTATTGTCGCCCGGTACCAGGAAGAAGTCCGGCGCGTCCGGTGGGAACGGCAGCAGGAACTTGGCGTCGAATACGGCCTGGGCCACGAGTCCCTTATTGAGGAGCGAGCGGGGCACGGTATTGACCTCGTCCTGATCGATCTTCCCATTGACGTTCTTATCGCTGAACGTGGTCGCCCCCATCAACCGGTCTACCGTGCGAAGCGTGTCTCCCAACGCAAGTGAGTCGGCCTGCGCGGGCCAGCCGGGCTTCAAGTCGAAGCTCCCAGACCGGTTCTTGATCGCCGCCAGCTCGACCGGCGCCGCGGCCATGTACGCCACGACGATCGTCTCGGTCGCTCCCGCGCGGAGGGTGAACGGCCCGGAGGACTCGAAGAAGCGAATGTCGTCGGTGTTTTGGGTGACGAAACAGACGTGCTTCAGGTTTGGGTTGCCGGTGATGTTACAGGGCGCGTCACCGGCGGCGGGGTTCAGGTTCGCGGAGAGATAGCGGTATACCTGGGTCGCATCCCGCGCATCGTCGAACTGGCCGCCGTTAATCGTGTTCGAGAACATCGTCAAGCCGATGTTGAACGGACTCTTCAGGTATTT
>Ga0137418_10001284_pt1 | contig 23018 bp, 16 predicted proteins | sample CZODoug3_1_2_16f_FD_122242 | JGI IMG/M metagenome (GOLD analysis project Ga0137418, IMG submission 122242) | Vadose zone soil fungal communities from Angelo Coast Range Reserve, California, USA - CZODoug3_1_2_16fungal (Hybrid Assembly) | ecosystem: Environmental > Terrestrial > Soil > Vadose...
TCGATCCGCGCCAGCACCAGATGGATGATGTTTTCCGCAAGATCGTGCTCGCCGGCGGAGATGAAAATCTTGGTTCCGGTGATCTTGTAGCTGCCGTCGGCCTGTTTCACCGCCTTGGTGCGCAGCAGGCCGAGGTCGGTGCCGCATTGCGGCTCGGTCAGGTTCATGGTGCCGGTCCATTGTCCGGCCACCATCTTCGGCACGAACATGGTCTTCTGCTCGGGCTTGCCGTGCACGATCAGCGCCGCGGTGGCCCCCATGGTCAGGCCGCCATACATCGAAAACGCCATGTTCGCCGAGCTCTGGAACTCAGTGACGGTCTGGCTCAACGTGACCGGCAGTCCCTGCCCGCCATATTCCGTCGGCGCCGACAGACCGAGCCAGCCGCCTTCGGCCACCTGCTTGTAAGCTTCCTTGAAGCCTTTCGGCGTCGTCACCCGGCCATCGTCGTGGCGGGTGCAACCCTCGAGATCGCCAACGCGATTGAGCGGCTGCAAGACTTCTTCGCTGAGTTTCGCAGCCTCATTGAGGATCGCCTCCCGCACATCCGCGGACGCGTCGCTAAAGCCAGGCAGATTGTCGTAGCGGTCGATCTGAAACACGTCGTTGAGCAGGAAATTGACGTCTTCCAGGGGGGCTTTGTAGATCGGCATGGTGTCCTCTCGGCTGGCTGGCGGGCCTCATTTAGGAAAAATTGTGCAGCGCAGCAATCGTCCGGATCCGGAAGGGGATCTTAGACGGTTCCTGACGCCCAAGGCAGCTATCCAGTCAGCCATTGCGACAACGTGACCGGCGCGACCAGCGGCCGCCGCTCGCCCAACCCGGTCAATTTTACCGATAGCGTAACTTTCACCGCCTGCTGACTGATTCTTTAACCCGTTCTTTACCGTAACACGAAAAAGTCGATGCCAGAGGCAGACGGCCTGCGCGGAATTCGATTGTCTCCACACCAGGGACGCGCGGGACGGATTCGGAACCGGACGAAAGCATGAATTCGCGCCTATCGTGGAGTGTTGAGGGCATCGATCCATCCGTCCGGGAGCGGGCCGAGGCCGCCGCGCGCCGCGCCGGCATGTCGCTCAGCGACTGGCTCAATTCCACCATCGGTGATTTCGCTCTGCCAAACTTTCGCGCAACCCTCGGTCAACCGACGGCACAGCCGGGCCGGGAAGGCCCTGATGTCGCCGACATTCATCAGCGGCTGGATGCCATTACCCGCCAGATCGAGAAAATCGCACGCCCGGCGCCGCGCAGCGACGCGCCCCGCAACGACGCGGTGCGCAGCGAGCCGGCCGTCGCCAGACAATTGAACGACGCCATCTCGCGCCTCGACGCGCGGCTGTCGCAGATCTCCGATCCCGCGCCGGCGAGACAAATCAAGCTTCAGGACGAGCAGCGCCAGGCCGACCTGGTCGAGCGCGCGGCGGCCCAGGTCTATCGCGCTTCTCCTCCCCTCAGCCCGGCGTCGCTCGACGTCGCGATCGCAGAGATCGCCGCGCGCCAGAGCGAACTTGACAATCCCATGCCGCGACCCCTGCCGCCGCGCAGCGCACCGCCGGTGGTGCCCGCAACGCCGACGGGGCCGGATTTTTCCGCGCTCGAGCGCCATCTCGTCAAGATCACCAGCCAGATCGAAGCCTTGCAGCGTCCGGACGGAATCGAGCAATCGATCGCCACGTTCCGCGGCGAATTGACGGAAATCCGTCACGCCATTACCGAGGCGATGCCGCGCCGGGCGATCGAATCGATCGAAAACGAAATCCTCTCGCTGTCCCGCCGCATCGACGACACCCGTCAGAGCGGCACCGACGGTGAGGCGCTGGCCGGCGTCGAACGCGCGCTGGGCGAAATTCGCGAAGTGCTGGGCTCGCTGAAACCCGCGGAGCAACTGGCGGGTTACGACGAGGCGATCCGCAATCTCGGCACCAAGCTCGACCAGATCTTGCGCGCCAACGACGATCCCTCGACGGTCCGCCAGCTCGAAAACGCCATCGCGGCACTTCGCTCCATCGTCTCCAATGTCGCGTCCAACGACGCGCTGGTCCGGCTCAGCAACGACCTGCAGACATTGTCGTCCAAGGTCGATCAGCTTGCCCGCTCCGAAAGCCAAAGCGATTCGTTCGCGATCCTCGAGCAGCGCATCGCCGCGCTGACCTCGACGCTGGAAAGTCGTGAGCCGCCGGTGGTCAGCGAGAGCTCCGAGCATCTCGAAATTGCGTTGCGGGCACTGTCCGATCGCCTCGACCGTATGCCGGTCGGCAACGATAACGCATCCGCCTTCGCCCATCTCGAACAGCGCGTGTCTTATCTGCTCGAACGCCTCGAAGCGTCCACCGATCACCACACCGGCAATCTCGGACGGGTCGAGGACGGGTTGCATGACATCCTGCGCCATCTCGAAATCCAGAGTGCGGGCTTTGCCGCTCTGACCGAGAGCAGCCGCCGTCCGGCCGAGCCGGTGGACAGCGGCCTGATCGATGTCGTCAAGCGCGAATTGTCCGACATCCGGTTCAGCCAGTCGGAAACCGGCCGCCACACCCAGGATTCGCTCGAAGTCGTCCACAACACCCTCGGCCATGTGGTCGACCGGCTGGCGATGATCGAAGGCGATCTGCGCTCGGTTCGCGTCGCGCCGGCCGCGCCGCAGTCGGAAACGCCGCCAGCCCCTCAGCCCGTTCCGGCGCAACCGGCAACACCTCTGGCTGCGATACCGCCGCAACCAAAGCCTGAATTGCCGAATCCGGCGGCAGCACAGGCACATTTCGCCACCGCCCCGCGGGAATTCCAGGCCGTGCAGGCACCGGTGCCGGCCATCGCCGCCGCGACGCCAAGGGCGATCAGCGAAATTCTGGAGTCGCATGCGGCGCAACCGCAAGCTGCGATCATGCCCGAACTGCCGCCCGATCACCCGCTCGAACCCGGGACACGGCCTTCAGGGCGGGTACCTTCGCCGTCGGAACGCATTGCCGCTTCGGAAAGCGCGATCAGCGAAATCACGGCGAGCGCGCGCGAGCAGACCAGCACATCGAATTTCATTGCCGCCGCGCGTCGTGCCGCCCAGGCCGCCGCGGCCGCACCGGTGGGCGACAAGGCCGCCCGCAGCCCGTTCAAGGATGCTGCCCGCGACAAGACCAAGGAAACATCGGCGGTCACCTCCAAGATTCGCGCGCTGCTGGTCGGCGCGAGCGTGGTCGTGATCGTGCTCTCCACTTTCAAGATGGCGATGACGCTGCTCGACGGCAGCAGCGTTCCGGCGCTGCCTGCCATGGAGAGTTCGAGCGAGCAGGCGCCTTCGGCTCAGCCCCCCGCGGATGATGGCGCCAAGCCGGCAGCGCCCGCGCCGGCGATGCCCTCGCTGACCTCGCCGACGCCGATCGGCCGGCAATCGTTCAATAGCTCCGCGCCGAACGCTTCCGACGGCACCGCGTCCGCTGAAATCCCGCAGGCCACAGCGATGCCCTTTGCCTCGCCGGTCACCGGCAGCGATATCACCGGCACGATTCCGGCCGTGCTGGCTGGGCCGGCCGATCGCAAACTCACGACGGTACAGGTCCCGCCGACGGAAAGATTGCCGGACGCCATCGGCGGACCCGCATTGCGCGCGGCCGCCCTCAAGGGCGATCCATCGGCGGCCTATGAGATCGGCCTGCGCTACGCCGAAGGCAAAGGCGTTGCGGCCAATTTCGACGAGGCCGCGAAATGGTATGACCGTGCGGCGCAAGCCGGCGTGGTGCCGGCGATCTTCAGGCTGGGGACCCTCTACGAAAAGGGCCTGAGCGTGAAAAAAGATGTCGATATCGCGCGGCGCTACTACATGCAGGCCGCCGAACGCGGAAACGCCAAGGCGATGCATAACCTGGCCGTGCTCGACGCCGACGGCGGCAGCAAGGGCGCCAACTACGGGAACGCGTCGCAATGGTTTCGCAAGGCCGCCGATCGCGGCGTCGCGGATAGCCAATTCAACCTCGGCATCCTCTATGCCCGCGGCATCGGCGTCGAACAGAACCTCGCCGAATCCTTCAAATGGTTCAGCCTCGCCGCGGCCCAGGGCGATGCGGACGCGGTGCGCAAACGCGACGATATCGCGAAGCGGCTCGATCCCCAGTCGCTCGCGGCGGCAAAGCTCGCGATCCAGACCTTCACGCCAGAACCCCAGCCCGACGACGTCGTCAACGTGGCAAGCCCGCCGGGCGGATGGGACTCAACGCCGACGCAGGCTGGTGCGGCGAAGCCCGCGGCCAAGCCGGTTTTGACCAAGCGAACCGCCTCCGCGCATTGATGCCGTTGGCGGCGTCGCTGTCATATACCCCACAGACAAAACCGTGTAGACAACCGCGCTGGCAGGCGGCGCGCACGATCTTGCCGAACGCCGACCCGCGCAGCTTTTGAACCAAGAGAGGATGAATTGTCTGTCGACGATCCTCATGACGAAGGAAGCCATTTCCGAAGGTCGCCAACTGGCCCCCGAGTAGCACCACCGCGCAAACCTATCGGCCAGCCTTCGGTGCGGCCGCGTCATGGCAATGGTAATAAACGCCGTTTCTGGTCGGCCGCCATCTTCGTTCTCTTGATTTCCGGCGTCGGCATCCGCGCCTATCGGGACCTGTCGCGGCCGGAGGCCTGGGCTTATTGGAAAGAGTCATATCTCGCCCCGACCATGACTTCGGCGCTGATCCCCAGTGCCGATTTCGACGGCTCGGGCCATGGCCGGCGCGCGCTCGCCATCAGCGGGGAAATCGGCGCCGCCACCGCGAACTGGTTCCGGGACAGGCTCGATGAGGGCCATCTCGCCGCCGGCGATGCCGTGTTGCTGTCCTCGCCAGGCGGCGATTTGAATCGGGCCGTCATCATGGGCGAAATCATTCGATCGCGCGGCCTGGTGACAGCGGTCGGTGTCGCCGATGCATCGGGTCAGGTCCGCCCAGCCTATTGTGTCAGCGCCTGCGTGCTCGTCTATGCCGGCGGCAAGATACGCTATGGCGTGGAGGGCTCCATGCTGGGGGTCCACCAGTTTGAGGCAATGACTCCGATGCGCGATCCCGTCGCTTCCACCCAGCGCATTGCGGGGATCCTGTTGAGCTATATGACGAAGATGGGCGTCTCCTCTGCTGTCGTGGAAGCCATGTCTGCGACCAAGGAGGTCCGCTGGCTCGGCCCAAAGGAAGCCTCAGCGATGAGGCTCATCACTGATCCCATCGGGAGGCCTTAACGGCCGCCGCCCGTTAATCTCAATTCTTCACCACGCCTGAAGGTGCGCGGGGCAGGCAGCGTCAAAAAACCGCCTCCGGCGGAATCTTTAGTCCCTCCTATGGAGGATTTCGGTTATGCAGGGGCGCGGCAGTTGATCCGCGTTCGCGCGCATTCCGTCGCTTGCTCGATCAAGAAACCTTGCCGTGAGCGGTTTCGGCCGGCTCACGGCTAAAGTCCAAAAAGTAAACGCGCGTGCAGCTTTACCTTCCGATCGCCGACATCCCGGTCAATGTTTTCCTCATCCTGGCGATGGGCGCGGCGGTCGGTTTCGTGTCCGGCATGTTCGGCATCGGCGGCGGGTTTCTGATGACGCCGCTGCTGATTTTCGTCGGCATCGCGCCCGCCGTCGCGGTCGCCTCGGTCGCCAGCCACATCGCTGCGTCTTCGTTTTCGGGCGCCATATCCTACTGGCGCCGCCGCGCCATCGATCCGGCCCTGGCGCTGGTGCTATTGAGTGGCGGCACCATCGGCACCGCGCTCGGTGTCTGGACCTTCACGCTGCTGCGCTCGCTGGGCCAGCTCGATCTGCTGATCGCGCTGTCCTACGTCATCCTGCTGTCCACCGTCGGCGGACTGATGTTCTGGGAAGGGCTGCGCGCGATCCTGCGGGCGCGGCGCGGAGTCGCGGTGCCGATGCGCCGCTCGGGCAGCCACGGCTGGATTCACGGACTGCCGCTCAAGATGCGCTTCAAGCGCTCCAAGATCTATTTGTCGGTGATACCGGTCGTGGTCGTCGGCCTGATCATCGGCTTCATCGGCGCGGTGATGGGCATTGGCGGCGGCTTCATCTTGATCCCGATCATGATTTATCTGTTGCGGGTGCCGACCTCTACCGTGATCGGCACCTCGATGGTGCTGACGCTGGTCACCATGGTGTTCGCCACCATGCTGCACGCGGTCACTAACCATCTCGTCGACGCGGTGCTGGCGCTGATTCTGATGGTCGGCGGTGTGACCGGCGCGCAGTTCGGCGCCCGCGCCGGTCAGAAGATCCGCGGCGAACATCTGCGGCTGTTGCTTGGGCTGCTGATTCTGGCGGTCGGCATCCGTTTTGCGATCGAGCTGGTGATCCGTCCTGACGATCTCTTCACCATCCGGGAAACCGGAGGCGCCGGATGACCGCACGCTCCCCGCTCGCTGCGCTGGGCCTGGCACTTGTGCTGGGCGCGGCTTTCGCCGTGCCGCCCGCGCGCGCGGAGCGGCTGATCGTGTCGGTCTCGAACCACCGGGTCACCGTGACGCCGAACTATTCCGGCGAAGAGCTCGTGCTGTTCGGTTCGGTCGAAAAGGATGCCGCCACCCCGGCCACCCGTACCAGTTACGATCTGGTGGTGACCGTCTCCGGGCCGCGCGCCGACATGGTGACGCGCCGCAAGGAGCGCAAGTTCGGCATCTGGATCAACACCGACTATCGGCAATTTCTGAAAGTGCCGACCTATCTTGCGCTGTTCTCCAACCGGCCGTTCGACGCCATCGCTTCGCCCGAAGTCGAGCGGCGGCAACAGCTCGGTCTCAACAATGTGCTGCTGACCCAACGCGTCGGACCTGATTATGCCGACGTCGTGCCGAACGACGCGTTCCGCAGCGCCTTCGTGCGGCTGCGCTCCCAACATGGCCTCTATCGCGAGGCGACTTCCGCGGTGACATTTTTGACGCCGACGCTGTTTCGCACCGGCATTCCACTCCCGGCCGAGGTGCCGATCGGGACCTATGACGTCGAGATCAAGCTGTTTTCCGATGGCGTATTGGTGACGAAGACCGAGACCGCGTTCGAAATCGTCAAGGTCGGTTTCGAGCAATTCGTCGCCAACACCGCGCGGCAGAATGGCTTGGTTTATGGGCTGGTCACGGCGTTCATGGCGCTGATGACCGGCTGGATGGCGTCGATCGTCTTCCGCAAGGACTAGCCACCTCATGGTGAGGAGGCGCTTGCGCCGTCTCGAACCATGAGGTCCGTGTCGCCTATCCTTCGAGACGGCCGCGTTGCGGCCTCCTCAGGATGAGGTCGGAGTATTTGGCTTACTTGCTCCCGACAAAAAATCCAACAGCCATCGCCAGCACGCTGAGCAACATCGCCGCGGTCGAGAGCCAGCCGAGCCAGTACAGCGGACCGCCGACGACAAACCGGCCCATCACGTCCCTGCGGCGCGCCATGATCATCAGCAGCACCATCACCGGGACGGCGAGCACGCCGTTGATTACCGCGCTCCAGTACAGCGCCGAGATCGGATTGATCGAAGTGAAATTGAGCGCGATCCCGATGGCCGCCGACAGCGCCAGCACGGAATAGAACGCCACCGCCTCCTTCGGCTTGCGCGCGAGCCCCACGGGCCATTGGCGTCCTTCGCCGACGGCGTAAGCGGTGGCACCCGCGAGCACCGGAATGGCCAACAGCCCGGTGCCAACGATGCCGAGCGCAAAAATGACTTCCGCGAACGCCCCGGCGATCGGACGCAGTGCTTCGGCGGCTTGCGCCGAGGTCTGGATATCGGTCTTGCCGGCGGCGTGCAGCGTCGCCGCCGCCGTGACGATGATCGACAGCGCGATCAAGTTTGAGAACGCCATGCCGACGATGGTATCGGCACGAATGCGATGGAATTCCTTTTGCGCGCCATAGTGCTTGTCGATCAGCGGCTGCTTGGTGACATCAACACGTTGGTCTTCGGCTTCCTGGGACGCCTGCCAGAAGAACAGGTAGGGCGAGATCGTGGTGCCGAAGATGGCAACAATGGTGGTGAAATAATCGGCGCTCCAGCTGATGTGCGGCACCAGCACACCCGTCAGCGCCTGGCTCCACGAAATGTGAGCAAAGGCGAGCGCACCGACATAGGCGAACAGGCTCAGCGTCAGCCATTTCAGCACCGACACATAGCGCTTGTAGTCGAGGAAAATCTGCGCGGTGACCGAGATCACCCCAAATATCACCACATAGATGATTCCGTGCCCGCCGATCAAAAGCTTGGTGGCGTCCGCCATCGCGCCGAGATCAGCCGCGATATTGATGGTGTTGGCGATGAACAGCAGCGCGACCACCACGTTCAGCAACCACATCGAATAATATCGGCAAACGTTGCCGGCGATGCCGTGCCCGGTGACGCGTCCGACCCTCGCCGAGATTTCCTGGATCGCCGCCATCAGCGGGAACGTCAGCAGCATGGTCCAGCCGATGCCGTAGCCGAGCTGCGCCCCGGCCTGGCTGTAGGTGCCGATGCCGGAGGGATCGTCATCGGACGCGCCGGTGATCAGACCCGGTCCGAGCGTTTTGACAAGGTCGCGCGCGCGAAAAGGCTTCTCGCGCTTTTCGTTCAGCGCCGGCTTTCGCTCTTCGGCTTTTCGATGCTTGGAATTCGTCTTCTTGCGATCTGCCATACCCGGTTCCAGCCGCCGCGACAACGATCCGGACCGGTTTCGGTTCCGGATCGCAAACATGCACTAATTGGCGGCCGGTCCTGCCCAACTCTGGCGAGATCGGATCACGGCCGTGAACGCATCCAGCAACGGCGTCGAACGGCCATAAGCGATCGCCAGTTCGTATTCAACCGGCGAGCCTATTCCGGTGAGATCGCGAAACACCACACCGGGCCGGTTGGCGGTCGCGATGATGCGGGTGACGAGCGCGACACCCATGCCGCCGGCCACGAGACTGGCGATGGTGTCCATCTGCGAGGCTTCCTGGCCGACCCGCGGCACGAAGCCGGCCTGCGCGCAGGCTGTGAGCACGCGTTCGTGCAGGCCCGGCCCCTGCCGCGCCGGAAAAATGATCCAGGGTTCGGACGCGAGGTCCGACAATGCAATCGATTGAAGTTGCGCGAGCGGATGGTGTTCGGGAAGTGCAGCGACCATCTGGTTTTTGGCCAGCACCTCGACGCTTAGTCCGTCGGCATCGCGAAGCGGAGGAATTACGAAGCCGACATCGGCTTCATCGGCATGGATTTTGGCGATCTGCTGCGCCGTCTGCGCTTCCGTGAGGATCAACTCGACTTCGGGATATTGCTCGCGAAAAGCGCGCAGGATGGGCGGCAGGATTTCCCGGGCCGCACTCGCCACAAATGTCACCCGCAGCGCGCCACTCAGTGCCGCGCCGGCGCGGCGCGCCGCTGCAACCGCGCGTTCCGCCTGGATCACCGTTCGTTTGCATTCCTCGAGAAACACCCGGCCCGCCGGGGTCAATCGCGCGATCCGATTGGTGCGCTCGATCAGCAGCGTTCCCAATTCCTCCTCGATCTGCTTGATCGTGACCGTGAGGGGCGGCTGGGCCATATGCAAACGATCGGCGGCGCGGCGAAAACTGAGCTCTTCTGCGACGGCAATGAACTGTCGAAACTGACGCAACTCGATCATGCTCTGTCCCGGCGTCCCTCAATTCCAGCAGCGCGCGCAGGTTATCGGATCGAGCCGAAAAACACGAACGAATTCAGGTTCGCGGACAGGCGATGCGATCGAGAGGATATGAGCCCCCACCCCGCCCTCCCCCGCAAGCGGGAGAGGGAGTTCCGCCGCGATGCGGAGCGACCACTGAGTACAAATAGCGGTCTCAACACGCTCGCTCTCTTACCTCTCCCGCTTGCGGGGGAGGTCGACGCGCTCGATAGGAGCGCGGCGGGTGGGGGCTTTCACCACGCACACCGAATTCTCATGGGTGCCGCTTGGACTCCGCGACGGTGATCGTGGCCATGAATCGTTTCCTCCAGTTTTTCTTTTTGAGTCCTGCGCTCAAGCCAGCTCGCTTCAGGCGGCGAGCTTTGCTTTGGTCAGGTAACCATCAGTTTCTTTACGGGCGTCGGATCGAGGTTGAAAATGCGGGCCGCGTTCAGTCCGAGAATGTTGCGCTTGGCCTGTTCGGTCAGGAACGGCAGATCGCAGATTTCCTGCGGCAGATCGAAATCGAAATGCGGCCAATCCGACGCGAACATCAGCTGGGTTTCGGCGTTGATCATCTCGAAGGTGTTTTCCAGCGCCTTCGGATGCGTCGTCTCCATCGGCTGCGTCGTATAGAAACAATTGTGATTCATGTATTCGCTGGGCATGCGCTTGAGCTGCGGCGCCTCGGAAGGGCGCATCAGGTACTGGTCATCGAGCCGCTGCATCAGGAACGGCACCCACGCCAAACCGCTTTCGACCCACAACGTCTTGAGTTTCGGGAATCGCTCGGGAATTCCGTTCAGGACCCAGTTGGTCATATGGACCATGTTGCACCAGACGAAGCCCAGCGCGTGCATGCCGAGAAAGCGGTTGACGGTCGCCAGCGAAGGATCCTGCCAATGATAGCCGGCGTGAAAGGCCAGCGGCTTGCCGCGCTCCTCGATCATGGCGTAGAGGCGCATATAGTCGTTGTGGTGCACCGGCTTGTTGCGGGTACTGGTCACGCAGAAGCCGATCACGCCCTTCTTGTCGCCTAACTCCTCGACGGTCCGCTCGGCTTCCTCGGGCGTGTTGAACGGCAGGTAGACCAGGGATTTTATCCGGTCGTCGCCGGACAGGATTCGCTCGATCAGCCAGCGATTGTAGGCGCCACCAAGCCAGACCTCCATTTCCGGCTGAGGATGCATGCCGAGAAACAGCATCGGGGTCGGGAACACCACCATGTTGTCGATGCCGAGCGAATCCATCGCCCGACGGGTCAGGATCACGTCGCGATGGACATCGGTTTCCTCGACGATTTCCCGCTGACCGTCCTGATGCGGGATACGCCCGCCGACCGACTGATAACGAAGTCCAAGGTCACCGTTCAGTCCGTAAGGAGGCGCGCCGACCCGCTCCGCCTGAAAGCGCATCGCGTTGTCCCGGACGACGGGATCCTCGATATAGGTGACGATCTCTTTCCAGGACACCGTTTCAACATGATGGGCGTCGATGTCGCAGACGAACCAGTCCTGCAGGCCGCGCTTGAGCGCGTTGCGCCTGGCATGCGCGAGGATGTCGCGCGTGTCGGTATGAACGTCGATTTGCTGTACGGGCGCATATTGCGGCCCGAATTTGCCCTGGATATTCATGATCTTTCTTTCACGGAATATGTGTGCTCGTCCGGCCGCCGCCGATACCACAGCGCCAGCTCCATCGGTCCGAGATGCAGCGCGCGCAGCATCTCGGACACCGCCGAAAGCAATTCGGTGGGGGTCATCTCGCTGTCGCGGGTACCTGCGATCGGCGGAAAGGTGCGCTCTTCGCCGTCCGATTTCGCGACATAGAGGCGGATCGCCGCGGTCAGGATTTGCGCAACGGCTTCATCCGATACGCGGGACGCCTCGCCCTTCTCGACAAGATCGCGCGAGGCGCGCAGCAATTCGGGCGCGGCCGCATCGATCCAGCCATAGAGATCGTTCCTGCGGTCGGGTTCAGACGGTGACATAAATCTCTCCGTTCCGGATCGTCAACTCGGCCTTGCGCAGCCGCACCCGGCCGGTGCCCTGGTGAAATCCGGTCTTGATGCTGAATTCGTAGCCGTGCCAGGGACAGACGATGTGGCTTTCGGCTTCGTCATATTGCTGCGTCCGCGTGGTCTTGTCGCTCGCGACCGGCTCGAGCACGCGTTTCATGATGCGGCCCTGGCAGACCGGGCCGGCGCGATGCGCGCATCGGTTATGCCAGGCGTAGAATTCGCCGCCGATCTGGAAGACGCCGACTTCCGCGTCTCCGCACACGACCACCTTGCGATCGCCATCGGCATAGTCGGCGACCTTCCCAGCCATGTACTCGGCCATCCGCGTCCTCCCCATTCTCGTTGCCGCCGCGCACGGAAACGCCGGTCGCCCCCTTCACTTCGGAAGGGCCTTGCGACCAGCTGATCAGCATCGGTATCGGAGTGCGATCCTCGACGACGCCTGATCGGACCGCCAATACTATATTTGGATGGAGCGATACGCGGCGCGTATCGCGAAGGCCTGTGGCCACACGGTCAAGAGTTCGTCATGTCGTCGGCCATCGATTGATAAAAGCGTGCCGCAGCATTGCGCAATGCAGCGCCAATGGAAAAATCGAGAAGTGGCCTGTCCGAGATACCCGATGAGTGAGAGAGCGAAAGGCTGGTCATCTCTGCGTCTGCCTTATGCGTAAGCAGCGATGGCGCCGGGCTCAGGCGAGGTCGTTTGCAGAAGGTATTTATCGAGGGCGTCGCCTTCCGGATCGGAAACAGCCGCTAATCTGGCGCCATGGACGATTTCGGCGGCGGCCCTGGCCTCGGCTATCGCCGGTTCGATCACGCGCGCGAAAATCAGGTTGAAATTCCTGACCCCGCGGCGATAGGTCTGGCTATAGCCCTTCACGAGATCGGCGCATTCGGCCACCTCGACTCCGAATCGATAATCGACACGCGCCGCGGATGTGACCGCATCGAACCATCGCGACGTCAGCGCGAATTCTTCCGCATAGCGCCACGACTTCAGCCGGAGGAACCGCATGCGGGCCAGCGCGCGTAGCATCAGGAAGCCGCTGATGGTATGGGATTTGACGTAGAGGCCGATATTGAATCGATGTTCGAGGCCCCGCCGGCGCAGCCAGTCGAGAAAGATGTTGCCAAGCCGCGGCGGCAGCAGCGCGCAAATTTCTTCCGGGCCCGGTTTCAGATATTCCGTGATCAGGATCGGCTCGTCTGCCTTGGCCTTGGCGTCGTTGCGCACCGACGCGAACCGATCGCGCCGCGTTTTCAGGTCGGCAACACGGATCACATCCTCATAGGTCATGCGCAGGGCAAGATAGCGCGCGCCTTCGATCGTCAATTTCCAGCCGCGGGTCGCGCCTTCGAGCGAACGGTCGAGCGCTGTCAGTTCCCGCAGCTTGGCAATGTATCCCTCGGCATAGGAACGGTTTTGATAATCCTGGCATCGTCGAAACCCGTTCTCGATCGTATAACGTGTCTCGACCGGGAATTCCGGGAACACGGCCATGGCATCGGACGACGCATCTTCCGCAATCTGTGTTGCAACCGGCGTGTCTCCGCGCGCCGCGGCAAATCCAAGTTCAAACCCGCGCATGTTCGCATCGAGCGATTTGCCCGACATCTTGATGGCCTGCTCGAAATGCCGGCGATCGATCTCGAGCACATTGGCGCCGGCGAGCGCGCCGAACAGGACGGCGTTGATGACGGTTCCGGCCTGCTCAGCCGCCTTTTCCATATCGAAGATGATCGCACGGCGCGCGAGAGCATGGACGGCCCTCAGGGCCGCTTCGCTGTCGAAGCGACCATCGTTCATCGCGATTTTTTCAGACGTGGCAAAGACACGATGCGCCGATGCGATCATCGTGGTTCTATGAGGAGAAATGTAGCCGATCTGGGCGGCGCGCGCGGCTTCGATCAATTCCGAAGCAATCATCACGTCCACCTGACCGGGCACGGGGGTCAGTGCAAAGACCGGTCGCCGCGTTCCAAGTTCGGCCAGCGGAATCGCGGAATATTCAATGTAATACGTTGTTGCTCCGGTTCTCTGCGCGACGCCTGGGATCGATGTACTTTGTGCCAGATAGCCGGCATTGCGAATGGCGGTCAGGGTCCAATCCGACAGGACACCGCCGCCTTCGCCGCCGAGCGCCGCGATCAGGATACTTTTTGTCCTGGAGCCACCTGCGTTCATGTGGCGGCCTGCTGGAGACTTTGAAGTTTTCCGATCACGGTGGTGCGCAATTTGTGCACCAATCGATCCCATCCGGAGGGATTCTGGATGATGTCGGCCTTGTAGAACGAGGGGCACAGGATCGCCGCGTGTGCGATCTCCCCGCAATTGCCGCAGCCGACGCAGCCATTCGTGACATGTGCAACGGGGTTCTTGCGAAGCGGATCGCTGGTGGACTTGATGGTGAGCGTAGGACAGCCCGACAGTCGAATGCAGGAATGATCGCCGGTGCAGGTCGATTCGTCCACACCGAACCGGGTTCGCACCACGCGATCGCCCTGCTTGAGTTTGGCTGTAGTTATCGGCTTTTCGCGGCGTTGACGCGCCAACATGCATTCGCCGTCGGCAATCACGACCCGAAGGCCCTTGCCGCGAGCCAGGATCGCGCGCTTGAGCGAATTGACGACTTTGCCGACGCGGTAGGCGGCGACATTTTCAATCCATTTGACGCCGACGCCGCGCAGCGCTTTCTCCAGGTCCATCTCGCTGGCCTGGTCGCGCGAATTCGAACCGGTCGAAGGGATGTGCTGATGCCCTGTCGCAGACGAATATCCATTCTTGAGAATGACAAGAACGCCTTCGTCTTTGTTGAAGACATGATTGGCGACGCCGGTCGTCAGCCCCTGATGCCAGAATCCGCCATCGCCCATGATGCTGACGACCGGATTTTTCATCATCGATGAAAGACCGGTCGATGAGGCAAGTCCGAGACCGTAGCCGAGAATGGTATTGCCGATCTTGAAGGGTTCCAGCGTTGCGAAGCTGTGACAGCCGATATCGGCGCTCACATGCACTTTGCCGACCTGTTCCTGGACAAGCTTGATCGCTCCGAACACCGGACGCTCCGGACAGCCGGTGCAAAATCCTGGCGGCCGTGCCGGAACGGGCGCGCCAAGAATTTCGAGCGCCGTCCTTTGATGATCCTGAATCGTTTTCAGCAATTGAGTGGCCGCGTAGGCGCCGATCTCTTTCGGCCTTACCTTGGTGAAGAACTTGTTGAAGCCTTCGATCAGGACGCCCGCAACATATTCGCCGGCCATCGGCAGACAGTTCTTGCCGGATACTTTCGTGTCCACACCGGCGTCGGACAGGATGGCCTTCAGATCATTCTCGATGAAATTGGGCTGACCTTCCTCGATGACGAGGACACCGCGCTTGCCTGCGCAAAATGCCGCCAGCTCTTCAGGCACCAGCGGATAGACGCAATTCAGAACATGCAGCGGAATGCGGCTGTTGCCAAAATCGTCCGCAAGCCCAAGCGCGCGAAGTGCGGCGATGACATGATTATACATGCCGCCCTGCAGGACAAATCCGACGTCGGAGACGTCGCCCGCGATGGTATCGTTGACCTTGTACTCCCTGAGGAATTTGATCGCTGCCGGCCACCGCACGTCGACCTTCAGCTTCTCCTGCATGTAGGTCGCGGGAGGCAGGCTGATGCGGTCCTTGTTGAAAACCGGATTTTCGATCAGGTCGCGCTGCGAGTATCGCGCGCGCTTGTTGTCGCGGGGTCGGAAGCGGCCGCTGAGATGGCAGGCGCGAATGCGCAATTCCATCATGACAGGTGTATTGGATATTTCCGACAGATCGAACGATGTTTCGACCAGATCGACAATCTTCTGCAGGTCGGGGCGCGGATCCATCAGCCAGATCTGCGATTTCATGGCAACCGCGTGGCTGCGTTCCTGAATGATACTCGAGCCCTCGCCATAGTCCTCACCGACGACAATGAGCGCACCACCCATCACGCCGGCCGACGAAAGATTGGAGAGCGCATCGGAAGCCACGTTGGTTCCAACAATCGACTTGAACGTCACTGCCCCGCGAATCGGATAGTTTATCGACGCGCTCAACATCGAAGCCGCGCCGGCCTCGTTCGCGCAGGTTTCAAGATGAATGCCGAGTTCCTGAAGAAGTTCATTGGCGTCGCTCAGGACGTCGACCAGTGCCGAGACTGGAGCTCCCTGGTAGCCGCCGACGTAGGAAATTCCGGATTGCAGCAGAGCCTTCGTCACCGCGAGGATCCCCTCGCCTTCGAAATCTTCGCCGCTTGCCTTGCGAAGCTGGTGAATCTCGTCGCTGAACGATCTTTCCGGCACGCCAAGTTCCCCCGCACGCTATTTTATTGTTGTTCGCGCTTTCAAATCATCGAAGCGCAGACGCCGCGTTAGCCAACCATCTCGCCGCTGGGCGTCGCTGCACCGTCGAACCAGGCATGACGCCCTTCAACAGGGTAGATCGTTCTGCGCTTTCGATCATGCGCTTAAGCGCAGGACGAAGTTAAATAGACCATACCGGGTTTAGATATGAAAGTGGAAATGAGATTGTGCGCTGCATCCGTCAACCTTCCAACAGAACCTGGCGGTTCTGGCGAAATGCGACCTCGTCATATCCGCTGTCGGCATAGGGAACGTTGAATGTTCCGGGTGCTGAATTTCCATTCCTTTGTCGCATGGGCCTTGAGATTTTAGCGTGACGGTAGCTTGGGTCCATTGCCCGGATTGTCAGTTGCCATTTTTGCAATCAACTACCATAAATGAACTCAGTGCAGCGTCCCAAGCCGGCACCATCCAGAAATCCAGGAGGTCGTTCAATGCCCGCTTCCCAGGCAAACGAGAAAACCGCTTCGACAGCTGTGGGGCGGACGGCGAGCGCGCCGATTCTATCCGGCGACTACGACAGGGATGTCAAAGCTTTCTCGACATTCTGGCTTGAAGGTCTTTCGTACCTCGATGGACTGCCGGGGCGGGCCAATCGAAGCGAAACCCAGCAAGCCGACGCAGCGGCGTTGCTTTCGGACGCGCGCCAGGCGCGTCGCACTTTTCTTGGCGCCCATGTGGGGCGGGTCTATCGGGACCTTACCGACGGGTTACGCGCGTTCCGCCGGATCGAAGAACTGGCGATTCTGGCTGGGGAGAAAATCCCCGGTCTTTGCCCGACGTCCCTGCGTCTCGCCAAGGAGGCCCCGCTCGTTCAAGCAGAGAAAGACGGTCACGAGATCGACCAGGGATTGTTCTTCAACTACGTGCTTGCCGATCAGGCATGCGGTCGGCACCTTTGCCACGCGATGCTGCTTCCGCGAAAGGAGGCGCTCGAGAAACTGGATCAGTTGAAGCGACACGGGAAAGTCGATCTCGAACATGCCAGCGTCGAACGAAAAGGCAAGGCCTCGATCGTATCGCTGAAAAATTCGCGATATCTCAATGCCGAGGACGACACCACGCTAAAGGACGTCGAAACGGCCGTCGATCTCGCCATGCTCGATCCCGAGACGATGATCTGCGTACTTCGCGGCAGTGTGATCGAAGATGGGAAATACAAGGGTCAACGCGTCTTCTGCACCGGGATCAACCTCACGCACATCTACTACGGCCGCCTGCCCTATCTCTGGTATCTCCTTCGCGACATGGGCTTCGTCAGCAAGATGTATCGGGGTCTGGCAAAGCCGGATGTTTCGCCCGACGAAGTCTATGGCGAAACGACTGAGAAGCCCTGGATCGCCGCGGTGGAGAAGTTCGCCATTGGAGGCGGATGTCAGTACCTGCTTGTGACCGACTACAACATTGCGGCGAAAGATGCCTACATGACGCTTCCGGCGCGCAAGGAAGGGATCATCCCTGGCGCCGCCAACATGCGGCTGCCCCGCTTCGTCGGAGATCGCGTCACGCGTCAAGCCATCATGAGCGAACTCCGAATGGAGTGCGACAGTGCTACCGGACGGATGATCTGCGACCGTATCGTCGAGCCGGAACAGATGGACCAGGCGATCGACGAGGCCGTCGAATTGCTGACAAATTCGGGCGCCGTGAACGCATCAAGTAACCGCAAGGCGATCCGGGTCATTCAGGAACCGCTTGATGTGTTCAGGACCTATATGGCGGTATACGCCCGCGAACAGGCTTACTGTCACTTTTCACCGGCGCTTGTCAGCAATCTCGAGCGCTTCTGGAATGCCCAGCAGCGAAAACTCTAAGCGGCGGAAGCAGGCGGCTTGAATGGTGCGGCGATAAGAGAAACCTAAACTCACTGGCCGTTGCCAACGCCATTTAAGAGCGATGCGCTGGCTCGATGACGGTGGCGACTCCGGGCTCGAGGATTTTCAGACGCGAGCCAAACCCAAGCGTATCGAATGACGCGCGCAGATCCTTTGCGTTCTGACGGAAGTGCGCCCAGCCATCGGTGTGCAAGGGGACGATCACAGCGTCCGGAAACGCGCGCGCGGTTTCAATGGTGTCGTTGGTATCCATGGTGAGATGGAAGGGGCCGCGGGTCTGCGCCGCGCCCGCGAACGGCAGCACCACGCCCGCCTTGAATCGCCGGGCGACCTCCGCCACGCCGTCGTACCAGACGGTGTCGCCGCTGATGTAGATCGGCGGGCTCTTGTCTTTCGAGGTCAGCACGAAGCCAATGACATCGCCGGACAGCGGTTCGATACCGGCCGGGCCATGACGCGCGGGTGTCGCGGTGATGGTCAGGGAACGGCCATCCTTGCCGGACAATTCGGTGGTTGCCCACGGCATGAGGCCTTCGGCATGACCGCCGAGCCGTTTGGCGCCTGCAACCGTTGTCAGGACGCGTTTGGCCTTGGCGAGAAACGCCTTTCCCGAATGATCGAGATTGTCCGCGTGCTGGTCGTGACTGAGCAGCACGGCATCGACTTCGCCGATCGCCTCGGCGCCGAGCGCGGGGCCGGATAGTTTTTCAAGCGTCACATGCGGCAATTGATAAGCGCCGGGCGCATCAAAGGTCGGATCGGTGAGGAGCCGAAAGCCGTCGACCTCGCTGCTTTATGTCACCGACGCTGCGGCGGGACGTGTCACCAGATAAATGCCGAGCGCCACTGGAACAATCCCCATCAAATCCCTGACCTCGACATGCTCGCCGAGAATAATCCAGGCGAACGTCATGCCGAGCGGCGGCATCAGGAAGTGATAGGCGCTTGCGGCCGTGGCTCCGCACACCTTCAAGAGATGGAACCACAGCAGATAGGCCAGGATCGAGCCACCGAGCACCAGAAATGCGAATGCACCGAGGAGACGCGTGCTCGGCACGATATCGCCTACATCCGCAAGGGTGAACGCGAACGGGAGCAATACGACGCCCGCAGCCAGATTCTGTACACCGTTGCCGATCCAGAGGCTGCCCTTCGGAGCGAACAGTTTGAACAGGATGGTGCCGGCCACAATCGACGCCAGTGAAGCGAGCGTGAACACGATGCCGTGCCAGCTATCGGTGCCGACCGACATCCGATGCCAGACGATAAAACTGACGCCGGCGATGCCGAGCAGCAGCCCCGCCACCTTGCGCCAGGTCAGGGACTCCCCGAGAAAAAGCGCGGCCAGACCTGCGGTGAACACCGGATTGGCGCTGACGATCAGGCCGCCGAGGCCGGCCGACACAGTCTGCAGCCCGGTGTAGCCGAGCCCCAGATAGAGCGCGTTGTTGGCGATGCCCAGAATCGCAAATACGAAGGTGTCGCGCCATGACAGCGACCACGCGTCGCGGCGCAACGCAGAAACTCCCAGGATCAAAATTCCCGCCAACGAAAAACGCGCGGTGAGCAGAATCAGCGGCGGACAATCGGTGACGCCGATCTTGCCGGCGACAAAGGCAAAGCTCCACAGCAGGCAGAACAGGCCGATATAGAGCGGCAGCGGATTAAAACTGGCGCGGGGAACCGCAATCGATGGCGCGAGCGACATAGGAAGTCTCCTTGTAAACACCGATGTAGGCCCGCGCCTTGATATTTGGAAATTAAATGATAAACTGGTTGTCAGTGGAAACATAAATGAGCCATCGCCATGCTCGATCTGGAGCTTTTGCGCAGTTTCGTCTCGGTGGTCGATTCCGGCGGCTTTACGCGCGCCGGGGAACGCGTTCACCGCACCCAATCCACCGTCAGCCAGCAGATCAAGCGGCTGGAGGACGATCTCGGCCAGCCGCTCCTGAACCGTACGGCTAAGGACGTGACGCCGACCGAAGCCGGCGAACGCCTGCTATCCTATGCGCGACGGTTATTGTCGCTCGCGGAGGAAGCCCGCGACGTACTGGCGGGACCGAGCAAGGAAGGTGCGGTGCGCCTCGGCATCCCCGAGGATTTTGCGGCCTATCGCCTGACAAAATTGCTGGCGAGTTTTTCCCGCTCGCGCCCCGGGCTGCGACTCGACGTCCGCGTCGATCAGAGCACCTATCTGCGGCGCGATCTGGAGCGCGGTGAACTTGACCTCGCATTGTTCAAGCGCAGCGCGGGCGAGAAAGGCGGCATCGCGGTGTGGCCGGAGCGCGTGCACTGGGTCACCAGCAAGACCCATCCGATCGGTGCCCAAATCCGCTCGGTACCGTTGATCGGTTTTCCCACCGGCTGCCTCTATCGGAGCCGCGCGATCCATGCCATCGAGAGCGCCGGGCGCGCGTGGCACATGGCCTATACCAGTTCAAGCCTCACCGGCATCCAGGCCGCGGTCGCCGCCGGATTGGGCTTGAGCATCCTCTCCGAGATAGCGATCCAGGCCGACCATCGCGTGCTGACCGCAAAGGATGGCTTCGCGCCGATCGACAAGACCGAAGTGGCGCTGGTGGCTTCCCCCGACGCCAGCCCCGCGACGCTGCGGTTAGCGGATCGCCTTGCGGAATTCTGCAACACCGTGCAGGCGAAGGCGGCGTAGCGTTAGTCTTGCAGCACGGAAGGTGCTCCCCTTGTGGGCTAAGGCGTGCACACAAGGGGAGAGGTGAAGAATGCTCGCTGTTAAATTAGACTATTAAATCAGTAACACCGCGAGGCGGCGATGGTGTGCAGCCTGACATCGCCGAGCACATGCGCCATGAAGCCCGGGGTCTGGAATATTTTCGCGAACGCCGCGTCGCGGATGCTGAGGCCGCCGGTATAGGCGCCGAACGCGGGCATCACGGCGCGCTCGCCGTCGCAGGCAAAACATCGCCGCTCCATCGAGCGTCCGCGTGTCGACACCCGCGCTTTGGGATGCAGATGTCCGGCGATTTCGCCTGCTGCTCCGGTCGGCTCGTGACGAAACGCGATCGGGCCAATCGCGACTTCGGTGGCGACCACGCCGCCGAGATCGGACGGCAGCGCGGGGTCGTGATTGCCCGAAATCCAGATCCAGTCGCGCCGCACCTGCAACGCCGAGAGCGCATCGCGGTCGGAGTCGGACAGCCGCTCATGGGCGGTGCGGTCATGAAAACTGTCGCCGAGCGCAATCACCATCCGCGGGTCGTGCCGCGCGATGACAGCGGCGAGGCGACCGAGCGTCGCCACCGTATCGTAAGGCGGCAGCAGCACGCCGCGCGCGGCAAAGCTGGAGCCCTTTTCCAGATGCAGATCCGAGACCACGAGCAGGCGCTGCTCTTCCCAGAACAGGGCGCCGGAGAGATCGGCAACCAGGCTCACGTCCGCGACGTCCAGCCAAGATCGAGTAACGATATCGATTGCAGTTCTCGTCATGGCCATTTTATCTACGACATCGCCTCTTTGACGAGTTCGTCGGCGGCTTCCGCCAGCAACTCGTCGGATGCTTCGCCATAAACTGATTCACGGCCGATTTCCAGCATCACCGGCACCGCCAGCGGCGAAACCTTGTCGAGTTCCTTGTGGACAATGCGTCCCTTGATTCGCAGCAGCATATCACCGAGCCGGCGAAGATCGAGCAACCCGGTCGCGGCGTCGGCGCGCGCGCCACGCAATAGCACATGATCCGGCTGATGCTTGCGCAGCACGTCGTAGATCAGGTCGGTCGAGAACAGCACCTGCCGCCGGGATTTTTCCTCACCGGTGAACCGCCGCGCGATCAATCCGGAGATCACCGCGCAGGTTCGGAACGTGCGCTTCATCAGCGCGGATTCCGCGAGCCACGCTTCGAGATCGTCGCCCAGCATGTCCGGATCGAACAGCGCGTTGAGATCGAGCCGGCCCTGCCGGATCATGAACGACATGTCGCCGAGCCCCCATACCGCCAGCGCATATTCATTGGCGACAAACCCGAGCGGGCGCACCCGTGCCCGCTCCATCCGCCGCGTCAGCAGCATGCCAAGCGTCTGATGTGCCAGCCGTCCTTCGAACGGATAGCAGACGAGGTAATGCTTGTCGGCGCGCGGAAAGGTCTCCACCAGCAGTTCGCGCACGCCGGGCACCTTTGAAATATCCCGTTGCAACGACAGCCAGTCGCGCACCTGATCCGGCAGCGCATTCCAGGCGCGCTTGTCGTCGAGCAATTTGCGGACGCGCTCGGCGAGGTAGGTCGAGAGCGGAAACTTGCCGCCCATGTAGGACGGCACTTTGGCATCGGCGTCATGGGCGCGAGAAACGTACACCTGATCTTCCGAAAGCTGCTCGTAGCGCACCACCTCGCCGCCGAACACAAACGTGTCGCCGACCACGAGACCCTCGATGAAATATTCCTCGATCTCGCCGAGCATCCGGCCGCCGCGGCCGAGCACGCCGGTAGATCCCGAACCGCCGCCGCGCGAACGCACCAACCGCACTTTCAGCATCGACTCCTCGACGATGGTGCCGACGTTGAGGCGATAGCTTTGCCGCACCCGCGGATTGGTGACGCGCCAGCGGCCCGTCTTGTCCTGCTTGATGCGCGCGAAGCGCTCGTAGCTTTTCAGCGCGTAGCCACCGGTGGCGACGAAATCGACCACGTCGTCGAAATCGACCCGCGTCAGACTGGAATAGGGCGCGGCCGTCAGCACTTCGTCATAGAGCTGATCGGAGAGGAACGGCTCGCCGCAGGCGCAGCCGAGCACATGCTGCGCCAGCACATCCAGCGCGCCGATGCGCAGCGGCGGGGTGTCCTGCGCATTTTCAGCGATCGCGTCGATCGCAACGGCGCATTCCAGCACCTCGAATCGATTGGCCGGCACCAGCACCGCACGCGAGGCTTCATCGATGCGGTGATTGGCGCGGCCGATTCGCTGCATCAGCCTTGAGGCGCCTTTCGGCGCGCCGATATTGATGACGAGATCGACGTCGCCCCAGTCGACGCCGAGATCGAGCGACGAGGTGCAGACCACGCCGCGCAGTTTTCCCGCCGCCATCGCGTCCTCGACCTTGCGGCGCTGGGCGACATCGAGCGAGCCGTGATGCAGCGCGATGGCGAGGCCATCGTCGTTCATGCGCCACAGCTCCTGAAACAGCATCTCGGC
>Ga0137418_10001285_pt1 | contig 23010 bp, 20 predicted proteins | sample CZODoug3_1_2_16f_FD_122242 | JGI IMG/M metagenome (GOLD analysis project Ga0137418, IMG submission 122242) | Vadose zone soil fungal communities from Angelo Coast Range Reserve, California, USA - CZODoug3_1_2_16fungal (Hybrid Assembly) | ecosystem: Environmental > Terrestrial > Soil > Vadose...
CGTAGGACGCATAGTACGGGGTCCGCTGGTAGTTCGCGGATAGCGTCTGGGAATGCCGGACGGCCCAGGGGACATCCACGATCTGGACGTCCCGGATCGCACTGAGGGTCGCCCGCTGGACCGGGACGGTGATCCACAGGGCCCCCCGGGGGGTCTTGACCTGATTCCGGTTGTGAACCCCGGGCCGCCTCGAGAACTGGGCCGTGTCATAGAGGACGAACACGTCCGCCTTGGCCAACTTATGGAAGAGCCCCAGGTAGGGCAGGTAGTTGGGCTGATGGACCGCAACCTTCATGGTCTCTCGGCGATCGGAGCAACCTTTTGCATATAGCTCCTAGGTTTCGAGGTTGTCACACGATAGGAGGTATGCCGTGGTCCGCTTCAACCGTGGTCCGAAATCCGCGGAGATGACCCGACAGACTCAGGCGAGCACATCGACCTTGCCGCCATTGAGCAGCTCGAACGCTGCGTCCGGACTCGGCGCGTGCACCAGTTCGGCATGCTGGATACTGCGGCTCAAAAATAAATCGTAAGCGCTCTTGGCTGACACGCCGATGCGCACGCCATCGCAATCGATGTCTTCGAGAGTGTCAAACCGCGAACCCGCGGGAATCAGATAGGTCCCCTCGATCTCGACGTAAGGAGGGGTGAAATCAACCTCGTCGGCGCGGCCCGGGTCGATCGCGAGAAACGCGATATCCCAGGCACCCGTTTTCACCGCCTCGAACATCTTTCCTGCCGATTCGAAGCCAATCAGCTCGACGGGCACGTCTGCACGCCGAGCAAGCTCGCGCGCCAGATCGACGGCCACGCCAAGGAGATCTCCACTCGTTGAGTTTTTTTTAGCCAGCACGGGGTTGCCATAGTTAATGCCGACGCGTAGCTTGCCGGTCGGCGCGAGATCCATACGCAAAGAATTTGTGGTCATGAGATGCCCTCGCTCGGAGTTTTCTCCATGACAGTATCGACGCGCGCTGAGCGCTGTGCTGCGCGTACCGATGGTGACCGTTGCGCTCGCGCTCGGGATCGCTGCCTCGGCGCTCTGGCCGGCGAGCCGCATTGGCGGCGAATTCATGCCAGCGCTCAACGAAGGCGATCTCCTGTACATGCCGTCCGCCCTGCCAGGCATTTCAGTGGGCAAGATGAGCGAGTTGCTACAGCAAACCGATCGCCTGATCCGATCGGTGCCGGAGGTCGCGCACGTGTTCGCGAAGGCGGGACGCGCCGATACGGCAACGGATCCTGCGCCGCTCGAGATGATCGAGACGGTCATTCAGTTCAGGGCGCGCGACGAATGGCGGCCCGGGATGACGCCCGAGAAGCTCGTCGAAGCGCTCGACCGCACCGTGCGCGTGCCCGGGCTGTCCAACGTGTGGGTGCCCCCGGTGCGCGCGCGCATCGACATGCTCACCACCGGCATCAAGAGTCCCGTCGGCGTAAAGGTTGCGGGTCCCGATCTCGGCGAGATCGACCGCGTGCTCTCCGACGTCGAGCACGTCGCGAGGGAGGTTCCCGGCGTGAGCTCGGCGTTCGCCGAGCGGCTCAGCGGCGGGCGTTACATCGATATGCGCATCGACCGTGCGAGCGCGGCGCGGTACGGCTTGAATATAAGCGACGTGCAAAGCGTCGTCGCGGCCGCCGTGGGCGGAGACAACATCGGCGAAACGGTCGAAGGCCTGCAGCGTTTCCCGATCAACGTACGTTACCCCCGCGACGCACGCGATTCGGTCGAGGCGCTCCGGCGGCTGCCCATGCTGACCGCGCGCGGCGCGCAGCTTCGCTTGAGCGACGTCGCGAGCATTGCCGTGACCGACGGGCCCTCGATGCTCAAAAGCGAGAACGGCCGCCAGTCCGGCTGGGTCTATGTCGATTTCCGCGGGCGGGACCTGCGCTCTGCCGTGCGGGACCTACAGCATGCCGTCGCGGATCAAGTCAAGATGCCGCCCGGTTATTCGATCTCCTGGTCGGGCCAGTTCGAGTATCTCGAGCGTGCGACGCATCGCCTGAAGATCGTGGTGCCGGCGGTGCTCGCCACCGTGTTCGTGCTGCTCGTCGTCGTGTTCCGCCGAGCGAGCGATTCCTTGATCATCATGGCGACGCTGCCGTTCGCGCTCGTCGGCGGCCTGTGGCTCATGTATCTCCTTGGTTACGATATGTCGATTGCGTCGGCGGTCGGCTTCATCGCGCTCGCCGGCGTCGCGTCCGAGATCGGTGTCGTCACGCTCGTGTACATCAACTCCGCGATCGACAGGCGCAGGGCGGCCGGCACGCTTCCGGACGGGCACGCACTCGCGGAGGTGATAATCGACGGCGCTGCGCTGCGCGTGCGACCGATCATAATGACTGCCTCCGTCGTCATTGCGGGTTTGCTGCCAATTATGTGGAGCAGCGGCACCGGATCAGAGGTGATGCGCCCCATTGCCGCGCCAATGATCGGCGGCATGGTGACAGCGCTCGTCCTCTCGATGTTCGTGGTGCCTGTGGCATGCCTGATCGTGCGCCGTATGTCGCACACTGGTGACATGTAAATTACTGTACTGGAGTCAAGGAGTAGCGCGTGCGATGGTGCGTACTCGTCTTCGCACTGATCAGTAGCGAGATCATGGCCGACCCGCTGACCGAGGCTGAAACCCGATTCCGCGCACTGAACACTTATCAGGCCACCGTGCGCTCGCTAGCGGCCGACGGCGAGCGGCAAGAGATGCACTATTTCTATCGCCGGCCGGGCTGGGTGCGGATGGAGTTCATCCAGCCGCACCATGGCATGGTCTTGATCTACGACCCGGGTACAGGCCGGGTGCACCTGTGGCCCTTCGGGCCGAAGCATGTGCCGGTGCTGACCTTCGCCCCCGACAGTCCGCTCCTCCGTAACCCGCGCGGCCACCGGGTTGATCGCTCCGATGTCGGCGCGCTGCTGGCAAACTTGCGGGCACTGCGCGCGGGCGGCAGCATGTCGTTGCTCGACGACGCGGAAGTCGCCGGGCGGCCAGCCACAGTCCTCGAAATCGTAGGCGATGCGGGGGCCGCCGTAGCCGGCGTGCATCGCTACAAGGTGTGGCTGTCGCAGGACACCTTGTTTCCGCTCAGAGTGGAGAGCTTTGCCGTTGGAGACAGCCCGATCGAGACCGTCGACATGGCCGACGTCGAAACCGACGTAACGTTTCCCGAGCGATTGTTCTCGCCCTGAGTCGTCGTGATCGCATGCGCAAAGCCGACAGTAACCACTACCATCTCAGCACCCTGTACCATTTCGACGCCCCGATCGATGCCGTATGGGACGCGATCCTGCACGCTGAAGCGTGGCCGAGCTGGTGGACGGGCGTCGAGCGTGTCGTCACCCTCGAGCACGGTGACCCGAGCGGTCTGGGGGCCCGGCGGCGCTGCACCTGCAAGAGCGTTCTTCCTTACCGTCTGACCTTCGTCACCCGCGTAACCCGGCTCGAGCCCTTGCGCTTGCTCGAGGGGCGGGTCGACGGTGAGCTCGAGGGCGTCGGCTGCTGTCGTCTCAAGCGAAACGACGGCCTCACCACCGTGCGCTACGACTGGCAAGTGCGCACCACCCAATGGTGGATGAACCTGATCGGCCCGGTGGCGAAACCGCTGTTCCTCTGGAACCACGACGCGATCATGCGCGCCGGCGGCATCGGGCTGGCTCGCCACCTGAGCGCACGCCTAGGGTCGAAGACGGCCGGGGCTCCCTGAGGTTAGGTGCTCACATGTGCGCACCGTGAATGCAGCTCCGGCACGCGACACATGCGTATCCGACGAAAGATCACGAAAATTTGGTTTCCGACGACCATAAAAACCGAGTCACACTTGATCGTGGCGGCGGTAGCCGGTGTCGTTGCGGGCAGCCTGGCCACCGTCGTTCAAATGCTCATATGGTGGCTGAGCGCGACACCGGTGCTCGAAACGCTCTTGCGCGACGCGCGGCTTACCGCTGCTGTCGTCATGGGTCGCACGGTTGTGACGTCAGTGCCCGCGGGGCGATGGGACGTCCTGCTGATCGCGACGTTCATTCATTTCTCCCTTTCCGTCGTTTACGCGGCGATCGCAATGCTTTTCGTCGTGCGACTGAGTGCAATGCTCGCCATTGTGACCGGGTCCGTTTACGGCCTGGCGATCTACGCCGTCAATCTGCACGGACTTACCGCGATCTTTCCCTGGTTTTCGGTTTCGCGCGGCTGGGTCACCATGCTCGTCCATGTTGTCTTCGGTATAACCCTGGCCGGGGCGTGCCGCTTCCTTGCCTCAGCCGGAGGCGGCGGGCGATCGCCGTCTGAGCACTAAAAGCGCCTTCTCCAGCTCGCGGTGCTGAACAGTCCGGCACAGACTCCCTTAGCACAACGAAGCGATCTTGCGGTGCCGAGCCCGCTGGACGTGGGCGGTCCTGCCTACGCTGCAGCGCGAAGAATTTAGCGCTATCCCAATCACGAGTGTTTTCATCGTGCTGATCCCACGTGTCACAGTTGCCTCGCCGCCAGCAGCCCAGCGATGTCCACCTCGACCTCCGCGCGAGCAGCGTCGAATTGCACCATACGATGCGCGATGGCCGCTTTGTCTGCAGCCCTGCTGGCGTTCTCCAACTCGGCACACTGATCGCCCAGCGCCAGCGCCCCCACCGACCGTGACGACGACTTGAGCTTGTGGGCTATCGTGCCGACCTGGCGAGCGTCGCCGCCGGCGCAGGCCGTGCGCAGGTCCGACGTCAAGCTCCGGAGCGAAGCCAGATAATCGCCGAGCGACTCGAGCACGATCTTCGGGTCATCGCCTGCCAGGCCCTTCAGCACCGTCACGTCCACGGCGTGCACTGCCGGCGCGCTGCAGATGTCCTGCGGCTGGGCGGCGAACGGCGTCACTGCGCTCGCGATCGGCAGCCATGCGTCGAGGGCGGCCTTGAGCGCAGGCAGGCGCACCGGCTTGGTCAAGTATTCGTCGATGCCCGCCGCCCGGGCACGGTTCGCCTCGCTCTGCAGGGCGTTCGCGGTAAGGGCCAGGATCGGCGTGCGCCAGCGCCCCGCCTCTTCCAGGCGAATCCTCTGCGCGAGCGCGTAGCCATCCATCTCCGGCATGTGCAAGTCGGTGAACAACAGGGCGTACCCTCCGTTGCGCCAGAGTCGCAATGCTTCTGTGCCGTTCGCGGCAAATTCCGCCGCATAGCCGAGGAGTCCAAGTTGATGCAGGATGACCGTCTGGTTGATCTCGTCGTCCTCGGCGATCAGGAGGAGCCTGCCCTGGGCGCGGGCATCGGCGATGCTGGGCGGTTGTGTCCTCCCGTTGGAGAGGTCCTGCGCGGCGCTTCGGTGAAATACTTCGATGGAGGCGCGACCTGCAGCCACCATCACCGCGCGCAGCAAGTCCTGGCGCCGCAGGACGTTGCCGTCGATAGTCACCGTGCCAGGGGCTCCCGCCCGAGGACGCCGATGTCGCCCTCGAGCGATGAGCACGCGACCCACGTCCGGCGGGGAAGTGATTGGCACGCGCGGTGCGGCTCGCTCCCCCTGGTCGGGGTCTGCGTCCTCGATTACGATGACCGGCGAAGCTAGGCCCGCTGCCGCTCGCGTTGCGGCCGCGTCATCGGCGGCCAAGTGCACGTGTGCGCCGGCATGCTCGAGATAGATCCGCAGGTCGGCGTCATCAAAGTTTTGGCTCTCGGTCACGATACAGTCGAGCCCGGAAAGATGCGCCGCCCAAGGCTCGCTCTGGTCTGCCGCGACTTCGAAGGGCAGAGTGACGGCAAAGGTCGAACCCTCGCCGGGAATGCTGGACACTGCAATCTCGCCCTGCATGAGGTCGACCAGCCTCTTGCAGATGGCGAGCCCCAACCCCGTTCCGCCGAAGCGCCGCGTGGTGGACACTTCGGCCTGGACGAAGGGCGAGAAAAGTTTGTCCAACGCCTCCGGTGCGATCCCGATGCCGTCGTCGGTGATGGTGAAAGTCAACCGCAGCGGCGCGGCACCCACAACCTCTACCCGCACCTTCACCCGGCCCCGCTGCTGCGGCCGGCCGCCGCTGAACTTGATGGCGTTGCCTAGCAGGTTGTAGAGCACCTGACGCAGGCGTATGCGATCGGAATCCACGCTTTCCGGGATCAACGGCGAAATGAACAGGCAGAGATCGACTCCTGCCCGGTCGGCCAGGGGCGCTAGCGAACTGCACAGGTCCTCGACGAGATCGACCACGCAAAATGGCGCGCGCTCGATCTCCAGCCGGCCCGACTCGATTTTGGAGAAGTCCAAAATTTCGTCGATGATGCGCAACAGGGCGGACGCAGACCTCTCGATCGTCCCGACCAACTCGGTTTGGTGCTCAGACAGACGGGTGTGCGCGAGCACTTCCACCATGCCAAGGATGCCGTTCATGGGCGTGCGGATTTCGTGGCTCATGGTGGCCAGGAAGGCCGATTTGGCGCGACTGGCCTGCTCGGCATCGGCCGTCGCCCGTTCGAGCTGCTCGACGAGCGCCGCGCGCGTCTCGGCCACTTCGCGCTTGGAGCGCTCAGCGAGGAGCGCGCGCTCGCGCGCCTCGACATCCTCGGCGATGCGCCGGTTCTCCTCGAACAGCAGCTTGCGCCGGATCAGCGCGCGCAGGCGCGCCTTGATCACGCCCATGTCCCGCGATTTGCCGATAACGTCGTCGGCGCCTGCATCGAGCAACGCGCTGATCTCCTCGCGCCTTTCCTGGCCGGTCAGCGCGAGGATCATGAAGGCGTTGTCCACCGTGCGGCGCGACGCCACCATTCGGCGGCACACTTCGTCGCCGCTCATGTCGGGAAGCACCACGTCGAGGATCATGGCGTCGAACGGTTCCATCGCCAGACAGGCCAGCGCCAGCTCGCCGGTCTCGGCGGTTTTCAGCCGGTAGCCCTCAGGCTCCAGCTCGTTCACCAACAGCGCGCGATAGGTCGCGCTGTCTTCGACGACGAGAATCTTGGCTGACGAGAAGCGCGCCTCGGCGCTCGCCAACACTTCCTCGACGTTCGACTTGCGCAGCAGCGCCTGGATGCGCAGCAGCAGGATCTCCGGCTCCTCGGACTTGCGTACGAAGTCGTCGGCGCCGCTTTCCAGCGCCCGCGCCTCGAGGGCCGCATCTTCCTCGCTGGTGAGCAGCAGGATCGGGATGCCGCGCGTGTTCAGGTTCAGGCGTAGCCGCCGGCACAGTTCAACGCCCGGCACACCCGGCAGGTGCATGTCGGTGATCACCAGGTCGGGCAATTCGCGGCTAAGCTGCTCGAGGGCGGCTTCGGCCGAGCTCGCGACGCTGACCGCGAGGCCGTGCTGCCCAAGGAAATGCTGCAAGCGAAGCGCCTGCGTCTCGGAGTCTTCCACCAGCAGGATGCACTCGGAGGTTTTCTGTTTCACTGGTTCCTCTCACGTCCAGTCTTGGCCACGCCTACCGCGGCCAGGCCCCGCAGCGCCGCTGCGATCTCAGCCGGCGCGAGCACGTATCGCGCCGCGTCCAGCCGGATCGCCTCGCCCGGCATGCCGTGCACCGCCGAACTCTCCCGGTCCTGCGCAAAGGTCGGTGCCCCGGACTTCTTCAGTGCAAGCAGCTCCGCTGCGCCGTCCTTGCCCATTCCCGAGAGCAACACGCCCGCTGTGCCCTTACCGTAGACTTGGCGTGCGCTACGCAGCAGGTAATCGACCGAGGGGCGCAGACCGTTCTCAGGGGGCGCATCGCTCAGCACGATGCGCGCCCGCCGGTCGACGCCCATGTGGTGGCGGTCTGGCGCAACGTAGGCATGTCCCGGCAATATCACTTCGCCGTCGGTCGCGAGGTGCACGGGAAAGCCGGTCGCTTTGGTCAGCCATTGCACGAAACCGTTGAGAAAGCCCTCTGCGATGTGTTGCACAACGAGCACCGGCAGGGTGAAATCCTTGGGCAGTCCGGCGAGCAGCGCCTGGATCGCGAGCGGGCCCCCGGTCGATGCCCCGATGGCAACGATGTTCACGCCACACGGCGCCGCGTCGAACCCTTGGCGCGCCGCCCCGGCTTGTGAGGAGCTGTCCCGCGCCCGACGGCGGCGGACCAACTTCACTTCCGACATCAGCTTGAGTGTCCGAACAAGTTCGGCGACACTCGCCTGGTGCGCAGGGTCCCCGAGGCCGGCTGGCCGTGGCACCACCGCGAGCGCGCCCGCCTCAAGTGCGTTGAAGGTGGTGGCAACTTGGTCCTCGATCATGCCGCTCACCACTACGATCGGCACCGGGTTCTCCTGCATCACGCGCCGCGTCGCCTCGAGCCCGTCCATGCGCGCCATGTGGATGTCCATGGTCACGACGTCGGGCCGCAACTCGCGCACTGCGGCGAGCACCTCGTCTCCGTCGCTGACCGCGCCGGCCACCTCGAGGTGCGGATCCCCGCTGAAAGCGTTCAACAGGAACTCGCGTATGACCGGCGAGTCTTCGACGATTAGCACACGGATGCGGCGCGCGCTCACGACAGCCTCTGCAGCACTTCGAACAGGCGTTTCTGATCGAAATCCCGCTTCACGATATAGGCGTTCGCGCCGACGTCAACGCCGCGCTCGCGGTCCTCGCGCGAATCGAGCGCAGTCACCAGCACGACCGGCAATTCGGCGAGCCGCCGGTCGGCACGGATGCGCGCGGTGAGGTCGAAGCCGTTCATGCGCGGCATCTCGACGTCCGAGACAACGACGTCGAAGGGCTCGAGGCATAGCAGCGCCCAGGCCTCGACGCCGTCGACTGCGGCCTTCACCTGGTAGCCTGCGGCCTCGAGAATGTTCTTGAGAAGGCCACGCGCGGTGATCGAGTCCTCGACGATCAGCACTCGCCGCTCCTCGGCCGCCTGCGGCGTGGCAGATACGGCTGCTGAGACTGGCGCGCGCGCTACCCGGAGCGCCGACTTAAGCAGGTCATGGATGTTGAGGATGGGGGCGATCCCAACGTCGGCCAGAACGGTGGCGCCGAGAACGTTGCGCACCCGCTCGAGCGTCCGGCCGAGCGGCTTAACGAGCACCTCCCGGTCACCCTGTACCTCGTCGACCTCGAACGCCACGCGCATCGCCGAGGAACCGAGTACCAACGCGAGGAAACGACTGTCCGCCTCCGCGGCGCGTGCCGAGGGCGCAATCTCGAGTACATCTGCGAGCTTGACGAAAGGCAAATGCGTGCCGTTGATCGCGAGCATCGCGCGGTCCTCCACCGTCCGCAGGTCGTCGCGACGACCGCTCAGCACGCGCTCAATGCCCAGGGTAGGTATGACGAAGCTGTGATCGGCGACACGCACTACGATTCCGCGAAAAGTGGCGAGCGTGAGCGGGACCAGTAGTCGGAATGTGGTTCCCCGCCCCTCTCGCGTCTCGACCTCAATGGTGCCGCCGAGCCGTTCGACCTTTTCGCGCACGATTGCCAAGCCGAGTCCGCGACCGGACAGGTCGGTGATAATCGGCGCGGTCGAGACCCCCGACTGGAACATTAGCGGTAGCAGCTCCGCCTCGCCTGCACTGAGCGCGCGCTCCGCCGGCAGCAGCCCCTGCTTGATGGCTGAGGCAGCGAGGCGCTTGAGCGACACGCCGGCACCGTCGTCCGCGACAGTGAGCTCGACCTTGTCGCTTTCGCGGTGCGTCACCGAGATCCGGATCGTGGCGCGCGCCGGCTTGTCGCCGGCGCCGCGGCCGGAGGGCTTCTCGACGCCATGGTCGATGCAGTTACGCACAAGGTGCAGCAGCGGATCCTTGAGCTCCTCGAGGATGCGCCGATCGATCTCGAGTTCGGCGCCTTCGATCTGCAGATCCACTTCCTTACCCTGCTCGCGCGCCAGGTCGCGCACGACCTTGGGGAACACGTCGAGCAGCGAGCGGCATTCCAGCATCAGGACCCGTTTGACGTTCTCCAGCAGACGGTCCACCTTGCCGTCCGCTTCGCGAGCGTGGCTCGCCGCCCGACGGCTCGCGACCGAAAGCGCAGCCTCGAGCCGAGAGATGCGCTGGATATTCCACTCCATGAGGCCCGGCAACGAGTCGCTCTGGGGCGCCTGCCGCCCGTTGCCAGGCACCACAGCCAGAGCGTGCAGCTTCATCTCCTGAGCCGCCACTGTCCGCTGCCACGCCTTGCGCCACTCGGCGAGCGCGGCGAGGGCTTCATTGAGCACCGCGACTTGCTCGCGCGCCGCAATCTTAATCGGCAGCATCTGCTCGGCTTGTAGTAGCAGCGCATCGAGGCGGTGTACCGAAAGCCGAATGGTGTCGGCGGCCACGGGCGGAGGCAGCGCGGCGGCCGCGCCCTGCTCGGCGGGCGGTCCGTCTGCCCCCAGAGTGGGCACCCCTTTCACCATCTTGTCGAGCGTGTCGGCCAGCGCTGCGGCACGCGCCGCTTGCGCCGGATCGAACCCGCTTCCCATCGCGGCGAGCAAATCGTCGGCCGCGTCGGCTGCGCCTTGCAGCGCCACAAGCAGTGCGCTCCTGCTTTCGAGTTCGCCGCGTTTGAGTGCGGCGAATGCGCTCTCCATCGACTTGCAGAGGCGCCCGATTTCCTTTTGGCTTACCGCATGCGCGGCGGCTTTGAGGCTGTGGGCCTCGCGAAAAGCGACTTCCACGGCACGCATTCGCTCCGCCGGTGGCGCGCGCGCCATCTCGTCGAGGCGCGACGAGATGGCGTTAAGGTGCTCCCGCGCCTCGACCTTGAAGGTCTCGAGGAGCCTCGCCATGAATTCCTCGTTCCGGTCAGGCACCCGCGTTCTCCGTCACGCGTGCGAAGGGTCGGGCCGGGCCCCCTTCGGCTGGCACTGGGTTAAAGCGCCCCACCGCGGCCCGCAGACGCTGGCCGAGCTCGCCCAGCCTCTGCGTGGCGGCTTCGGCCTGGACGATCCCGGCGGCGTTCTGAGCGCTCGCCTGCTTGATCGACTCCATCGCATCGACGACCTGGTTCATGCCCACCAGCTGCTGCTGGCTGGAGGCCGCAATCTGCACGGCCGCCTGCGCCGCCTGCGCCACTGCCTCGGCCAGCACCGAGATCGCTTGGCCGGCCTGCGTCGATTGTTTCACCCCAGCCTCGACCGCTTTGCCCCCCTGCTCGGTGGCCAGCACAGCCTGGCCGGTCGCCTTCTGGATCTCCCCCAGGATGGACCTCACCTGCCCGGTCGCCTGCTTGCTCTGCTCGGCGAGACTCTTGACCTCCTGCGCCACTACCGCGAAACCCCGCCCATGCTCCCCAGCCCGCGCCGCCTCGATCGCGGCGTTCACCGCCAGCAGGTTCGACTGATCTGCGAGGTCGCTCACCGCCGCAATGATTTCCCCGACCGCCTGGCTCTGCTCCGACAGCTTCAGGATGCTCGCCGCTACGGCATCGACCTGCTCGCGGATCCGCTCCATCCCCGCTATCACCTCCTCCACCGCGCGCCGGCCCGCATGCGAGACCTCCTCCACGTGCTGTGCGCCTTCCGACACTGAGCGCGCCTTCTGGCTCGCAAGCTGAACCGTCTGCCTCACTTCCTGCACCGTCACCGAGGTCTCGCTCACCGCGGCCGCCGTCTGCGCCGCCGAGGACGACAAATGGCTCGTTGTCGCCAGAATCTCGCTCACTGAGGAAGCCAGAACATGCGCCGCTTCGCCCACCTCGCTCGTCATCTCGCGCAGGCGCTGCACCATCCGCCGAAAGGTCTGCACCAATACACCGACCTCGTCGTTGCGCTGCTTGTCGTGCACGTCTACGGTTAGGTCGCCCGCGGCGACGCGCGAGGCAGCCTCGGCGATATCGCGAAGCGGCCTTGCGATCACGGCATTCAGGCGCATCGAAACCGGCACCTCGAGCAGCAGCGCCCCGAGGGCGACTACCAAGAGCACCGCGCTGTAGCGCGCGAGCCGCGCAGCGACCGACTCGACCCGCGCCTGCACGAGGACCGTGCCTACTTGGCGCCCGGCCTCTCGAACCGGCGTTAAGACCGTCAGCTCGTCGCCCTCGTAGTGCGACCCGAGCGCCTGCGCTTGCGCCGGCAGCGGCGACGCCGTGCCGGGGCGCAGATAGCTCGCGAACAGTGCGCCGTCTCGACCGTACACGGCGGCCATCACGATCTTTGGGTTCACTTCAACTGCGTTGAGATATTCCTGCGCCGCCTTGGCGTCGTTGAACACTACGGGGGCGGCGATACTCGCGGCGAGGATGTCGGCCTGCGAGGACAGCTCGCGCTGGCGCTCGCCGCGATACGACTGATTGTCGTACACGAACATGATCGCACCGGCCACAAGCAGCACCACTGCGGCGCTGAGCGTGCTCACCAGCACGAGCTTCGTCTGGATTGGGAGGTCGAAGAGCCAACGCATTGCGGTCTCCTACAAGTCTCGGTGCTTCGCGCTCAGCGCCAAGCCGAGCAGCTTTGAGCTGATCGCGAGGCCGTTTCGCGCCGCAGCCGCATCGTCGATCTCGAAGCGCACGCGGTTGTCGTGAATCACGAAGTGGATGATCCCCGCGGCTGTTGCGCCACCTCGCGCAGCGTCGCTTACGGTGAGCACGGGACTGCCGCGCAGCACCTCGGCCATCTGCGCCGGGCGCTGCGCCTCCGAGCCGCCCAGGTAGGCGATGTGGCAGCCGACATCGCGCCCGATCGCCTTCACACGCCGCACGACGAGGGGACGATCGTTCGCGCGCTGCTCGCTCGCGGCTTTGTCGAGTGCCTCGCCGAAAGGATCTTCGCCAGCGATGCACAGGACGAGAGGGCTCGTCGGCGATGCGAAGACGGCCTTGGGCCACTCGACGTACAAACCGAAACGGACCAGAAAGGCCGCTTTGACTCCGTTCTCGAGCTCGCTCTCGGCGAGCGCCGGCGCAGGCACCAGGGCGGCGAGCGATAGTCCGAGAAGCGTGGCCGCGCAACGATGCAGGAAGCCGCTTGAAGTCTGCGTGCTCATAATCAGAACTCCAGCCGCAGGTTGACGAACGCCGACCGCTCGATCTCGCTTCCCGTGGCCGTGGTCCCGAACTCGCGATGGCGCGAGTCGAACAGGTTGTTGCCGGTGAAGGACACCTCGACGCCGTGTGACACGAGCCACCCCACGCGGGCGTCGAATGCCGTGTACTGCGGCACACCCTGGCTGGGCAGCCCGTTGATCGCACGCAGCGCGAAATCGAGCTCGACGTTGTGCGCGAAATTCATGGCCGAGCGGGCGAAGAACTGGTACGAGGGATCGGTGCCGGCGGCCGCCAGGCTGGTGGTGTCTGCACTGCCCGGCTTGAGCCGCAGCATCTTCCTGAGCGCGCTGTAGCCGAGTGTTACGCGCCACTGGTCGCTCAGCTTGTAGCCTCCCCACGTCTCGACGCCGTAGGTTTCGCCCTCCATCCCGTTAGCTAACACCAAGCCCCTGCCGATCCGCTCGATGGTGCGCAAATCATCGTAGACGTTGTAGAAGGTCGAGATGGAGAAGGTCACCACTGGCGAAGGTTGCAGGCGGTAGCCCGCCTCGTACGCAACGAGCTTCTCGGAGACGAAGTCGGGTCCGCCTGCGATCACAAAGGGCGCACTCGCGGGGAAGAAGAAATCGCGATCGATCCGCGACGGCGTGCGCACTGCACGCGAGACTGCGGCCCAAAGCAGTCCCTGCGAGGGTAGATTAAGCGCCATGCGCGCGTTCGGCTGGACCTCCAGCCCGGTGTAGTTGTTTCGCTCGAGTTTGCCACCGAGCGTTAGGTGCAGCTGCCCGCTTAGCGCGATCGTGTCCTGACCAAACACGTTCGCCAGGCTGAGGGTCTTCTGCGCCGGCAGGAAGGCGAGCAGCGGAGTGTTCTGCACGTCGTCGCGCAAGCTGCGGTAGCCCACGCCCCAGACGATCTCGTGGCCGGCGCCCCAGCGAAAGTCGTGCTGGGCTTGGAGGTCGGAGGTCTCCAGCGTCTCCCCGAAGGAGCCGGGGTAGGCGCGCCGCGTGTGGTCGAAGTAGGCCTGCACTTGGAGTGCCGAGCCCTCTCCGAGTTGGCGGTTCCAGCGCCCGAGCAGGTTGCCGCCCGAGATCGTCTTGTCGGCGTTGACCCGCTGGTGGATCGAGCCGTCGTACGCGTCGCCCTGCACCGTGAGCGCGTCGACGGAGCGGCCCCAGTCAAAGCGGAACCCGCCCTGGCGCTTGTTCCAGGAGTCCTGCGCGCTGCTGCCGTTAACGAGCTGCGTGTCGTCGCGGCTGAAGCCCTTGGCATAGATCCGGTAACTGGCGTCCTCGCCGAGCTCGCCGCCGTGACGCGCAGCCCCGGCGCGTTCCTCGTTGCCCGCGCCCAGACTCACGAGGCTGCCCTGGGTGTCCTTCGCGCTGCGCGTGATGACGTTGATGACACCGTTCACCGCGTTCGAGCCCCACAGCGTGCCACCGGGCCCACTGATCACCTCGATGCGCTCGATGTCCTCGAGCATCACGTCCTGCACGTCCCAGAAGACCCCGGAGTACAGCGGCGTGTAGACGGTGCGGCCGTCAATCATCACGAGGAGCTTGTTGGCTGTGGTGCTGTTGAAGCCGCGCGCCGAGATCGCGTACTGGCTGGAATCGACGCGCGCCACCTCCAAGTTCGGTGCGAGCCGCAGCGCCTCGGGCAGGCTGGTCGCGCCCGAGCGCCGGATTTCCTCGCTCGTGATGACGTATATGGCCGCCGCAGCCCTGGCGAGCGGCTCGGAGCGCTTGGAGACGGAGGTCACGTCGATGTCAGACAACTCCTCGAGCGACATGCGCGAGAGATCGACCGCGGGGGACGGGGCCACGCGATCCGCCCCGTTTGCACCCACCCCGAGCGTCGAGATGAGAACGGCCGCCATCGCGCTGCGACGCCAGCGCCCCGCGGCGACGGTTGGCCGGCAAGATTCAGGATTGGATTTACGCGTTGCGTTTGTCCGGCCTCCCGCCCCTGGCCGCGCGATAATCTCCCATTGTTTGTTACTCATTGCTATCTCTCCACCAGCTCGTTCACCACGAACGCGGAATCGCAAAGCACGCTGGCGGCGTCGAGGATCACCACACCCTCGTCGGTGAGCCCGCGCAAGAATCGAGCGTGGACGTCACGCAAAACGGGAGGCGGTGGAGTGATTCTGGACACCGGCACGGAGCGTATGCCGATGACGACATCGGCGACGATGCCGAATTCGCGCCGAGCATCGCGCACGATGACGGCGCGCGTCACGTTCGTAAGCCCCCGCGCTGGCATGCCGAAGAGCCTCTTCAGGTCGACGACTGGGCAGATCTCGCCACGAAGGTTGATCACCCCGAGCACCAAGGCCGGCGTGCACGGCACGGGCGTCAAATTCGTCAATGGGCAGACTTCACGCACGAAGGAAGTCTCGACCGCGTAGCTCTCGTTCGCCATCCGGAAGACAACGACCTCGATCGACTCGCCCGACACATCCTCCTCGGTAAGCAGCGCGCTCTGCGCGGCGCGTTCGCGCAGGATCCGGTCACTTACGCTGCGTGGCGGGGAAAGCGCGCGGTCCAGCGAGCGCTCGGCCTCGACAAGTTTCTTGCGAATCTCATTCCATTCGGCTCCAGCCATCGTCAACCTCCGGATTGAGTCAGCTCGGACATTGAGCTGATGATCGCGGTGAGGCGCCCGGCGGTTATGCCTTCGCCTTGGGCGATCTCCTCATTCGAGCCACGGCCGGCGAGGCTCGCCAGCGCGTTCCGCAGATGGCGTCTCGCGCGCGCTGCTCTGCCCTCGGCGCGCGCTAACATGCCAAGTGCGTAATGGGCCAGCGAGAAGTCCTGATCGAGGAACAGCGCGCGCTCAAGCGACACAACGGCCTCGCTGGGGCGGCCGAGGTCGCGCAGGATGCCGGCATGCACATAGTGCGCGACCGGGTCGAGTTTCTCGGCGTCCAGCGCGTCTCGCGACCATTCGAGCGCCGCATCCAGCCGACCCAGATTGGCGTGAATGCGCGCAAGAAGAGCCATCGCCATCGCATTGCCGGGGTGCCGAGCGAGCAGCCCCCTTGCCACGTCCGCCGCCGACTCGTAGCGTGCTCCGCGATAGAGAGCAAGTGCGTGGTCGAAGGAAGCGTCCTCTTCCGCTGCCGTAGCGTCGGCGTTTGCGAGCGGCAGCGCGGGGCACGCCTGGCCGGGAGCCGCCAGCGCCTGGACAGCGCGCGCAGCCTCGGGCGGCGCTGCCCGACTGGCAGAAGGATCAGGCGCGGCCTTGCGCAGGAATCCGACATCCGCGAGGCGCACGCTCGAAAGCTGCACAGGCCGCCCCGGCATCCCGAACTCCGCGGGGGCCAGCGCGAGCCAGCCGCCGTCCCCGAGCGAACGTTCGAGGCGGCCCAGCACCTGCGCGGCGCGCTCGGGCGTGAAGTACATGAGCACGTTGCGGCAGACGATCAGGTCCATCGCGCTGGTGTTGTTGAGCTCCGATGGGTATGCGTCCTCGCCCAGGTTCAGGTAGGCGAACCTCACTCGACGGCGCACATGGGGCACGACTTCCGACAAACCGTCTGACCGTGGACGGAAAAAACGCCTCCGCATGTCGTCCGGCACCCCTCGAAACGACCACTCGCGGTAGATACCCCGCTCCGCGGCCTGCAGAGCGTGCCGGTTGATGTCGGTCGCGAGCAGCGTCACGTCCCAACGGTCGAGGTTCGCGATCGCGAGCTCTAGCACCATGGCGAGGGTGTATGCCTCTTCCCCAGTGCTGCAGCCGGCGCTCCAGATTCTCAAGCTTCGCTCAGTTCCACCGAGCGATTCCCTGGCGCGCACCAACTCGGGCAACACGTGTTTGCGCAGTGCCTCGAAGCTCGCTGGGTCCCTGAAGAAATAGGTCTCCCCGACCGTTAAATGCGTCACCAGCTCATCGAGCAGCCCAGGAGCCGACCCACCCTCGCGAAGCCGACGGATATACTGCGTCGCGTTGCGGAACCGCAGCGCCTTCACGGCCGCCACCGCACCGCGCGCGAGGTCCGCGCGCCGCTCGTCCTGAAATGACAGCCCAACCCGCGCTTCCACAAGTGCGGCGAGCTCAGTGAGCTGCTCCTCGGGCAACTCAGGCGGATCGCGCCGTTCGGTGGTCATGAAGAGCCTCGTCCAACGCACGCTCTTCCGCCGAAGAAAGGAAGCGCGCCAAGTCGTGAATCAGAATGAGTCCGCTCGGCAATCGCCCAATGCCGGCGATCGCTTCCGCGCCCTGAAGTACGTGCTCGCTCCGCTCAATGAAGTCGGGGGGGCAAGACAGCACCTCAGTCGCTCCCTCGGTCAGTACCCCGAGGACGCGCGACGGCGAGCATGCAAGGACGATCTGGTCCTCGATCGCCACCTCGCGCTCCGGAAGCCCGAGGCGCAGCCGCAAGTCGCCGACCGGTACGATCCGTCCCTGCAGGCTGAAGACGCCACGGATCGCGCGCGGCGCTCCCGGCAGCGGCGTCAGCGCCACGGCGCGGACTACTCGCTCGACCGCTTGGAGCTCGATCGCGTAGCGCTCGCCGCTCAGCCGGAAGGCAACCATCAGCATGTTCTCCTTCATGGCGCTCGGCACTTTCGGACACGCGGCACACGCTTATCTAACCCCGGCACCTCCTGCAGGCTCAGCTGCGGCTGCTCCGGACTGCGGCGCTCCGAAATCAAAGCCGAAGCTGTGAAGCGCAGCGTCTTATGAATCAGGACCTTACGCGGGCCGTCCCAATGCCGATGCTGCGAATTGGGCGATTTCCCTTCCTCAATTGCGACAAGGCCGTCAAAAATCGCATCTTGCCGTTCGATGAACGAGCGGCGATCGCGTATGCGCCCCTGGTCACCCGGGCTCGAGCGGCCGGCAGAATTATCTCCGTAGCCGACGGCCAGATCGCTGCGATTGCGGCTGTTCACGGATTCGCCGTAGCGACACGGGATACGACGCTGTTTGTCTCGGCCGGTGTGCCGGTTGTCAACCCGTGGAAAGGTTGACGGATGGCGCTTGCCTTGGACCTACGAACGACAGTACCTGCTTACATGGAGAGACGCATCAACACAGGTACGGTGGCGGAGACGGACGAGTCAATAGTCCGCGTCGGTGTTCGACATCTATGGTGATCGCGAACGTCGCCAAACTACAGGCCGCGCAAGACCCGCATCAGACCGTCAACCTTGCGCCCGTTGGCAGCACGGCTCGATTTAAGGTTCTGCTCCATACTCAGACCGGCAAAGAAGGTCAGAACCATAGCGGCCAGCTCGTCCACATTCGCCTTCGGCTTCTCAGCCTCGATATTCCTCGCAATGAGTTGCTTCAATTGCACTCGGCTCTGCCTCAGAATTTCGATGGCCTCAGGTGGCAGGATGGCAAGTTCTCGCATCGAGCTGATCGCGAAACACCCCTTCTGCCCCTCGGTACTGGATGGACCCAGCTTCAAGAACTGTTCGATGTTGTCCCAGCCCAGTGGCTCGACCGTGAGAAGCCCGCGTTGCTGCAGCCGATCGAGGTAGAAGCGAAGGCTCTCCAAAAACAGGTCCTCCTTGCCCGCGAACTCCGCGTAGAGGCCGGATTTATTCACCCCGGTGGCCTTTTCCAGTTCCTGCAGGCTGGCGTCGGCAAAACCGTGCTTCCAGAACACCGGGAGGGCCTTTTCAAGCACTCCTTCACGGCTGAAATTTCTAGGGCGGGCCATTTCACAAGCTTACCGTAACGAACCGATTAGTTCAATATCGCTTGACACTCGCACCCGTTTCGTCCATTATGAACCGATCGGTTCTTAATCTGGGAGTAAGAACATGTTCAAAAGCAATGTGGTGAACTTCGCCTCTGTCCTTTTGATGGGACTGGCCGGCTCGCTCGCGGGCGCAACATCCGCTCTCGCTGCCGCGCCCCAGCAGCACGACCAGGCGCCGGGGTTCTACCGGCTGAAGGTGGGCGATCTCGAGGTGACGGCCCTATACGATGGCGCGGGTGCATTCGATCTGCACTGGCTGAACGCAAAGAAGGCGACAATCGACGGCGTCACGAAAGCGTTGCGCGAGGATCCGCACCTGTTGGACGTCGCCGATGCGGGCTTTCTGGTGAACACCGGCAAGCAGGTGATCCTGGTCGACGCGGGCGCCGGCACGTGGTGGGGCGGGCCAGCGTTCGGACGCCTGGGGAACAGTCTGCGCAGTGCGGGCTATACCCCTGATCAGGTTGACCTGGTTCTGATCACGCATCTGCACGCCGATCACGTCGGCGGACTCACCGCCCAAGACGGGCAGCGGGTCTACCCAAACGCCGATGTCTTTGTCGCGAAGGCCGAGAGCGACTTCTGGTTGTCGCCGGAAAACGCCGCGAAGGCGCCCAAGGACGCACAGTCATTTTTCCAAAGCGCGCAGGCCATTGCAGCGCCCTACATCAAGGCTGGCAAGTGGCATACGTTCAGCGGCTCCGAGGCAATCGCGGACGGGATGAAGATTGTCCCTTTGCCGGGACACACGCCGGGGCACATGGGCTATGAGTTTGCCTCGAAGGGCCAGAAGATCCTCTTCTGGGGCGACACTTTCCATGCGCCGCGTGTTCAGCTGAAACATCCTGAAGTCACCGCAGTCTTCGACATTGACCAGTCGGCCGCTGCTGCGACTCGCAAGCGGCTGCTGCCGAGGCTTGCCAGCGAGGATATCGTGATCGCAAGTCCGCACGGGGCTTTCCCCAGTTTTGCGCGTTTGCACAAAGACGGGAATGGCTATAGCTGGGCGCCGGTGGTATTCGCCGATCAGTGGGTCGAACGATAATCCTGTGGCTGATGGCGCAGGGACCGAAGGCTCCGTTTGCCTCCGCCGGGAACTGAGGTGTCAGATGCGGTGGTGCGGACAAATTGCAGTGGGAGAGGTGCCGGATGAAGAGATACCAGATCGCCGTTTTGGACGACTATCAAAACGTAGCGTTTGAGAGCGCCGACTGGTCGATGCTCCGCGATCGGGCGGACATCACCGTATTTCAAGATCACGTCGACGACGCCGATGGCGTCGTAACTCGGCTCCTTCCGTTCGATATCGTCTGCGTCATGCGTGAGCGCACCCCGCTCCCGCGCAGCATCATCGAGCGCCTCCCCAATCTCAAACTCATCAGTTCGACCGGGCCCGTCAATGCGGCGATCGACGTCGCTGCAGCAGCAGATCACGGGGTCGCGGTTTCCCATACCGGGTACCGGTCGACCCCGACCATCGAATTCACCTGGGCCCTTATCTTGGCTTCGGCGCGCAATATCGTGGCCGAGAGCAACTCGGTTCGATCCGGCGGCTGGCAAACATCCGTGGGTGCGGACCTCCACGGGAAAACCCTCGGCGTCCTGGGACTTGGGCGGATAGGATCGGCGGTGGCCAGAATCGGCCGGGACTTCGGCATGAACCTGATCGCCTGGAGTCAGAACATGACATCGGAATCCGCCCGAGCCGCCGGCGCCGTCCTGGTGTCCAAGGATCAACTCTTCGAGCAGGCCGACATTCTTACGATCCATCTGGTTTTGAGCGGCCGCACCCGCGGCCTGGTGGGGGCTGCGGACCTGGCAAGAATGAAGCCGACGGCTCGGCTGATCAACGCCTCGCGTGGGCCAATCGTGGACGAACAGGCCTTGATCGACGCCTTGAGGAACAAACAAATCGCAGGCGCGGCGATCGACGTGTTCGAGACCGAGCCGCTGCCTGCATCCCACCCATACCGAACGCTCGGCAACGTGCTGGCGACGCCGCATATCGGCTATGTATCGCAAGGTCTTTACCGCACCTTTTACGAGGACACCGTCTCGAATATCCGGAAGTGGCTCGAAAGCCAATGAGCGGACGCAAGTAAGGGCACATGAATCCGGACTGTGGACGTTTGGCTACTAAAGCTTGGGGTGCCGGCTCTCGGTGGCTGCAGACACTTGCCGATACTTTCAGTAGTTGGCCTCGAGCTTCGCGAGCTCCGCGGCCGCATCGGGCGCCGACAACGGCAGGTAGCGTTGCGGGGACGCGGCAACGGCTTGCTGCCCTTCGCGCGAGAGCACGTAGCGCACGAACTCGCGCGCCAGCGGGGTGATCGGTCGCGGGAGGTAGATCAGCAGGTGTCGGTCGAGTGGATAGCGGCCGGCGACGATGCTTTCGCAAGTGGGCGCCACGGGTTCGGCCCGCTCGTGTGCGGCGATGGCGAGCGCACGCACCTCTGGCCTGGCGCGCATCGCGGCCGCGAAGCCGATGGCGGAAGAATCGGCGGCGATCTTGTCCACCAACTCGGCGGATTGCGGCACGCCGACGACACGCGCACCAAAAGGCCGGCCCGGCATCACCGCCTGCTGCAGCTCGAACGCGAGCGCGGTGCCCGGCTGCATGCCGTACGCGTTGACGCTACGGTCGCCCCACTCGTGTAGCCCCAGGTCGCGCCAGTGCTTGACCTCGCCGGCAAACACCTTCGCGACCTGTGCCAGCGTAAGGGATTGAATCGGGTTGTCGCGATGCACGAACACCGCGAGGGGCCCGCTCAACGCGCGCGGATCGAGGGAAGCATGGGCGATACGAACGGCGAGGGGTTCGCTGCCGGCAATGCTTCGGTATTCCTCGAGCTGCGACGGGGTGAACCGCGCGCCCATCGGGGCGAAGGCGGACAGTCCCCTCGCGAGGGCGGCCGGTGCGAAGCGCGTGCCCGGAAGATCGAACCGGAAGCGCACGTACGGATGCACGGCGCTGAACGTCGAGGCCATGGCGTGCAGCATCTCGCGCATGTCGTTGTAGCCGACCACGACGATTGCGCCGTCGGGCGCGATATAGCCTGCCTCGCGCGGCAGCTCGACGGGCTGCGGCTGGTATGCCGGCAGCGCTGGATCAACGCTGTTAACGCTTATCCCAATGCATGTCGAAGGCTGCTCAGCTTGCGCGAGATCGGGCATCAGCGTGCACGCGAGCACAACTGCCATGAAGTGCGCGAGCGCCGGTTGTGCAATATTCACCATGCGAGGTGCTGTACGATGAGACCAAGCTTGGCATCGGGACACGGTAGGGACGCCGCCTGAACACAGGCTGAAGAGTAGATGAACGCCGCGCAATGGTGCCTAGACCAGGCTGATAGGGAACCAGGCGAGAATATTCTGCAAAGTTCTGAACTCGCGGTGGTCACCTGACACTCGGCGGCCGCGCAAGCAGGTGAGTGCCCATGCGCATTGTTGGACTCGGTCATGGCTTGTTCGCCATAGCAGGAGCGGGCCTTCACTGGGCTCGGTCACGTCGCGGCTGGATTTGGCATCATGATCGGGATTCTCCCCCGCTTGGCGGCCACCCTCGAAGCGATCATGATGAGCCTGTTTGGCCTTCTGGTCTGGGTGCCGAGCCTGTTTATGCAGCCGCCGCCCGAATGGGCAACGCCGCCCAGAAATCAATGGTCCGAACTCTTCGTGACCTTGTTGTTAGCGGCCTCCGCGTGGATTGTCGCAACATCTTTGCAAAACCGCCCCTGGGGCTTCGCTTCGCGCTCACGCACACGTCGGGACGCTTCAGATCTGTGGTGACGCCGACGTAGCGCCGGTTGGTGCTGCGCGCCGCTCGCAGGCCTGGGCCATCAAGTCCTCGGGCCGCTACGGCGTTGCGGCCGGGGGCGTTCCGAGCGCTGGCCGGGCAACCGCGTCTCGGCTCGGATCGATCGCCGAATTCCGCTCGCCGTGCGCCGCCATCAGGAGCGACTCCTCGCCTTCGGACAGCGGTTGTTGCAGAGTCCAGGACAACCGAGCGGGATGGAGGTAGAAGTTCGCGGTCGGATCGACCTGGACGCCTCTGCGCGCCACGATCACTGCCGGATGCTCACCTTCGGACATCGGTCGTTGCAGAGTCCAGGACAGCCGAGCCGGGTGCAGGTAGAACCTCGAGGTCGGATCGACCCGGACGCCTCTGCCCGCGACGACCACCGCAGGATGCTCGCCGAGTCGAGTCGCCTCCGGCCTCGCCTGGTCGCCGGCGCGTGCGGACGGCGTCGCCAAGACCAGAGCAAGTATGGACAGGCTAAGAATGCGCGTTGTACTCATTTTCGATTCCTCCTTTAATATGACCAGTCACCTTATCTGTAGCCAAAAAAATCGAGCACCGAGATGCCCGTTTCAAAAAAATCGCCCTACCCGATCAAGCGACCGAAACCGATCGCCATGAAT
>Ga0137418_10001286_pt1 | contig 23007 bp, 19 predicted proteins | sample CZODoug3_1_2_16f_FD_122242 | JGI IMG/M metagenome (GOLD analysis project Ga0137418, IMG submission 122242) | Vadose zone soil fungal communities from Angelo Coast Range Reserve, California, USA - CZODoug3_1_2_16fungal (Hybrid Assembly) | ecosystem: Environmental > Terrestrial > Soil > Vadose...
CGACGAGATCCATCAAGCCGTCGGTCTCGTGAATCCGCTGCGTCCGCCGTTCGAGCCAGCCGTCGGCGTACAGCGGATACAGGCGCCACTCCGCGCCGGCCGCCCGTGCCGCGCGCCGCGCAATCCTCACGTCGTCCGATTGAGGAACACCATAGGTGAGCGCTGACACGCCCGTGACCTGACGCGTGGCCTCCGCGAGAATCGCGCGGCTGTCCAGGCCGCCGCTCAGCGTCAGGCCCGGCCGCCTCGCGCCATCGAGCCGCCGCGCGACCGCGTTCACCCACGCCGATCGCGCCTCCTCCATCAGCGCGCGCGGGTCGGTTGCGTCGCCATCGTGAAGGTCGGCCCAGGTCCAGTACCGCCTCGTCTCGAGTCCGTCGACCGAGATCGTCACGGCGGCGGCCGGCGGCACCATCGCCACGGCGCGGACGTTCGTGCGGCTGCCGAGACGATAGCCGCCGAAGCTCACGGCCTCCCTGATGGCGTCGATGTCGGGATCAGTGTTGACGCCTGGCGCCATCAGCACGCCACGAACACCACCCGCAAACGCGACGCCTCGCCGTCCCGTAGCGACGTACATCGGCAGCGCGGCAAAGCGATCGTTCAGCAGCAGGAGTTGGCGTTCCCGCGCGTTCCAGAACGCAATCTGGTATTCGCCGTCGAGATCGCGGATCGCCTCGGCACCTTCCGCCGCGATCGCCGCGAGCAGCCGCGTGCGAAACGCAAGGCCGTGAGTCTCGCTCGCGCGTCGAATGCCGCCGTGCGAGGGCCAGTCGAACGCCTCGCCGCTCATCCACAACGCGGATCCATCTGGAGTGCGCGCCGGCTCACGTTCTTCATCGTCATCGCCAAACGGCCGCTCGATCAGCCCGATGCCGAGCGCTCCGACGGTCCAGACGGCCGCGCGCTCCTCCGCGGTCACGCGCAGTGCTGCCGCCATCGATGCGAGCACGTCCGGCGTGTCGCCGGTATCCGCCGAGAGCCAGCCGAAGAGCATCAGGAGGACCGCACGCGAACCGGACTCGGCACGGTGTGTTCGCCAGCCGAGAAGATGTCGGCCCATTCGGCCGCGAATCGATCGCGGTTGTAGAGGCGCTCCGAGGCGCGTGCCTGCTCGCCGGCAGTCCGCGCCCGGTCGGGATCGGAGAGGAAGTGCGCCAGCCCTTCGGCAATCGCCGCCGCGGTCACGTCGGGACACACCCAGCCGTCGACCGCATGACGAACCATTTCCGGCAGCGCGCCGCTGTGCGTCACCACGGAAGGGAGGCCGGAACGCTTGGCCTCGAGCGCGGCAACGGCAAAGCCCTCCTTCTGCTCTGGACGTGACGGCATGCAGTGCACCGCCGCCTGCGCCATGAGCGCGGGGACGTCCTCTCGCTGCCCGAGGAAGCGTACGCGGCCGGCGAGATCTGCGGCATCCGCGCGCTGCCGGATCCGCTCCCGGTAGCCCTCGTAGCCGGGCGCCTCCCATGCGTCGATTGCTCCCACCACGTCGAGCGTGACCTCGTATCCCTGCTGTGCGAGCAGCGCGACCGCGTCGAGCAGCACGTCGAGCCCCTTGGGCGGGATGATCTGGCCGACATAGACGATCCGTCCCGGCACCGGCCGCGACGTGCCCCACTCCGTGCCGCGGTACGGAACGGTGTTGTAAATCACGCGGACCTTGCCGCGGTCGATCCCGTGCGCGAGCAACTCCTGCTCGATGAACTTCGAGTTCGGGACGTATCGATCGACGCAGCGGTCGATGACGCGTCGCCAGAGCATGCGATAGAAGCGTCCCGGCTCCGGCGCGTTGCCCAGGCGGAGGACGACGCGGAGGCCGGCGCGGCGTGCGAGCCAGAGCGCGGGCGCCGAACTGAGAACGGCGTGATATTCGGGCGTGAACACGTGCGTCGGACGGAAACGCCGGACGTCGCGCAGCAGATCGACGCTCGTCCTGAAGACGTCCCAGAGTGCCAGCACGCGATGTTGCAGGCGCGCCCGGCGGCGCAACTCGTACCAGTAGTAGCCGAGCGACCAGCTGGCGCCCACCGAATCCGCCAGGTCGACGACCTTGCTGCTCTCCCACGAGTTCACGATGCAATGGACCGCCGCGCCGCGCTCGCGCAGCGTGCGAAGCACCTCGAACGACATGCGCTCGACGCCCGAGACCATCGCCATGTTGCCGAACGCCGCCAGCACTCGCGGATGGCCCGCGTGCGACGTCTGAGCGGTCCGCTTGCGGGCGTTCACCCGTTTCGTCGCGGCAACCAGGCCGTCGGTGGCGCGTTCGATTGAAAACGGCGCGACCACGCGCCGGCATGTCTCGGCCGTGATCGCGCCGCCGAGCGCGGCCTCGCGAACCTGGCGCAGCGATGCGGCGAGGCCATCGATGTCGCCCACCTCGTAGACGGCGCCCGACACGCCCGCGCGAACGAGATCGGCGGCGCACGCCACGCCGCTCGACACCACGCACGGCGTCCCGGCCGCGAGCGCCTCGTTGACGATCAGTCCCCAGCTCTCGGTCTCGCTGGGCACCGCCACGCAGTCGGCGGCGGCAAGCGCGCGCGGCATCGCGGTCTGATTGAGGAACCCGCACCACGTCACGCGAACGTTCAACCGCTTCGCGGCCTCGCGCGTCGCATCCATCAACGGCCCATTTCCGGCCATCGCGACGACGACATCGGAGCCAAGCCGCGCGACCGCTTCGATCACGTCGATGGGACGCTTGAGCGCGACGAACTTTCCCGCAAACAGGACCAGGAAATCGCCGGGCCCGGCGCCCATCTCCTGCCGCGCCTGCTGCCAGGCGCCGCCTGTCCCGAGGCAATCGGCGCCGGCTGCGAACGCGGCGTTGTCCACGCAGTGCGGGGAATCGAAAATCAGCGGCTCGGGCGCGCCGAAGTGCCGCAGGTATTGGCGGCTGCGCGTTCCAACGCTCAGGTAGCCGTCGAACATCTTCAGCGCGGCTCGCGTCCGGAGCGACCACGGGAGCCGCGTCAGCCCTCGCGGGCCGCTGAGCAGATTGCTGTCGCCGCGATAGAGCACAGGGATGTTCGCGCGCCGGCAGGCGGCAATCGCCCGCAGGTAGAACGTCGAGTGCCATCCAGGCACGATCACCGCCTCGGGCCGCGTGGCCGCGATGGCGTCGCCAATCGATCCGACGTCCGCGCCGGTCAAGCTCGCCGAATCGAACCTCCGATCCGGATGGGGCTCGGCGAGCACCCGGCACGTGTAACCCTCGGTCAGGCCAACGTCCCACGCAAAGGCTTCGTTGAAGCCCACGCCCTGCTGCGCGGGCGTCGGCGTGGACGCATAGAGCACCGTCAGCTCGATATCGCGCCGCTCGGCCGCGATGTAACGGAACCACGGCGCCATGTACTGCACCGGGTGCGTCTGCACGATTGTCACGCGCCAGCTGCCCGTCATGCGGCCACCTGATCGCAGACGGCCGCAAGCCGGCCGGCAAGCGCGTGCGCGGACCATGGCTCCAGCGCGCGACGGTCGATCCGAACGGGCGTGTCCGCGGTGGACATCAACGCCGCGATCGCCTCGGCGAGGCATGCGACCGTATCGCCGGCCGGACGCGTATCGCCGAAGGTCACGGTCCTCGCCGCGGGTGACGGTGCCGCCGCCTGCAGCATCGGGATGACGGTGCTGCGCTCGTGGTACAGGGCGAGCAGCGGCCGGTTCGCGAGCAGCGCCGGGAACACCTTGCTCGGCGTGTAGTGCGGCTCGGAGCTGCCCATCAGCAGCAGCGCGGACGCCTGGCGCAGCACGGCGAGCGCGTCGAGGTAGTCCAGGCGTGCGGGGTGTTCGTGCACGATCGAGTCGACGCCGAGCTCGCGCGCGTGCGGCATCACCCGCTCGCCGGTGGCCTCGGTCTGGTTGCTCGTGCCGAAGAAATAGAAGCGAAGGCGGCTGGCGACCGCCGGCTCACGCTCGATGACCATGCGTGCCGCGCGCAGGACCGCGCGCAGGCTCTCGATCCCGAGAGGAAGCAGCGTGCCTGTGTAACAGAGGTTGACGCGGCCGTCGTCGGGGATGAGCCGCGGCCCGCCCGGCCGGCGTTCGAGCGCGTCGATGTCACACGGGTCCCAGCCGATGGGAATCTCCGCGGTCACGCGGGGCCGTGCGCCCGTGCGGTTGATGGCCTCTTGGAACGTCCGCTCCGACACCGCGGTGACGCCGTCGGCCATGCGCAGCACGCGCGGCTCGAGCCGCTCGGCGAGTGCACGCGTCAAGCGGCTCCTCGAATCCACCGCTCCGTCCGCGCCGCCGCCGACCTCGCGTCCCCACGCGCCGACCCAGGGGTCCTGGTAGTCGAGGATGAACGGCACGCCGAAGCGCCGCTTGATCATCGGTCCGAGCACCGCGGGATAGGACGGATAAATCGTGATGAACACGGCGTCGAAGGCGTCGCGCTCGAACCGCTTCCACGCGGCGCGGCGCAACCCGGGCAGCGCGCGCAGGCCGAGGTCGCCGATGCCGACCGTTCGCGTCAGGCGCGGCGACAGCGCGTGGATGCGCTCGACGTCGAGCGATGCGGGCACGAGGGCGCGCAGCGCGGGGTCGATCCGCCCCTCGTACGCGTGCTCGTCGACGGTCAGGACCGTCGGACGCCAGCCGTACGCCTCGAGATGCGGCGCAAGCAGGCGCACCCGGTGCGTTCCCGCGCTGCTGTCGGGCGGAAAGTGCGGCGAGATCATCAGCAGGCGACGCACCTAGCCGACCGCCTCGCGGTAGATGTCTTCGTAGGCGGCAACGATGGCATCGCTCGAGAAACGCTGCTCGCAGTCGCGGCGGACAGCCCCGCGATTGATGCGATCGAGACGCGCCACGGCCTGCGTGGCCTCCGCAACGCCGCGGGCCAGGAACCCGTTGACGCCGTCGCGAACAACCTCGGGCACGCTGCCGCGCGAGAAGCCGATCACTGGCGTCCCGCACGCGAACGCCTCCGCCATGACGATGCCGAACGGCTCGTCCCATTCGATGGGCATCAGGAGCGCGGCTGCGGCGCCGAGCAGCCGGTTCTTCGCCGCGTCGTCAACTTCGCCGACATAGCGAACGAGCCGGCTGTCGATGTGCGGCGCGACCTCGGCGCGGAAGTAGTCCTGGTCCGCGACATTTCCGGCAATCACCAGCCGGCGCCCGGCAGCCTTGGCGATGTGAATGGCGTGGTGCGTCCCCTTGATGCGCTCGATGCGGCCCAGGAACGCGAGCGGCGCGTCCGCCTGCACCCTCATGACCGGAACGTATGCTGAGGGATCGACGCAGTTGAACACCGTCCGCCATCGCGTGCCGGCGGCGGCGCCGTTGGCCGGCGCGTACAGGCTCGTCGAGCATCCCGTGAAGAGGATGGAATCGCCGCCGAGCGCGGCGGCACGACGAACGCCGGTCCACGGAATCGGACGCTGGTAGCTCTGGATCTTCTTCACTCCGCGCATCGGCAGCACGGGCACGAGCGCTGCGAGCCGGCCGAAGCTGTGGATGACGTCCACCGTCGCGCTGAGGCGCACCAGGGCGGAGCCGACCTGCATCAACTCGCGCACGCGCGCCGCTGTCCCGGTGTGCGGCGGCACCCCGTACCCGATCAGGCTGGCCGGTGTCTGGCTCTCGGGGTGGGCGATCAACGTGACCTCGTGGCCCCGTCGCACGAGCCCAGACACGAGCAGCGCGACGACGCGCTCGATGCCGCCGTAGAGACGGGGCGGCACCGGCAGGTACGGATCCGCGGTGATCGCGATGCGAAGGCTCATGACAGGATGCGCGACACCGCGGCGAGCAACGCGCCGCGCTCCAGCTCGTGATCCCAGTGCCAGCGCGCGCGTGCCGCGCGCCAGCTCGCCTCGCGCGCGTCCGCGAGACGCGCGGCGTCGGTCATGAGCGGCAGCAGCTGCTCCGCCAGCGACGCGGCATCGCCAGGCGCAAACACCAACGCTCCGCGCCCGAGGTCGTTCGCCAGCGGCGACTGTCCGGCGGTGTCGGTCAGCGCGACCGGCAATCCGGCGAGCGGATAGGTCGTCGCCTTGTTCGGAAGGTTCAGCAGGCGGTTCCGGACGTGCCCCTGCTCCGCGGATACGCCGAGGTCGAACGCGCGGCACGCGTCGATCATGCTGGCGGGCGGCGAGGGCGGCTCGATCGCGATGCGGACGCGCGGCGCCTCGCGCGCGGCGAGCGCGAGCAGGCTCTCCGCATAGCCGGCTCTCGGACATCCCCGGAGCGTCAATGACGCAGGCCGCGTCGTGAGGCCGAGCGCGCGCACCACGTCCTCGAGGCCGCGCCCCGGCCCGATCGTCTGGCTGAACCAGTACGCGGCGAACTCGCCCCGTACACCGCGCGAACGTCCGTCGGACGGAGGTGTCGCCGGCAGCGAAAACACGTTGTCGATGGGCATCGCGGCAATGCGCAGCTCGTCGTGGCACGCGCGCGCAATCGCCTCGCTGCCCGCGGTGACGAAGGCTGCGCCGTCGGACGCGAAGTGCATCACCAGCCGCGCCAGCTCGTTGGAGAGATCGCCCTCGGGAGACGGCTCGTGCTCGGCGCAGTGAAAGTCCTCGAAATCAACCGCGAAGGCTATGCCCGCGCGATGGCCGGCTTCCGCGACCGCGGCAATCGCGCCCGTGGTGCCGCCGTAGATCAAGTCGGCCGGTTCTTCGAGGATGGCGTCGACCAGCTCGCGGTGCACGCGGCCGAATGCGGCGTTCACGATGGTTCGAGGGAGCGAGGTCACCATCGACGCCAGCGCGCGCGCCGCCTTGTGCCGCGCGCCGGAACGAAGCCACGTCGCCGGCGCCTCCGCCCGATCGTAGTTGACGACCCGCCAGCGCCAGCCGCGCGAGGCCGCGATGTCCGCGTCGGCGGCCGTGGCCCATCCCGTCGTGCGCGTGCTGACGACGCGAACGTCGTAGCCCTCCGCGAGGAACGCATCCGCCGCCTTCAGCATGCGCGGGCAGGTCGCAAGATGCCCGGCGGTCACCACGCAGATTCGCCGTGTCATATGTGCCACGAATACGACAGCCGGTGCGCGAGCTCCACCTCGTCCACGCTGTCGAGCATGACGAAGCGCGGAATCTCGTACGCGGGGCAATCGAGCGCGGCAAAACCCGGTTTCGTCGTGAAGCCGAGGTCGAAGCCGGCCCCGCGAACCACCGACACGGTGTCCGCCGAATAGTCATGGGTCGACACGCCGTACGGGTACGCGAACGCGCCGATCGGCGCACCGACCAGCTGTTCGAGCGCGGTCCGGCATCCCTCGACCTCGCGCGCCTGTTCCGCGTACGACATCAGCGCCAGCGTGGGGTGGCTCAACGTATGCCCGCCGATCTCGATCAGCGGGTTCCCCGCCAGTCGCTTGAGCTCGTCGACGGTGAGCGGACGATGCCGATCGGACGGCGATGCAGGCAGCTGGTTCGCGGTGACGAACTCCGTCCATTCCGCCACCGGCGCGCTGCGTGCCTCGAGCACGGCGTGCTCGCCAGCCGATTGGTAGACGGAATCGAACCAGAAGTGCATGCCGCGCACGATCGGCTCCGAGCAGCCGAATACGACGGCCGGCACCTTGTACCGCTCGAGAATCGGGAGCGCCAGGTCGAGCACCGCGCGATACCCGTCGTCGAAGGTGACGAGCACGGCGCGCGGCGGCAGCGCTCGTGCGCCCTTCCGCGCCTCGCGGAGGTCGGCCAGCGAGATCGGATGGCACAAGGCCGCGATCAACTGGCAGTGACGTTCGAACGTGCTCGTCGTCACGTGCAGCTCGTGGAACGGCAACGCCTCGCTGTTGTCGTGGCGGACGCTGTGGTAGCAGAGAACCGCGACACCAGGGAACTGAAGACGGGCCAGCCGGCGCCCGTAGTAGCCCGACGACAACAAAGCGCGCTTGACCGCGTGGCGGACGCGGGACAGCGGCGCGGTGTGACCGTTCTTCATCATCGTGTCCGGCAGTCGATCGTCACGAGGACCGGGTACCGCGGATCGGCGGCGTCGAGCTCCGCGCCAGTCAGCTCCTCGGCCGCGATGCCGTACATCGCCGCCGCGGCGGCCAGGCAGTTGCCGTGCGCTTCAACGGTCGTGTCGCAGTCCGGCCATACGCGCGCGGCGACGAGACGCCACCCGTCGGCGCTCGCATGCCAGTAATCCGCGACGTCGGGCGTCAGCGGAACGAAGGCGGGAACGGTGGCCAGGATTGCCCCGCCGCGACGGACGATGCGCCGCGCCTCGCGCAACGCGGCATCGAGGTTCTCGACAAAGGGCAGCGTGTTCGGCAGCAGGAAGCAGTCATAGCTGCCGTCGGCGACCATCGACGCGCTCGCCAGATCGCACTGATAGGTCGGCCGGAATTCGGGGCTGATGTCGAGCGTGTCCGACACGGTCACAGCCGCCCCGTACTTCCGCGTGTGATCCCTCGTCTGGATTTCCAGGACGCGCCCCGTGATGCGGTGACGACGGGCGGTGAAGAACTTGTCCACGTAGTAGCGATCGATCGGCGTGCCGCGGTCGAAGCCGTAGTTGGCCGAGATCGGCGTCACCCGGCGAAGGTTTCCCCACGACGGACGCTCGAGCCCGCGCGTCACCGTCCGCGCCCAGGTCGTCCACCTGGGTCCGAGCAGGCTCTTGATGGCAGCGCCGCCAATCATGCGGCATACAGCGCGAGATAGTCGCGCGTCACATCGTCCATCGTGCGCACCGACGGCAGGCTGGCGCGCCACTGCTCGACGAGACTCGGGTTGCCGGCCAGGTCATTCAGGATATCCGCGAGCGCGCGTGCGTCGCCTGCCGGATACAGGCGGCCGTTGACGCGATCGCGAACCAGCTCCGACAGCGCCGGAATGTCGCTGCCGATAACGGGCACGCCCGCCGCGTGTGCTTCGAGCGCAACGGTCGGGCCGCCTTCGACGGCCCGCGACGGACAGCAGACGACGTCCACGCGCGTCAGGAGAGAGCACACGCCGGCGTCGTCGAGCTCTCCGCCGAAATGCACCCAGGCGTCGGGACCCACGATCGATTTCAGCCGATCGACCACCGCGAGGTCGGTCCGGAACTGCACGGGCCCGTGGAACTCGAAGCGAATCTGCTCGGTGCGTGGAACCATCGAAATGGCGCGCGCGAAATCGGTGACGCCCTTGATCGGATCGAACCGCCCGATGTAGGCGACGGTCACGGCCGCGCCGGACCGGCGCGTTGGAGCAGGCGTCTGCGGAAAGCGAACGCCAAGCCGGTTGAGCGCCACCTTGTCGGCCGGCGCGCCGTTGGCGATGAGCACGTCGCGGCCCCATTCGCTGAGGACGACGAAGCGATCGACCAGGTCGAGCATCTCCCGCTGCGCCGACTGGTTGAACGTGATCAGGTTCGTCATCCCGATCATCGTGCCGATACGGCCGGGAACGTTGCGGCCGATCGCGCCGACCGACGGCGGAATCATCGCGGCCGCCATCGCGAGCGGCCGCGCGACGCCGCGGTGCTGCAGCTGGCACGCGGCGCACTTCATCGGCCGCACGAGGCCGTCACACAGCGTCGTCCCCCACCGCATCATCGTGCCCCGCTGGCACGTGAAGCCGAGACTGGCCGAGTGCGTCGTCGCGATCACCCGGGCGCCAGTCGCTTTCGCGGCGCGAAGCTCGGCCAGGCCGAGGCCCGTCACGTACGTGTGCATGTGCACGACGTCCGGTTCGGCGCGGCGAAGCCAGTCGTGGAACCGTTCGGCGCCGCGCACGGGCACCCTGCCCTGCGCCTCCTCCCGAGTGGCGCGGACCGGGATGGGATAGCGATAGACCTTGAGGCCGCCTTCGTCGTAGGTACGTTCGTCCTGCTCCAGCGCCTCGGGTGCGGCGATCAGCACCTCGTGTCCCGCCGAACGCAGCCGCTTGGCCAGCTCCGAGACGTAGACCTCCGTGCCGCCCTTCGAGCTCGGGAGGTACCATCCCGCGGCCTGAACGATGCGCACTAGTACGGTTTCCCTTTTGCGCGGCGGATCATCGAGCGCACGGTGCGGACGGCGACGTTTGGAATCCACGGGCGATCGAGCCTGCTGCCGTACGGCACGACGACGTTGGCGGGGCGCGGGCGGCGCAACTCTTTGTAACGCGCGAAGAGCGCCTGGTACGCGCCGGTCCGCTCGCGCATGTTGTGCGCGGTCGCAACGTACCGCCACGCTGCATCGCTGATCGATTCGAGCAGCGCGCGATCGCGATCGAGCGCGGCGATGGCGTCTGCGAAGGCGCCGATGTCGCCGACGGGCGGCATCAGGCCCGTCCTGCCCTCGGTGAGGATTTCGGTGACGCCGCTTTCGACGCGGCTGACCACCGGAGCGAGCCCGACGCTCATCGCCTCGATCAGCGCAACGGGCACACCCTCGTAGCGTGTCGGCAGCACGAACACGTCGTGCCGCGCGGCGATGTCGAGCACTTCCGCGGTTGTCTTCGGACCCAGGAACGTGACGCGGCCGCCCGGCCACGCGTCGCGCAGCCGCTGCTCGTCGGGTCCCGCGCCCACCATCGTCCACGCGACGTCCACGCCGCGTTCGGCGAGCGCCCGATCGATCGGCGGCAGGTCGAGCACGCCTTTCTGCCCGTGCTCGAAGCGGCCGGCGAACAGCAGGCGCAGCGTCCCGGCCGCGGCGGCCCGGCGGCGCGGTGGCTCGACCACGCCGTACGGCAGGAAGTAGACGTCGCCGGCGCGATGCGGCAGTCTCGCCTTCAGCTTGCGCTCCATCGTCCGGCCGTACACCACGAACGCGTCGACGACGGCTTCGTGACGGGCCGCGAGGTCGTAGTAGTAGTCGCTGTCGCCGTGCAGGATCTGGATCACCGTCCGGCCGCAGTCGAACGCTGACGCAAGCGCGAGCTCCAGCAGATCGTTGGCGACGAGCACACCCTCGCCGGCCGGCACCGCCGCCCGCAGCCGTCGAAGGACCGCGTGGAAATTCTCGACGGGCGTCCTGAACTCGAAGCTCGCCTGATAGTCGGCGTTGAAGCGGCCGCCAAAACGCGCGTCGGTCTGCAGCGGGTTGTGCGTCAGGATGGCCGCCCAGGCGAACTGGTCGGGCTGCCGGAAGCGGAACAGGCCTTCGACAATGTTCAGCATGCCCCCGAGCTTGTCGGGGACGATGCAGACGACGCTTGGAGATGTCAGTGGCGCCATGCCCGCACCGTGGCGACCCAGACCGGCGAGGCGTCGGGAAACGGCGATTCGACGCGTGACCCGCGCCATGGCAGCGACTCGAGGCCGCGCATGTCGAACAGGAACCCGGCGTTCGCGAGCACCTCGAAGATGGCTCCCGTCTGACGCTTCACGGGGTTGAACTCGTGCAGATCGATCGTCAGCGCGCGAACGTTATGGAGCAGGTCGCGGCAATCGTCGAGCACCGGCAGCTCGGCGCCTTCGATGTCGAGCTTCAGCAGATCGACCGGCTCGAGCAGCCAGTCGCGCAGGCGCACGGCGGGCACGAACGCCAGCGGTCCGCTCACAGACGGTCCGAGCGAGGCGATGGCGCCTGAATCCGCGCCTTCGCAGACGAATTCGATCGAGCCGTCACCGACCCAGACGGCGGCATCCCGCACGTCGACGCCTGCCGCGCCGTTTGCAGCGAGGTTCCGCCGGCAGATCGCGGCCAGCGCCGGGTCCGCCTCGAATGCGGTGATCCGCGCGTCGGGATAACGCCGCTTGAAGTCGATCGACGCGAGGCCGATGTTCGCGCCGCAGTCGAGGATGCGCGGCTCGCGCGCGGCGGTCTCGAACGCCAGCGAACGGTGGACGAAGATGTCGTCCCACTGCGGCCACGCCGACATCGCATCCGAGTACTCGAACCGATACGGTGCGATGTCGATCCGGCCCGGCATCCGGCGCGCCTCGCGTGCCGCCCGGCGTTCGAGCTCCTGCAGCACGGCACGCTCCGGCGTCGGCCACACGTCGCGCTGCGTCTCGCGTGCAAAGCGCCTGAAATGTGAAATCACATTCATGCCTTGATCACCGGCCGGGGCCGTCGCGCGTTGACGTCATCGGGGCGCCGCAGCGTGACTTCCTCGGCGCCGTCCAGCCACGCGTCCACCGCTTCCACGCCCTGCGCGAAGCTGTGGTCCTGGTTCGAGACCTCGTACTTCCATGCGCCGAACCGGCCGCGGCTGTAGACGTCGCGCGCCTCGAGCGTGGTCTGAATGCCGCCAAGCCCGCGGTCGCGATGCAGCGACGGAACCGGATACCCGTGCTCGAGCCGCGTGTGCCACACGTGATGCACCTGCGACTCGGACGCGACGAGCGAGGTCGCGACGAGGCCGCGCACGACGTCGGCGGGTACGCGGGAGCCGTCGACGGGGCTGTGCGCCGATTCGGACACTTCGGCCATCAGCGACCACTGCGACGAGGGGTCCGGCACGTTGTTCGGCGAGTAGTGCGAGAAGTGCGTGACGCGATAGAACGGACAGTTCGCCCCTGGGAAATACATCCAGCACTTCTGCTCGAGATCGCGTGGCGGCGCGCCGTTCAGCCCAACGCCGATGACGTGCGTGGACGAGTACTCCAGGTCGCGCGCGGCCGCCCGCAGATCGCGTGCGAGATCGCTGATGGCGACCAGCCGGTCGAGCGGCATCGTGGAGATCAGCTGCTCGTAACCGAATTCGCGGCCGTCGGCGAGCGCGACGCGGCGCGCGGTCGTGTCGACGTGGCGTACGGTGGCCCCGAACATGAGCCGCGAGCCTGGCGCCGGCGATTCGTGCTGCGTCAACTGCTTCGCGAGCGCCTTCCAGACGGCGCCCGTGCCGCCTCGCCGCGGGAAGCGGAAGCGGTTGTTCGGCCCCCACGACACGTCATCGCGATGCAGGCGGATGTTCTCGCGGACGCGCGCCACGTCGGCGACGGCCACGCGATCGCCAATCCAGCGCCAGTCCATCAGCTCCGGCTCGCGCGCCCAGACCTTGCGGTTGTACGGGCGCATGAACAGGTCCCCGATTCCGGCGCCGAAGGTCCGCGCGATCCACTCGCCGAAGTCCACCGGCAGCGCCCGGGACGCGGACGCGGCAGCGGCCGCTTCGTCCAGGCCGCGCAGGCAGGCCGCCCGATCGGATTCGGGCAGCCGGTGCAGGTTCAGCTGAAAGGGATAGGGGACGAAGCGGTCGCGGATCCACACCCACGACTCGCGATCGTGATACAGCCAGCCGTCCACGCCGAGCAGGTCGTCCATCAGCTGGTCGAACATCTCGTAGTGGCTGAACTGCACGTGGCCGCCGAGGTCCCACGTGAAGCCATGTTCGTCGACGACGGACTGCGCGAGGCCGCCGGGGACCTGCCCCGCCTCGAGCACCAGCCAGTCGTGGATGCCACGCTGTTCGAGGCGCCACGCGGCCCCCAGACCTGTCGGTCCTGCGCCGATGATCAGATGTCGAACGTTCACGTGATGATGCATGCGGGGCCCCCGACGCGCGGAGTTTGCGCGTTGGGGTGCATTAGCGGCGGTGGAGGATGAACGAATTGCAGAAGGTCGCGTAGGGCTGGTACTGCACCGCGCCCCACTCGGGATGCTCCACGAGGAATTCCTTGAACGCGCGCGCTTCTCCCTTGCCCGGATGGCCGCGGTAGTGAAACCAGTCGTCGAACAGCAGCATCGCGCCGTCCTGCAGCACCGGCGCGATCGCGGCCAGCGCGTCGCGGGTCGATTCGTAGAGGTCGCAGTCGAAGTGCGCGAGCGCCACCTGCCGATGCACGGCCGGAAACGCCGCGGGCAGCGTCTCGTCGAACGCGCCGACGTGCAGCAGCGGGGCCTCGAGGGCGCACGCCTCGAACAGCCGCCGCGTCACCTCGGGCGTCACGGGATCGCCGATCTGCAGCAGCGGGTGCCACGAATGATTCAGCGAGCAGTCGCCGGGCTGCCAGCGCGCGTGCGGCTCGCCGGACCCGGGCAGGCCCTGGAACGAGTCGAACCCGGCGACGCGGCGCTCGATCCCCTTGGGATCGAAGGCATGCGCCTTCGCCAGCAGCGCCAGGCTGATGCCGGTGAACACGCCGAACTCGACGATGTCGCCCTGGACCGCTTCGTAGTCGACGTACTCGATCGCGCGGCAGAACGTCGTCCAGCGGGCGTCGCGCCTGACCATCTGCGTCATGACATCGCGCGTCTCGTAGCCGGCCGCGCGCCTGGCGCGCCGGATGGCGCGGTCCACGAGCGTCATGACAGCATCCCCGCCGGCGATTCGACGCGCGGCGTCACCGACCACGCGCACGCCACGTGCACGTAGCCCTTGCGCGTCGCGTTCTCGGCATAGAGCGGCGACCGGCCGGCGTCCACCGAAAACGAGAGCGCCGGCTCCTGCAGGTCGAGGATCGCGCCCGGGTTCCACAGGCACAGCGCCAGGTGAAAGTCGCCGGCCAGCAGGGTGTTCGGCGGGATGGTCACGCGCGCCTCGAAATCGCCGGGGCCGGAGGGACACGGAAGACCGGCGTCCGCACTGTTCGTCGTGAAGACGGGGATGCCGTCGCACGAGAGCACGCCGATGCCGATGCGCGTGCCCGGCGCGCGGTGCGGCAGCGTGAACTGGATGCGGCAGACAATCGGTTCGGTGCAGGCAGGGTTCTCGAGAGGCCGGCCCGTCAGGTCCTCGAGATCCGCCGACAGAACCTGCGGCTCGCCGGTTCGCGCCGCGGCGACGAAGCCACCGCGCGCCTCCCCGCCAAGGTACGCGGCGACCGTCGATCGCACGTCGCCGACCCGCACCAGCTTGCCGCGGTGCAGCAGCATCGCGGACGTGCAGAGCCGCTGGATGGCCGCCATGTTGTGCGAGACGAACAGCACCGTCCGGCCGCTGCGCGCGACGTCATCGAGCTTGCCGAGGCATTTGCGCTGGAAGTGCACGTCGCCGACGGCGAGCACCTCGTCCACGATCAGAATCTCGGGCTCCATCTGCGCGGCGACGGCGAAGCCGAGCCTGACGTACATCCCGCTCGAGTAGTGCTTCACCGGCGTGTCGATGAACTCCTCGATCTCGGCGAAGCGGACGATCTCGTCGAACTTGCGCTCGATTTCCGCCTTGCGCATGCCGAGGATGGCGCCGTTCAGAAAGATGTTCTCGCGTCCCGTCAGGTCGGGATGGAAGCCGGTGCCGACCTCGAGCAGCGAACCGACGCGCCCGTGAATCTCGACCTCGCCCTCGGTCGGCGTCGTGATGCGCGAGAGAACTTTCAGCAGCGTGGACTTGCCCGCGCCGTTGCCGCCGATGACGCCGACCACGTCACCGCGCCGAATCTCGTGCGTGACGTCCTGGAGCGCCCAGATCGTCGTCGAGGCGCCCAGGCCGCCCGGCGCGAGCCGGCGGAACGGACGCGTGGCCGCGGCCGCGATGCGATCGCGAAGCGTGTCGTACTGCTGCTCGCGCGCGCCAATCGTGTAGCGCTTGCCGAGGCCCTTGATTCTGATGGCGATGTCGGCCACGTTCAGGCGAGATCCACGATCGATCCTTCGACCGATCGGAAGTAGGCGGCGCCGGCCACGAGCGCGGCGGCCACGACGGCCACCGCAATGGCCGCCATCGAACCGGGTCCCGGCGTGCCGAGCAGCGAGCTCCTGAACCCTTCGACGACCGTCGCCATCGGATTCAGCGCGTACAGCAGCCGCCAGCGTGCCGGAACCATCGAGGCCGGATACGCGACGGGCGAGATGAACAGCCAGATCTGGATCACGAACGGAAGCACGTAGCGAGCGTCGCGGTAGCGAACGCTCAACGCGGAGGTCCAGAGCGTGATCGCCAGGGCGGTGAGGATCCCGAGCCCGGCGTAGAGCGGCAGCGCGGCGATGGCGGCCGTCGGCACGACGTGATACCACGCCATCAGCACCACCAGCATGCCGAACGACACCGCGAGATCGACCGCCGGCATCAGCACCGCCGCGAGCGGCACGAGGACGCGTGGGAAGTACACCTTGGCGATGAGGTGCTGGTTGCCGACGAGCGACGCGGCGCCGTTGGAGGCAGCGGTCGCGAAGTACGTCCACGGCACGAGCGCGGCGAGCGAGAACAGCGGATAGGGCACGCCGTCCGAGGGCATTTTCGCCAGCCTGCCGAAGAAGATCGTGAACACGACCATCGTCAGGAACGGCTGCAGCACGCTCCAGGCGATGCCGAGCGCGGTCTGCTTGTAGCGCACCTTGATGTCGCGCCACACGAGGAAGTAGAGCAGCTCGCGGGCGTGCCACACCTCGTCGAGCGTGAACGACATCGCGCGGGCGCCGGGACGGATGTGCGTCACCGGCAGCGGGGACGGATGCGCGCTCACGCGGCCTCCTGCAGGAACTGCCCGAGAACCGACAGGGCCCACGCACGCGACCAGTGCGCCCGGCCGCGCTGCCAATCGCCCCAGACCGCCGCGGCCGCGCGCGCGTTCACCCAGCCGAGCGCCACGGCCGATTCGATGCCGCGCAGCGAGGTCTCGCGCAGGCCGCCGCGCATCCACGTGTCGAACGGGAGCGTGAAGCCGCGCTTTGGACCGCTTGCCGCCGCCTCCGGCATCTTCGGAACGCTTTCGTGCAGGAGCCGCTTGCCCTCGAGCAGGTGCGGATGATGCCCGAGCGCGGGCCAGATGGTTCCGGCGAGCCGATGATCCACGAACGGCACGCGCACCTCGAGGCCGTGCGCCATCGAGACCGCGTCGATGTCGCGCAGCAGCTGCCCCTGCAGATAACCGGACGTCTCCATCCGCGACACCGAGGCCGTCGGCGTCTCCGCGGCGCCGTCCCGGAAGGTCCGCGCTTCGACCTGCGCGAGCGTGTCACGCGCGATACGCCCCGCTTCTCCTTCGAACGCCGGACCGAGCAGGCCCGCCCACTCCTCGGGCATGAAGGTGCCGCGCACCGCGCGATAGGCGGACGTGACGTCCGGCGCGCCGGCGAAATGCTGCAGCTTCCGCGCGCGCCAGTCCGGCAGCGCCGACGCCGCGAGCACGGTGACCGGGAGAACGGGCGCGAGCCACTTCGCGGTGCGAATCGCGGACGGAATGCGCTGGAAGCTCGGGTAGCCGCCGAACATCTCGTCGCCGCCGACGCCCGACAACACGGCCTTCACGCGCGTCGCGGCCACGGCCTGCGACACGAAATACGAGTTGATGGCGTCGGCGCTCGGCGCGTCGAGCCGCCGCACGATGGCGGGGAGCGCGCGTTCGATGGCCGCCGCGCCGATCATCAGCTCGTGGTGCCTCGTCTCGAACGACGTCGCGACCCGGCGCGCGGGCTCGAGCTCGGACATCGACGGGACGTCGCCCGCGACGGTATAGGTATGAAGCTCGCCGGTGACGGTCGCGCGGGCGCTGGCGACGACCGCCGCCGAATCGATGCCACCCGACAGGAAGATGCCGACGGGCACGTCTGCCACCATGTGCGCGGCGACGGTGTCACGGAGCGCCTCCTGCGTGCGCGCGCGCAGCTCGTCCTCGCCGATCGCCGCCTCGCCTTCGTAGACCGTGGTGAAGTCCGCGAACGTCCCGCCTTCCTCGCGGCCGCCGTCGTGCCATCGCTTCCACGTCCCAGGCGCGAGGCTTTCGACGCCGCGCAGCCATGTCAGCGGCGCGGGGACATAGCTCCACGCGAGAAATGCGAGCACCCCGGCGGGCGAAACGTCGCGATCGACGAGCGACGCGCGCCGCAGCGCCGCGATCTCCGACGCGAACGCCACGCGGCCTTCCCGCGCGGCGACGTACAGCGGCTTGATGCCAAAGCGGTCTCGCGCGACGGTCAGCGTGCGCGCGACCCCGTCCCACAGCGCCAGCGCAAACATCCCACGCGCGCGGCTCAGCGCCGCGATGCCGTCGCGGACGATGAGCGCCAGCAGCACTTCGGTGTCGGAGGCCGAGGCGAAACGGACCCCGGCTCGCTCCAGATCGGCGCGGAGCTCGCGGTAGTTGTAGATCTCGCCGTTGTACACGATGGCGTAGCGGCCGTCCGGCGTCGTCATCGGCTGGCGGCCGCCGGGCGTGCGATCGATGATCGCGAGGCGGCGGTGGACGAAGAGCAGCCCGCGATCGGTGAACGTCCCTTCGCCGTCGGGGCCGCGATGCGCGAGCGCCGCGCAGAGATCGGCGGCCGTACGTGTGGCGTCGAACGCGCTGGCCTCCGACCAGCTGAACGCGCCACCTATCCCGCACATATCGGCTTCAGGTTTGGTATCAGGTGTCAGGTAACAGGTTTCAGGCCGTGAGACCTGATACCTGCCGGCCGCTACAGAAGCCGTTGCGGCACCAGAAGCGTGTCGCCAGGCTGAATCGCGTCGGCCAGGTCGATGTTCTGCTGGCCCTTCTTGCCCTTGACGGTCCGGATCACCTTGATGCGCCGGTTCGAGCCCTTGTCCGTGAGACCGCCCGCGAGCGAAATCGCCTGCAACACCGTGAGACCGCGCTCGAAGGTGTACGCGCCAGGGTTCCGCACCTGTCCCGTGATGAAGAACTTCTCCGCCTTCGGCACGAAGATCGTGTCGCCCTCCATCAGGCTCACGTTTTCCGACAGCCGGCCAAGCTGCAGGTCGCCGAGGCTGATGCGCTTGACGTTGGTCTGGTCGACCTGGTCAGGCGTCAGTGGCTGAGCGGAGACCGGATCGCGCGGACGCAGGATCAACACCTCGCTGCTTGCGGTCGGCGTCGTGGAACCGGCCGCGGCGAGCGCTTCGATGAGCGACATCTGCCCCGTCATCGGATACTTGCCGGGCGACCGCACCTCGCCGACGATGAACACGCTGCGGCTGCGGAACTGATCGACGTCGACGGTCACCTGCGCGCGCCGGATGAAGCCGTCTTCGAGCTTCGTCTTCAGCATCTGCTCGATGTCGCGGACGCGCATGCCGGAGGCGGCAACGCGGCCGAGCATCGGGTACTGGAAGCTGCCGTCGGTGTCCACGCGATACGTGCCCGACATCGTCGGTTCGTCGTAGACCGTCACCTTCAGCACGTCGGTCGGTCCGACGACGTAGTCCGCCGGCCGGTTGGCGGCCGCCTGCGTCGAGGCTGGCGCGGGCGCCTGCGTACCCGCGGCGGGCGCGGTTTGCGCGGGCGCGGTTTGCGCCGCCGCCAGCGACGCAGCGAGCAGCGCGACGAGGGCGCACGATGACGTGAGTAGCTTCTTCATGTCAGCCTTCAATTTCAGAACCCGTATGTGACAGTCGTGTAGATACGTCGGCGTTGATATCCAAATTCAGGGCCACGCGGGGATCGGCGTTCGCTGCTGTCGTACAGCAGCGCAATGACCGCTTTGGGCCCCACCCTGATGGACAGTCCGCCCCCGAAAGTATCCGCGAAATCGGCGTGCGCCGCCTCCAGGTCGGTCGCGGGGTAATCCAGCTTTTCCCGGGCGGCGCGCCCCGTCAGATCGACCGGTCCGAAGAGGGTCTGGAGGACGTCCACCGAGCCGCCGGTCGACACGTAATACGGCTGGTTCGCGTCGATCGAGTAGCTCGAGTCGCGCGAGAACCGGCCCGTGAACCGCGTCCGCTCGAGGAGCGTATACGAGAGATCGAGCGACGAGGTGACGCCGGCAAACTTCGCGGCGACGGCGTTCGAGACGCTGCGATGCGGCTGCATCGAGTGATAGCCGACCGACGCCCGTCCGCGGATGACCGCGTCGGGGGCGAACTCGAAGCCCGCGTCGAGCCGCAGGTTGTCGGTATCCGCGTCCGGCCTGAACGGAAATTTGTCGCGCCCCACCGTGGCCATCGCTTCGAAGACGGTCAGCGGCGTGACGGTCACGCGTCCGGTCAGGGTGCCGAGCGTGGACTCACGGTTCAACTGCTGCGCGATCTCGACGTCGTGGAAGGCGAACCCTTCCTCGTAGGTCTGTTTCTGCTGGCCGGCGGTCGCCGTGATCCCCAGGCGCGTGCCGATGCGCGTCTGGATGCCGGCCGCGTACGAGAAATCCGTTCGCGGGGTCCGCGTGTCGATTTCGTTCCCCGACCGCTCCTTGACGCGGTTCCACGCCACCGTCACGTCCGGGCTGAAGCGGGTCAGCGGAAATTCCAGGTGCGTCGCCACCCGGCGGTTGAACCCGCGCTCGTGTGAATAGCGATCGAAATAGAGGTACTCGAGGCTGCCCGTCGTCGTCGCCTCGAGGATGCCCAGCGTCAGCAGCGAGTTGACCTGCGACACCGCGCCGGCGGTGAGGTCCTCCTTCGGGTCGAGCGGCGTGTTGAACACGTTCGAGTCGACGCCGGCCTCGCGAAGCTGGAATGTCGGGGTCCACGTGAGCGGACCGGTAATGAACCGGCCCTGCCCCGGAGACGTCTGCGCGAGCGCTGACGACGGAACGGCGGCGGCCGTCACGACGATGAAGACGACGAGCGCGCGCCGGAGAGCGTAGTCGAGCATCCTATTTACTGGGAGCGATGTCGGACTCGACGCGCTGCAGCGAGCCGTCGGCCTCGTACACGAGCCGCGTATCCGGACGGCCGGCCGCGCGCGACGTGTCGACGAGAAGCTCTCGCAGCTTGCCGCCGTCGAAGCGCTGCCACTGATCGATGCGGCCGTCGCCGTTGGTGTCCTGCTCGGCGCGCACGAGCGCGCCCTTGTCGTGGAATTCGTGGCGGTCGGCCACGCCGTCGCGGCGCGTGGCGATGTCCACGCGCATCTGGTCGCCATTCTGGACGACCCACGTGTCTTCGACGCCGTCCGATTCGCTGGAGGTGCCAAGCCGATCGAGCTGGCCGTCGGCGCGGTAGTACTCCCAGCGATCGACGACGCCGTCGCCGTTGCCGTCCGCTTCGATGCGGACGGTCCTGCCGTTCTCGAGATAGGAGCGCATGTCGACGCGGCCGTCGCGATCGGTGTCGTAATCGAGCCGCCTGATCGTGCCGGCCGAATCATAAACAGGCGTCACGCGATCGCGCGCGCACGCCCCAAACGAGATGGCGAGGCCAAGAACCAACGTTGCCACCTGCCATCTGCTGCCGCCTGTCACCTTCGCCCTACTGCCCACTGCCCACTGCCTGCTGCCCACTGAATACAGCTTCGCCCTCTCGCTTACATACCAAGCGGTGCTACAGCGATCTCGCATGCCGCCAGGCTGCCCTGGACCCACCAACCATGTAATCAGACAGCCGAATCCAGTTGTTTTATCGGTTCCAGCGGCAGAATTGTGCAGGCAAGCGGCAGGAAAGCCAACGAGTTAGGGGCGGCGTCACAGGCCGGCGTCCGGCGACCGCCGCGGGGGCCGCAGGTACCGCAGCCACTCCGACGCGCGAATCCCGCTTGCGGCCACGCGATGCCAGGCCAGCCCCAGATCGCCCCGTTTGGCGTCGTGCCACGCGGATTTGGCTGTGGAAAACGCCACATTTCGACGGCCCACGGCCTTGTCGCGGTCGTCCAGCGGACACTCGGGGGCGGCCAGCGCCCGCCACAGGTGGTGATTCAGCATGGCGTAGTCCCGCGCCACGTTCGCCGCCTGGAACGCCTGCCCAGCATGCTCACGGTAATAGAAGAGGTCGCCCGGCAGGAGGAGAACCGGATACCTGGCGCAGGCGCGCATCCAGAAAATCGTGTCGGACGGCGTCCCGTAGTCCTCGAAACCGCCGAGCTCACGGAACACCTCGGTGCGAAAGAGCGCGCCCCCCGGTCCGCACATGAACAGGCCGAATCCGAGGAACTCCCGCTGGTAGGCCTGCTTCGGCGTCAGCAGCATCGGCACCGGCGCGCCCGGCCACGCCCGGCTGTTCGACAGCCCGAAGCCGGCGCTCGGCGCCGCCTGGAGCGCGGGGACCATCACGCCAAGGCAATGCGGGTACATCACATCGTCGGAATCGTGGAACTTCAGGTAGGGCGTGGTCGCCAGCGACGCCGCGTGATTCCGGTTCGCAAACTGGCCGTAGTTTCGCTCGTTCACGACGACGCGGATGCGCGAATCGAGGCGCTCGTAGCGCCGGGCGATGTCGACGGAACCGTCGGTCGATCGATCGTCGACGACGATGAGCTCGAAGTCGCCCCAGGTCTGCGCCAGTACGCTTTCGATCGACGCGGCGAGGTACTGCTCGCGGTTGTAGGCCGTGAGGAGCACGCTGACGTGCGGAGACGGCATGACTTCAGCTATAAGTATCGGTTGCGAGAGCGCCGATAATGACGAGCGTGCAGGCATGCCAGCCCCTGTCGATCCCGGGACGCCCTCTCCTGAAGTGGGCGGGCGGCAAGCGCTGGCTGCTCCCGCATATTCAACCGATCTGGCGCGTAAATCAGAATCGTCGCTACGTTGAGCCATTCTGTGGCGGGCTGGCCGTTGCGCTTGGATTGCAACCTGAGCAAGCTTTGCTGAATGACATCAATCCGCATCTGATCAATTTCTACCGGTGGCTGCAAAAGGGGCTACGCGTCGACGTCCCCATGGAAAACCGCGTCGATCTGTTCTACCGACATCGCGACCGGTTTAACGCGCTTGTGGCCGGCGGCAAGACGGGTACTCGCGAGTCGGCCGAGCTCTTCTACTACCTGAATCGAACGGGCTACAATGGCCTCTGTCGGTTCAACAGCAGTGGCTGTTTCAATGTGCCATTCGGTAGCTACACCAACATCACCTACAAGAGATATTTTTCTGAATACAGAGCCGCCTTCGCCAATTGGACGTTCAAGAACGTTGATTTTGAGAGGATCCCGATCAACGACTCCGATTTTATCTACGCAGATCCCCCATACGACGTTGAGTTCACGCAATACTCAAAGGGCGGATTTCGTTGGGATGAGCAGGAACGAACCGCCGAATGGCTGTCTAAGCACCACGGGCCAGTTGTCCTGTCGAATCAAGCAACGCCTCGCATCGTCAAGCTGTATCGGTCGCTGAAGTTCACCCTCAGGTTCATCCCAAACGCACCTCGACGAATTAGCTGTAACGGAGACCGGAGCCCGGCCAAGGAAGTTTTGGCTTTCCGCAATCTCAAGTAGATGACTCCGCGAAACACCCGCCCGGTGGCGTGTTGGAGCAGATTAACCGGAGGGTTGCTGGTTCGAATCCAGCCTGAGGACGCATGTTACAAGGTGTATTCCGGGCAAATGGGTTACAGTTCATTCCGGCGGTGACGACGGTAACGCAAGGGC
>Ga0137418_10001287_pt1 | contig 23003 bp, 15 predicted proteins | sample CZODoug3_1_2_16f_FD_122242 | JGI IMG/M metagenome (GOLD analysis project Ga0137418, IMG submission 122242) | Vadose zone soil fungal communities from Angelo Coast Range Reserve, California, USA - CZODoug3_1_2_16fungal (Hybrid Assembly) | ecosystem: Environmental > Terrestrial > Soil > Vadose...
TACACCTACGTTGGCCAGGAAATTCACCCGGGACTGGGCTACCTCACAGGCTGGGCGATGGTGATGGACTACATCCTCAACCCGCTGATCTGCACGATTCTGTGCAGCAAACTGACCCAGAATATTTTGCCGGGGGTGCCTTACTGGGCACTAGCGATTTTCTATGCAACGTCTTTCACGGTGCTCAACCTTCGCGGCGTGAAGACTTCCGCACGAATCAATGACGTACTAGCCGCCGGCATGACCATCGTGGTGATCGTGTTTTTTGGGTTTGTGATTCGATTCTTGCTCGGGTTGCACCAATATGGGGCGGGGTTCTTTTTACAGCCGTTTTACAATCCGGCGACGTTTAATCTGAACTCCATTTTTCATGGTACTTCCATTGCGGTCCTGACTTACATAGGCTTCGACGCTATCTCGACATTCTCGGAAGAAGTGGAGAATCCTCGGAGAAACATCCTGCTGGCTACCGTACTGGTGTGCTTGGTAACGGGAGTTTTGTCTTCCTTCGAGGTTTACGCTGCACAACTCGTGTGGGGATCAAAACCGTTTCCCGCGGAGCAGGTGGAGTCGGCGTTTCCGTTGGTGGCAAAGCAGGTGGGCGGATTTTTCCTGTTTCAGTTGCTAAACTTCACGATCCTGATCGCCAATATTGGTTCCGGGATGGGTGCGCAGCTGGCCGCCGCGAGACTGCTGTACGGCATGGGGCGCAACGACGCGCTCCCAAAGGGTTTTTTCGGCAAGATCGAGGCAAAGCGACACATTCCTGCAAACAATGTGATCTTGATTGGCGCGATTGCCCTGATAGGCTCGTTCTTTCTCTCCTATGAGCGGGGCGCGGAGATGCTCAACTTCGGAGCGTTCATCGCGTTTATGGGTGTAAATGCGGCGACCTTTGTGAGGTATTTCCTGCGTGCGGAGCGGAAAACCATTTGGCCGGTGCTATGGCCACTGCTTGGATTTGGAATCTGTGGCTACATTTTCCTACAGCTCAGTATGCCGGCGAAAAAACTTGGTGCCGTCTGGGTGGCCGTCGGGTTGATCTATGGGGTATGGAAAACATCCGGCTTCCGCAAGACCATGTCGTTTGAAGCTCCTCCTGAGTAGGACCAGCCCGTTCTCGTGAAAGCACCAACATTGCAATTCGGACCGCAAACGCCGGATGATAGTGCCGCCAGAGGCGCGAGCATGAAACGGCAGAGCGGAAAGAACCAGACTATTACGATGAGGGACGTCGCGAAATCCAGCGGCTTCTCGCCGGCGACGGTTTCGATTGTGTTGAACAATGCGCCGTTGGCGCGGTACATCGCGCCAGCCACGAAAAAACGCATCGAAGAAGCCGCGAAGAAACTGGGCTACCGGCCAAACGCGATGGCGCGTTTTTTGCGGAGCAAGCGAAGCCATAGCGTTGGGGTGATGTTCTTCGACATTACCGACCCGTTTTGCACGCCGGTCTTGCGCGGCATTGAGAACGCGCTCTATCAATCATCGTACGTCCCGATCTTTGCAGACGCCCACAACCAGAAGAACAGGTTCGAACGATACCTCGAGATGCTGCTGGAGCATCACGTGGAAGCCTTGATCGTGGTGGCTAACTGGCTCTTCGTGGATATCCAATTACTCGCGGACCTGAGCAAGCGGAACATTACCGCCGCGACCATCGGATGGGAGATGCCTGGAAATTCCGTGAGCTCGGTGATGGTGGACAATGAAACGGGAGGGCGGCTGGCGCTTGAACATCTTCATCAGCTGGGACATCGCAAGATTGCGTACATCCTCGGGCCAAAAATGCTGATTGACAGCGCGCCGCGTTGGAAAGGCATTCAGAAATTCGCGCACTCGGCCGGAATGGAGATCGATCCGGCGCTGGTTCTGCACTTGCCGGATTCATTCGACCCCAACTCGGGGTTTGAAGGCGGCTACCGGTTCACGGAAGAATTGTTGCATCGCAAGAAAAAATTTACGGCATTGATGGCCTTCGACGACCTGACGGCACTGGGAGCTATCCGGGCGCTGACCAAAGCGGGCGTGAAAGTGCCGGAGAATTGCTCAGTTGTGGGTTTCGATGACGTGCCGCTGTCCGCATTGTCGGCGCCCTCTCTAACAACGGTGAGGCAGCCGCTAGAAGCGATGGGGAATCTGGCGGTGAATATCGTGATGGAAGGCGTCAACGCCGGGCTGGAAAAGCGCGATTGGAACATTTCGCGACACAGGATGAATCCGGAATTGGTGATCCGAGACTCCACGCGAGCGGCGATCCTCAGCAGCTCTGACGACTAAAGCCTGTTTTCCTGATAGTAGCCTGAACGTGAATCAGAAAAAGCGCGGATCTTTCGACCCGCGCTTTTTCGCTTTTATGCGAGTTCGGCTCGGCGATTACTTCGCCGGCGGCAGAAAAACCTGGGAAGCATGCGTAAACTCAACGTAGCCCAGCTCCGTTGAAACCTTGGCGCGGGTGAAACGCCCTTTTGGTCCTCCGCTGGCATTGAACGTCAAGAGATACTGATTGCTGAGGTGCAGGGCGAGCTCATCAAGATAGGGCTTGATGGTGACGGGCGCGCCGGTGCCGAGATAAAAAGACTCGGCGCCCGTTGCATCCGAAAGCTCGCTAAGATTCGATTGCGCTCTGGTGGCGAGAAAGAATCCGCGCCCCCTGTGTCCGGCGTCTGGAGCATAGATGGTCCAAACATTAATATTCTGCTTTTGCGCGCGGCTGATGGTGGAATCGAGATCCGGGCTCCGGAGGTCAAAACCTCCACGAAAATAGTCGATCCCGGAAGAGATCAAGAGGATAGAGTGCCGGTCCGCGGAAGCAGGCCAGCGCTTCATTAAATCGAGAAGCGCGAGATAAGGGCTCCCAAAAGCACCGTTACTCCCGAGCGGCAAGCGTAAAGCCTTAGCCGCAAGTTCGTGGTCGTTCGTGAAGTCCTGAGCGACTACGGCCGCACCGTTACGCGCGTAGGCGACCAAAACATAGGTGTTATTGGGCTGGCTATCAAGAAACGCCTTCAGATCATTCCACTGGCTGGCAATGTTGCTGTCCAGTGAATCATCGATCAGGACGGCGAGGTATAGTTTTTCGCCGTGCTTCCAATCGGCGAGCTGGGTGCGATCTTTATTCAGATAGAACAGGACGTCGTCTTTGGTGACGAGCGGTGGACTGGTCTCCTTCTTGCCGACAGCAGTCACGGTGAGATTTACCGTTCCGGGCGCGGCGGCGAGAGCGTTGTTTGCAAGAAAACCAACTACGAGCGCAAGTGCCCCGAAGATCAGGGCGATGCGGATTGGATTTATCTTCTTCATCATTGAAACATCTCCTTAAGACTTCCTCATTTAATTAGATGCAATTCCTGACATAAAAGGCGTACACCGGCGAAGGGACTTCAAGACAGAAACTCCCGTCAATGGCCCCTCCAGCCTTTTGCTTGAAGCGTTAGGCGGCAATTGCGTAGTATGCTGCGGCGCTGACATAAAGGACCGATCCATTGAAAAACTACATTGGAGCAATTGACCAAGGTACGACGAGCACGCGATTCATGGTCTTTGACCAGTCCGCTCGCATTGTTGCCGTAGCGCAAAAAGAGCACGAACAGGTTTTCCCTCGGCCGGGCTGGGTGGAGCACGATCCACTGGAAATCCTGCGCCGCACGGAAGAAGTGATTACTGAAGCGCTGCAGCTGCGCGGATTGCGTGCTGCGGATCTGGCCGCGATCGGCATCACCAATCAGCGCGAGACTACCGTCCTCTGGGAGCGCAAAACGGGCAAACCGGTTGCGAATGCCATCGTTTGGCAAGACACGCGGGTATCTGAAGATGTCGCGCGTTTCGCCAGCGACGGCGGTCAAGACCGGTTCCGGCCAGAGACGGGATTGCCGCTGAGCACTTATTTCAGCAGCTTGAAACTGCGTTGGCTGCTGGAGAATGTTCCTGGCGCGGGGGAAATGGCAGCCGCGGGCGAGTTGCTTTTCGGAAATATTGATACATTTCTCCTTTGGAACTTGACCGGCGGCCCTCAAGCCGGCGTGCATGTCACCGACGTCACAAACGCGAGCCGCACGCAGCTCCTGAATCTAAGAACACTGGATTGGGACGAAAAGTTGCTGACGGCGTTTAATATTCCGCGTTCCGTGCTGCCGGAAGTGAGATCGAGCAGCGAAGTGTACGGTGAAGCGACGCTCAAGGCAGTCGCGGGTGTCCCTATTACTGGAATCCTGGGCGATCAGCAGGCGGCGCTGGTGGGCCAAGCGTGTTTTCGGCCCGGCGAGGTCAAGAATACGTACGGGACTGGCTGCTTTCTGTTGATGAACACGGGCGACCGGCCGGTGGCCTCGGACTTCGGCTTGCTGACCACGGTAGCCTACAAGCTCGGCGATGGAGCCGCGCACTATGCGCTGGAAGGAAGCGTAGCCATTACCGGAGCGCTGGTACAGTGGCTGCGCGACAATCTTGGGCTCATTGAGAAAAGTGCGGAAGTGGAGCTGTTGGCGCGAACGGTTGCCGACAATGGCGGCGTTTACTTCGTTCCCGCATTTTCCGGACTGTATGCGCCTTACTGGAAAGGGAATGCACGCGGCGTGATTGCAGGCTTGACTCGTTACGCGAACAAGGGCCACCTCGCTCGGGCCGTTCTGGAAGCGACGGCGTTTCAAACGCGAGAAGTGGTCGAAGCGATGGAGAAAGATTCGCACATCGAGCTGGCCAGCCTACGCGTGGATGGCGGCATGGTGGTGAATGAGTTGTTGATGCAGTTTCAGGCCGATATTTTGAATCGAGAGGTCGTTCGCCCGGTAATTCAGGAGACGACAGCGCTGGGCGCCGCTTATGCCGCAGGCCTGGCAGTGAAATTTTTTTCGAATTTGGAAGAGTTGCGGGCCAACTGGGCGGTGGATCGCACCTGGAAGCCGCATCTCGTCGAACCGGAACGCGAGAAGTTTTACATGCAATGGAAGAAAGCGGTCACGCGATCGTTTGATTGGATGGAATCCTGACGGAGGATTTGACCTATGACATCACCGGTGCTCGGCGAATTTCTTGGCACGATGATTCTTATCTTGCTCGGCGATGGAGTTGTCGCCGCGGTGCTGCTGAAGCGATCGAAAGCGGAGGGCAGCGGTTGGATGGTGATTACTGCAGGGTGGGCGTTTGCAGTGATGGCGGGCGTTTTTACGGCCATTGCGTGCGGGAGCAGCGATGCCCATCTGAATCCGGCGGTAACGATCGGTTTCGCCGTACGAGACGGTAATTTTACAAAGTTTGCGCCTTATCTTGTGGCTCAGCTGCTCGGGGCCATCGTGGGCGGCGCGCTAGTCTGGATTCAATACTTGCCGCACTGGAAGGAGACGCCGGACGCTGCCGCGAAACTGGGCTGTTTTTGTACTGCTCCGGCAATCCGGAATACCGTAACGAATTTGCTGAGCGAAATTATTGCCACGTTCGTGCTTGTTTTCGTCGTTGGCGCGATTTTCTCGAAGAGTGTTTCGGGGGCCGGACCGGCAGCGGGGCTCGGGCCTTATCTTGTGGGTAGTCTGGTCTGGGGTATTGGTTTGTCGTTAGGTGGGCCCACAGGTTACGCAATCAACCCCGCACGAGACTTCGGGCCGCGCGTCGCACATGCGATTTTACCGATTGCCGGGAAAGGCGGATCGGATTGGAGCTATGCGCCAATCCCGGTGATCGGGCCGCTCGTCGGTGGCACACTTGCAGGTGTGCTGCTTCGGGTGCTCGGCGTTTCCTGAGGTTGGCTGTCGGGAATACAAGTCGGCTGACTCTTGGCGGCGATTCGAGGCTGAGCGCAAGTTTGGCGCGATAGTCGACTTTTCCGGAAATAGGAGTCAAGAAGAATGAGCTTGATGCGATCAATGCTGCTCGCGGCATCTCAGAATCAGTGGCTGCGCCATCGTGCGGTGAACTACTCTTTTGTCAGGCGCACCGTGTCCCGCTTCATGCCCGGCGAGACGCTGGATGACGCGCTTGGCGCGGCGCAGATTCTGCGTGGCAAGAGAATCGGAGCCGTGTTCACCCACTTGGGTGAAAACATTAAGGACCGAGCCGAAGCGCAGCAAGTTGCCGATCATTATCACCAAGTTCTGGAGCGCCTACGAGAAAAAGGGCTGCAAGCGGAGATTTCCGTCAAACTGACGCAACTCGGTTTAGACCTCTCGCCGGAACTCTGCTTTGAACATCTGAACGCTATTATTGAGCATGCGCAGAAAGATTCCATCGTCTGGGTGGACATGGAAGCGAGCAACTACGTAGACGCGACGCTCGACCTCTATCGCCGCGCCCTCGCAACGCATGCCAATGCCGGCATCTGCCTGCAGGCTTATCTTCATAGGACAAAAGACGATCTGGCGAAGCTCCTGCCGCTGCGGCCTTCGATTCGCTTGGTCAAAGGGGCTTACAACGAGCCGCCTGAAATCGCCTTTGCCCGCAAGCAGGACGTTGATGAAAGTTATTTCGGGCTTGGGAAGCAGATGCTGCGCGCCAAAAAAGAGAATTGTTGCTTGCGCGCCGCTTTTGGCACCCATGACGTCGCGCTGATCCACCGCCTGGCCTGTTTCGCATCCGCGGAAGGATTTGCGAAAAAGGATTTCGAGGTGCAGATGCTCTACGGCATCCAGCGCGCGGAACAGGAACGTCTCGCCAGCGAGGGGTGTACTTCCATCGTGCTTGTCGCTTACGGCGACTACTGGTATCCGTGGTTCGTGCGCCGTTTGGCGGAACGGCCGGCGAATTTGTGGTTTATGGTTCGAAATGTTTTTGCTGCTTAAAGCTAGACCGAAGTACCTGATGATTTTTCCCGAAACAACAGTGATGAAATGATGGCCAAGCAATCCTTTATTGCGGTAGTGGGCAGCGCCAATGTGGACCTCACTACTTTTAGTGATGTGTTCCCGCGGCCCGGGGAGTCCATCTTCGGCAAAAAGTTCGATCTCGGCTTTGGCGGCAAAGGCGCCAATCAGGCGGTTGCGGCGCGGCTCTGCGGAGCAAATGTGTGCATGGTGGCGAGAGTGGGGAACGATCTCTTCGGCCCCGCCACAATCAAGAACTTTGAATCGCAAGGGATCGAGGCGAGGAATGTGCTCCTCACCGAAGGAGTTTCCAGCGGAGTGGCGCCCATCTTCGTGGATCCGAGCGGCCAAAACAGAATTATCGTCGTGAAGGGCGCCAACGACATGCTCTCCCCTGAAGATGTGGACGCCGCGGCTTTGCTGCTGAACAAAGCGGACACCATCGTCCTGCAGTTTGAGGTTCCGTTGCGCACCGTCTACCACACTGTGAAGTTCGCCCGGGCCCGTAGTATTCGCTGTATTGTGAACCCGGCTCCCGCGCAGCCCATTGACTTCAAGGAAGTCAGCGACGCCGACTATTTCATTCCCAATGAGAGTGAAGCCGAAACCATCACTGGGATGCCCGTTCATTCGATCGACGACGCCAAAAAGTGTGCGGAATTCTTGCTGCGTCAGGGGCTGCGGAAAGTGGTCATCACCCTCGGTGAGCGAGGCTCTTTGGTTGCGGGTTCAGAAGGCGTCGAGCTGGTACCCGCTTTCAAGGTCAAAGCGGTAGACTCCACTGGCGCGGGCGATGCTTTCATCGGAAGCTTCGCCGTCTTTCTAAGCGAGGGTTTGCCGGAAAAAGAAGCGCTGACGCGTGCGAATCTCTTCGCGGCTCTGTCCACGACCAAGGTGGGCACGCAAAAGTCCTTTTGCAACCGGGCGGAATTCGAGAGGGAGTGGCAGAATCGTGGTGCGCGCCTGTAAACCGGCTTTGTCAAAGTGCTAAGATAGGGTTTTCCTGATTGCTCCAACACTAGCGGTGAAAATGCCATGACTCTGCGCAACAACCCGGGGATCGACATCTCCTCAAGCCCCGAACGCTCCGGTGTAAAACGTCCAATCTCCCCTTCCGATACTGCCATCGCTAGTTACGCAGGACGTGAGCTTCAGCCCAACCGCGGTGTACCTCTGAATTTGGATTGGGTGAATGCAGTGCGCGTGAACACCAGCGCGGTCGAGCGCCGCGCGCAAACCATCGGCACCCGGCGCACGGTGAAGAAGGACTGGCAGGCGGCTTGGCTCCTGCGCGCCATCACCTGTATGGATTTGACGACGCTCTCGGGCGACGACACCGACGAACGCGTTCGCCGGCTGTGTGCCAAGGCGCGACAGCCTATCCAACACGAACTCGCCCAAAAGCTCGGCGTTGTGAGCCTCAATATCAAGGTCGCTGCCGTATGCGTGTATCACACCTTCGTTGAAACCGCGCGGCACGCGATCGAGGGAAGTGGCATTCATGTTGCCGCGGTCTCCACGGGATTCCCCGCTGGGCTTTCTCCGTTCGAGGAACGAGTCGCGGAAATCCGGCGCTCGGTGGAATCCGGCGCCGACGAAATCGACGTGGTCATTACACGCGCGCATGTTTTCGGCGGGAAATGGCAAGCGCTCTATGACGAAATCACGGCCTTCAAGAACGCCTGCGGGCCCGCCCATCTGAAGGTGATCCTGGGCACCGGTGATCTGTTGACGCTACGTAACGTGGCCCGCGCCAGCATGGTCGCTATGATGGCCGGAGCAGACTTCATCAAGACCTCCACCGGGAAGGAAGCGACTAACGCAACACTACCGGTCAGCCTGGTCATGACGCGCGCCATCCGCGAGTACGCGCAGGAAACCGGAATGGCGGTAGGCTTCAAGCCGGCGGGCGGAATTCGAACGGCGAAGCAGTCGCTCGATTGGCTCGCGCTGATGAAGGAGGAACTCGGCAATTCGTGGCTCAAGGCGGAGCTCTTCCGTTTTGGCGCCAGCGGCATGCTGGCGGATATCGAGCGGCAACTGGAACACCAGGCCACAGGACGTTATTCGGCGGACTATCGCCATCCGATTGCGTGAGCGGGAGAATCCAGCTTCGATGACGGAAAAAACGAGAAGATTCGAATGAGCATCGTCGAAAAATTCATGACCATGGAGTACGGCCCTGCGCCGGAGGATCCGCGTGAAGCACTCTCCTGGCTGGACCGTCACTCCCGGCGGTTTGGACATTTCATCAACGGCGCGTGGCAGGCTCCAGCGGATGGGACGTATTTCGACACCGCGGATCCATCTACCGGCGAGAAACTCGCAACGGTCGCACAAGGATCGACCGCGGACGTCGACAACGCGGTAAAAGCTGCCCGCGCTGCTTTGCCCGCATGGCAGTCTCTCACTCCGCATGCGCGTGCACGCTATCTCTATGCGCTGGCGAGGCAGGTGCAAAAACATTCGCGCTGGCTCGCGGTCCTAGAAACCCTCGACAACGGCAAGCCGATTCGCGAGAGCCGCGACATCGATATTCCGCTGGTGGCTAGGCATTTTTATCACCATGCCGGCTGGGCCCAGCTGCTCGAGCAGGAATTTCCGGGCTACACCGCTTGCGGCGTGGTAGGACAAATCATTCCGTGGAATTTTCCTTTGCTCATGCTGGCGTGGAAAATTGCCCCGGCACTTGCCACGGGAAACACCGTGGTGCTCAAACCGGCGGAGTTTACGCCTTTGACGGCGCTCGCGTTTGCACAAATCTGTCAGGAGGCGGGCCTCCCCGCCGGAGTTGTGAACATCGTGACCGGCGACGGTTCAACTGGCGAAGCGCTGGTGAAGCATCCCGATGTTGACAAGATTGCATTCACGGGATCGACGGAAGTCGGCCGCGCGATTCGCAAGGCTACGGCGCAAAGCCACAAGAAACTTTCGCTTGAACTTGGCGGTAAGTCTCCGTTCATCATTTTTGAAGACGCCGATCTGGATAGCGCCGTGGAGGGATTAGTCGACGGCATATGGTTCAACCAGGGCCAAGTTTGCTGCGCCGGTTCGCGCCTGCTGATGCAAGAAAGCATCGCGGACAAATTGATCGGCAAGATTCAGGACCGCATGAACACACTGCGAATCGGTTCGCCGCTCGACAAAGCCATCGACATTGGCGCGATCGTCGCGCGCGTGCAGCTCGAGCGCATTCAGCGGCTTGTCGATCAGGGCGTCGCCGAAGGTGCGACCTGCTGGCAGCCGTCCGTCCCTATGCCGGCGCGCGGGCTTTATTTTCCGCCAACGCTATTGAGCAACGTTCATCCGACTTCGGTCGTGGCGCAGCAGGAGATATTCGGCCCAGTGCTTGCCACAATGACGTTCCGCACGCCGCGGGAAGCTGTCGAGCTCGCCAACAATACCGTTTATGGCCTAGCCGCCTGCGTATGGAGCGAGAGCATCAATGTTTCATTGCATGTCGCCGCGCAGCTCAAAGCCGGCGTGGTGTGGGTCAACTGCACGAATCTTTTTGACGCCGCCAGCGGTTTCGGCGGCTATCGCGAGAGCGGCTACGGACGCGAGGGCGGGCGCGAAGGGCTCCTGGAATATCTAGAACCTGCATGGTTTAAGAACGCGCCACCAATGCATGCAACACCTCTCGCCATCGATCAGCCGCAGGACCAGTCCGCCGATTTCGCGGCACCGCCGATCGATCGAACCGTGAAGCTCTACATCGGCGGCAAACAAGCGCGGCCAGATTCCGGTTACAGCATAGAAGTGCACGGCGCGGACGGCCAACTGCTTGGGGAGGCCCCGCTCGGCAACCGCAAAGACATTCGCAACGCCGTTGAAGCCGCGCGCAAAGCGGAAGGCTGGGGCAAAGCTACGGCTCACAATCGCGCGCAGGTGCTTTACTACGTCGCGGAAAACCTTTCGCAGCGGCGCGAAGAAATCGCCCGCCGGCTATCTGCCGTTGTCGGCAAGAAGCAAGCCGACGCGGAAGTCCGCTTCGGCATCGAGCGCATTTTTTCTTACGCCGCCTGGGCTGATAAGTACGAAGGGGCGGTGCACAATCCTCCGTTCCGCAACGTCGCGCTGGCTATGAAAGAGCCGGTTGGCACGATAGGCGTGGTGTGCCCCACGGATGCGCCGCTCCTGGGATTCCTTTCTCTGGTGATGCCGGCGATTGCCACTGGCAACACGGTCATCGCCATTCCGTCGGAACAATATCCACTGATTGCTGGCGATCTCTACCAGGTTTTCGAAACCAGCGATCTTCCGGACGGTGTCATTAACATCGTCACCGGTCGCGCCGCGGAATTACTGAAGACAGTCGCCGAACACGACGACATCGACGCCATCTGGTGCTTTACTGACGAATCGAGCGCCGCAGCAGCGAAAACGCTCTCGATTGGCAATCTAAAGCAGGTGTTCACTAACGAGGGCCGCGCCATCGACTGGTTCGACGTGAAACAAGGCGAAGGCCGGTGGTTCCTCGACCACACCGTACAGGTGAAAAATATCTGGGTACCCTACGGGGAGTAGCTCTCTCAAAATACAAGTCTTGAACGTCTTATCTGGCGTCGCCTAAGGGACATGGACCTTTATTTTCCCTCTTTTACCTTGAAGCGCTTATAAGTTTGCCACAGCATTCGGGCCGCTGAGGTAGTTCGGAGCTATTCCATCCACCGCCGAGGGCCTGGACGAGTGTGACCGCGTCTACCATGCGGCGGCCGAGAATATTGACCGCAGTGACTTCGTCGGAGAGAGCTGCGCTCTGGGCGGTGGTCACTTCAAGGTAACTGGTGACACCACCTGTATAACGAGTGTTGGCTAGTGAGAGGTATTTTTCGGCGGCGGCCACGGCTGCGTTTTGTACCTGAGCTTCGTGCTCCAGGATCCGAAGCGCCGCGACGTTGTCCTCAACTTGTTGGAACCCGGTCAGCACAGTTTGGCGATAGTTGGCGACGGCTTGATCGTACGCAGCGATGGCCTGGTCTGAGGCAGCACGACGTCTTCCGACATCGAAGACCGTGAGTAGAGCAGATGGACCGGCCGACCACAAAACGCTGGGGCCGGATAACAATGTCGTGATGGCGCCGCTCTCAAATCCTCCCGTCGCCCCCAAGCTGATATTGGGATAGTAGGCGGCCTTGGCCACTCCGATCTGCGCGTTCGCGGCGGCCATTTGGCGTTCCGCGGCTGCGATGTCGGGCCGCCTTTCGAGCAATTCCGAGGGCAGGCCCACAGGAATCGGCGGAGGAGGCATGGTGAGAGGAAGAGGGGCGAGACTGAACGAAGCGGGAGGCTTGCCAACGAGGACCGCTACCGCGTGCTCGTACTGGGCGCGAGCGACCCCGACGTCGACTGCCTGAGCGCGTGTTGTCTCAAGTTGCGTCCTGGCCTGCTCGACCTCCAGATCGGAAGCAAGCCCTCCTGCATACCTGCTCTCGATCAATTGCAATGCCTGTTCATACTGCGTAACGGTTGAGTTCAGGAGCTGCTCCTCGGCATCAAGCGTACGGGCCTGGAAGTAGTCCAAAGCCAGCTGAGCATGCATGGACAGGTTCACCGCTGCCAAGTCGGCTGCGCTGGCTTGCGCCTGGTCGCGATAAGCTTCTACGGTACGACGCACGCGGCCCCAAACGTCGATTTGATAGGACAACTCGAATGGGATTTGAAAATCGTTGTAGGTAGCTCCATTGGCGGTGACACTTGCAGGCCGGTGACTGGAGATTCGGTTTCGTGTGGCACTCGCGCCCGCGGTGACCGTGGGGAAAAAATCGGCCCGCTGGTAACGGAGAAGTGCACGAGCTTGTGTGTATTGAGCCTCCGCCGCCTTCAAATTTTGGTTGGAGACGTTGACTTGAGCCTCCAGGGCATTGAGTTGCGGATCCTGAAAGATTTCCCACCAGTTGCCGTTGACGCTCTGATCATTCGGCTGGGCGGCCTTCCAGTCTCCTACCTCTTTGTAGGTTGCCGGAACTTCAGCTGCGGGGCGTCGATAATTGGGGCCCACCGTGCATCCGGCGAATAACAACATGCTCATGACGCTGATCCTGCCGGCGATGCGCTTCAAGAATTGAGTGCTGGTGCTGCAGCGGAGAAAGAAATTCATTGCGTCCCTCCTGCGGTGGTGGCCTGAGCGATCTGCACTTTCTCTCCATTCACAACGGAATCCGGGGGGCTCACGATGACGGACTCGTTGCCCTGCAGACCGGAAATGATTTCGATCGTGTCACCGAAGTCGCGACCGGGCGTTACGGCCAGTAACTGCGCCTTGCCGTCCTTGGCAGTTGCGACGCGCAGACCTTCCTTGCGAAACAACAGCGTGTCGACTGGCAAAATGTAGGTGGAGATCTTTCCCGGGACTTTGAAATGGACTTCGGCATAGGAGCCCGAAAGTAATTTACCGATCGGATTGGGGACGTCAACTTCCGCTAGGAGGGTGCGCGTCTCGAAGTTGATGGCCTCTGCGGTGCGCACGAGTTTTCCTGTGAAAGTTGTACCTGGGAACTCTGACAAAGTCAGCTCCGCGGTCAGCCCGGAAGTGGTTGCCTGCGAGTATTCTTCCGGGACGTTGACATAAACGCGCAGCCGGTCCACTTGAGAGAGATGGAACAGATCGGTCTTGACGCCGCCACCGCTGCCAGAGTCAACGAGAGCGCCGACATCCGTGTTACGAGCGGTGATAATTCCGTCGAATGGCGCATAGATTTTCTCAAACGATTGCAGCGCCTCCAGTTGCTTCACGTTGGCCTGGTCGGCTTCCACAATCGATTTATTGGCGTTATACGTACCGACGGCGTTGTCCACGTCCTGCTGGGCCACAGCATGGGTCGTGAGCAGGCCTTCGTAACGGTCCTTGGTAATCTCGGCAAGCCTGAGATTGGCTTCCGCAGTGGAAAGATTGCTGCGTGACTGTCCCAGTTGCTGGTCGACTTCGGGAGTGGAGATCACCGCCAACAGCTGCCCTTTCTTCACATGTGCTCCGATATCGAAATACCAAGCCTGCAAATAGCCGTTAGTGCGAGAGTAAATCGGCGCCGTGACATAGGGTTGTACGTTTCCGGGCAACACGATTTCCTGGGACGGAGCGGTGCGCTGCGGAGAGACGACGGAGATGGTTGGTACCGCCATCTCAGTGGTTTCGGTGCGAAGTGCGGCGCTGGCGTGCATGCGCTGAAGAATCCCGGAGACCAGGAGTCCGGCGAAGACAGCGAAAATTACGACCGCAGCAAGCCAGCCCCGTCCGGGTCGATCCGGCTTGCCGGTGACCGGTGACGATTGCGCTTCTTGCGTGGAAATTTGTTCTTTTGTTTGTGGTTGCATTGAATTTACCCCTTCCAATTCCATTTCAGAGATTCTCCTGTGGTTGAGCGGTGGTCTCCGCAGGCCGGCTCTTCAGCCCGTGTAGAACGCTGAAGAGAGTCGGGACAAAGAGCAGCGTGGATACTGTGGCGAATAGCAGCCCGCCGATGACCGCGCGGCCCAGGGGGGCGTTCTGTTCGCCACCGTCTCCGAGCCCAAGGGCCATGGGCAACATGCCGATGATCATGGCCAGAGCTGTCATCAGCACGGGGCGAAAGCGCGTGAATCCGGACTCAAGAGCCGCGGCGACAGGATCTTTGCCCTCGGCCATCTGCTCTGCCGCAAAGCTCACGACCAGAATGCTGTTGGCGGTGGCTACGCCCATACACATGATGGTGCCCGTGAGAGCCGGCACGCTAAGGGTGGTGTGAGTCACGAACAGAAACCACGCGATCCCAGCGAGGGCGGCGGGCAGCGCGCAAATGATGATGAAAGGATCCAGCCAAGACTGAAAGTTGACGACAATCAGCAGGTAGACCAGGAGCACCGCGAAGAATAGTCCTGTTAAGAGGCCGACATACGAGGAGCGCATTGTCTGCGCCTGACCTCGCAGGACGACTTGCGAACCGCGTGGGAGTTGGTTGCGAGTTTGGTTGAGAATGCGCGTGATGTCACCCGCGACGCCCCCAAGGTCGCGTCCTTGAACGGCACCGAAGATATCGATAGCGGGTTGGATGTTGTAGTGAGAAACCACGGCCGCTCCGCTGCCGCGCTGGACGGAAGCGAAGCTCGCGAGAAGGGACGGCGGTGCATTCGGAGTAGGCCCGGTGATCGGCATGTTGGCCAAATCCTGGAGCGTGCTAACGCGATACTGCGGCGTCTGAGTGGAGACCTGATAGCTCACCCGATTCTTCGGGTCGAGCCAGTACGTCGGCGAGGTCTGAAAGCTGCCTCCCAGAGAAATCAACACATTTTGCGCGATGGCCTGGGTGTTGAAGCCGACTTCCTGGGCCTTCGTGCGGTCCACCGAGAGGTGCATATAGGGCTGATCGAATGGCTGCTGAATCCGCACATCTGCTATCCCAGACACGTACCTGACTTGGTTGAGCAACGAGTCTGCATAAGCATGATTGCCCGCCAAATCATTGCCGAGGATTTGAATGTCAATGGGGGCTGGCAAACCGAAATTTAGAATTTGGCTAACCATGTCGGAAGGCAGGAAAGAAAAGGTTACGCCGGGAAATTGCTTGGCCAGGCTGATGCGGAGGTCGTGAACGTACGAATTCGTCTTGTGGTGGTTGACCTTGAAAGTTACAAGAATATCCGCGTCCGAGGCGCCTACTGTTCCCGTGTTGTTGTAGGACGTATTGATGCCGCTATAGGGCAGCCCAATATTGTCAATCACATTGGACACCTCGCCTGGCGGGAGTTGCTGCTTGATGAATTGCTCCACGAGATCGCAAAGACGCGCGGTCTCTTCGATGCGTGTTCCGGTTGGAGCTCGGAGGTGAAGATTGAACGAGCCGCTGTCGATCGAGGGGAAGAAATCCTGGCCCAGCAACGGAACAATCAAGGCCAAGGATCCGAGGCACGCAGCGAAGAATGTGATCAGGAAAGCGCGACGATGATGAAGGCAGCGCTCGAGTAACCCGTGATAACGCTCCCGGAGACGCTCGAAGGCTTCTTCAAAACGAACCTGCATGCGAACGAAGGGATTGCGGGAAGCTGCGGTGTGCGCGGCGTCGTGCTCATGGCCGCGTAAGAGATATTTCGCCATTGTGGGAACTACCGTGCGCGAGAGCAGGTAGGAAGCCAGCATGGCAAAAACGACAGCTTCACCCAGCGGCACGAACAAATATCGCGCGACGCCCGTGAGGAGAAACATCGGAACGAAGACGATGCAGATCGCAAGCGTCGCGACAAACGCCGGGATAGCGATCTGTTGAGCACCATCCAGGATGGCGTGTTCTACTTCCTTTCCCAAGGCGATGTTTCGGTTGATATTTTCGATCTCCACGGTTGCATCGTCCACCAGGATGCCAACCGCAAGAGCGAGTCCACCGAGGGTCATAATATTGATCGTTTGTCCGATCGCGCTAAGCGCGATGATGGAGGTCAAGATCGCCAGAGGGATTGAGGTCGCGATGATGATGGTGCTTCGCCAGCTACCGAGAAAGAGGAGAATCATCAGAGCTGTGAGGCAGGCGGCGATGCTCGCTTCTTTCACCACACCTTGAATGGCGCTCTTGACGAAGATGGACTGGTCGGCGAGCGGTTTAATGTCCAACGCGGGCGGCACGGTCTGCTTGATCTGCGGCAAAAGAGCCTTAATCCCCGCAATGATGTTTAGCGTCGACGCATTTCCGTTTTTTTGGACGGTCAGGAGAGTAGCGCGCTGCCCGTTCACGCGGACAATGTTGGTTTGCGGCGGAAAACCGTCGCGCACCCAGGCGACATCACCGATATAAGTGGTTGTAGTGCCAATCGTCTTGATAGGGATGCGGTTCAGCTGCTCGATCGTCTGGGGAGCGGCATTTGAGATGTCGACGTTGTATTCCTTGGAACCGATCTTGGATGTCCCCGTTGGCAGAATCAGATTCTGAGCGCCAATGGCAGTGACAACATCAAGAGCGGAAAGACCTTTGGACTGCAAGGCCGCCGTGTTTAAGTCCACTTGCACCTGGCGTTGCTTCCCGCCATAAGGATAGGGCAGCGCTGCTCCCTCGATGGTGACCAGCCGCGGGCGAATGAAATTCAGACCGTAGTCGTTCAGTTGCTGCTCCGAAATGCCTTTGCCCGAGAGCGCGAGTTGGAGGATGGGGACCGTCGATGCGCTGTAGGTGATAATCAATGGCGGCGTGGTGCCGGCAGGCAGCTGCCGGAGTTGCGTTTGCGAGTTTGCGGTGATCTGGGCAATGGCCTTGTCGATGCTCGCCGATGGTTGGAAGAAAACTTTCACTACGGCGATGCCATAGAGAGATTGTGATTCAATATGAGCGATGTTATCCACCGTAGTGGTCAGGTTGCGCTCGGTGATCGACACGATCCGGTCAGAGATATCCTGAGGGTCGAGTCCGTTATAGTTCCAGATAATGCTGACGACGGGGATGTCGATATTCGGAAAAATGTCCGTGGGAGTGCTGACAATCGCGAGACCCCCAAAGATAAAAATCAGAATCGCAAGTACCACGAACGTATATGGCCGCTTCAGTGCTAGTTTTACAATCCACATGAGTCACTCCCAAATCCTTTCACCGCATCGCAAACCTGAGTCATTTGACAAATCTATTGCTTGTGCTTCGGCGTCTTGTCATCCAGGGTCGAAACCAGTTGCTTGGCTGCTGGAGGCACGGCGACTCTTCGTGACAAGACAATATTGCTCGCCGGGATCTTTCTCCCGTACACGCGCTGGTTGTCGCCATTGTCCGGACGGATAGTGGAACCTTCGAGGGAGACACCGGCAAATAGCCCACGCGCCCGTGAGTAGCTCAAGATTTCGGCTCGCAGGGTCGCGTCGGTTTCGGCCGATGAATCGCGGCCGACCGGGCCGGCAGCCACGGAAGCGTCGCCTCCCAGCTTGACCTTGCTGGCGAGAATGCCGCGCGCGCCGCGTTCGTTCATCACCAGCAATACAAAATCCGTAGCTTCTCCGCCGATCTGAAAGCCAAAGCTGCCGCCTTCCAGAGCCATCATCGTGGGAGCGCCCCAAGGTCCCCGGAAGTCTTCACCGGTGCGGCACGACATGGAGCCTCGACCGTAGCTTCCGCCGATAATAAAAGCAGCCTTTAAAACGGAAGGAAAAACAACGACGCAATCTGCCTTATCGAGCAAGCTCTGCGGAATATCATCAGGAACATCGAGAATCTCTTTCAAGACCGTTCCGCAATTTCGTAAGCGGTCGTCGTCTTTGGTTTGGTCCGCGGCGCTCGCCACGTCAGCGAAGAGCGGTGCAACGACAAATGAAATGCATGTCAAACCGGCCAGCAACTTTCGCATGTGATCTCCCTCAAATAGCATTTCATTTCTTGTTTCACGTATTAGGAATGCAGCCCAGATGCCAAATACGCTGGATAAACAAGAACCACCGAAGTGGTTGAAAACAAAGGCCCTTAGCGGAATCGCCGCGAGATTAAGCGCAAGAAGAGAGGCGTGAAGAGTCCAGCCCATTGGATGATTGCCAACACCCTGGACAACGTGTCTTCAGGATGGAAGACGACTTCCGAAAGATGCCGAACGATTGCGGGCGAGGAGCGGTATGCGCCGAGGCTAGGTCACTCGGGGACTTGATGTGCCCAGGTAGGGAAAGTTTTACGAACTAGGAGTGGAGGCGCGGTCGAAGTTGCATTTGACCACAAGAATGGTTACATCGTCGTTGAAGTCATCCCCGGAGAAATCTGCAGCGGCGTTATAGATACTGGTCATGAGGTCCTCGGCGGACAGCAAAGAACCGCTGCGTACTGTGGCAGAAAGGCGCTCCATCCCAAATTCTTCGCCAAGCCGGTTCGCAGCTTCGGTGACTCCATCGGTATAGAAAACCAGGACGTCGCCGGCAACAAGATCTTCCGAGGACAGTTCACAAATCTCTTCTGAAGCTAATCCGATGGGTGGACAAGACGAGTCCAGGCGCGTAAACGTTCCCGTTTTTGCTCGAAATAGAAGCGCGGGATTGTGGCCACAGTTCACGTAGTGCATTGTCCGTTTGTTTGTGTCGATTTCCCCAACCAGCAACGTAACGTACTTTTCCGAATCTGACACGGCGCCGATCTCAGTATTCAACCTTTCCACTTGTTGCAGCATGTTTCGATTGCGATTCGCCTCAAGCCGCATGCCTGCTGCCGTCGCGGACATCAAGAGGGCGGCGGAAACCCCTTTTCCGGCTACGTCGGCGATGACAATCTGGGTGGTGTGCGCGTCAATGGGGATATGGTCGTAGTAATCGCCGCCTACACCCTGCGCCGGCAGCATCATGCCAGCTATTTCGAGTCCCGCGATGGCTGGTTTTCCGGAAGGAAGAAACAAGCGCTGAACTTCCGCCGCCAGCTCCACATCCTTGAGAAGGCTATCACGTTGCTGTTCAATGGTTTTGACAAGCGACTCCTGCCGCTCGATATAACGCTGGATTACATAAACAACGAAGGTGAGACACAGGAACGCTGAGAAGTTGTGGAAGAGGCGTAGTCCTAAGTGAATGTTCCGCGGTGAATCAAAATAGTGGAAGAGATAGTGGAATGCGATACAGGCCACGATAAGGCCATAGCTGATTTCCTTGCGCAAGAAAATCGCGCCAACGGTAAGAGGCAGGGTGTAGAGGTAAACAAGCGAGAGCGAAACAACCAGATGGTCTGCATATGCGACGGCGGCACTCGCCGCCATGACGAATATCAGTGGCAGCCACTTCGGTCGGCTGGAAGCCGCAGCGTGCCGCAGAACGGACAGCAATGGAATCCCCTCTCGAAGACCGCACAACTCGTCAGGCCTCGATCCTTTGACAGCGGGATGTACTAGGTCACTCATTCGAATAGAATCTTTGCCATCATCCCTTTGTCTTCGTGATTGAGAAGATGGCAATGAAAAACGGACATACCCCTGATTACGGGGTCGGTGAAGTCCATAATGACGTCGACGGAGCCACCGAACGGAACATTCACGGTGTCCAGCCACACTGGATTGGCAATCGGCTTATCGTTTTCAGCGAACATCAGGAAATGGACTTGATGGATATGCATAGGGTGCAATTCACCAGTGGCATTGACGACGCGCCAACGCTGGAACGACCCAACTTTTGCCCGCACCATCGGAGCGTCATCCGGCGTGAACTTTTTTCCGTTGATATAGAAGCCCTTCTTGTCTTCCGTGAACGTCACGGTGAATCGAGGAGAAGCTTTTTCTTCCGCCGCAAGGTCGAGTGTTTTGAATTCCGGCTTCAGCGAACTTTTTGCAGCCTTGGCCGGTGAGCTTGCCGTAGACCGCGGAACAATATCAGCCAACACCATCGCTGGATTCGGATCGCCGTCTGGCCCGGTATCCACGCAGCGTGAGACTACGCGCCTCGGCATGCCGTCTGCAGGACCGGTAACAATGGCTTCAAGCCTGCCCGCTGGTGGCAACAAAACATGTTCGACGCTACGCGTTGGGTGGTTCGGGTCGTGCAGGGCGATAGGCATCCCGTCCATGGCAACGATTTCAAACGTTTGCCCCTCAAGCTGCAGGTCGAGGTAACGATCCGCAGAGGCATTCACAACACGCCAAAACTGGCGCTCACCAGGAGCGATTTCAATTTGAGGCCGCACCGATCCGTTTACCGTGAAGACCTCTTCCGGTATCTCTGGCTCCGCACCGCAAATATCCGAACTGAGTTCAACGCTATGCTTCAAAACGGCAGACTGAGGGTCATTCACAATGGAACGGCCGCGTACAACCAGGACGCGTTCGGGCATGCCGACCAGGGGAGGAAAATAAGATTCAATCCCTTCGATCACAATCGCTCCGGACATGCCGTCAAGCGCCTGTCGGTGGCTCTCTCCATGAGGATGCGTGTGATACCAGTCCAAGCCTGGCGGATGGTCTTGTGGAATCTGCACGGTGTAGCGGAGTGATTGTCCAGGCATGGCCATCATGTCCAAGACGTCGTCCTGGGGTGCGTCGGGAGAAACCGTCAGACCGTGAAAGTGCAAATTCGTCATGTCCATGCACGGAGTAATCGCGCAGCTTTCCCGTGGCTTGGCAGGAAGGTCGTTAATGTAGTTGATCTTTAGCTGTTCGCCCGGTGAAAGGCGCAGGGTTGGTGCGCTTGGCTGGCCATCAAAGTAGAAGGAGTTCTTTCCATCCTTTGTGACCCCAGCGTGCAGCGTGAAGGAGAGTGTGTGGTGTTTCGCGCGAAGTTCCGGAGGGTTCGGAAACTGGCCAGACGGATTTCCCGCGAGTTCGAGCGAGCAGAAAGCCGCTGCCGCCGCGATGGCGATGGCAGCGGCAGCGATTCTTGGAACAGATGAAAGGCGGGACATTGAACGTTTCCAAGCCATGGTTTATTCCACCTTGTGCCAGGTGGAATCCGGGTCATAGGCGGTCATCGCTTGTGCGAGCTTGGTTGTGTCGGGGCCAAGATCCTTTTCGTAAATGGTCCCGGATTTGTCGACGATAAAGGTCATCACGCCCGCGGATTGGTACTCGACGGGGTAAGCGACGAAAGCGAATCCAGCGCTCATCTTCCCGTCGACGATGTAGTTTTTGGCTCCGCCGAGCGCATGCGGTCCTTGGCTAGTGAGTATCCGAAACATGTACCCATTGAAGGGAACATGCTCACCAACCTGGTCGGCGGGAAGATTCTGGCGCGCGTAGGCGATGAGAGGGTTGATCGGGCTGTCGAACTCGTCGCTGGCACCGTGCCAGTACAGGCCATTGTGCTGGCCTTCGTCGCTGACCAGTTTCTGCGCGAATTGACTGGGTAGATCATCCGGCGGGCGCGAAAAATAATCTTTTTGCGCCGCGACTAACTCGCGGCACGCTTCCATTGCGGAAAGTTCATTTCTGCCGATACGCCGGAATATGATTTCGTCTTTCCCTGCATCGGTGTCGAAATACCACGAGCCGTTGCTCTTGACCAAGGGAATCGGGAACGGCCAGTTTTCGGCTCCAACTACCAGGGTTACGGTTCCGTTCGCCTCCATGACGAACCGATGCATCTCCTGGTATTTGAGGACGAAACTGACCCGAGTATCCAAATCTTCCCCTGAGTCGCCGGACGAGAGCACATCCTTTCCGGCTGGTCCGAGGATGCTCAATTGGGCTTGTTCGTCCTGTGCCTCCAGTGCCTCAAAGAAGGCGCGGCCGGCATCTTCAGCCGAGGCAAACATTCGCTGTCCGGGCTGACGGGCAAACGCCGGTGCAGATGAAAATCCCAAGGAAAGTGCGAATAGAATAGTCACGCCAAATCGAACAAATCTCTTGCATTCCTGTTGAACTAAAATCGAAATTCTGTGCAGCATGGTAATCCTCCATTCTTGAATTCTCGTTATGTTCTACAGCTGGTACCTGCGATCAGCGATGTCGACCACCACCGCCGCCATGGAAACCACCTCCTCCGTGGAAACTACCTCCAGAGCTCGACCGCCCACGGGAGGAAAAGCCTCGGACATTACCACCGTGGTCAAAGCCACTGAACGCTCCAGAGCGCGTTCCTGGCTGAAAGTGAGGAGCCGGAGATCCGTGAAACCCCTGACCTCTGCCACCAGGCCCGTTTCCGTGGAACGCGTTGCCGTGATTGAAGTTGTTGTGGCTGAAATTGTTGCGGTTGATGATCGTCCGGCTGTGGGAGATGTAGGTGTTGTGGTTGTAGATCACCCGATGGCCATGCCAGTCGCACCCCCAGTGATGCCAACCCCAACCATATCCTCCAAAAAAGCCGACTCCAAAGCCGATCCCGAATCCAATCCCCACTCCAGCCATGAAGATACCAGGTTCCGGATACCAGCCTGGATACGCGACAATCGGCCCACCGTACACGAGCCAGGGATCATAGGCAGGTACGTAGACGACTTCAGGATTGGCCGGTTCGATGACGATGGTGTTTCCTTGAGTCGTTACCTTTTCCTGTTCATTGGTATTGAGGTGGCCGGCCCTGTGAGCCTGCTGACGCATGACCTGGACGGCGTCTGTCACATCCTGTTGCTGGTTGGCGTACGCATCGCCAAGCGAGGAAGTCCAGGAGAGGTTCTTGTCCATGTTTTCAAGGACTGAGGGAAATTGTGTGAGTGCCTTGACGCTCGGGTCCCAGGGCTGTTTGTCAACTTCTTTTGCCAGCTCCTCACCCTTGAGTTTCGAATGGCTCTGCATCCAGCGGTCGGCCTCGACAATCTCAGTGGGATAGGTGGAAGCGGCGAGAATCTGCGCAACGAGTGCGTCCGGGTATAAGGCGATCGG
>Ga0137418_10001288_pt1 | contig 22987 bp, 19 predicted proteins | sample CZODoug3_1_2_16f_FD_122242 | JGI IMG/M metagenome (GOLD analysis project Ga0137418, IMG submission 122242) | Vadose zone soil fungal communities from Angelo Coast Range Reserve, California, USA - CZODoug3_1_2_16fungal (Hybrid Assembly) | ecosystem: Environmental > Terrestrial > Soil > Vadose...
CGCGAACCTTCTCGCGTATCTCGCGATCCTCGCTACACGTGTCGAGACGAAGATGCTGGAGAAGCTCGGCATCGAGGATCCGTCGAAGGTCGAACGCACGGACTGGACGAAGATCCGCGAAGCCACCCATAACCAGCGCATGCTCGGGCTCGACTATTACTCGGGCGGCCATCTCACGCACGGCTACCGACACAACTATTCGAGCCAGCTCTTCGACGCGTATACGTACACCGTCGACAGGAAGACGAAGCTGATCGACCTGGACGAGGTCCGTCGCCAGGCGAAGGAGATCAAGCCACTCGTCCTGCTTGCGGGATACAGCGCGTACTCGCGGAAGATCGACTTCGCGAAGCTCCGCGAGATCGCCGACGAGGTCGGCGCCGTTCTCATGGTGGACATGGCGCACTTCGCCGGCCTTGTCGCGGGGAAGGTCTTCGAAGGCAACTACGACCCGGTGCCGTTCGCGCACGTCGTGACGACGACGACGCACAAGACACTGCGCGGTCCGCGCGGCGGCTTGATCCTCTGCAAGGAGGAGCACGCGAAGACGATCGACAAGGCCATGTTCCCGGGAACGCAGGGTGGCCCGCTCGAGCACATCATCGCCGCCAAGGCGGTGGCATTCAAGGAAGCGCTCGAGCCCTCGTTCAAGGATTACTGCGGGCAGATCGTGCGAAATGCGCAGGCGCTGGCGAACGCGCTGATCGAGCAGGGCTTCAACATCGTGTCGGGCGGCACCGACAATCACCTGATGCTCGTCGATCTCCGCAACAAGGACGTCACCGGCAAGGTGGCCGAGAAGGCGCTAGATGCCGCCGGGATAACGGTGAACAAGAACACCGTCCCCAAAGAAACCCAGTCGCCTTTCGTCACCAGTGGAATTCGGATCGGAACGCCGGCCGTCACCACGCGGGGTATGAAGGAGCCGGAAATGGAGCTGATCGCCAAGCTCATCGATCGGGTGATAGCAAGTGCTGGTGACCCCGGGGTCGCGTCGTCAGTCAAAGAGGAAGTACTCGACTTGACGAATCGCTTCCCGCTCTACAAATCCTTCCCCTCAATGGCGGAAAAAAAGTAGCAATGGCTGAGCTGGCATTTCGCGAAGGCATCATGGACCGGATTCGCATCCGCGAGCCGCGCTTCGACGAGCAGGCGTACCTGTTCGTCCTTTCAGCGCTCGAGATGTGTCAGTCGCAGCTTACCGTGCGGCGTCACATCACTGGAGCGGAGCTGGCACGCGCCAGCCGCGATCTCGCGCTCGAGCGATATGGGCTCATGGCCCGGGTGGTCCTGGAGCACTGGGGAATCTCCGCCACGGCGGATATCGGCGACATCGTGTTCACGCTCGTCGATTTAGGATTCCTTCTCAGCCAGCCGCAGGACACGCGCGACGAGTTCGTGGACGTATTCGACTTCGATCTGGCATTCGAGCGCGACTACCCCTGGAACTGCGCGCAACAGGCTTAAGAAGCCAACTTCCTACCAATGCCCGCGTGGGTGGTCAGCGCCAGGGAATCAGCGGAGCGCGATCGGGCAGCCATTGAAAGAGGAACTCCTTCACGCGTGCTGATGCGCCGCGCCGGTGCAATCGCGGCAGCTGAGATCTCGCGCCGCTATTCCGAGCGCCTCCGGAACGGCGCCGTCGTTTTTGCGGGGCCGGGCAACAATGGAGGTGACGGCTGGGTCGTTGCCGGCATCCTCGCCCAATCCGGCGTCGAGGTCACGGTCATCGAAGCAGGGAAGGCCACGCCAGATAAATCGCCCGATGCCGTAGCGGAGAGACAAGGGGCAATCGATTCGGTGAAAGTTGCGGACTCAATCGATGACGCTGCGGTCGTTGTCATCGATGCGCTGCTCGGCACCGGCTTCGAGGGACAGCCGCGTGGCAAGATTGCCGAGGCAATCTCGACGATCAATGAGCTGCACGGAAAGGGCGCACCGGTCGCCTCCCTCGACGTCCCGAGCGGACTCGATTCGACGACTGGCCAGCACTCATCGTGCGTCGTGGCTGATGTCACTTTGAGCTTCGGTGGAGCAAAACGTGGGCTGTTGCTGGCAAGGGACTGCTGCGGAGAGATCGTAGTGCTGGATATCGGGCTCGATGACCCGTCGGCCAAGGGCCCAGGGAAATCGCGAGACTCCGATCTTTCTCTGCCGATTCTCGTTGACGGCGAGTGGGTGCGGTCGCGCATTCCGCCCATTCGCTTCGATGCGCACAAGGGAACGAAAAAGCACCTCGCCGTGGTCGGGGGCGGGAAGGGAATGCCAGGCGCAGTAGTGCTGGCTTCGCGCGGCGCGCTGAGAAGCGGAATCGGCCTGGTGCGCGTTCTCGTCGCGCCGGAAAACGTGGGTCCTGTTCTGGCCGCCGTCCCCTCGGCGCTGATTTCCGAATGGCCATCGAGCGAGGCGCAGATCAGCGCCGAGATCTCGAAGTGGGCCGATGCCGTGGTAATCGGACCAGGACTCGGCAAATCGAAGGACTCCAGGGCGCTCGTCGAGCGCATTCTGCGCAACTCGAAACTTCCGGCTCTGCTCGATGCGGACGCGCTCAATGTGTTCGACGGGGATGCGAAATCGCTGGCCGTGGTGCTCGAGGGCAGATCTGCGCTCATCACTCCTCACGTCGCGGAGTTCGCGAGAATTGCCGGGGTCGATGTGCAATCCGTTCTGGCGAACAGGTTCGATATCGGTATCGATCTCGCGCGTGAGCTTGGCGCCACGGTTCTCCTCAAAGGATCCCCCACCGTGATTTTCAGTCCCGACGGCGACCGCTACGTGATCGCCAGGGGAACGGCCTCACTCGGAACCGGTGGCAGCGGCGATCTTCTCGACGGTATCGCCGGAACTATGCTGGCGCAGACTCAGAACGCAACCGTTGCCGGCTGCTGCGCTGCGTGGGTCCATGGTCGCGCCGCGGAATTCTGCGAGTATGTGCGTGGCACTACACTCGAGGATGTGCTCTATGCTCTCCCGCGCGCGTGGAACGAGCTCGAGCCTTCACCCGAGCCTCCGGTGCTGGCTCAGCTGCCGGCCGTCGCACGATGAGTCCTGACAAAGCGACCAACGGTCGCAATCTCGACCTCGGGCCAGGGAAGGAATTCGATCTCGTGCGAATCCTTCTCGCCGAATGGGGGAAGGCCGCGCAGAGGATCGGCGACGACGCTGCTGTGATCGATGTTCCTGCGGGCGAACGCCTTGTTGTCAGCACCGATACATCAGTCGAGGGTGTCCATTTCAGTCGCGACTGGCTCAACAGCTTCGAGATCGGCTATCGGGCGACGGCGGCGTCGCTCAGCGATCTGGCCGCAATGGCCGCGCGTCCACTTGGGATTCTGATCGCGCTTACACTTCCGGAGGGCAACAAGCAGGAGGCGCGGGAGATCGCTACCGGAATTCGCGAAGGAGCGTCGGCTGTCTTGTGCCCAATCGTTGGGGGGGATCTCTCTTCTGGAAAAGACCTTTCGCTGACGATCACAGCCCTTGGCAGTGCCGCGCGGCCGCTTGCGCGTTCCGGCGCCACGGTCGGTCAGCGCGTTTACGTTACCGGACGGCTCGGCGGCCCAGCTGCGGCGGTCCGCGCCTGGCGCGCTGGCAAGGACCCGACTGACGTTGATCGGGCACGTTTCGCCAATCCAGTGCCGAGAATCGAGCCGGCCATTGGGCTGGCGCACCGCGGCGCGACGTCGGGGATCGACATCTCGGACGGCCTCATCGCCGATGTCGGCCACATAGCAGCGGCGAGCAAAGTCTGCATCGAGATCGAAGCCGACCAGATTCCACGTGTCATTGGAGTCACGCCTTTTGAGGCCGCGGGCTCGGGTGAGGAATACGAGATCGTCGTCACGGCACCGGCCATCGACACCGGTCAGTTTTCAGAGGAGTTTGGCCTGGCTCTCACCGAAATCGGCCGGGTTGTTGCCGGATCTACGGGTATTGTTCTAATGCAGGGCGGCGAGCGCATCACGGCTCCTCCCGGCTTCGACCACTTTCGCGATAAATGACATCTTTTTTTCGAACGATTTTCCTCTACTCCACCGCGGCTGTGGCAACCGTGATCCTGGGTCTCACCGTCATCGTTGCGGCGCTGTTCGGCGTAGAGGACAAACCGGGCGGCCTATACGACAAAGTGCCGCGCTGGTGGTCAATTGCTGTGCTCCGGGCCGTCGGGATCAAGGTACGCGTTCACGGAATGGAGAATGTGAGAAGCGGACAGCCCTACATTTTCGCGTCCAATCACGTGAGCTGGTTCGACGTTCCCTCGCTCGCCAAGATATTGCCCCGGAACAAGTTCGTCGCAAAATCCGAACTCTTCAAAGTGCCGATCTTCGGGCGCGCGATGCGCGCCGTGGGGATGATCGAAATCCAGCGGGAGAACCGAAAGGCTGCGTTCGGCGCTTACGATGTCGCGGCCGAGCGAATCCGCGCTGGGAACTCGGTCGTCGTCTTTCCGGAAGGGACCCGCGGACACGAGTATCCGCTTCGTCCCTTCAAAAAGGGACCCTTCGTGCTCGCGATCGCGGCCGGCGTGCCGATAGTCCCGATCATAGTGCACGGGACAATCGAGATAATGCCAAGGCATTCACTTTGGGCTCATCCGGGAACGATTGATATACATTTGCTCGAGCCCGTCAGCACGACCGGTGTCGACTATGACCATCGCGAGGCTCTGATGAGAACCGTGAGGACGAGCATGGCCGGCGCGATGCGGGACCTCTATGGCATCGAGGCGCTGCCTGCGGCGGCGTCGCGGCTCCCGTCGTCGACCGAAATCCTATCGTCCGAAACCCTGCCGACCGAAACACGCTAGCACAACCTCCAACTGGAAAAAATGTCAGGAATAATCGAGATCAAGGCGCGCGAGATTCTGGATAGCCGCGGAAATCCCACGATCGAAGCGGACGTCACGCTCGACAGCGGCGCATTTGGCCGGGCCGCTGTTCCAAGCGGAGCATCGACCGGAGAGCACGAGGCACTCGAGCTGCGAGATGGAGACGCCGAGCGTTATCTCGGGAAGGGTGTGGAGCAGGCCGTGCAGAGCGTGGAAGAGCGCATCGGCCCCGCTCTCAATGGTCTGCCGGCGGGCGATCAGATGGTAATCGACCGCGCCATGATCGAGCTCGATGGCACTCCCAACAAAGGGAAACTCGGAGCCAACGCGATACTCGCGGTTTCGATGGCGACGGCGCGCGCGGCTGCAATGGATCTCGGCTTGCCGCTCTATCGCTACCTCGGTGGTCCGATGGCGCGCACGCTGCCGGTCCCGATGATGAACATCCTGAACGGCGGTGCGCACGCCACCAACACGGTGGATTTCCAGGAGTACATGATAGTCCCGGTTGGCGCGACGAGCTTTCGAGAGGCGCTTCGCATGGGGACGGAGGTGTTTCACGCCCTCAAAAAAGTGCTGGTGAAGAGAAAGCTCTCGACTGGAGTCGGAGATGAGGGCGGGTTTGCGCCCGATCTCAAGAACGACGAGGAGGCGTTGCGCGTCGTGGTCGAGGCGATCGAAGCGGCGGGATACGCGCCGGGAAAGGAAATTGCGATCGCCCTGGATCCCGCGGCATCCGAGCTATACAAGAACGGAACGTACACGTTCAAGAAGAGCGGGGCGGGAAGTCTCGACTCCGATGGAATGATTGAGCTTTATCGGAAGTGGCTCGACGAGTATCCGATCGTATCGATCGAAGACGGGCTTGCCGAAGATGATTGGGACGGCTGGGCCAGGATCACCGCTGCACTCGGTGACAGGGTTCAGCTCGTCGGAGATGATCTCTTTGTCACGAACACCGAGCGCCTCGCACGCGGCATCGAGTCGGACGTCGCGAATGCGATCCTGATCAAGCTCAATCAGATCGGAACCTTGACCGAGACGCTCGAAGCGATCGAGATGGCGAGGGCGAACGGGTATCAGTCGATCATCTCGCACCGTTCAGGCGAAACCGAGGACACCTTCATCGCCGATCTCGCCGTTGCTACTGGCGCGGGGCAGATCAAGACCGGCTCGGCGAGCCGAACCGATCGCGTGGCAAAGTACAATCAGCTCCTGCGGATCGAGGAGCAGCTCGGTGCCGTGGCGGAATTTCCGGGTGGCGCGATCTATGGGCTGGAGTAGATCGATGAGGCGACTGGCGTAAGATGAGTCGATATGTGTGGTGGGCGCTCATCGCCGTCGCGCTGTTTTTCGCGGTGCAGGGCGGGGAATACAGTACGCGGGACCTTTATGTGCTGCATTCCCGGACGCGGACGCTCACGCGCGACGTGGATTCGCTACAACGTCAGGTCGACTCGCTCGGACGATATCTCAAGCTGGTGAAGAGCGACAGCGCGACGCAGGAACGGATCGCGCGCGAGGAATTCGGCATGGTGCGGGGCGACAAGGAGATTCTTTACCGGTTTGGCGACGCTCCCGCTAACGACAACCGGAAATAACGTCCAAATAGCGCGATTAATCGTCCAAATAGCGCTCTGAATCAGTTGACTTGAACCTCTCTCTGCGTAGATTCCTCATCTCATCGCGGGGTGGAGCAGCCTGGTAGCTCGTCGGGCTCATAACCCGAAGGTCGCGGGTTCAAATCCCGCCCCCGCCACTCAAGCACGCGGCCGGCCCGAAAGGGTCGGCCGTTTGTGTCCGTAACCTTGGCGGCGAGGGCGCGTCAGGAGAATATTCAATGCTACGGACTGCGGACCATTCGGTTCAGTGGTTGGCAAACGAATACAACACGGCTGGGTAGCTCAGCTGGTTAGAGCACGGCACTCATAATGCCGGGGTCGGGAGTTCGAGTCTCCCCCCAGCTATTAGAAATGAAGTCCAACACAGTCAAACGGCGTCCACATCGGGCGCATTTCTGGCCGGTGGCACTGAGTTCAAATCTCACCTCTGGCTCTGAACATATGTTGACTTCCGAACGGCGCTCACGCGCCGTTTTTTTTTATTGGCTTTTGTAAGCCACCGCTGGCGCGCGGCGTGCACTTATAAGTGTTCTCTTGACCTTGAGACCTTCGGTGGCGACTGCGGGATTTCGTTTGATCATAAGTACAGCTAACCTCGCCGCCACGATGCGGGTGCGGGGGGCCTTCTACGTCGCCATCTGCGCGGCGCTATGTGCGCTTCAGAGTGCATGCACCAAGGACGCGAGCGCCCGATCGGAAATGGGCGCGGAGAAATCCTCGCGCGCTGGCGCCGTTGATCCGAATCCCGTCAGCTACGCTGGAACTGATGCTCACGGAATCCCGCGCTACGTGAACCGAACGTTCACCAGTGATGAGCGCGCAGTACTCCGGCATGCGTTTGGAATAGTCAGCCCTTCGCATATCTATTTGTCCGATTCGACGGACGATGGTGTGCTGAAGTACGATCCGGCAGTGAAGCGCTGCGGGTGGTGCTACGTGGATTCGTTCAGGATAGGCTTCGTCTCCGTGAGGAAACCCGGTGAGACATGGGACGACCTCGTAAGACGAGTGAAGCGCATGCGCCGCCCCAGCTTCGCACCTTCGTCGCTCGTAACGAGCAGCTCTGTTAGCGCACTCGATCCCGATATTCAGCCCGAGGTGACGGAGATGCTCGCCACGGCGCGTCGCGCGGGATTCGCGCTGCGCATTGTGAGCACATACCGCTCTCCGCAGCTGGAGGCACTGCTGATGGCCGAGGGACACGGACGCACCTTCACACTCACCTCGCTCCACTCCTACGGAAGAGCGATCGACATCGCCGTCGGGGACGGCAACCTGAGCCACCCTGCTACGCGCTCTGAATGGATCGCATTCCGGCGCTGGGTCACGCATTATCGCGGAAACGACTTTCGCGTTCTCGGCACGCCGGAGCGCACCTGGGATTGGCCTCACGTCGAGGTGCCGAGCGGCAAGATCGGTTTTCGAAGCATCGATCAGGCCCTGGCAGCGGGAAGGGCATGTCTTTCAGGAAAGGCGGAGCGCGCCTGCGAGTTCGAGCCACATCTGCTTCGCGCCAACTGATTCACTGCGGGAAGCGCCTTTTCTTCCTGCGAAACCGATTGCGGATATCTTTGATGAGCACCAGCATCGCCAGATCGTCGACAGTCAGTAGACCGAGACAATTGCTCAATCTGATACGGGCTCCGAACGCCCCCATCGGCTGGGCTGTCGTTTCTATCACAGGAAGTCCGGCATAGTCCAACGGCGTCCACATCGGGCGCCGTTTTGCGTTGCGAAGGCGGGCGCAATTGGTATGCTTACTCCACACTCGATTCGTGGAGAGAAGTCAGCATAGTCGCGACGGACCCCGTAATATGGGTGTAACCTGCCGATAAATTAGAATTGCCGTCATCGATTCCGCGCCTTGCAACCAGGCACGATCCATTCCCCATGTTTAACAATGTCCGACTTGGCTGACCCGGCGTTCACAGATCTGACAGCGCAACTGGTTAGAAGCTTTCGAACCAGTCTTACCGAAGATCCAAGTGTACAACCTCCGGAGGAAGTAACCCGGCTAGCGGGGGAACTCTCCAGGATGGCGAAGGCGAATTGCATCCCGCTTGAAGCGTTGCTGACTCGTATCAAGGCTGCGTGGAGTGACGCCGCCCTCACGTTGGGTTATCCGAGTCGTTGCGATTGGTACGACCAACTCGTGATGTACTGCCTTGAGGAGTATTACATGCCGCTCGTTGAGTAGCGGCGCATTGTGCGCGTCAGCGCTCGCGAACTACGGGAGCTCCCCGAGCAACTTCTGTCGCCTGGTCAGAGAGTAGCTTGGTCGTAAAGCGCTGGCCCTCGGAAAGCCGTTCCACCTCGACCGCGATCGCATCGACGGCCTGCTGAAGCTGACCGAGTCCGTCGCGGATCTCTCTCAGGTCGGCTTGTGGGGGGACTGCTCGCCCGGGGCGGTTCAGCCAAACCTTCAGAATCTGGGAAATGGTGCCCCCAGCAATGGCAACAATGGCAATGATTACGATTCCTATCGGCATGAGGATCCTCGAAGTGCCCTGAGGCCGTGATTGGCAGCCCTGAATTACTTGGTGGTCATAGGGGTTCCCGTCGCGAAGGACGCTTCGAGCCGCGGCAGCGCGCTGCGCCTCGGAGATACGCTCGACTTCGATCTTCGGTTGGTGAATCTTGGGCACGGCCGGCGCAAACAACAAGTCATCGTGCTGCTCAGCGAGTGGCATCGACTGGACTCCATACGAAAAATTCGAGCGTATGATTCAAACGCTCCTGTCGCAAAAACAAAAACGCCCCGCCGGCGAACCGGACGGGGCGCGTTTGCTTCAGGAGATCTACAAACCCGACAGAATCACGAACTCGTCGCGCCTGTTCTTGGCGCGGCAATCATCGTCACGTGACGTCGTGCACGCAGGCTTCTCTTCGCCGTAGCTCACGATCTGGAGTCTCGACCCATCGATTCCACGCTCGGTCAAATAACGGTGGACAATCGCGGCGCGACGCTGACTCAACGCCATGTTGTACTCATCCGAGCCGCTGTCGTCGGCGTTGCCTTCTACGCGGATACGAACAGCTGCATTCCTCTGAAGCGCGTCCACCTTCTGATCGAGTAGTCGGATTCCTTCATCGTTGATCTCCGACCGATCGAACTGAAAGAAAATGGGCGTGGTAATGGCGCTCCGATCCGAAGCCAGTGCCTTCTCGGCTTCAATGCGCTCAGTGCCGGCACGATCTGCATCGGCCCGCAACTTGGCGTTTTCGCGATCGGCATCGGTTGCGGCGCGATCCGCCGCTGCGGGTGAAGGAGTCGGCCCGGTCGCGACTTTGTTACGCGAGCACGCGCTGCTCAAGGCGGCGAAGGAAAGTAAAGAAATCGAAAGTATGGTTTTGCTGCGCATGTCCCCAGTCTCTGTGAAAGATTCACCATCAGGACGATTAGGACCGGGAATTGGCTACGCGCAGTCTTAACAATTATTTTAGGCCGGCTGGGGACTGCTGGGGTTAATGTCATGTCGGGGACAGTTAAAGCGCCTATTATCGTCCTAATGCGATTCACACCTGGCCTTCTCATTCTCCTTACCGCGGCTCTCGCCAACGCGCAGGAGCCGCAGGCGTGCTCCGTCTCGAGTTCGGAAGTGACGCTTGGCACGCTCTCGGGGCATCGAATCGATTCGGTCGCCGTGATAACGTCGAGCCCAAATCTGGGAAGACGTGGTCGCGCGATCGCGAAAATGCACGTCCGAACACGCCCCGAAATCATCCGCCGAGAGCTTCTTTTTGCCGCGGGAGACACGGTGGACACTCTTCGCGTCGCGGAATCGCTGCGACGTCTGCGAAAGCTGCAGTTCCTGGAAAACGCCCACATTGAAGCAGTGAGGTGCGCGGCTCCCATCGGGGAATCGCTGGCACTGAAGGTGGTCACGCGGGATTCGTGGACCACTCGCCCCGACATCAAGGCCGGCGGCAGCTCTGCCCGAATCGGGCTTACGGAGCGGGATCTGCTCGGCACCGGCCGAACCGTCTCGTTGAGTCTCGTTTCACACAATCGATCGCTGGGCGCTGGAATCTCGACGCAGGACGCGTTCGGTTTCGGGACCGGTGTCGCCACGCGCGCGCAATATCAGCGCTACTACGAGGGGACCGTTCGATCGCTCTCCTTCGCGCGCCGACACGCGAGCCTCACTGACCGCTGGCGCGCCCAGCTTGATTTCTGGGACCAGCAGTACGAGCCAAGGAGCGCGACCAGCGCGCAAATCGAGCGGACGGGCGGTGATCTGATCGCGGGCATTCGACTATCTCCACTCACCTCGAGCCACGTCGTGTACTTGTTGGGCGGCGCGGAATCCGAGCTCACTTCGCTCGCCGCCGCATCCACGGACCCGGTCATCGGGCCGGTACGCCTCGATCGCCGCTTCACCGGCCCGCAACTCGGACTCTCCATGGTCTCGGGCAGGTATGACACGCTCACTTGGCTCTTGCCTGGCGGAGCGGTCATCGATGTCCCGCGCACGCTCGAGGGCGAATTCGTCGTTGGCCTCGGCAGAGGTGCGGTGACCTCTCGAGACCTTACGGGCTCGGGCGAGACAAGCGGCTCGAGCTTCATGACGCACTACGATGCGTGGGTCGGACGCGAGTGGCTCCCGACGCGGAGCAGTCGCGTCGTGGGTGATATCTGGGCGTCAGGGTACACCGGAGCCGCCGACTGGCACTCGGCCAGCGTTCGGGCAGCCGTGTCCGCCGCGCACGCCGCCTCCAATGGCGTGTGGGAATTTGCGCTGGCGGCAGAGCAGCTCACCGATCCTGACCCCGACGTTCGCGCTCTCACGATTTTCGATCGGGCGCTCACATTCGTGCCGCGCACAGTACGGTTGGCCGAATCGGCGCTGACGATGTCGGTTGATCGGACGAGACATCTGCGTCCCGTTGGGTCTTCGCTCGAGCTGGACGGCTCAGTCTTCGGCGCGTTTTCAAGGCGATGGGATCCAGCGTCGTCGACTGCCGGGTCGGAAGACGTTACGGTGGGCGTCGTCGGCATCGGCCTCGGGCTCTCTCCACGCAAGGCAGGGCGGTCGAGCATTCGCCTCGACTACGGAGTACCGTTGCTGGCGGCGCCGGGGGTGAGGCGGTCGCCACGATTCAGCCTGACGCTGACGCCCTGGCTCGAGACCGGAAGGCACCGCGACAGGAACGGATCGTTCTAACCGCAGTCCAGTCTCAGTTCAGCTATTGATCCGATCGAGCGACGCTCAGCAAATCGGAAAGACGTCCTCGACCATTTTACTTGCAGAACTTCCTTTCAAGGCGTAAGGTCTTTTTCGAGGTCCGCGATATCCTCCCAACGACGAGGTGTTATGCGACGCTCCCTGCGCCAGCTGTTGTTCGTTCTCACCCTCCCAGTCCTCGCGCTTTTCTTCACTCCGAAAACCACTGCCGCGCAAAGCGGCACGATCCGCGGTCGGATCGCGGATTCAACCGGCGTGCCCATCGCGCAAGCCGTGATCGTCCTCGATCCCGGGGGTCTCCGCGCGACAAGCAGGGATAACGGCGACTACGTGATCTCGCGCGTGCCGAGCGGTAGCTACACGGTGCGCGTGCGACGGCTGGGTTATGTCACACCGGCGGCCAACGTGACCATCGCAGAAGGCCAGACAGTCAGGCAGGATTTTCTGGTTAACCACGCCGCGATATCGCTGACAGATGTCGTGATTGGATCGCGAGCCCGACACACTGCGGCGGAAGAGCTGGCGGTGCCGGTCGATGTATTCACACCGGAACAGATTCACTCGCAGGGGACCACGGAGACATCCCAGATTCTTTCTCAGCTATCCCCCTCAGTCAACTTCCCACGCCAAAGCGTGTCGGATGCGACCGAGATCGTGCGACCCTTTACCATGCGCGGCCTCAGCCCCGATCACACGCTTGTGCTGCTGAATGGCAAGCGACGGCATCACACGGCGCTCACGCACTATTACGGCGCTGGTGAAGGCGCGGGGTCGAGCGGCGTCGACATGAACGCAATCCCGGCCGGCGCCATTGACCGGATCGAAATTCTGCGCGATGGAGCAGCCGCCCAATACGGGTCTGACGCGATCGCCGGTGTCGTGAACGTCGTCCTGAAGGAGGGCGTCTTCGCGCCGTTTATCAGTGGCGACCTCGGCCAATACATGACCTCCAAGGAAAATCCGGCCGCCCTTCCAGATGGAAGTGGATCGCGTCCAGCATATCCCCACGACGGACGCACAGTCGACGTGAATGGGGGTTGGGGCATCCCGCTCGGCCGCGGCTCACTCGGGTTGTTCGCCGAGTACCGCGATCGGCAGCCAACGAACAGAGCGGGCCCGGATCCGACGGACATGTTCGTCACCGGCGATGCGGACGCGGTCGTCAACGGCAAGCTCGTCGCCAAGAATAACTCGATCGCGATGCCCAATCATCACTGGGGCGATGGCTCGTCGAAGGACCTCATGACTTTCGGCAGCGCCAACTTTCCGTTCGATCCCGCAAATCCGTCGGCGGGTGTGTACGCGTTTGGCGGGTACAGTTCTCGAAAAGGTGCCGGCTTCGGATACTTCCGGCCGCCCTCGAGCGCGCGGAATTGGCCCCAGATATATCCGAACGGCTTCCTTCCAAAGTTTGCGCCCGACGTCCTCGATTTCTCGGCCGCGGGAGGAGCTCGCGGGCTGCTCTCCGGATGGTCCTACGATCTCGGCGGCACGGTCGGACACAATGGGTTCAAGTACAACCTCGAGCACACACTCAATGCTTCGCTCGGACCGTGCCTGACGACGGCATGCGCACCGGGAGCCGACGGAATTCTGGGCAACGCCGACGATCCGGGAATTCCCAACAAGACGAGCATCTTCGCGGGAGAGCTCCGCTATACCGAGGCGATTCTCAGTCTCGATGCGAGTCATGAGTACGCGATTGGACTCGCATCACCGGTGACAGTCGCGATCGGGACGGCTTTCCGAAACGAGCGCTATCAGATCATTGCCGGCGAGCCGGCCTCGTACATCAACGGCTTCCATCCCGCACAGGATGGGAGCATCGCCGCATCCGGCTCGCAAGTCTTCCCGGGGTTCCGGCCGGCAGACGAAGCGGATGCGCATCGGAACAATGTCGGCGCCTACGTCGAGCTCGAGGGCGACCTTGTTCCAAAGCTTCTCGCGAATGTCGCTACGCGCTTCGAGCACTACAGTGACTTCGGCAACAAGCTCACCGGCAAGCTGGCGCTGCGATTCCAGCCGACACAACGGCTGACTCTCCGCTCCGCGGTAAGTACAGGATTCCGCGCACCCTCGCTGAATCAGAGCTACTTCTCGAGCGTCGTCACCAACTTTGCAGCCGATCCCACAACCGGGAATCCCGTCCCGTTCGAGATCGGAATATTCCCCGTCAATTCGGTCGAGGCCCGAGCGCTCGGTGCGCAGCCGCTGAGACCCGAGTCCTCGAAGAACTTCAGCGCCGGGTTCGCGGCGACCCCCGTCGAAAACCTCACCTTCACGAGCGACTTTTACTACATCGCTATAGACAATCGGATCGCAATCACGGGCTTTCTGGGCAATGGCACCGACAGCGTCTCCGCGATACTGCGCAATGTCGGCTCACGCGCCACGACAGCGCAGTTTTTCACGAACGCCATCGATACCCGCACTCGCGGCCTCGACATCACCGGAGACTATACGATCCCGGCGTTGGGAGGCACCGCCGGGCTCAACGCTGTTTTCAACTTCACGCGCACCACGATTCCGAACGAGGACAACATTCCGCTGCCGCCGCAGCTTCAGGGCACCGGAGTAACGCTCATCAACAAGTACGACGAGGGCGGACTGCTCGCGATCACCAAGGAGCGTCCCGCGTGGCGAAGCACCGTGACCGGCCTGTATAAACGCGGCGCCTGGAACGGAATGGCCCGCTATTCCTACTATGGGAAGTACACGTCTGCACTCTACAGCTACAGCGGAAGCGATGTCCAGAACTATCGAGGGAAGGGACTCGCGGACGCCGAGGTCGGCTTTACTCCAGCGCCGGGATTCAAGCTTTCCTTAGGTGCGCGAAACATTTTCGACGTCTATCCAGACGGGATGAACGAGGGGAACGGATTCGACATCTTCCCCTGGCCGCCCGCTTCGCCGTTCGGATACAACGGACGCTTCCTTTACACCCGGCTGGAGCTGACTGGACGATGAGCGGATTGCGGGAGGGGAAAGTCTGTCCGGGCAATCCCCTACCGCGCTCCAGCATTATTCCGCTTTATTGCGGAGCGCGGGCCGGCTCTCCATACTAGCTGCACTCTCACCCCCAGTCCTGTGACACTACACACCCGCCGCACATTCCTCGCGACGCTGGGCGTCGCCGCCCTCGGGATCGCCAGCCGAGATGCCCTCGCAGATGGAATTCTCCTGGCACCCAAGCGAAAGCTGAAAAAAGTCGGTCTCCAGCTGTACACTGTTCGCGACTTGGTGAAAGCGGATCTTCCAGGCACGCTTCGCAAGGTCGCGCAGATCGGGTACAAGGAAGTCGAATTTGCCGGATACTACGGCAGAACACCGGCGCAAATTCGCGCGCTGCTCAAGCAGAACGGGCTCACTTCGCCATCGTCCCATATTGGGCTCGACATCCTGGAGAAGGATTCCGTCAGGGCATTCGCCGATGCCAAGGCGATTGGACACCAGTGGGTGACAATGCCGTACATCCCCGAAGAGAGACGCAAGACGGCGGATGACTGGAACAAAATCATCGACCTCCTCAATCAGCTGGGCCCACAGGCGAAAGCAGCGGGACTTCGGCTCGCCTACCACAATCATGATTTCGAGATCAGGCCGGTCAATGGTGTGCGGCCTCTGGACATGATGCTCGACAAGACGGACCCGTCGCTGGTCGACTTCGAGATGGATCTGTACTGGGTCGTGTTCGGCGGCGGCGATCCGCTCGACTTCTTCAATCGCCATCCCAAGCGTTTCGCGATGGTGCATGTGAAGGATTCGGGGGGGCCGCCCGACAACAAGATTGTCGATGTCGGCAAGGGCACGATCGACTTCCCCAAGATCTTCGCGCAAAGTGACAAGGCCGGGATCAAGCACTACTTCGTCGAGCACGACCAGCCCGCCGATCCCATTGCCACGATCCGCAACAGCTACCGGTACCTGCACGCTCTGAGATACTGATTGCGGATAGCGAACGACACACAAGAAACGGGGAGCTCATTTCATGACGGGTAAGAAGGTTACGCGCCGCAAGTTCGTCGCGGACACGGGAAAGATCGGGCTTGGTGTAATGATCGTGCCGCGTCATGTCCTCGGCGGACCAGGCTTTCAGGCGCCGAGCGACACGATCAACTTCGCGGTCGTCGGATTTGGTGGAATGGGCTCCGAGAACGCGCTGGAGCTGGCGAAGACTGAGAATCTCGTCGCCTACTCCGACGTCGATTTCGCCTACTCCGCCAGCAAGGTGGCGGAAAAGCTGAAGGACGATGAGAAGAAGGACAGGCCCGAAGGCATCACGCTCAAGCAGAAATTCGACAAGGCAACCCGCTATTCGGATTTCCGCGAGATGCTCGACAAGCAGAAGGACATCGATGGAATCGTGATCGCTACTCCGGATCACCTGCACGCGGTAGTCGCAAAGGCCGCGATGCAGATCGGGAAGCACGTGTATGTGCAGAAGCCGCTCACCTATTCCGTGCACGAAGCACGCGTCCTCCGCGACCTGGCGCTGTCGAATCCAAAGATCGTGACTCAGATGGGAAACCAGGGCCACTCTAGTGACGGCGCGCGACTGATCAACGAGTGGATTCAAGCCGGCATCATCGGCCCGGTGCGGGAAGTTCACGTCTGGACGAATCGTCCGGTCGTGTATTGGCCACAGGGAGTTCCGCGGCCTACCGCCTCTCCGCCGCCACCACCTCCACCGAGCCCATTCGGAAATCCATTCAGCTTCCGCTACGTGAACCAGCTGTTGGCATCCGCGTTGGGTTCGTATCCGGCGCCGCCGGGATTGAACTGGGATCTTTACGTCGGGCCCGTCGCGGAAGGGATCCCGTATCATCCGATCTATCACCCATTCAACTGGCGAGGCTGGGTCAACTTCGGTGTCGGCGCGCTTGGTGACATGGGCGCGCATCTGATCGATCATCCGTTCTGGGCGCTCGGACTCACCTATCCAACGAGCATCGAAGCGACATCGACGCAGTGGGGCACGATGCCGATTCCGCCCGATCCGAAGGCGGCGGCGGGAACGCGAGAGGCGCGGGGATACAACAAGCCCGTCTCGTATCCGGTCGCGACCGCGGTGCACTATCAATTCCCGGCGCGCGGGGCGCAGCCCCCCGTCAAGCTCAATTGGTACGACGGCGGACTCTATCCTCCTCGTCCCGACGTGCTTCCTGACGATGTCGCGTTGAAGAGCGAGGGCGGGGTGATCTTCATCGGAGAGAAGGGAATTCTGATGAACGACACCTACGGATCGAATCCTCGCCTCTTTCCGGTATCGCTCGCCGAGGATGCGGCGCTGGTGCCGAAGACCTACGCGCGAATCACGTGGAGCCACGAGATGAACTGGGTGAAGGCCATCAAGGGCGAAGCAAAGTCCAGCTCACCTCTCGAGTACGCGGCCCAGCTCACCGAGACGATGCTGTTGGGAATCGTGGCGCTCCGCACGGGACAAGGCCGAAAAATTCTGTACGACGGCGATAAGATGCTGGTCACGAATATCGCCGATGCGAATCAGTACCTGACGCGAGAGTATCGCGCCGGTTGGGCAGTCTGAATAATTCATCAAGAGGAATCCATGATGCATCGAGCTGCCGCGCGCGCGGCGATAGTCTCCCAGCTGGCGCTGCTCGTCCTTGCTTGCACGCCGATGGGGAACAGTACGCCAGCGGCGAATAGCACCAGTACAGGAGCCACGACGTTGACAGCTGAGCAGCGTGCCTCGGGATGGCGATCGCTGTTCGACGGAACGAGCACCGCGGCCTGGCGAGGTTATAAGGAGGCATCACTGCCAGCCGGGTGGCATATCGTCGACGGTACGCTGACCAAGTCAGGCTCGGTGGGTGACCTTCTGACGAAGGATCAATTCGGAAACTTCGAGCTGGCCCTCGACTGGAAGCTGGGCCCGGGTGGTAACGCCGGCGTCTTCTATCGCGGCACCGAGGAGTACGATCACATCTACTGGAGCGCACCCGAGTACCAGCTCCTCGACGACGCGGGCCATCCTGACGGAAAGAGCAGGCTGACCTCGGCCGGAGCGGACTACGCACTTTATCCGTCGCCAGCAGGCGTGGTGAAGCCGGCGAATGAGTGGAACTCGACTTTGATCGTTGTCAAAGGCAACTCCGTCCAACACTGGTTGAATGGACAGCGGGTCGTCGAGTACGAGCTCGCAAGCCCTGATTGGCAGGCGAAGGTCAAGGCGAGCAAGTTCGTGGCGTATCCCAAGTACGGTATGGCGCCGAAGGGCTACATCGGGATTCAGGGTGATCACGACGGAACCCTGTCCATCCGCAACGTCCGCATCAAGGAGCTTCCGTGAGCGCAAGGACGCGGCTCTCGGCAATGATGTTCCTCCAGTATTTCATCTGGGGGGTTTGGTTCGTCACGATGGGAACGTATCTCGGTCAGACCCTGCACTTCACTGACCGTGAGATCGGTCTCGCATACGGCGCAACGGCGATTGCGGCGCTCGTGTCACCGTTTTTCATGGGAGTCGTCGCCGACCGCTACTTCTCGAGCGAGAAGCTTCTCGCCCTGCTGCATCTCCTCGGTGGAATCCTGATGTATCTCGTCTCGCTACAGACGACATTCGCGACATTCTATCCGCTGCTCATTCTGTACGCGCTGTGCTACATGCCGACGCTGTCACTCACCAATTCGATCTCGTTCCATCACGTGCGCGATCCCGGCCGCGATTTCCCCTTCATCCGCGTTCTCGGAACCATCGGGTGGATAGTCGCGGGAATCCTCGTTGGCAAGGTGTTCCACGCCGATGCGCTGGTTCTACCCATGCGTCTTGCTGCCGGCGCTTCGATAGTGATGGCGGTGTACTCTCTAGCGCTGCCCCACACGCCTCCGAAAGCGGCGGGCTCGAGCTTCAGCGTTCACGATGCGCTCGGGCTCGACGCGCTTGCCCTGCTTAAGAACCGCGACTTTTTCATCTTCGTGATGGGATCGTTCCTGCTCTGCATCCCGCTCCAGTTCTACTACACGTTCGCCAATCCATTCCTGAACGAGGTCAAGGCGCCGGATCCGGCGTTCATTCAGACATTCGGGCAGATGTCCGAGATCGGATTCATGCTGTTACTGCCATTCGCGCTACGGAAATTCGGCATCAAGATCATCATGCTCGTGGGCATGGCGGCGTGGACGCTTCGCTACCTCGCGTTCGGCATGGCTGCTGTTGGCCCCGTAATGGCGCTCATCTATATCGGGATCCTTCTCCACGGCGTTTGCTACGACTTCTTCTTCGTCGCCGGGCAGATCTACACCGACCAGCGCGCGGGCGAGAAGGTGCGCGCCGCGGCGCAAGGACTCATCAATTTCGTCACCAACGGGCTCGGATATTTTATCGGCGCGTTCGTGTCCGGCGCGGTCGTGAATCGTTACGCCACGCCCAACGCGTCCTGCACGGATGCAGCCGCAGCTGCGCACGAATGCCTCAAGGTCACGCACGACTGGCATTCGATCTGGCTGGTTCCATCGGCCGGCGCACTCGTGGTCTTCATCCTGTTCCTGCTGCTCTTCAGGCCTAAGGGCACGAACGCTACATCCGGCGGAAACGGCGTGGCGGCGGGAGCACCAGCGTAAAACAAATTTCCGATTTGAACCGTATGGCCTCATGAACTCCCCACGCCCAGCTGACTCATGAACTTCGCACAAGGCAGATATGGATGATCCGGCAAAAGTAATTGTCGCGGTGGTTTTCTTTACCTCCGTCGCCTACTCGATAAAAGCAATCGCGCAGGCGGCGGTCGCACACCGTAGGGAAGACTCAAAGGTGGAGAAGGAGTCCAGTCCGGCTCTTTCAGAGGCTAGACTCGCACGCATCGAACAAGCGGTCGAGGCGATAGCCCTCGAAGTCGAGCGCATTTCGGAGGGCCAGCGTTTCACTACGAAACTGCTGAGCGAACAGTCCCGCCCAGTGCCAAAACCGGTTCAACGACAGCTCTCTACCAACACGCCCACCTGATCGAGGCCTCAATGTCGAAGCGCGGAATGGCACTCCTTGGCGCCGTCCTCACCCTTGCCCTCGCAGCCTGCGACAGCAAGGATGACTCGCCGAATAAGAATCCGGCGCTGACGCAGCGCGAGAGAGACAGCATTTTCGCCAACTCAACAATTCCAGGCGCCAAAGCCGTCAAGAAAAGCATGACGGTGGCCGACTCGGTCGCGGCGAGGCAGGGCCGTATGTCGGACACCGGTCAGCAGAATCCCTGAGCCGGGTCCCGTGGCATGGGCATTACATTGACTGACACCCGATGTCAGTCGTTAGCGAAGTCGAACAGGAATCCGAGCCAGACGACGAGCCTCTTGTAGAGCCGCTCGCCGCGCCGACCGAGGGCGCGCCGCACAAATACCTCATCGCGTTCGCGGTTGTGCTCGCGGCGCTGATGCAGGTCATCGACAGCTCCATCGTCAACGTCGCGCTTCCGGACATGATGGGGAACTTGGGCGCCAGTCTCGACGAGATTGCGTGGGTTTCGACCGGATACATCCTGGCCAGCGTCATCATCATCCCGCTCACGGGCTGGCTTGGCGAATTCTTCGGCCGCAAGCGCTATTTCGTCGGCTCGATCATCCTCTTCACGATCGCGAGCTTTCTCTGCGGGGCCTCGCACTCACTCTCGGCTCTCGTCTTCTGGCGAATCATCCAGGGGCTGGGCGGCGGAGCGTTGATGACCGTCTCGCAAGCGGTGCTATTCGAATCCTTCCCGCGAAAGGAAGCGGGCACCGCGATGGCTCTCTTCGGGCTCGGCGTAATGGTCGGGCCAACTATCGGTCCCACCCTCGGAGGGTGGCTCACCGACAACTACGGCTGGCCCTGGATCTTCTACGTCAATCTTCCGGTCGGCATTCTCGCGGCCGTCATGATCATCGGATACGTTCACGATCCGGAGTTCCAGGTCCGCCCGCGCACGATTGATTACATCGGCATCGCACTGTTGGCCGTGAGCGTGGGCTCGCTGCAGTACCTGCTCGAGCAGGGGCAGCGCGAGGATTGGTTCGACTCGCGCCTGATGATTCTGCTCGCCTTCAGCGGAATCGTGACCGGGATACTACTTGTGTGGCGTGAGATGACCGTCGATGACCCGGTAATCGACTTCCGCGTCCTGCGCCACCGGCAGATGTGGGTCGGGACTCTCCTCGGCGTCGTCATGGGAGTCGGCCTCTATGCATCGGTGTTCACCTTGCCGGTGTTTCTGCAGGGGAATCTCAGAATGACGGCGCAGCAAACGGGAATAGTCCTCCTTCCCGGCGCACTGGCGACCGCTGTTTCGATGGCGGTCGTCGGGAGACTCACCAACAAAGTCGACGCCCGCGCGCTGATCACGATCGGTGCTCTGCTGTTTGCCGGCGCGATGATCAGGCTTTCGCGAATAACGGGAGAAAGCGGTAGCACCGATTTCTTCTGGTCGCTCATCATGCGCGGCGTCGGGCTTGGAATGATGTTCGTCCCACTCACGACCATCACGCTGGCTGAGCTGAGCCCGCGCGAGCTGGGTCAGGGATCGGGCCTTTACAACTTTTTCCGGCAGCTGGGCGGTTCGCTCGGAATCGCGGCGATAGCCACCCTGCTGTCCCATTACACTGCCCAATTCCGCGCGATCCTGGCCGAGCACATCTCGGTTGGCGATGCCGCGACGATAGGCAGGGTGGAAATGTTGACGCGGGCGCTCGTCGCCAGAGGAGCGGATCCGTGGACGGCCCACGCGCGAGCTCTTGAAATCCTCGACAGCCAATTGATGGCACAGGCGAGCGTCATCGCCTACAGCCGGATCTACATCCTGAGCGCCGTGCTGATTCTCGCCCTAATTCCGCTCCTTGTTCTCATCCGCCACACGAAGCCTTCGGCGGGAACCCAGCACATCATGGAATAATGCACGCTGGCGCGCGACGAAGAAAAAAGTTTCGCGAAGCCGACGAGCGACCCTGCCGGTGCGCCGTGAGGCGCGAATGTGATACCGGTCTTGCGTTGGACTAAGAGGGAAGGCGGAGGGGGTCCTCGTAGGCCGCTTTGCAAAGCGAGCGCGAGGAGGAGACCCGCGACTGAGCGGAGCGAAGGAGCGCGGTTAGGGGCTCCGACCAAGCGAGCGTAGCGGCCGGAGGGGATCCCCTCCGCCGTACCGGCTAGACTCCCTTCGCAGCCGGACTAGAAACGATGCAGCTAGCGGGACGCGCCCGCTCGACCCGCCGGCTTCGCGGGAGCTTCGTTTGCTGCCGCAGCGGCCTTAGCATCATCGGTATCGGCGAAGCTGATGTCCTTGCCACGCTGTTTCAGCATGTGAAGGATGCCAATCTTGTCGGTCGCCTTGAGATACGCTTCCTGCGGCTCGACCTGCTTCGAATCGACGAGGTCGATCAGCGCATCGTTCATCGTCACCATTCCCAGTCGGCGCGATGTCTGAAGCACCGACGGCAGCTGGAAGGTCTTGCCTTCGCGAATCAGGTTGGACACGGACGGCGTCGAGAGCATGATCTCGCGCGCCGCGACGCGTCCGCCACCGATCTTCTTGCAGAGGACCTGCGAGATGACCCCCTTGAGCGATTCGGAGAGCATGACGCGGATCTGAGCCTGACGGTCGGGCGGGAACTGATCGATGACGCGATCAACGGTGCTGACAGCGGTCGATGTATGAACGGTGCCGAACACGAGGTGTCCCGTCTCGGCGGTCTCGATTGCCATTGACACCGTCTCGAGGTCGCGCAGCTCACCCACGAGCACGATGTCAGGGTCTTCGCGAAGCGCGGCGCGGAGCGCGTGTCTGAATGACGACGTGTGCACACCGACGTGCCGCTGGGTGATGAGACACTTCTTGCTCTCGTGGACGAACTCGATTGGATCCTCGATCGTGATGACGTGATCCGAGCGTGAGCGATTGATGAGGTCGATGAGCGCGCAGAGCGTCGTCGACTTTCCCGAGCCCGTGGGCCCGGTCACGAGGACGAGCCCCTTCGTCAGGTGGCAAAGGCGCTGCACTTCCTGCGAGATGCCCATCTGCTCGACGGTTACGACTGCCGCGGGAATGGCGCGAAATACCGCGCCCGTCCCCTTGCGTTCTCTGAGTGCGTTGCCGCGGAAGCGGGCGACGCCTGGAATCTCGTGCGCGAAGTCGGTGTCGTTGATCTCCTTGAACTCGACGCGGTTCTGCTCGAGCATGACCGCATTGAGCATCTCGTCGATCTCATCGGAGCTAAGAACGGGCTCGTTTGGAATCGGATCTATCTCACCGCTCGCGCGCAGCATCGGAGGCGCGCCGGAGCGCAGGTGGAGGTCCGAGGCCTTGTTGCCCACGAGAGCGCGCAGAAGGTTCTCAATTCGGTCCAAGGCGCGGTTGCCGGTGGCAGAGACACGCGGT
>Ga0137418_10001007_pt1 | contig 22986 bp, 14 predicted proteins | sample CZODoug3_1_2_16f_FD_122242 | JGI IMG/M metagenome (GOLD analysis project Ga0137418, IMG submission 122242) | Vadose zone soil fungal communities from Angelo Coast Range Reserve, California, USA - CZODoug3_1_2_16fungal (Hybrid Assembly) | ecosystem: Environmental > Terrestrial > Soil > Vadose...
CAAGCGCGCGACCTGCTCGGTGCACTCCTGAAAGACTCTCCTTATAACGGCGAGTACCTTGCCGCGATGGCCGACACTTACACGCAGGCTGGCGATGACAAGGGCCTTGAGCAGTTCTATCTCGAGAAGATCGCGCTCTTCCGCAACGCGCCGATGCCCGCCGACGCGCGCAAGGCGCAGGTCGCCACCCTGCTCCGCGGCATCATCCCCGCGCTGACCCGCATGAACAACCACACCGGCGCAGTCGATCAATACATCGAACTCATCAACAACTTTCCGGAAGACGACACGCTGGTCACCGAGGCCGCGCTCTACGCGTTGCGCTACCAACGCCAGCAGCAGCTTATCGACTTCTATGCCAAGACCGTCGCGCAGTCTCCGCGCGACTATCGCTGGTCGATGGTGCTGGCTCGCACGCAAACGAATCTTGAAAACTATCCTGCCGCTATCGATACCTACGCGAAGTCGATCGCTCTACGCCCGGACCGCGTCGACCTCTACACGGCACGCGCCGGACTCGAGGAACGCCTGATGCGCTTCGACGAAGCTGCCGCCGACTACGAGCGCATCTATCAGCTCGCCTACAGAGATCCGCAGTGGATGGAGAAGGTTGCCACCGTGCGCGCTCGTCAGGGTAAGACGAAGGAAGTGGTTGGTGCGCTGCAAGCGGGGCTGATCGAGGGCCGTCCGGAAAACGCCAGCAACTATTTCGAAGTCGCGCGTCGCCTGGAGAACTGGGGGATGCTCGACCAGGCTCGCAGCTTCGCGGAACAAGGCGTGAACAAGGCCGGAGCGGACCTGCTCGCCAGCGCCGAACACCACGCCGGGGCGCGAATCTACGTGCGTATCATGACGCGTTTGCGCCAGCACGAACAGGCATACGCCACACTGCAGGCAGCGCTCGCCGACTCCGCCGCCATTTTGCCTGTTCTGAAAGAGCAGGTTGAAAAAGAGGGAGTTACGGGTATTTCCGACGCGAAGTGGCGTGAGAATCAGCGGCATACGCGCATGGAAACCGCGCGCAACGGGATGACGGGTGCGTTGCAGGAATTGGGCGGCGCCGTGAACGCCTACTTCACTCCGGAAGAAAGGCTTACCTTCGCGCATTTCGTCGAGTCGAAGCGCGTCGGCATGAATGCTGCCGATCTCGAGAAATTCGCCATCCCGCTCGCAGAAAGCGCTGCTCTTGCCGATCAGGAATCGCACTGGCGGTTTGACCTGATCATGCAGCAGGCCGCCTTGCCAAACTTCTACAGCAGCGTGCGTCCCTATGTTGACCTGCAGCGCCGTCGCGGTCGCTTCGCCGAACTGGCTTCACAGATGGAGCAGTTCGCTCACGCAGTGCCGCCGACGCAGCGAAGCATCCCGCTGCTCGACGCTGCCGACGCCTATCGTTCCGCTGGCGACGAGCAGAACGAACTCCGCATCCTGTCCAATTTCCCTAATGGCGGCCTCGACGCAGCCCGGACGCCGCGCTACTTCCAGTTGCTGCTGGCGCGACAGCCGCAGGAACTCGTCCGCTACGCGACGAATTGGCGCAGCCCCTACAGCCAGCAGGCCACGGAGTATGTCGTCGCCCACGCTAGCGCCCCACTCGCGCACACGGTCGTGCAGACGCGCGGACAGGCGCGCCCGGCTGTATGGACGAAGTCCTACAATGCGCTCGTCGGACTCTACTTTTCCGAGGCCACGCCGGACGTCAGCAACGCGTTCCTCTCCGCACTGGGCGACGATCCGATCGGTGTGCGACTTGCCAAGCCTGTCGATCGCACGCAGCAACTCGCTGGCAACACCTGGTATTACTACGGCTCGCGGTACGGCGAATATCTCGGCATGTCGAAGCTTGGCAATCCCGACGATTTTCTGCCTGCGATCCTTGAGGAAAGCCCGGCGAGTGCTTCCGGATACCTGACCCTCGCCGACTATTACACCGGAGCAGGTGACACCAAGCATGCAATCGCCGAGTACGAGCACACGCTCGAACTTTCTCCCAGCCGCCCCGACGTGTACGACAGCCTGGCCGTCGCCTACTACAAGCAAGGCGACCGCACCGCTGCTCTGGCGCAGTGGAAGCAGGCGTTTGGCACCCTGTCGAAGCAGCTCGACAGCAAACGGGTTCCCGAGAGTCTCTGGAGGGACTTCGGACGTACCTGTGATCAACTTCGCACGCGGCATCTATTTGCAGAACTCAAGCCCGAAGCAGACGCGATCATTCGTACATATCTCCGCCGTAATGGAACGTGGCAATCGAACGCCATGCTGCAACCTGCCTACGCCACCGTCGGGGACCCAGCGTCTGCGACAGCATGGTTGCTCGACGTCTCCTCCTCCGCACAAGATCCGGCGCGGGTCCTGTCGGATGTTGCCGATGCGACCTGGATACCGCTGGCACAGCATGCCGCGCTCTATCGGCGCATTCTGCAGTTCAAGGAGGACGCGGTCGGAAAGCATACCGGCTTCGAGCGCGAATATGCCGAGCAAGAGTTGGTTTCCTGGCAGGTCCGCTGGATTCGCTACCTGGTTCGCACCAAGCAGTACCAGGCCGCCGCTACGGCAATTGCTGCGCTCCCTAAAGAGACTCGCGATGCACAAGCAGCCACGCTGGTTCCGCTCGATTTGCGGGTGGCCGCGCAGGTTGGCACGCTCGACTCGATACTTACCGCCTATCGTGCCGAGCCACCAAGCGCCCCCGCGGCGGAGGTCCTGCGCAATGCCGCCCGTCAGCTCTTTGAATCCAGCGATAAGCAATCGGCACGCAAGATTCTCGAACTCGTCTTCGCGCGCGACATCGAAGGCCACAACCTTGTCGCCACGAACTTTCTCGGCCTCGCTGAAATTCGCCTCGCTGCGGGCGACACGGCCGGTGCGCTCGATTTGTTGCGCCGCCTCGCTGTGGTGGTCGGCAATCCGTTTGAGAATCTCGATCCCGCGGCCGCCCTCCTGGAAAGGACCGGCCACAACGCGGAAGCGGTCGAGTTCCTCGACCAGCTTGTGAAGTCCGCACCCTGGGAGCCTTCATATCGCCTGCGCCTCGCCAACGCGAAGCTTGCCACCAAGAATGTTGCGGACGCACAAGCTCCTATCCAAGCGCGAGATGCTCTCGCGGCTATCGCCTCCGGTCCATCCACTCCGTACGACCTTCGCTTGAAGGCCGCAGTCGCGCTCGCTGGCCATCCGCATTCCGATCTCGGCAGCGGTGAACTCAATCTGCTTGCCAGGGTCGCAGCCGCGATCCCCACCACGGCGGCCGACAAATACTATTTCTACGACGCGCGCATACGGGCCGCACAAAATGTCCCCGACCCGAAAACCAGGATTCAGCTGCTCAGTCACTGCGTCATCGATTTCCCGCGCCGCGACGCGGCGCGCATCCCGCTGTTCCAGGCTGCAGCTGCCGCACAGTCCAACGAATACGCGTTGGGAGTCATGGAGCCTCTGTTCCAAACGCAGTTCTTGCGTACCTATATGCCCGAGGGCGGTGCTGTCGGCGCCGAAGAGGAACAGATCATCAGCTCGGGCGATGAGGAAGATGCGAGCGAAGAATCCAGCGCGCCGGCAAACGTCTCCGCCAAGCTCTCGCGCGCACAGCAGGCGCAGGTCGCGCAGATGATCGGGGACACGATGATCCGTCTTAACCGTCTCGCAGACGCTGTCTCTTACTACCAGACTGCGCGGCAACTCGGCAGCGCGCCCTCCGTCCGCAAAACGCTCTACCGCAAGATTGCGGACGCGAAGGCGTCACTGCGCATTCAGCAGCAAAACGCGGCGCGCCAGCCGATCCTCCATGAACCGCTAGAACAGGACCGCGTTGTCCGACCTCAACTCATCGCGCCCGTCACTCCCTCGCCCAAAGCCACAACTTCGAAAGGAGGCCTGAAGCAATGAAGCGATTCTTCATCTTCGCCGGCATCGCCCTGACCTGCTCCGCAATACTCTGGGCAACCTATCTCGCCGCTGCGCCTGCGCCGCCACCGCTCTCGAAATACGTTCCCGCCGGACCGCTCGTTTATCTGGAGGCGAAGGATTTCTCCACGCTGCTCGGCGATTGGAATTCTTCTCCTCATAAGAAACAGTGGCTCACGAGCGACAATTACGAAGTCTTTTCGCGCTCGCGCCTCTTTCTTCGCCTTCAGGGAGCCAGTGATCAGTTCGCCGCTGCTGCCGGACTTCCGCCTGACATGAACTTCCTCTCGCAGGTTGCCGGCGAACGCAGCATTTTCGCCCTCTACGATATCGCCAACCTGCAATTCCTGTACATCACGTACCTGCCCTCGGCCAAGTCCATGCAGACCGCGTTATGGCAAACGCGCTCGAAGTTCGAGCCGCGCAGCGCCGGTGGCGGGACCTTCTATCTGCGCCGAGATCCCGAATCTCAGCGCGAAGTCGCCTTTGCAATCTCGGGTGATTACTTGATCCTCTCGACACGAGAAGATCTGATGGCCGGTGCGCTGCAACTGATGTCCGGCAAGCAGGACCGTACCGTCGAAGGCGAGCAGTGGTGGGCGCAATCGACCGCGGCCGCCGGGCCAATCGCCGACCTCCGCATGGTGCTCAACCTCGAAGAACTGGTTCCGAATGGTTATTTCCGCACCTATTGGGTACAACAGAACATCACCGACCTGAAACAATATTCGGCGTCCGTTTCCGATCTCTTCCGCTCCAGCAAGCAATATCGGGAAGAGCGCGTCCTGATCAGGAAGGAAGAGCCGAAACAAGCGCCTTCACCCGAAGGATCGGTGGCAGCGGCTGAAGTTGTGCGCCTTCTTCCTGGCGAGGCTGGCATCTACCGGGCTGAAGCAAACCCCACCTCCGATGCCGGCTTCGCCTTACTTGAAACCAAGCTCCTGGCGCGACCTTTGGGCCCGGTCCCACCGTCGCCAGGCGCGCCGCAAGTGCAGGTTACTTCGGGGGAACAAGGCGGCGGCTCCGATCTCGAAACTCGCATCGACCAGGCCCCCGCCGAGCGTCTCATCGCGTCACAATCCGTCTCGGCACTGAAAGAACTGCTCGACAAAACCCCTCTGCTCGCGTCGCTCCAAGTGCAATCCACCGCACCCGACGAGGCTGGTGTGTTCGTCCGGATTCACTCCGCTGTAGTCCTCGTCGCGGGATCGGAGTGGAACCAGGCCGTCCTCCAGTCGGCGCTCACTGATTTCGTTCGTCCCGGCCTCACGGCCAGCCAACTCGGCGTCGGCTGGCAGCAAAAATCCGGATACGAGGAACTCGATGGCCTGTGGCCGCTCGTAGCCTCGGTTCGCGGCAAGAATTTATTGGTCAGCGACGACCCAGGGCTGGCGGAAGCCATCCTCGCGAATTTTACGCGCAAGTCCGATCGCAAGCCTGCGGACTTGCTCGCTGGATTCAATCACCAGCAGGAACGCGCCAATTTTGCTCGCTTTTCGAATACTGTCGACCGGCCTAGTGCCACCGTCGCCGCCGCTGAGAACCGCAGAGGCGAACCGCAATTCTTCTCCAATAACATGGCGAGCCTCAGTTCGACATTAGCTGCCGTCTCCACCGAAAGAATCGAGGTTCGCTCCGAGGGGAACAAAGAACGACAGACCGTGATCTACGAATGGGCTCAATGAAGCACATCTGGCTCTTCACCCCCGCGTTGCTACTGGCGTTACTCCCCTCAAGGGGCCGCGCCGGACCTGCTGTACCCGACCGCGCCAACGGCGGGGAGTCGAGTCTGTTTGCGCAATCCGCGGCAGAAACGCTGAACCGCGATTTCCCCAGTCGTGACATTTCTTTCCTCTTGCTCGACGCTCACACTGGCCGCGTGCTCACGTCGCGCTGGGACCGCCTCGACTCACCGGTTCCGTTGGGCTCGCTGGTGAAGCCTTTCACCGCGCTGGCCTACGGCGAACAGCACGATTTCCACTATCCTGCGCATACCTGTCGCGGTACTGCCACCGGATGCTGGCTGCCTCGCGGGCATGGCGAAATCGGTCTTACATCGGCCATCGCCTACTCCTGCAACTCGTACTTCCGTATGCTCACCGCCAACCTGGCGGCTGCAGATGTCGCGCCGATTGCGGCACGCTTCGGAATCGCGCCTCCGGAGCGTGATGCCATCGGTCCCGCCCTCGCGGGAATCGGCAGCCTCTGGCGAATCTCTCCGCCTCGCATGGCGCGGGCATACTTGGAACTCATTCGTCGCCGCGAGCAGCCAGGTGTCCGCGAAATCCTCGCCGGTATGGCGCGCTCGGCGCAGCACGGAACGGGCGCCGCAGTTGACCGTGCTCTCCCGTTCCCCGATGCGCTCGCAAAGACCGGCACAGCGCCCTGCACGCACTTGCCGCGCGTGCCTGGCGACGGGTTCGTCGTGGTTCTCGCACCTGCCGATCAGCCTCAGATCCTGCTGATGGTCCGCGTCCATGGAGTCCCCGGCGCGCAGGCTGCGAAGACTGCCGGCCAGATGCTGCGCCGGATTGAGGGTAGGTTCAAGGAATGATCAAGGCCCGCTCGATGCGCACGAAGACCGCCGTCAATCCCGCTCGCAGATCAGGTCCATCCGGATTCCGCGAGCCTGTCTTCGCGTTCGTTACTGCTCTCGCTTTCATCTCGTCCTGCTCGCTCGGTTTCACGCAAACTGCGCCTCCCAGATCCGATGTGGCGAACGTCCGGATCGGCGTTCTTGGCCTCTTTCATCCGGGCCAACTCACGATCAGCGCACCTCCGGGGCACGCGCTTGTTGTGCGCGCAGGCGACGAACGCATTGTGCTGGAGAACAGTTCCGGAGTCTACACCGCAAGCGTTCGGCTCTCCGGAAGCGAGATCATTCTGCAATGGGGAACGCGGACTGTGCGCGCATCGGTGCTCACGGTCGCGGGACGCAATAACGAAACCGCCGACTTCGTTCTCGCGGTTCCAAGGAAGATCACTCGCCATTACCGCGGCACACTCGAAATTCACGGGTCAGCCGGGCATCTGCTCGCCGTAATAACGATGGACCGTGAGACTGCGGTCGCCTCCATCGCAGCCGCCGAAAGCACGGCTGAAACGCCGTTCGAGGCGCTCAAAGCGCAGGCTGTAGCGGCGCGCTCGTACCTGGTTGCCAGCCGCGGACGCCACCGCGATTTCGATTTCTGCGACACTACTCACTGTCAGTTCTTGCGTGAACCGCCTTCGCAGGGCACAGCCTCCGCGCAAGCCGTCGAGGCCACGCGCGACATGGTTCTCGCGTACGAATCCGAGCCGTTCGCCGCCATGTACACGCGAAGCTGCGCTGGGCGCACGCGCACGCCGGCGGAATTGGGGCTTCCCTCGACCGCCTATCGTTATTATTCTGTCGAATGCAAGTACTGCCGCGCGCATCCAGTGCGCTGGTCCAGTCTCATCTCCGCCGAAGATGCGGCCACGCTCCGCAGTTCCAACGAGGCCGCACGTCTTCGCACAGCACGCCACCTCGGCTGGAACACGATTCCCAGCAACGATTTCATCGCGAAAAAGGACAACGGTCGTATCCTGGTGGAAGGGATCGGACAGGGCCACGGCATCGGCCTATGCCAGTCGGGAGCTAAAGCCATGGCCACCGACGGAGCCGATTTTCGCCAGATTCTCAGCCACTACTACCTGAACACCACCATCGTTCGCATCCACACCGTGGCCGATTCTTACTCGCAGCAAAGCGAGACAACTCGGAGCCCATGACGGGGCACTTGTGCGTTTTGAATTAGTCATTCTGCGAGCAGAAATATAGTGGTGCAGTGAGACTTCCTGAGGCAGGCACAGGTCGAGACTTGTTTTCGCGCCGTCGGCCTTGATGATGGATTCGCCTTCTCTGGGGCGAGGCAGGTCCGCCAGCAGGTCAAGTTGCACAACCTTGCCATCGATGTTCTTTGCATAGCGAATGAGTCCGTATTGCCTCGCTCATCGTTCAGGGGAGCAACCAGAGGCTATCGCTGGCCTTGACTGGTCAGGGGCAGCAGTTGCTGCAGCCGCCTGTCCCGCAACCAGAGCCCACCCCAGAGCAGGGCACCAAGCAGTACAGGAAGAATGATGTTGAACGACACGGCGCTGACGCGGACCTGTGAGGCCACCGCTCCGCCCAGATAGCCCGTCGATAGAATCGCGCCCAGGATTGCCGTACGCGGGAACAGATAGAGAAGCGTGCTGGCCAGCAAAACCACACCCAGACCAACGATCACGGATACGTTATACCCCAACTGAACGGTCGCCTCCACGACCACACGAGGCTTGAAGAGCTTCATGCCGCCATCCACTAGTAGAAACAGTGCAGGCAGTCCGCTCATTATGTGGCTCAACCAGAGTCGACTCTTGGAAATCGCAAAGAAGGTAGGTTGCATGCGATCCGGCTCCTTTGGTGTTTACAAATGCCTGCGGAGTCAACCATTTGATCTCGTTCGAACAAGAGGCGTGGCGCAGCACCAATTGTTGCCCGCGAAAAGCGGCGCGAAGCCCTCGGAGCTTAGCAACCCTTCTCAGAAACCGGAAACGCACGAAATTTGACTTGCCGCCGACAACCACTACAGAATGCCGCCGAAGGCTATTACGGCGGGAACCATAGATTGCATCCTTATCACACCGCCCGCAGTATAATCCAGTGAATTTCATGGCTCTGATTCCGGGAACACGACTAGGGTCCTACGAAATCCTCGCCTTACTTGGGGCAGGCGGCATGGGAGAGGTCTATCGAGCGCATGATGCAGAGCTGCACCGGGATGTCGCCGTCAAGGTGTTGACAACTGTTTCCTCCGACCTCGACAGGTTACAGCGGTTCGAACGGGAAGCGCGAGCAGCGGCCGCGTTGAATCATCCGAACATTCTTGCCGTGTATCAGCTGGGCACTCACGATGGTGCCCCGTACTTGATTACGGAGTTGCTTGAGGGCGAGACCCTTCGGGGAGAGGTCAGTCGAAGCCGCCTTTCGATGCGCAAGGTCGTTGACTACGCCGTACAGATGGCACGGGGCTTGGCGGCCGCGCACGAAAAAGGGATCGTCCACCGTGACCTGAAGCCGGAAAACGTGTTTGTCACCCGCGATGGCCGCGTGAAGATCCTGGACTTTGGTTTGGCAAAACTTACCCCGCCTCAGGAGCGCCCGAAATCTGGCGTCCCCACTCTCACCGAGGGCACCAACCCAGGCGTGGTGCTCGGCACGATCGGTTACATGTCGCCAGAACAAGTGCGCGGAGAACGTAGCGATCACCGCACAGATATCTTCGCCTTCGGCACGATTCTGTACGAAATGCTGGCCGGCAAGAGGGCGTTCCAGAAGGCGACCTCGGCAGACACTATGAGCGCAATTCTGAACGAGGACCCACCGAGTATTTCGCAAATTGTGCCAACTGCTTCACCTGCCTTGCTGAGGGTCGTGCAACGCTGTCTTGAAAAGAAGCCGGAGCAGCGATTTCAGTCGGCATCCGATTTGGCGTTTGCGCTGGAAGCACTATCAGGTACGGGCAGCGGACCAATCAGCATGGGCGCCCCAACGCGTCAAGGGCGGACTTGGAAATGGGTCGCGGCAGGGGGAATCGCAATTGCCAGTGCCGCGGCCCTCATCGCCTGGAAGTGGTTGCCCCCGGCGGTACCCCACGTCGGAGCCGTGATTCAACTCACCGACGATGGTGTACCAAAGCAGGGCCGCTTGGTGTCGGATGGGTCGCGGGTTTATTTCAACGAAGGCGAACCGGGAAGTTGGAGAATCGCGCAGGTCTCGGTCCATGGAGGACAAACCGCATCGATTCCGACGAGACTAGTGAACCCCCACATTGCCGCGTTGGCACCCGACGGATCTGCACTGCTTGCCTCGGTGGGCGGATTCAACGATTTCGCGGACCCGCTGTGGCTAATCCCGCTTCCAGCGGGTGAACCCCGGCGCCTGGGTGACATTGAAGCTAGCGCGGCCAATTTTTTCCCCGATGGACGGATCGTGTTCACGCAAGGAACCTCCCTATTCGTCGCTGAGACGGATGGGTCGAGCCCTCGAAAGGTGCTCGACTCGACTGAATACCTTGGCACACCGAGTGTTTCGCCGGATGGAAAGAGAGTGGGCTTCACAACATGGTCGGGTGTTGGTTCCGTGACCGGTTTGCGGGAGACTGCCGTCGATGGGACCAGGCAACAGGAAGTTCTGAAGACGGGAGCAGATTTTCCGTCACCGCGATTTGGCACGTGGACTCCAGACGGAAGATATCGTTTGTTTCAGAATCTGAGCGACGGGAGGTCGGATCTCTGGTTGCTCCCCGAGCAGATTGGCTTTTTCCAGCGCCTTCAAGCTCCGCTGCGCCTTACTAATGGCCCGCTCTCGTACACAGATGCAAGCGTGAGCCGCGACGGAAAGCAGGTCTTTGTCATCGGTTCCCAGCGCCGAGGCGAACTCATTCGCTACGACGAAAAATTCCACGAATTCGTTCCCTTCCTTTCCGGCATTTCCGCGACGGATGCGACGTTCTCCCGCGATGGAAAATGGGTTGCCTATCGTTCGTATCCGGATTGCACACTGTGGCGCAGCCGCAGCGACGGGAGCGATCGCCTTCAACTTACCTATCCTCCAACAGTGGTTTGGTTCCCAAACATTTCGCCGGATGGGACTGAGGTTGTCTACTCGACATTTGGCAACTTTGTTTACATAAGTAAAATGAGCGGAGGTACGCCGCGAAAGATCGCGGAACAGTCGGTCGCCGCGAATTGGTCTCCGGACGGAAAGTTGCTGGTCCTCAGCACTTGGGTTCCCAACAAGCATGGAGGGGAGAAGAACATCGTTCAACTCCAGATTCTCGACTTACAGAGTGACAAGATCTCAGTTATTCCGGATTCCGAGGGGAAGTTAGGCGCTTATTGGCTGGACCAGCACACCTTGGTGGCTGCGACGCGAGACACCACCAAATTGCTAACCTTTGATCTCACCACAGAGAAATGGGCTGAGCTTGCCTCCGGCGTGTTCGTAAATTGGTTCATCTCGCTGGACCGCAAATACCTGTACTGTACGACTGGTGGAGGGGAACCAAAAGCGCTGCGCATACGATTTTCCGATCACAAGGCGGAGACGATTGTCAGTTTGAAGGACTTGCGGAGGGTGGTCGATCCCTATTTTGGGACGCAAGTCGGCGTCGCTCCTGATGGCTCCGTACTTCTGACCCGCGATGTAGGCACAGAGGAGATCTACACGCTCGAAGTAGAGTGGCCGTGAGAAGCGTCTGCATTCTCCTGTCCACGGGCCTATCTGTCCGCGCTCCTGGCAAAACGCCAGCAAGCCCACACCGAAGAGCCTACCCGGCTGCATAGCCCTTTCCCGAATTCCAGTGCCCACCAAATCATCAATTCTTGGTTGATGGCCGGTCGAGGCGACCGGACGAAGAGGTCATCCTGAAACATTTCGCGGGCGCGCTGCAGCGCTCGGCTCACGGCAGGCTGCCTTAGCCGTAGCCGGGATGTTGCCGCCGTAATACGTTTCTCCTCCGCAATTGCGGCAAAGGTAATCAGGAGGTTCAAATCGACTTGGCAAAGTTTCTCTAAACGCATGGCCACCATGCCCATTATGCATGAACCGCATGCGATGGTCTGGTCATCTTTGTCTGTGTAAGTCACACAGGCATGCAAGGAGAATTCAATGCAAGTAGGAAACGGTTTGCAAAACAAGCGGGTGGTTGTCCTGGGTGGTTCGTCGGGGATTGGTTTGGCAGTGGCCCAGCAAGCGGCATCGCAGGGAGCCAAGGTTATTATCGCCTCAAGCGACCCTGAGCGAGTTCAGAAAGCCATTGAATCCGTCGGCGGAGAAGTGGAGGGGCTGGCTGTTGACCTGTCGGACGAACCGGCCATTGCGACTTTCTTTGCAAAACTTGGCCCTTTCGATCATTTGGTTTTCACCGCTGGCGATAGCCTGCATTTGCACCAGCTTGCCGCCACGGATCTCAAACAAGCCAGACACGCTTTCGAATTGCGCTATTGGGCTGCTCTGGCCGCTGTCAAATACGGGAGCCCACATATGCGTAAGGACGGCTCTGTTGTCCTGACAACCGGAGTTGCCGGCCAGCGCCCACATAAGGGTTGGGTGGTGGCCGCGAGTGTGTGCGGAACCATCGAAGCCCTGACACGTGCGCTGGCGGTCGAGTTGGCGCCGATTCGTGTTAATGCAGTATCCCCTGGAGTCGTTCGGACAAACCTGTGGCAGAACATGAGCTCAGCAGAACGGGAGCAGCTGTATGAGAGCGTCGGTAAAAGTCTGCCGGTTGGTCGGGTCGGTGAAGCTAATGACATCGCGCAAGCCTATCTGTTTCTGATGCAGGAAGGATTCAGCACGGGTCAGACCGTCGTGGTCGATGGCGGCACGGTCCTGGTCTAGCGTTGCGGCAATTTCAGCACAACTGTTCTTCTCCTCAAGGCACCTGCGGGTTGTCGTGTCGTCACCGAGGAGGTCGTGGAGGACCGGAGCAGTGGAGTTCCGCAAGAAGGCTCCTAACGCAATGCATGGGGGCCATGATCTCTGGTTAGCGTCGCTAATGCGGGTTTCGGAGAAATGAGTTCAAGCCGCGACAGAGCAAGGCGTAGGCGGAAATTGACGGGGCAGTCCCTCGATATTGTGGCTTTGGAAAGTGCCTGTCGCCCTGAGCGATACTCACGAACGGTTCTTGGAATCTCTTTCTCTGGGAGGGGCGACCCACATGTCGCTCGAAGAATAACTCTCAAAAGCTCGTTTACCCAACCGCCATCCTTATGGCAAAAGTAATTGTTGATGACCAGCATGCAGGCTAAGAGTCTTTCCCTTCCAGACCAATTCCCCGGCCACATTCGAGGGAAGACTAATGTCAGCACTCACTCCTGAGCTCTTGGAAACGTAATTCACCTCGACCATACCCTTAGGAGTTGGCATGGCGGAGACCACACTGCGTAACAAGCCCAGATGAGGTTCGATACCTACGCTGGAAAAGCCAGGCTCTTTCGGCCGAATTCCGGCGACGATCGTTAGCAAGTCAAAATTCGGATGAGCACTCCAGGCGTGGGAATCTGATCTTGTTGGCTCGGGTTGCTCAGCCCATGTCGTAAGTCCCATAGAAACCATATCCCGCCACGGTTTAAGCAGATTCAGATATTGATCTCCCATGCCTGCGTGCTCAAGCGCGCGGGCCAGATAGAAGCGGAAGTAGTAGGTCGCCTTCGTCATCTCAGGAACGGGGCCGATCGATGTAAAGCCAGGGTCGCTCACTGAGAGGATCTTGGTGAGAACATCCTTCTGTTGTTCTCGCAGAATTACGTCAAGCCATACCCCGAGGATATTGGCATGCTGGCTATAGTGTTGCTGGGCAGGGGTATCGGCGATGAGGCCATAGGTATTATTCCAGCACAATTTACGGATCGCATTCACCGCGCGACTTTCCGCTTCCCGGTAGCGTTGCGCACGGGTCGGGTCTCCCAAGGCGGATTCTAGCTCTGCACCGTAACGAAGCGCTTCAATGTACTGAAGTGTGATGGGAGAAGATCCGCCGTCCGCATCCTCGGGCGGCATGCCGAAGGCGAAGTCTTTTCCCCAATCGACGAAGGGCCACCAAGGGAGGTTTCCGAGAAGTCCGTCTGTTCTCTGCCGGTCGAGAAACCAGTCCAGCACCGTCCTAGTACCGGGTATTTGCGCTTTAACGAATTCGTCGGCTCCGCGATAAAACCAGAAGTCATGTACCATCCCCACCCATAAAAGCGAGAAGGTTGGAATGATCTGTGTGATCGAGGACGGATAGCGGCTCCGGGTTATGCCGTCCGAAATTCGGGAATCATTGAACGCTTGAATTGCCTGACGCGCCAGGCGATCGTCCCCCGCAACGCTATACGAGATCAAAGCCTGGATACGCGTGTCGCCGATATACTGCATTCGCTCCCAATACGGCGTATCCATATAGGTGTCATGCGCGTCCAGCCGGGCCGTTCGCCAGCCGATTTGCCAGATCTGACTAAAAACTGGGTCGTCTGATTCGAAACGGGCACGCTCTTCAAATGGGTAGGCCGTGAACCGGGAGCGGAGGTTTTCAATGCGAAGCGGCTGGTCAGCGGTGGTGACTTCGAGCTGCAGATAGCGCCAGGTACGCCAGGACAGGGGCACAAAGGGACGTTTTTCGGACCCGTCCGGCAGGAATTCATCGAAGATGCCTACGATGTGTTTGCCCTCGATTTCATTGCGATTGCCCTTCTCTCCCTGGCCATCAACGAGCGCCTCCGCGTAGGTGAGACGAATCGTGCTCTTGGCTCCCCCGCTCACCGTCAGCTCTGGGTACGCGGTAGTCAGATGGGACTGGTCCACCAGCAAACTGACGCTCGCATGGGCCGGAATTTCGAACCCGTGGCCGGGGAAGTCCGCCGGAGGCTGAAATCCGGTAGCGCGCACCACCCGTCCAACCGGCGTTAGTACCATTTGCATCGGGGGGAGCGAATCCGGCATCAGTTGCCAGTTGTTGTTCTGCAGTACCGCTCCTCGCTCTGTGGCGTTTCCAATTGCAGCAGCCTTCTCCCATTTGCCGTGCGAAGAAGCTGCGTCGTCCCAGGACCAATCGAATATAGCGCCATCGATACGCTCGGCCGGCTCCGCTACATAGTAGGAACGCTGGATGTCCGGCGGGGTTGGCAGAGTTTGCACGCCCGTATCTTCTTCGACTTCCCAACTATTGTCAGTATCAGCGACACTGGCCTCCGACGAATTACCGCCGAGGACAAAGGCAATGCGATCGCTGATCTGAGCCCCGGTGGAAACGCCCAAGCCCCATACTGTCGCGGCGATCTCATTCGGGCCCGGGCGCAGAAATTCCGCCAGATCGTAGGTCTCGTATTTCCAGTGCGCAAGATCGCTCCTCGCAGGACCGCGCCCTACCTCGCGCTGGTTCACGCTGAGAATGAATAAGCTGTCGGCGCTGACGCGGACGACAAAATGTTCCGGAACCCGTGGAATCTCGATCGCTTTCCTGAAATGCAGAACGACCATGTCGCGTTCGGGCGCGCTCGCTGAAGTGATCCATTGCGCCTTCCACAGCCCCGCCCGAGCTTCGGCTGGGAGCTGAGCGAAGGCGCTGGTCACGTCGGTCAACAGCAGCGCGAGCAAAGTGCACGCCCGGAATGTGGTTTTCATACGGTGAACGTCTCCACATGGTCATTGGCCACACGCAAGGGTGGGGCATCGCCTCAGATCCTTAAAAAGATCTTCCGGCGATACATCCAGAACAAGATGAGCCAAAAGATCGTCATCACCGCAAAACCGTGAAGCACAGGCTGATAAATTGGCCCCGCTATCATCGCTAGCGCCCTTCCTGTGTGGCGGTCCAAAGCGTCGCCGAAGAAGCCCGGCATCGTCCAACTCATCACGTAAACGGCAATGGAGTTCATTCCAACGACCAGCAGCGGGAAGGCCCATCGCCGCCATCCCTTCCATTCGATGAGCGCGTAAAAACAGGCCAAGAGCAGCACCACCAAGCCTCCGCTGTACAGCGTATAGGACGATGTCCAGACCCGCTTAACGATGGGGCAAATGCCAGCCCATTGACAAGTCAGCCCGAGCAGCACCAAGCCTATTCCCGCGACTACGAGCCCGCGCAATTTTTGTTCTTTCGACCCTTTGCCCTTGAGCCATTCTCCCGCCAATAAACCAAGGATCATGGTTCCAAGCGTGGGAATAAAACTCAGCGTAGACCAGCCGCCCTCGTTGAAGACAAAGGGATGTTCTCGAGGAAAGAGGTTCAAGAACCAGACATCGAAGGCCCAGGAAAGATTGGAATTCTTGTTCCAGTGAGAAAGGAATCCGGTGTAAAGGTGAGGCCAGTCCTGGGGCACTCCGACCCGGGCGTAGTCAAACTGGGGACCGGGCGCGGGATAAAGCGCGAAAGCTGTCCAAAAACAGATCAAGATCAGCACTAGAGTGATCACTTGAGTTCGCACCCGCGCAAACCCCAGCAAAAACAGGAAGACGTAACCCAATCCGATCTGCGTCAGCGTGTCCTCAAATGTGAAGTAGGTCTGAGTCGACCGGAGTGACCGAAGAAAGATTCCGACAAAGATGAGGAGCAGCGCGCGGCGGATAGCATGTCCAAGCATGGGCCAGAAAGTCTGACCCTTGATTGTCCGGTTCGCGATAGAAAAGGGAAGCGCTGCGCCGGCCAAAAACGAAAAAGCGGGTTGGATCAGGTCATGCAGTGAGCACCCTTGCCACTCCACGTGTTGGGTGTTGAAGGCGATCCAACTCCACACCGCACTGTGCGGAAATGCCCGTGCCACTGCAAACAAGCGCATCTCCTCCCCGAGCATCAAGATCATCACCAGCCCGCGGAATGCATCCAGCGAGATCAGCCGAGTAGCGCCCTCAGGTTTGCGCTGAGTTCCTGTTGCCAGCGCTTCTGATAGGGGACTTTCAACCTGCGCGCTTTCGATCATCAACGGCTCCTATCACCAACTCGAGAACGCATGCGGACATTTATGGTTGAACTGCAAAGCCTGGAGAATCCGACTGCGCGTTCCACTCACCGCGCGTGAAATCGGGAAACTTCTGGGAAGTGCCATTCTGCGCCACAGAGGCTTCACTGAGTGGAGTCGGCGCGCTCCAGGCGGCAGCATCGTAGACATTGATATCCGGAACGAGGCCTCTTTTCAGGCAATCCATGAGCCTGTAATTCATCACGTAGTCCATTCCGCCGTGGCCCCCCAGTTTGCGGGCCATCTCCCCGGTTTTCTTCCAGAGCGGGTGCTCGTATTGATCGCGAAACGCGTCGAGGTTCTGCCAATCTTCGTGGTTTGAGCCATCGGCCTGCTTGCTGCCATCGATGAAAATTCGGGCCGGATAGTCGGCGAAAATGCCTTTTGTGCCGGAAATCGAGTTGAGGCGGCTGTAAGGTCGTGGGTTGACCACGTCATGCTGGAGGAGGATGGTCCGTCCTTTTTGGGTTTTGATGATGCTGGTGTTCATGTCACCGCAGATGTACTTTTCGGCGCGCTTCGGGTCTCCGTCAGCGTAGTTCGCTTTCACATAACTGGTCAACGACGCTTCGGACGAGCTCACCGAAACCATGTAGTCGAACCTATCGCCACGATGGATGTCCATGTAGTGGGCTACTGGCCCCAGTCCGTGCGTCGGATACAAGTTGCCATTACGCTTCATATGCGGAAAGCGCCGCCACAGGCCTTCGCCTTCATTCGCGGTCAAAATGCTGCGCAGGTCGTGGAGATAGGCGGCCTCTCCATGGGTGACTTCGCCGAAGACCCCATCGCGAACCATGCCCAGGACCATCATCTCGGTGTCGCCGTAACAGCAGTTCTCCAGAATGATGCAATGCCTGCGACTGGCCTCGGAAGTATCGACAATGTCCCAGCACTCTTGCAAAGTCGTACAGACAGGCACTTCGACGGCCGCATGCTTGCCATTTTTCATCGCGCTGAGCGCCATCGGAACGTGCCAGTTCCATGGGGTCGCGATATAGACGATGTCGAGTTCGAGCTCGGTCAAATTCTTGAAATCCAATTCGCCCTTGCTGAAGCCGATGGGCTCTGCCTGGCCTGCGTCCGTGACTGCCTTCTGTGCTCGCGCCACTTTCTCAGGAACCAGATCGCAGATCGCCCGGACCTCCACCTTTTCAATGGCGAGCAGATCCTGCAGCAAGCTGGAACCGCGTCCGCCGACTCCGACAATTCCCAGCCGCACCCGCTCTCGTGTCTCGAACGGGACGCCGATCATCGTTGAGCTCGAACGCTTGGGTGTGTCCGCGCTAAGGCCAGGACTCAGAACGTCCGTCGCAATGACGAGACCCGCACCGCCGATCGCGGTGCGCTGTATGAAACTCCGCCGCGAGATTTCTTGAGATCCCTTATCCGTTGCCATTCGGTGACCTCCCTGCAAATTGTGATCCAGTCAACATGGATCGTAACGCTCCACCAAGTGCGCTGATCTTCATGGCCTCTGGTTACAACACGAAAAAACTGAAGATCATTGTTTTTGGGTGCCCTGCCCGCTTGGCAGATCATCCTTTGTGAACCTGCTTGCGTCGGGACCATTCGTCTGCAATGGTCTCATTCCATACCATCGCGATTCACTGCCGCAGTGAGAAACTGAACACGTCGCTCCCTGCGGACAGTGCCACATACTGCACACCGTCCACGGCATAGGCCATGGGCGATGCGCGCATTGTCTGGCCTGCATTAAAGTGCCACAACACCCGGCCTGAACTCGCGTCGACCGCTTCCAAGGATTCGCTATCGTCCCCAAAGAACAGCAATCCCCCAGCCGTCGTCAACGTCCCGCCCCAGGATTTTGCTGATCCCACTTGAGGGTAGCTCCAAACAGCTTTTCCATTCGAGGCGGAAAGTGCCAGCAAGATCTTCTGAGACCTTTCCGTTGGTGGAAGCGTGGTGCCGGTGTTGTAGAACGTCTCTCCTGGTACGAATTCCCTGGCCTTCGCAAAAAACAGATCACAGCTCTCCAACGCGACTACGTAAAACAGACCGGTATCAGGATTGTAGGAAGGCGAAAACCAATTCGTAGCCCCGTTGATGCCCGGACAGATATAGGTGCCTTGGGGTGTCGGAATCCGCCCCGTGAGAATGGGCCGCCCCGATGTGTCCACACCTTTGGCCCAATTCAATTTCTGGACAAACGGCGTGGCGCGAAGAAACGCGCCATTCGTGCGGTCGAGAAAATAAAAATAGCCGTTCCGGTTGGCCTGCACCAAAAGGTGCCGTACCGTTCCGTTCTCGGTGATATCCATCAAAACCGGAGTTTCCGTCGCGTCGTAGTCGTACAAATCGTGCGGCGTGAATTGAAAGTACCACTTCAGTTCCCCACTGTCAGCGTCAAGAGCCAGGACGCAGGCAGTGTAAAGGTCGTCGCCGGGCCGCGAATCTCCCACAAAGTCTGGTGAACCGTTGCTCGTTGTCCAATAGAGAATGTTGAGTTCCGGATCATAGGTTCCGGGCATCCAGGTGGCGCCCCCGCCATGCAGGTAGGAATCACCTGGCCAACTGGAGGCCCCAAATTCTCCCGGTCCCGGAATGGTCCAGCGCTGCCATTTTCTCGTACCGCTGGCGGCATCGTACGCAGCCACAAATCCCCTTACACCGGAGTCTCCACCCGAGGTTCCGACCATGACCTGATTCTTCACCACCAGCGGGGCGCTGGTCGCTCCGTAGCCCTTGGTCTTGTCAGCGTATTCCACGTCCCACTGCAGGCCACCCGAGCGCGCGTCGAGAGACAACAAATGCGCGTCATCCGTTTCGACAAAAACGGAATTCTGCCATACCGCTACCCCGCGATTCTTGTGCGCCGCGGCATCATCCAGCAGCCCGGAACTCACAGGCCGATGATAGTGCCACAACTGGCGTCCAGTCCGGGCATCCAGGGCAAACACGTCGTTGGCGGATGTCACGAACATCACGCCTCGGATGACCACCGGAGTTGCTTCCAGGCTCTGGGAGTTGCCGGGATGAAAGACCCAGGCAGCTCGCAGTTGGTGGACGTTTTCAGTGTTGATTTCCCGCAAGGCACTGTAGCGGCGTCCTGTGTAATCCCCGTTGTAGGAGGTCCAATTCTCTGCCGCGGGGCTCACCAGCAAGTCTTCTGCGCGCACTGCTGGAACCGGGAGCACCGGACGTTCCTCTCCCGTCAATGATCCGCAACTCAGCACGGCAACAAGGACAAACAACGCCGCATTTCGCACTTTCATCTCAGCGAACTTCTCCTGTCCTGATTGGGACTTCTTGGAGCGCGCCTCGGTCCAACCCGCCCTGATCCTCCAAATGGAGAGAAACCCGCGTTGGCTTTCCTTGAGGAGAAGTTTCCACATCCAGCACAACCAGATTCGTTGGATTCACTTCGGACAGCGGGAGGGTTCCGATGATTGAGCCGTGTTCGTTATAGAAGTGAGCCACAAGCCTGCCCAAAAAAAACACTCCAAAAGATCCTGACAGTCGCACCCTACCACTCTCCAGACGCAGTGCTTCGAGCGGCTTGGTCACGATCCCGGCGTCCGTCACTCCATGGAATTCGCTATCGGCCCGCGTCGGAAACCAATCTGTTTCCAGTTGGCAGGCCTCCCCCGGACGCAATCGGCACATCGGGCTATTAATCTCCGCTTCCATGTAAAACGGGGAAGCGCCTTGGGAGCCGTCCGCCACCGATACCACACCGTTGCTGTCCAACCTCAGCTCAGGGCCATTCGTCCAGAAAATGACGGACGCCTTCCCCGGATAGGGTTTGTGTTCTTCGTATTGGAAACGCTCGACCATGGCATAGTGACTGCTTCCATCGACCACCGCGAGCCAACCATCGCTTGTATCCACCCACAGCTCGGCCGCCAAGTGCGCATAGTGCACTGCGAACAGGCCATCCTCCCGGACCGCGGCAGCAGGGTTCTCAGCCGGACCAAAGCGAACGTGATAACGATTCAGGTATCCACTGGATCGATTCGCCGGAGTAAATCCCCAAAGCTCGCGATTGCTGCGTGAGGGATCCGTTCCATCGCTTGTGTCGTACTGTGAAACCGACTGCATTGACCACTCGACCATGTGGCCGCTCACGTTTTTCATGGACGCGCGAAAAGCGATATGAGGCGAGTCCGGCTCCAAGCGAATCGTGCGTGAAAATTGGATTCCGGTGTGAGCGTCCAGCGGTCCCGTGAGAGCAATCCCACACCCCTGCGCATCCGAAAGTTTTCGAAAGTTGTACGGCCCGTCATCCAGCAAGTCGGAGTTGCCAAGCCAATGTTGCTCGTCGCCGTCGCCCTCGGGCAACAACCAAAGTTTGTCCCCGCCGTAGTTGAACCACGCGTCCTGGGATGGTTGGATGTACTTTCCTGCGAACTTTGGATTGACGAAAAGATAAGCATGTCCGGCGAAGCTCACCTGCATCAGGCGTCCGCCATTTTGGGGCACGATGACGACATGAACCCAGCGGTTGGAAACCTGCTGCGCCTGCCAACCTTGATAATCAACACCTTCTACCCGACACTCCGCGTTCACCGCAGATTTGGTTTGCGGTGCCGTCTGCACGGCGGCCGACGGTGTTTTGGTTGCAATCAGTAAGACCCCCATTGTAAAAACTGCCCCAACGATTTGCCTGGACAATCCCTCGCTCCGCTCCTCCATCCACTCTTCGGACGAACACGGTCTACCCAGAGAGCCTCGCGAAATCTTGCCCAAAACACCGCTCCATCTCCAGCGGCCGAACCGGCGACGTGCCGGGCTCGCACCAGTCGAAGATGAGCATTGCGGCTTTTTAGCTCTACCCGACATCCCCCACCTACTACGGCGGACACGGCCGCCAAGACCTAACGGAATATACTCTGCAAGATCAAAAAAGGAAAGAATTCAATACAAAGCAAAAGAAAAAGATTGGCGTCAAGAAATTTCTGTGTTAAACCATGAGCCTGAGTTCCTATCCTGCAGCCAACCTTAGCGTGGATGCTCGCTCGCCAGCCGTAAGGCTCAGCTTGCGTTCGGTCGCGGCAGATGGGCAAGACGATCGGGGGAATCATTGTGGGTGGAGATGGTCCTAGTCGGCGTTCTTTCTTCAGATTGTTAGCTGCGACTCCGTTGCTGAGTCAAATTGCAGCCCGCGATCTCTACGCTCAAGCTACGAATGCGATGGGAATCGGGGCACAGCAGAATGTCTATTCCCGGCTCGGTGTGAAGACGGTCATCAATTGCCGCGGCACTTGGACCTATCTCAGCGGCTCCTTGGAGTTTCCTGAGGTTCGTCAGGCCCAGCAAGACGCCAGTGAGTATTTTGTAAACATGCTCGAACTCCAGCGTGCAGTAGGACGCCGCTTGGCGGAACTGACTGGCGCCGAGTCCGGCATCGTAACCTCCGGTTCCGCCGGCGCCATGGCTGCGGCAACGGCTGGCTGCATGGCTGGCACGAGCGACAAACTGATCTGGCAGCTTCCGGATACTACCGGGATGAAGCATGAAGTCGTCATGGCTGGAGGCCGCAGCGCATTTGACAGCGCCATTCGACTGACTGGAGCCAAACTTGTGCTCGCGCGCTCCCCGGAAGAAATCGTCAACGCCATCACTGATAACACGGCGATGATCTACACAACCGACCTCGGCGAAAAGCTGCAGCAGCAAGTCGCGATCGCCAAAGAGCGCAAAATACCCCTGCTGCTGGATGACGCCGCTGGTATTCCTCCTGTCGACAACGCGAAACTCTATGCCAGGATGGGAATTGACATGTATTGCTTTTCCGGAGGCAAGGGACTTCGCGGACCGCAGTGTAGCGGTTTGCTCCTGGGCCGCAAGGATCTTATCGAAGCCGCTCTCCTGAACAGCAGCCCGCGCGAAGGCGCCGTTTGCCGCGCGATGAAGATAGGCAAGGAAGAAGTCATCGGCTGTCTGACTGCGCTGGAAACATGGTTGAAGATCGACGAAAAGAAACTATACGCGGAATGGAATGCGCGCATCGACCGCATCCGCAAGCTGGCCGAAACCGTGCCTGGCGTTACCACCACCACGTATGTTCCTGACGATGGAAACCGGTACCCAACCTTGACCGTGAAGTGGGACCAGCAAGCCTGGGGCTTTACCATTTCCGATTGCGTGCGCGAACTCCGTGCCGGCGATCCCATCATTGAAGTGTTGGGTGCAGACAATCCCAGCTTGGTGACCGCAGTGCAAGAAGGCAACCCCAATAGCAAAGAGCGCAAAGGGCCCGATCATATCGAACTGGTTTCCATGACGATCAAACCCGGAGAGGAAATGATTGTCGGTCAAAGGTTGCGCGCCGTCCTGGGCGCCGCGCAGAAGAAGGCTGCCTAGGCAGCACGAAAGGAAACCCGTGCAGCTCATAACACTCGCCCGGCACTTCGGTTCCTGCCTGCTGCTGGTTTCCCTTCTGTCCGCGCAGGAGCCAGTGCGGGCCGTGGGCCCCGCCCACTCTGCCTCCAGCGGCAACCGTTCTCTGTCTCCCGCTGTGGATACCGGCGACTATCTCTACGTCTCGGGCCACGGTCCCCGCCGCCCGGACGGTGCCGTGCCACCTGCACCCGAGGCGCAATTTCGGCAAGCTCT
>Ga0137418_10001289_pt1 | contig 22984 bp, 19 predicted proteins | sample CZODoug3_1_2_16f_FD_122242 | JGI IMG/M metagenome (GOLD analysis project Ga0137418, IMG submission 122242) | Vadose zone soil fungal communities from Angelo Coast Range Reserve, California, USA - CZODoug3_1_2_16fungal (Hybrid Assembly) | ecosystem: Environmental > Terrestrial > Soil > Vadose...
GGCGTTGCGGAGGTGGAGCGGGACAGGATCGGCTTCGGTTTTGCGAACGTCTTCCATGACGGAGCCGTAACCGGTGTAGAGGGCGTTGGATTTCGGGGCGAGCGAGAGATAGACGGCGGCTTGCGCGAGGGCCAGATGGCCTTCGGGTGCGCCAAGAAAATCGAAAGCGTCCTTGGCGGCGAGGGTGACGGCGAGAGCGCCGGGTTCGGCGAGGCCGATGTCTTCGCTGGCCATACGCACCATACGGCGAGCGAGATACAGCGGGTCTTCGCCGGATTCGAGCATGCGCGCGAGCCAGTAGAGTGCGGCGTCGGGATCGGAGTTGCGGACGGATTTGTGGAGCGCGGAGATGAGGTTGAAATGTTCCTCGCCGGCTTTGTCGTAGCGGAGGAGTTTCCGTTGCAGGACATCTTCGAGGAGATCCTTGGTGATGACCTGGGTCGCTTTTTCGTCAGGACGCGCGCTGCGGACGGCTAGCTCCAGCGTGTTGTAGGCGGAGCGGGCGTCGCCATTGGCGAAGGAGGCGATGCGGAAAAGGATGTCGTCGGGAGCTTCGATGGAATCGTTGCCGAAGCCATGCTCTTTGTCGTTCAGGGCGCGGCGGAGAAGTTCGGCGATTTGCGGCGTGGTGAGGGGATCGAGGACGTACACCTTGGTGCGGGAGAGCAGTGGGGAGATGACCTCGAACGAAGGATTCTCAGTAGTCGCGCCTATGAAGGTGATGTGGCCGGCTTCGACGTGGGGAAGAAAGGCGTCCTGTTGCGCCTTGTTGAAGCGGTGGACTTCGTCGACGAAGACGATGGTGCGATGGCCCGAGCGGGATTTTTGTTCGGCGATGGCCATGACTTCCTTGATTTCCTTGATGCCGGCTAGAACGGCGCTGAAGGAAACGAATTCTGAGCTGGTCAGGCGCGCGATGAGGCGGGCGAGCGTGGTTTTTCCGCAGCCTGGAGGTCCCCAGAAAAGCATGGAGCCGAGATTGTCGTTTTCGATTTGCACGCGAAGTGATTTGCCGAGGCCCAGGAGTTTTTCCTGGCCGATGAATTCATCGAGGGTGCGCGGGCGCATGCGCTCGGCGAGCGGCTGGTTCGCGGCGGGGACTTCGGGCTCGGGGCCAGGCGGCGGCAATTTGGAGAAGAGGCTCACGTTATTTTTGGTTGTGCGATGAGGGCACAGAGTTTCTTTGGCGCGCGGCTTCGTAAAAAACGACGGCTGCCGCCGCGGCGGCGTTCAGCGATTCGATGCCGCTGGCCATGGGAATGCGAATGCGCGCATCAGTGCTCCGCTCGACTTCTTCGGGAAGACCAGCGCCCTCGTTGCCGACGAGCAGGGCGACCGGCTGGCACCAATCGACTTCCCACGGAGCGAGGAGCGGCTGTTCGCCATCGCGGGGTTCGTGGACGCTCGAAGCAAGCGTTTGAACGCCTGCAACTTTCAGTTGCGCAAGAAGGATTGAGAGCGACATGCCGGCAAGAATCGGAAGATGTAGGGCGGCTCCTGCGGAGGCGCGCAGAGCTTTCGGCGAGAACGGATTCGCGGTGCCGCTGATGCCGGACGCGGCGGTGGCAGCCCCGGTCGCGCCAAAAGCTGCAGCGGTGCGGAGAATCGTTCCAACATTTCCCGGATCTTGTACGCCCGCCAGGATGACGAGCAGGGGAGCGCAGGCAGAAAGTGGCGCGCGCACGAAATCATCGAACGAGGTCTCCCGAGGATGAACCAGGGCAGCGACCCCTTGCGGATGTTCGGTGTCGGCAAGACCTTCAAACAGCCGGTCGGTGGTGCGCAGAACGGGAAAAGCCATCTCTGGTCGGTCGATCAACGAAGAAAGCCGTTCGTGATGGCGTTCGCCCGATTCGCCGAAGAGCACAGCCTGAATGCGGCAACCCGAGCGGAGCGCTTCTTCGACAAGCCGCACGCCCTCGACGCCAACGAAGCCGTTTTCCGTAGGCAAGCCGCCGCGCAGAGCTACGCGAAACTCCTTGAGCCAGCGATTGTCGCGGCTAGTGAGAAGCGCGGTCTCGCCTGTTGCTCGAACATTGCGTGCGGACTTGCCGGGAGTTGCCATCAAGTGGAGGGTAGCAAATTTTCGTCGCTAGAAGCCAATTCCCGATAGCCCAGTCCGACGGTGTCCTCAGGAAAGGGAACTGCTTCATCCCGAAGCTCTTATTGCGCGTGGTGAGGGGGTATGGTAGCGTCGCCCAAATAAGGGCAGCGCCAGCAGGCGCTGCAGGGTGGCGTCACGACTTCGCCAAAAGGCCAAAAATTGCCAGCTGAACTGCTGCGCATCAATGCTCAATCTCCAGAGGCGGACCTGCTGCGTTATGCGGCAGATTTTATTTCGCGCGGGAGTGTAATTGCAATTCCCACGGATACTTTCTATGGGCTGGCGGCCGATCCGTTCAATCTTGCCGCAGTGGATGAAATTTATCGCGTGAAGGGGCGTCCGGAGACGCGGGCGCTTCCTATACTTGTAAATTCAATCGAACAAGCCATTTTGCTCGCGCGGGAGGCGCCGCGGAAATTCCTGCGACTTGCGCAGGCGTTCTGGCCGGGTGGATTGACGCTGGTGGTGACCGCGGCGCAGCGCATTCCGCTCAAAGTGACAGCCGGCACCGGCCGCATTGCGTTGCGCTGGCCGAACAGCACTCTAGTGCGGCGCTTGATCGACGAATGCGAAGGCCCGGTCACCGGCACGAGCGCCAACATCTCCGGGTTTCCTTCCTGCTCCAACGCGGAGCAGGTGATGAAGCAGCTTGGGACCCGAGTGCCGCTGGTGCTGGACACGGGAGAAACCGGCGGGACTTTGGCTTCAACCATCGTGGAATTGACCGGCGACACCTGGAGAGTCGGCCGCGAAGGGGCCATCCCCGTTGCGGAGATTGAGAAGGCGCTCGAGTAAACCGGCGAGACGAGGCAAATTAGCCTCTCACGAAAAGTAAAGCCCGGCGTCTAACGGGCCTGCGGAGGAAACGGGCCCGCATGAAGAACTTCATCGCCGGTTTCTTAGCCGGAATACTCGTCCTAATCACCGGAGTACTCGGATATCTGAGGCTGGGCTTGCTTGACGCTCGTTCGGATGCAGCCATTCCTGATTGGACTGCGCGCTTCCTGTATTCCGGCATTCACGCTTCCGTTCGAAGGACAGCACCAAAATTGCAGAACCCCTTACCACAGAGCGATGAAACGCTGATCGCCGGCGGTAAACTCTATTTAAACGATTGCGTGGGATGCCACGGCGAACCCGGCAAACCACCGAGCGATTTTGGGGCGACGTTTTATCCCCCAGCACCGCAATTTCCTCGTGTGGGAACGAAATACTCGGAAGCGGAAGTGTTCTGGGTTGCGAAGCATGGAATTCGCAGGACTGGCATGTCGGCGCAGGGTTCATCCTATGCTGACCCGAAGCTCTGGTCGCTGGCCGCGTTTATCAGCCGCTTTCCCAATTTGCCGCCGCATGTATGGGAAGAGATTCAACGAAAGTCAGCGATGTAGCCGGAGTTCAGAGGGGATTGCAGCGTGAAGAAATTTGTATTCGGATTTGTCGCCGCCCTGATCGTTCTTCCCGTCGGGGGTATAGCGTACTTCGCGCTGGGCTTCTCCCCTATTCGAGCTGATGCAAAACCCTCTGCTCTGGAAACCGCGCTTTTGCGCTCAGCAGTGCGTGCTTCGGTCCGGCGAAGCGCTGCTGGTGTTCCCAGTCCGCCAGCAGCAAACGACGACGATGTAGTGGCCGGAGGAAAACTCTACGTACTCGGATGTCAGGGCTGCCACGGTGAATTGGGTGGCGCCTATCAAGAGGATACTGACCTGTATCCGGCGCCGCCCCAGCTGCCGCATGCCGGAACACAGTACTCGGAGCCCGAACTCTACTGGATCGTGAAACATGGCGTTCGAATGACGGGCATGTCCGCGTACGGCCCGTTTTATTCGGAAAAGGAATTATGGTCGCTGGCCGCTTTTCTGCACCGCATCGACAAATTACCTCCCGGAATGATCGAGAAAATCCGGGCGAAATAAGCCAGGTAGTTCGGTCACGGATGCGCAGGAAGCGTGGCAAGAATGAGGCGACTTGCTGCCGTGGGAGCGCTTAGCGCGGTGGGGCATACGATATTTTACCGAGGATCGCTGGGCCGCGCGCTCCAGTTGCAGAAGGAAGGTTCGAGGGGCGCTGGTGAAAAGTTTCGTAGGCGAGAAGGGCAAAGGCGTAGGCTTCCTTCGCCTCGGTAGGGATTCCGAAGTCTAATGAAGAGATCACTTTGACGTCGAATGGAGTTAGCCACCCTGCAATGAGCGCGCAGACAAGAGCGTTGCGGGCGCCGCCACCAGAAATGATGAGCTGATCTACTTTGTGTTTCGTTAGGACAAAACGCCGGATTGCATCGACGATGCTGTTGGCAGTGAAGTGGGTCGCTGCTTTGATGAGATCGTTCGGTCGTGCTTGGTATTTGTGGCCCAGGGCGATAAGTTTTTCCACGTAGGTGCGGCCGTAGTACTCACGACCCGTGGACTTGGGCGGCGCGAGTTGAAGATAGGGATCCTTCCGCAACTCCTCTGCAAGGGCAGGGATGTGACGCCCTCGCATGGCGAGGCGTCCGCTCTTATCAAACCGCTTACGGCCTTTGGTAAAGCGAGAGACCAGAGCGTCGATGACCATGTTTGCGGGCCCAGTATCGAAAGCGAAGACCTGTTCAGGCTTTGCGCCTGCGGGGATGACCGTGATGTTGGCAATCCCACCGAGGTTGAGGGAAATGCGGCCGAGTTTGCGGTGGCGATACAGAAGGTAATCCACATAGGGGACAAGCGGCGCACCCTGGCCGCCGACGGCAATGTCGGCGGGACGAAAATCGCCGACAGTAGTGATGCCGGTGCGCGCGGCGATAACCGCTGGCTCGCCAATCTGAAGTGTCGACGCAGTCGGCGAGCCGAAACAGGCAACCGCGCCCCCTTGATGGAAAATCGTCTGGCCGTGGCTGCCAATTAGCGAGACACGTTTTGGTGAGACATGAAATTTACGGCAAGCGACGAGAGCTGCGCTGGCAAAAGCTTCACCCAAACGAAAATTTAACTGACTGAGTTCGCCTGCGGTGATGGGTTGCTGTTCGGCAACGCGAAGAATTTCTTGGCGCAGCGCTTCAGGGAATTTGACGGGAGTGTGGCCGAGCAGCTTGGCGGTTAGATTTGGCGGTACGCCGGACACGCGAGCTAACGCAACATCAATCCCGTCCGCGGACGTTCCAGACATCATGCCGAGTACGAGTATAGGCTTCTTGCTCATGAGATTTGCTTCTTCAGCTCGGCAAGAAGATTGAGGGCGTCCAGCGGCTTTAGCTGATCGAGATCGGCTCCGCGCAGTTTTTCGAGTACCTCACGGTCCAGCGCGGTAAAGAGCACTTGCTGATTGCCATTTTTATGCGCCAGGTCCGATGCGCCGGGCGACAGCGTCTCGCTGAGTTCGTGTTCGCTCTGTTCATGCCGTTTCAAGACTTCGCGGGCGCGCTCAATCACGCTGCGGGGAAGACCGGCAAGGCGGGCCACTTCAATCCCGTAACTCTTGTCCGCGCTCCCAGGCTCGACGCGCCGCAAGAAAATAATCTCGCTGGGCGTTTCTTTCACAGAGACGTGAACATTCTTGACCGTGGGTAGAAGATCGCCAAGCTCCGTCAGTTCGTGATAATGCGTGGCAAAAAGCGTGCGTGCGCGTGTGTGCTTCTGCAAATGTTCAACGACCGCCCAAGCGATGGACAGCCCATCAAACGTGGCCGTCCCGCGCCCCACTTCATCGAGCAGCACCAGGCTCGCAGGCGTGGCGTGATTCAAAATGGCCGCCACCTCGCTCATCTCCACCAAAAAAGTGGAACGACCCCGCGCTAGATTGTCGCTTGCCCCGATGCGCGTAAAAATGCGGTCGGTGATGGGCAGCTTCGCCTGGCGCGCGGGAACAAAAGAGCCCATCTGCGCCATCAACACAATCAGCGCGGACTGTCGGAGATACGTGGATTTGCCGCCCATGTTCGGCCCGGTAATGAGTAGCAGTTGCTGCCGCCCGGGCTCGAAGCAAAGATCGTTGGGCACGAATCTCTCGCCTTTTTGCCGCAGCAATTCTTCGATCACCGGATGACGCCCGCCAATGATCAGCAGTTCGCCCGTGGAGTTGAATTCCGGCCGCGAATAACCGCGATCGGTGGCCAATTTTGCAAACGAGGTCAGCACGTCCATCTGCGCGACAGCCGAGGCCGTCCGCCGCAAGCGCACGGCCTGCGCGGCAACGGAAGAACGCACCTCGACAAAAAGCTGCCGCTCGATTTCCAGGATGCGCTCGTCGGCGGCGAGAATCTTCCGCTCGTATTCTTTCAACTCTGAAGAAGTAAACCGCTCGGCGTTGACCAGTGTTTGTTTGCGCTCGTAGTCCGCGGGAGCAAGATGCAGATTGGCCTTGGAAATCTCAATGTAGTAGCCGAAGATTTGATTGAAGCGGATCTTCAGCGAGTTGATGTTGGTGCGTTTGCGCTCGCGCTCCTCCATCGCCGCGATGATCTGTTTGCTGTGCTGGCTCAAGTTGCGAAGTTCATCCAGCTCCGCGTGGTAACCGTTGCGAATCATTCCCGGGTCGGTGGCCAGCGCAGGAGGCTCATCGGAAATGGCGCGTTCGAGGCGCTCGCGAACATCGGCGAGTTCATCGATTTCCTGGTGGAGCTGCCGAAGCAGTTCACTGCCGCCGGCGGGAGGCGGCGTAAGAAAATTCTTCAGCACCGGAAGCTGCACGAGCGATTTACGAAGCGCCACAAGTTCGCGCGGAGTCGCCAGGCCCAGGGTGATGCGACTCGTAAGCCTCTCGAGGTCTTGGATGCCTTTGAGTTCCTTGCGGAGTTCGCCGCGGACCACAGTTTGCTGGACGAGGTGTGCAACGGCTCCGAGGCGCGCCTCGATGGCATCTCGCTCAATCAGGGGACGCACCACCCAGGAACGCAATAACCGCGCGCCCATGCCGGTGACGGTAGCGTCGAGTGCGGCAATGAGAGTGGTCGGGCCGCTCACGCGACCGGCCTCCTCGGTAAAAATGGGCGCGAGCAACTCCAGATTGCGCACCGATACGGGATCGAGAACCAGGCTGTGATGCTGCTCGTAGTAGCGAATGCGGTCGAGATGCCGCAACGCTTCGACGCCGGAGGCGTCCACTTTTTCATTGGCCGCCGCGGAACGGTCGCCACGCGCAGAATTTTCCCGGAGATAATGAACGATGGCGCCAGCGGCAGCCAGCGCTTGCGGATGATCGTCGAGTCCGAAACCGGTCAGCTCGGCAACGCCGAATTGTTCCCGCAGGATGCGCTCGGCGTAGTCACGCTGAAAGATCCAGTCTTCGAGGCGGGATTCCACTCCGCCGACGCCTTCGAGAAGCGAAGTCTTAGCCGTTTCGAATAGCTGCTGCGGCCGGGGAAGCAGGGTTTCCCTCGGGCGAAGCAATTGAAGTTCGTCGCGCAGAGCGTCATCGGCGCGAGCGCCGCAGAATTCCGTGGCTTGAAATTCACCGGTGGAAAGATCGACGAAAGCGAGTCCGATTGGCGAACCAGAGGCATGCTTGGCGACGGATGCGAGGAAATTGTTTTCGCGAGCGTCGAGCAGCGCGCCATCCGTGGCCGTGCCCGGCGTTATGACGCGCACAACTTCTCGGCGGACAAGTTTCTTGCCCGGGCCGGGCAGCTCCATCTGATCGCAAATCGCAATCTTGAATCCGGAGCGGATCAGCCGCGCGATGTAACCTTCGGCGGCGTGGTACGGAACGCCGCACATCGGAATGGGCTGGCCCTTTTCGCGATTCCGCGAAGTGAGCGTGATCTGCAGTTCTCGCGCCGCGATGATCGCGTCTTCGTAGAAGAGTTCGTAGAAATCGCCCAGGCGAAAGAGCAGCAACGCATGCGGGTAGCGCGTCTTGATGGCGTGATACTGCTGCATCAGCGGTGTTGTCGGCTCGCTCATTCCTTGATTCCCAAATGCGTCAAGAAGAAAGCATAGTCCAGCGCAATCTCGCGCAAATAGTCGTACCGGCCGGAAGCACCGCCATGTCCCGCGCCCATATTGATCTTCAACAGCAGCGGGCTCGAATCGGTCTTCAGCGTGCGCAGTTTCGCCACGTACTTGGCCGGCTCCCAGTACATCACCTGGCTATCATTCAGTCCCGTTTTCGCCAATATCGCCGGATATGCCTTCCGCTCCAAGTTGGTGTAAGGACAATACGATTTCATGTAGAAATAATCTTCCGCGATTTGCGGATTGCCCCACTCCTCGTATTCACCCACGGTCAGCGGAAGCGAAGCATCGAGCATGGTGTTCAATACATCGACGAACGGCACGTGGCTGATGACGATGCGAAATAGATCGGGGCGCATGTTCGCGACCGCGCCCAGCAGCAGACCGCCCGCGCTGCCGCCCTCGATGACGAGTTTTTCGGGCGTCGTGTAACGCTGCGCGATCAAGTGTTCTGCGGCGGCGATAAAGTCTGTAAACGTATTGCGCTTCTGTTTCATGCGGCCCGCATCATGCCACGGCTTTCCCAACTCTCCGCCGCCGCGAATGTGCGCGACGGCATAGACGGCGCCACGGTCCAACAAACTTAAGCGATTTGAACTGAAATTGACGGGCACAGAGATTCCATAACTTCCGTACCCGTAGAGAAGCAATGGCGCGGAGCCATCGCGCGGCGTATCGCGGCGGTGCACGATGGAAAGAGGCACGCGCGTGCCGTCGGAGGCGGTGGCGTGCAGGCGCTCGCTGACGTACTGCGCCGGATCATAGCCGCCGAGAACAGGTTGCCGCTTCCGCAGACTCCGTTCACGCGTACGAACCTCATAGTCGTAAATCGAGCGCGGAGTAACGAACGATTCGTACTGAAATCGCACGTGCTCGGCGCCGAACTCCGGATTTTCACCGATGGAAGCGTTGTAGGCGGGTTCGTCAAATTCAATGCGATGGGATGCTGCCAGCAGGTTTGGAGCGTCCGCTGCCAAATCCACGATGCGGAGATAGGGAAGCCCGTCTTCTCGTTCAAACAACACGAGATGAGTTTGAAAAACTTGCGCAGCTGCAACCATAACCTCCGGGCGATTGGGGATCACCTCGCGCCAGAATTCTCTCCGCGGATCGCTTACCGGAACATTCGCCATGCGAAATGTGCGCCCGCCGGAGTTTGTTCGAATGTAAAAGAGTCCGTGCGTCGAATTCGGGGCAAGTCCCGGGTGATGGTCCGCGTAATATTCATGGTTGTCTTCGCGCGGCGCGATGAGCCGGAATTCTCCAGTGGGCTGATCGGCGCGCAAGAACCGGACTTCGCTGGTTGTGTGGCTGGCGATAGTCAAAATAAGAAAAGCGCCGCTGCGCGTGCGTTCCACTTCGATGCGAAAGCGCTCGTCGGTCTCCTCGTGGAGCAGCGGGTCGGGTTCGGCAGAGCCCAGGACATGCCGGTAAAGCCGGTGAGAACGCTTCGTCGTCTCGTCTTCCACGGTGTAAAACAACGTGCGATTGTCGGAAGCCCAGGCGACACTCGTCACGCGTTCGAACCGCTCTGGGAAAGTGGCTCCGGTACGCAGATCTTTGACGTACAACGTGTATTGGCGGAAACCCGTGGTATCGGTCGAATAGGCCAGCAAATGATTGTCTTCACTAACTTCGAACGAATCCAGTCCCAGAAACAAGTGGCCTTCCGCAAACGCATTCAGGTCCAAAAGCAATTCTTCCGCCGCACCCGGCGCATCTCGCCGCCGGCCATGAATTGCGTACTGCTTTCCTTCTTCAGTCCGAGTGAAGTAGAAATAGCCGCGCAGCTTGTACGGAACCGAGAAATCCGTCTGCAGGATGCGTCCCAGCATCTCCTTATAGAGTTTTTCTTGAAATGATTCCGTGGGCTTCAGGACGGCGTCGGTATAAGCGTTTTCAGCCTCCAGATAACCAATCACTTCAGGGCTGTCCTTTTGGCGCAGCCAGGCGTAGTGGTCCACGCGGCGATCGCCATGCAAGACATGCTCCAACGGTTCGCGCCGGGCTACCGGGGGCGTGAAAACGGTGCCTTCTGCAGTTTCCTGGTCTGGCGACGGCGTCGCGGTATTAGCGTCCGGGTTCATGCGTCTCTTTTTGATGAATCTTCTTAATGAGGACCAGACTTCTGTCCAACCTTGGCGCACGCGGCGGGGTGGCGCGCCGCGCGGAATGCATTGGGTGCGTCCGCTATACTATCGTGAACCAGGCGGCGGGAGAAGTCAGCGCGCCGCCGGCGTGTGGGAAACTCAATGGCGAGAGAGACGGAAATCAAGCTGAAGATCAACGATGTGCCGGCGTTTCATCGCGCGCTGGAACGCATCGGCGCGAGCCCCGCTGGTCCCGGACCCTCCCGGGTTCACGAAGAAAATGTGATTTTCGACACGCCAAAGAGGGGCCTCGCCAAGAAAGGTCAATTGCTGCGGATTCGAATGGAGACGCTCGAAGTGCCAGGGAAATCAAAGGCAGCGAGGCCACAACAGCGAGTGTCACTGACCTTCAAACAGCCGATCGCAAATCAAGGGGACTCAGAGGTGGTCGACGAAGCGTGCGGCCCGTACAAGGTGCGCGAGGAGCTGGAACTCGAGGTCGCCGACGCCGGGACTCTGGCGCGAATTTTTGAAGGGCTGGGGATGACCGGGTGGTTCCGCTATGAAAAGTACCGCACCACCTTTCGGCTGGCTGATTCGAAAGCTTGGGCTAAGGGCCTCCTGATCGAACTGGACGAAACACCCATCGGGACGTTTGTGGAACTCGAGGGACCAGTGACGGCGATCGATCGCGCTGCAGAGGATCTGGGATTTTCAAAACGCGACTACATTCAGCAAAACTATCTCAGCTTGTATGTGGAAGACTGCCGCCGCAGAGGCGAAGAACCGCGCCACATGCTCTTTTCCCCCGGCAAGAATCCCCCGAAATAGAAATTCGGACAAAAATTCGCTTCGAAAGTCATTTTTTCTTGACATCGCGGACCACGCGGCTTATGAAGGAACTGTGACTGCAATTTCGTCACAAAACGGAGTGAATTTCCACTCAATGAGTGCGGGCAGCGGCGAACTCGAACCTGGTTCTGGTGGGTCCGGTGGGCAGGGCGGTCGGAAAATGGTCCGTTGGCTGGGTGTCCAGATGAACTCGCGCCAGGCGCTAGCCACGGCGCCCGCCGTCGGGTGGGGAGGGTTCACTGGCGGCTAAGGCTAAGTCCATTTGTGTGAGGTACTTGCCCGCCGCCGAGGTTCTTCGGTGCGCGGGTTTTTTGTTTCCGGACTGGGTTCGAACGCCAGGCCACTCGAATAACTCCGGGAGCGCCAGAGGAGGGAGAGCGCATGGATATTTACGCGACAGAATTGATGGGCGCAAAGACCTACGACGTTGATGGGCACTATGTCGGGCGGGTGCGTGAATTCTTTGTCGAACCGGCGGAAGCTCCCAACCGCGTCTCCCACTACCTCTTGTCCCGCGGCAGTTTTCAGCCGCTGGTAGCCAAACACAACCAGGTGGCGTCGGTAGTGGCAGGAAAGATGGAGTTGAGCGTTAGCGAACGGGCCCTGGAACTCTATCGGCCGAACGAGTCGTGGCTGGCGGTTCAGAAAGATTTGCTGGATCAACAGATTATTGATACGCGCGGACGAAAGGTTGTGCGCGTCAATGACGTCGATCTGACTCCGTTTCGAACGAACGGCAACGTCGAACTCCGCCTCACGCAGGTTGATGTGGGACTTCCCGGAGCCGTTCGAAGACTCCTGCAGGGAGTGGTGCCATACGCAGTCGTACGAAAGCTGCAGAGCAAGTTGCCGCAGAGCGCCATTCGCTGGGAGTTTGTGAACCTTGTCGAACCGGATCCCATGCGCCGGGTAAAATTGCGCATCTCGCACGAAAAACTGGAGGACTTGCATCCGGCCGACCTCGCGGAAATTATGGAGGATTTGTCCGCGGCGGAGCGGCAGGGAATTATTGCTTCGCTGGACGAAGAGACGGCGGCGGCGGTCCTCGCGGAATTGGACGAACGGCTCACCACACAAATCGTGGAAAAACTCGATCCGGAAAAGGCCGCGGACATTCTGGAAGAAATGGCTCCTGACGCGGCCGCCGACTTGCTCGCGGATTTGTCCAAGGAAACTTCCGAAGAACTCCTGGATGAAATGCCCGGCCAGGAGGCCGATGAAGTCCGCGAACTGCTAGGATTCGATCCCGCCACGGCAGGTGGCATGATGAACACGGATTTTGCGTTTGTAGGCGAGGCCTCCACGCGCGAAGAGGTGCTGGAGTGGATGCGAGGACAAGAGTTGAACTTTGACCAGTTGGACACCATCGTTTTGCTGGATGGTGCCGCGCAATATTCGGGCACCGTCCCCATTGCACGGCTCTTGCTGGCCGCGGGTGATCAACGCATGACGGAGCTGAAGATGGAACCACTGCTGAGCGTGCCGGCCAATGCCGACGACAAGGAAGTATTTGAGATTTTTGACAAGTACAACCTGCGGATGCTAACGGTGATTGACAAAGAGAACCGGCCGATTGGCACGATCACCGTGGATGACGTGGTTTCGAAGCTGGTGAATTCCTAGAAAGGGATCTTGCGCGGGTCGATGAACTGGAGCGCTATTTCCGAGAAGTTTGACCGCATTCGAGCGGGGGATACGGATTTTCTGAAGAAGATCCGTGGACTTCGGCGCCGGCTGACGCTGCTGCTGGCGGTGGTAGGCCCGGGGTTGATCACCTCGAATGTGGATAATGACGCGGGCGGAATTTCGGTTTATACGCAGGCCGGGGCGCAATACGGCTACGCGTTGCTGTGGTCGCTGATTCCGATGACGATCGCGCTCTATGTCACGGAGGAGATGTGTGCGCGGATGGGCGTGGTCACCGGGAAGGGGCTCTCGGATCTCATTCGCGAGGAGTTTGGATTCCGTTCGACGTTCTTTGTGATGATCACCGGTTTTTTTGTGGACCTGGCAAACGTGGTGGCGGAGTTTGCCGGTGTCGCGGCATCCATGCAGATATTCGGGGTCAGCAAGTACATCGCGGTGCCCATCGCGGCGATGCTCGTTTGGATCCTGGTGATTCGAGGAACGTACCGCCAGGTAGAGACTATTTTTCTTTTCGCCTGCATTCTTTATTTGTCCTATGTGTTTTCGGCGTTTCTCGCCAAGCCGGATTGGTTATTTGCCGGAAAGCAGATTGTGCTTCCGAATCTGAAGTTCGAGTCGGGCTACTTGCTCATGCTGACTGGACTCGTCGGAACCACGATTGCACCTTGGCAGTTTTTTTACCTGCAGGCAGGATTCGTGGAAAAGAAAGTGGGGCCGCGCCAGTACCCCCAAGCTAGGGCTGACGTCCTCATCGGCAGCATCAGTTGCATGGTGATCGTTTTCTTCATTATTGTTTGCACTGCGGCGACGTTGTACACCTCCGGCCACCGCGATATTACGGATGCGGCGCAGGCGGCGCAGGCGCTCATTCCCCTTGCCGGAAAATGGGCGGGAATTCTGTTCGCATTTGGCCTGCTCAACGCATCGCTGTTTGCTGCTTCTATTTTGCCGCTTTCTACGGCGCACGTGATTTGCGAGGGGCTGGGGTTTGAAGCGGGGCTAGACCACAAATTCAAAGAGGCGCCGATTTTTTATTGGCTCTACACGATATTAATCGTGGTTGGGGCAGGCGTAGTTCTGCTGCCGAACGCGCCCCTTTGGAAAATTCTGATTTTCTCTCAGGTGGGCAATGGAATTTGGCTGCCCGTCGTGGTGATTTTCATATTGCTGCTGGTCAACCGGCGCGATTTGATGGGAGAGTACGTAAACACGATAACGTTCAATATCGTGGCGTGGGCCACGGCGATTGCGATGATCGCGCTGACATTGGTGCTCACCTATACGGCGCTCTTCCAGCAGAGTCCGCCACCGCCGTCGTGATGCTGGAAACGGCACGCCAAGTTGCGCCGCTACCGAAGCGTATGTTAACTTTGCGTCGTAAAGAGGTTTCTCTGGAAAGCCTGCAAAGACACCGTGTCCCATAGCCAAAATTCCAAGACGCTGCATGTTGCCACGACTAGTTCGCTCGGTCCGGTGACGCCGGAAGAAGCGAATCTTCTGGAAAAATTGGATTTGGCGCGGCTACCCAGGCACGTTGCGGTGATTATGGACGGCAACGGGCGGTGGGCACAGAAGCGGCACCTTCCGCGGATTGCGGGGCACCGCTCCGGAACGCAATCGGCGCGGATAACCATCGAAACCTGCGCGCGATTGAAGATTGAAGCGCTGACGCTCTATGCGTTTTCCGTGGAGAACTGGCGGCGGCCGCGGACGGAAATCGATTTTCTCATGGCGCTGTTGCGCGAATATCTGCGGAAAGAAATGCCGCTGCTTCAGAAAAATAATATCCGCATGAGGTTTCTCGGGCGAATCGACGAGCTTCCCGCCGGCGTTCAGAAGGATGCACGCGACGCCATGGAGAAAACGGCGGAGAACAAGGGCATGGTTCTTTGCGTGGCGCTGAATTATGGAGGACGCGCGGAGATTGTCGATGCCATGAACGCGATTCTTGCCGAACGCAATGGGCAAGGGACGTCGAGCAAAGTCACCGAGGAGCAGCTCTCGCGGCACTTGTATACCGACGGCCTGCCGGACCCCGATTTGCTGATCCGCACCAGTGGGGAGATGCGCGTGAGCAATTTCCTCCTCTGGCAGATTGCCTATGCGGAGATTTTCGTCACCGAGACGCTCTGGCCGGACTTCAATCGTGCGCGTCTGCTGGAGTCCCTGCTGGAGTTTCAGAAGCGCGAACGGCGCTATGGCGGTATCCGCGAAGGCGCGCCATCCGACGAAAAACCCGCGCGTGCGGCTGGCAACTAGCCTCGCTTACCTCATCTTCCTGCGGAGTTCCAAGTTGTCAGTCTTAAAAATCCGACCATGTTGTTCAAGCTCTTGCTGAAACGCCGCGAGTCAAAGAGCGGTGCCGTGGGCGGTCTGGCTCGCAAGCAAGAAGGTCTTGGGGTAGGAGCCGCGACCGCAGATTTTGAATGAACCGAAGTCCTTGTACCAATCTCCTGGTGGCACTTCCGGCTGCGATTCAATCCAAACGCGAAGTTGATTGAGGTCGGCGATGCTGATGGACCGATCGCGCAAGCGGTCAATCGAGTGTTGACGGACGTTCGCCGGAAGACTGTCCCACCGGGCGATCTTGGGCATTACCTGCCAAAAACCATGCGGCCAAGTTCATCGCCAAGGCGCTCCGCTTCCTTGGGGTCGGTGGCGTTGCGAAAACGCTCGGCTAGTTCGAAGAACTCCTGCTGCTTGCGTTTTTCGGCCTCGATGCCATTCTCGATGAGTTCAACGAGCATGCGGTTGGAACTGAGCCTCCGGGTCTTGGCCAGGTTCCGGACCTGGGCCGCGACGTTTGCCGGAAGGCTGACGCTTTGACGTATAGTCTTGTTCGCGGGGCTCATAGCATCAGTATGCACCAGAATGGTGTGAACTTGCAACTCGGGTCTTGTTGCCTGCTCCGGACTTTGCGGCTGCCAATAGCATCGGTAACCCAATAAAAAAACGCCCCACCCGTCTACACCCCCGAAACTGTTGTAAGCTGTTGCGCTTCTGGAGGCGGCTGATGCAACTTTTGTCTCGACGATTGGCTTGGGCGGTCACGCTTGTTGCGTTATTGGCTTCGGTGGGCGAGGCGCACGTCACGCGGGTGGAGATTCTTTCGCGCACGGATGTGCAGGATGGGCGGGCGTTCGGATTGGCGGGGGCTTACGAAAAGGTCGTAGGGCGGGTGTACTTCGCGGTGGATCCAGGAAACCTCCATAACCGTCAGATTGTGGATATCGACAAGGCGCCGCGGAACGCGCAGGGCGAGGTGGAGTTTTCGGCGGACCTGTATCTCTACAAGCCCAAGGACATGGCCAAGGGAAACGGGGCGGTGGTGTTCGAGGTTTCCAACCGTGGCGGGAGGGGGATTCTTCGGCTGGTGGATGGCGGGAGCTCTGCGGATCCAAATGGGGAGGTTGGAGACGGATTTTTGCTTCGACAAGGCTACACCGTTGCGTGGCTGGGGTGGCAGTTTGACCTGGCGGAGGAAGGAGAGAAGGTTCGACTTTCTGCTCCCGTTGCCCATAATGCGGGAGGAAAAGAGATCCGCGGGCTGGTACGATCGGACTTCATCTTATCCCAAAAGACAGACGATATGCCGCTGGGGCATATCATGCTGGGGCCGAGCGGAGGGAAGACCTATCCAGTCGACGGTCCGGCCAGCTCAAAAAATGTCCTGACGGTAAGAGATACGCCTACTGGAGCACGGCAAACCATCCTCCGCAACCAATGGAGCTTTGCGCATTCCGTTGACGGGCAGTTGGTGAACGATCCACACTTCGTTCATCTGGACGGTGGATTTCAACCCGGGAAGATTTACGAGATCGTATATGAGGCGAAAGATCCGGCGGTTGTGGGCACCGGGCTGGCGGCGGTCCGCGATTTCCTTTCGTATCTTAAATACGACCCGCAGGCCACGGCTCCGGTGCGGCGTGTGTATGCGGTGGGGATTTCGCAGAGCGGACGATTCCTGCGGCATTTTCTCTATCAGGACTTCAACGCCGATGAGCAAGGGCGCCAGGTGATGGACGGCGTCATCGCGCACGTGGCTGGCGCGGGGCGAGGGAGTTTCAATCATCGATTCGCGCAGCCTTCACGTGATGCGCAGCCGCTGTCGAGTATCTTCTTCCCAACGGACGTGTTTCCCTACACCGACCTTCCGGAAACCGATCCGGCTACAGGTGAGACGGCAGGCTTGCTGGATGCGGCGAACAAGTCGCACATGGCGCCGAAGATATTTTTCACCAATACTTCTTACGAATACTGGGGCCGGGCGGCTTCACTGATTCACACTTCCGCGGACGGTTTGAAAGACGTGGCGCCGGGCGAAAATGTGCGTGTCTATTTTCTCGCCGGATTGCAACATTTTTCCGTGCCGTTTCCGCCGCAGAAGGCCGCGGCTGGCTCAGATTTGGCCTCGCAACAGAAACCCAATCCGAACCCCGTGCAATGGTTCTGGCGGGCGCTGATAACCGACATGGATCAGTGGGTGAAAGATGGGACCGCGCCGCCGCCGAACACTTATCCGAAAATTGCGGATAGTACGCTGGTGCCGCTGAGCAAATGGGCGTTTCCGAAAGTTCCCGGCGTCAATGCGCCGCATGAGATGAATCTGGGATACCGGCTCGACTTTGGCCCGCAATGGAAAGCCGGGATTGTTTCGAATGAGCCCCCGAAAGTAGGAAAGGCATTTGGCGTTTTGATTCCGCAAACGGATGCCGATGGCAATGACCTGGGCGGAGTGCGTTTGCCGGAATTGCAAGTGCCGCTAGCTACGTACACGGGATGGAATTTGCGGGATGCGAGCATCGGCGCTCCTGATCTGCGCCTGAGCTTCCTTGGGTCGTTTATCCCGTTTGCGCGCACTGCGGCGGAACGGGAGAAATCGAGAGATCCGAGGCTGTCGGTCGCTGAACGGCACGCTTCGCGCGAACAGTACATGGGCAAGTATGGTGAGGCGGCGTTGAAACTGGTTCACGATCGATTTCTGTTGCGTGAAGATTTGCCCGCCGTGCTTGAACGGGGCGAGCGCGAGTGGAATGAAATCGCGGAGGAGAAGTGAATCATACCATCGCACAATTGACGCGGAGCGCGCGCGCGGTGTCAATTGTTTAAGCTTGCGATTCCGGTGCTCCATGTCCGCAGTTCGGTGGCGGCGGAGGAGTTTTATTGCCAGCGGCTGGGATTCCACAAGGAATTCGCTTACCGCGTTGATGAGAGCAAAGCGGACCCCTGCTATATGGGGTTGGTTCGTGATGACGCATGGTTGCACGTCTCTTCCTTTTCCGGGGACGGGGCGTCCGGCGGAGTCGTGCGGTTCGAGGTTGAGGACGTGGACAAGGTGCACGCGGAACTTGTCGAGAAGGGCGTGCGAATAGACACCGGACCGGTGGACCAGACTTGGGGCACGAGAGAAATGTACGTGAAGGACTCGGACGGGAATAGTATCCGTTTCATCAAGAATCGTGCCACTCCCGTGACTCTATGATTTGTACAGGCAAGGTGCCTGTCCTGCCTGTAGCGTGATTTATTTCTCCCAATGTGATGAGATGAGGGCAGCGATTTCTCAGGGGATTCCTTCTTTATGACTTGGAAGCGGGTAGTGACGGCCGCGGTGCTGATTCCGTTTGCCGTAGGGATTGTGTTGTGGGGGTCGACGGCGGTGCTGGCGCTGGCCGTGGCGCTCGTGACGATGCTGGCGTTGTTTGAGTATTTCGCGTTGGGCGAAGCGATCGGGCACCGGGCTTATCGATTTTGGACTGCATCTTGTGCGCTGCTGGTCATTTACCTGCAAGGGTTGGCCGCGATGACCAGGTTGGGGGCATATGTCGGCATTGGATCAGCTTCGCGGGTGATGTGGGCAATGGTTCGGACATTTCCGCGGGCAGAGGACGGGATCTTTGTGTTTGTGCTAGGTGTCGCGGCGATCACCTTGTTCGCGCGACGGCCGATGGTCGAGGCCCTTCCTGCGGCGGGAATTAGCTGTAGCGGACTGATTCTCGTGGCGTTTCCCTTGTCGTTTGCCGTGCGGCTGCATGGGGCGGGGACTCAGGGGCCGGTGCTGCTGCTCTTCGCCATGGTAATCATCTGGGTGGGGGATACAGCGGCATATTTTGTTGGGCGATCCATTGGCAAATACAAACTGGCGCCGCATTTGAGTCCGAAGAAAACTTGGGAGGGGACAGTTGCAAGTTTTCTCGGCTCGCTGATCGTTGCGTTTGTTTTTGCTCGATACATGACGGTGCCACTGAAGCATCTGCTGGGGATGGCGGCGGTGGGGAATGTGGCCGGACAGGTTGGGGATCTTTTGGAATCGGCTTATAAGCGGAGTGCGGGGATTAAGGATTCGGGAAGTATTTTGCCGGGGCATGGCGGGGTGCTGGACCGAATTGATGCGCTTATCCTGGCGATTCCGGTTGTCTGGTATTATTGGATTTTGATTTACGCGCCTCGGTCGTAGGGAGGGCTTCCCGTCGGCAAGCTTGGATGACGGAAAACCGGGAGCAAGCTCCCGCACTCCACAAAGGACTTCGTGAAACAGTTAGCCATTTTGGGTTCGACTGGTTCGATTGGGCGGCAGTGCCTTTCGGTAGTGGAAGGTATGCCTGAGCGTTTTGGTGTAGTTGCGCTGGCGGCGGGCGGGAACCTTGAGGAGTTGATTGGGCAGATCGAGCGGCATCGGCCGGAGGTGGTTTCGGTTGGGGATGCGCCGAAGGCCGACGAGTTGTCGCGGATGCTGCGGGAGAAGGGAATTGCGCGGTTTCCCGAGATTCACCACGGGCCGGAGGGGATGCTGGCAGTTGGCGCCCATTCGAAAGCGGACATTGTCGTGTCGGCGGCGGTCGGTGTTGTTGGGCTCGAAGCGACTTATGAGGCCGTGAAGCTAGGAAAGACGGTGGCGCTTTCGAATAAAGAGGTACTGGTCGCGGCGGGCGAGTTGGTGATGGCCGCGGCGCGAAAAGCCGGGCGCGAGCTTTTGCCTGTGGACAGCGAACATAATGCGGTGCATCAATGCTTGCGTGGCGGGACGCACGGAGAAGTTCGGCGGCTGGTGCTGACGGCGTCAGGCGGGCCGTTTCGAAAGACGCCCCTGGCGGCCCTGGCGAACGTGACCACGGAACAGGCGCTGGCCCATCCCAACTGGCGGATGGGAAATCGCATCACCATCGATTCGGCGACGATGATGAACAAAGGTTTCGAGATTATTGAGGCGCGCTGGCTTTTCGGCGTGCGCCCAGATCAAATCGATGTGGTGGTGCATCCGCAGTCGACGATCCACTCCATGGTGGAGTTCGTGGACGGTTCTGTTTTAGCACAACTCGGCCCCACGGACATGCGCATGCCGATTCAATATGCGTTAACCTATCCAGAGCGCGTGGCATCTAAGGAAATAGCCCTCGATTGGACCAAGCTGAAGCGGCTGGATTTTGAGAAGGCTTCGACGCGGCGGTTTCCGTGCCTTCGGCTGGCACGGGAAGCGATGAAAAAGGGTGGCGCCCTGCCCTGTGCGTTGAATGCGGCGGATGAGGTAGCGGTGGCGGCGTTTCTGGAGAAGCGTCTGCCGTTCCTGGGAATAGCAGAAGTGATTGAGCGTGTGCTTGGCAGGACGCCGCGGGTAAAGTTTGAGAAGATGGAAGATGTGCTTACGGCCGATGCCGAGGCGCGTCGAATGGCAAGGGAAGAAGTAGGGAAGCTGACCGCGACGGCGGTGGCCGCGTCGTAAAGATTAGACGAAGGGAACGAAAGCACTTATGGCGTTAGACGTCTTGATTGGAACAATTCTGGTACTGGGAGTGATGATTCTCGTCCACGAATGGGGACATTTCATCGTGGCGCGGATGTTTGGCGTGCGCGTGGACGTATTTTCGATCGGATTTGGGCCGCGGCTGTTTGGATGGAAGCGCGGAGCCACGGACTATCGCGTGAGCGCGTTGCCGCTGGGCGGATACGTTCGAATGGCGGGCCAGGATTTGTCAGAAGTGGATTCGAACGACGTGGCGCCGACAGGTGCGCCGGACGAATTGATGAGCAAGCCGCGGTGGCAGCGAGTATTGATCTCGTTTGCGGGACCGGCAGTAAATCTGATCATGCCGATTCTGCTGCTGACGGGCGTATTCGCGATGAAGGGGCTGCCGTATCCGTCGTACCTGGACAGTCCGGCGGTTATTGCGGGATTGAATGAAGCTGATCCGCTGCGCAGTGCGGGAGTGGTAGCGGGCGACAAGATTGTGGAAGTGAATAGCGTTGCGACGCCGACCTGGGAGAAAGCGGAAGAGCAACTGGTCAATTTGAAGAACCAGGCGGTGGTTCATTTTACCGTTGAGCATGAAGGCGCGACGCGCAAGGTGGAAGCGCCGGGAAGCGTGTTGGCGCAGACGGACGCAGCGCTGTGGTATCTACCGGTTCCACCGATCGTCGGACAGGTGACCAAAGGGCTCCCTGCCAGCCGGGCGGGATTGAAGCCTGATGACATGATCGTGTCGGTGAATGGAAAGCGCATCGAGAATTGGACGCTGTTTGTGGACAGCATCAAGCATTCGAATGGCGCGGCACTGACAACGGTGTTGAATCGCGGCGGGAAGCAAATTTCAGTGGTGCTGCAGCCGGAATCCGGGGCTGGGGAAGACGGCAAACCTACTTTTCGGATTGGCGTTCTTGGACCGAAACCGATTTATTCGTACAAGCGAGTGACATTTGTTGCCTCAGTTCAAAATGCAACCGAAGCAACGTGGAGCGGCACGCAGCAACTTCTGGGCGTGGTTGCCAAGCTTTTTTCAGGCAGGGTATCGGTCAATCAACTGCAAGGAGTCGTGCGCATAGCCGGACAAGCGGGACAAGCCGTGCATGAAGGCCCGTCAGAAGTGGCGAATCTGATGGCCATGATCAGCTTGAACCTGGGCATTCTGAACCTGCTACCGATTCCGATCCTGGACGGCGGAAATATCTTGCTGCTCACCTTGGAGAGTCTCTGGCGGCGGGACTTCAGCCTGGCTTTCAAAGAGCGCTTCGTGCAAGTGGGGCTGGTGTTCCTCTTGTTGCTCTTCGTCGTGGTTATGTACAATGACGTCGCGAGCTACCTGCCCTTTCATACCTAGATAAAGACGGCTCGCCGCGGTTTCGGAGAACAACGAATGGCCGCATCGCCATCTCACCGTGTTTCCACGGGTGAGCGCCTCAATACCGCGGAAACCACCGGAAAACTTCTGCAAGCTCTGGCGGCGCGCGGCATTCGCATGACGCGGCAGCGGCGAGTCATTCTTCAGGTGATGGACGACGCGGAGCAGCATCTGGACGTGGACCAGATTCTGGCGCGGGCGCAGAAAATCGACCCGGGCGTTCATCTGGTTACGGTTTACCGCACGATTGATCTCCTCAAAAAACAAGGCTTGATTGACGAACTGGACTTGCTGCATCTGCGCGGCGATCGCCACTACTACGAGACGCACGGTCCGCGGGATCACATTCACGTGGCGTGCCTGCGTTGTGGCAAAGTGCGCGAGTTCGAAAGCCGCTTGTACGAACAATTGAAGGAACAAATTGCCCGCGACTTTCACATGAAGGTGACGGTGTCCCGCACCGAAGTTGGCGGCTACTGCGCGGAGTGCCTGGGGAAAGTAAAAGAGTGACTGGTGATTGGTGACTGACTCCTTCTTGGGAACTAGCCTCCTTCCGCGGTGTCTAAGATGGAATGGAATCCTGCGAGAACAGCTTCGAGGATTTGCGCCATATTTTCATTTGGACGGCAGCCTTTTTATTGGGGCTGATAATTTTTGCGACAGTAAACAACCTGCTGGAACCGAATAGCCCGTGCACGGAATCCGCGGCCGGGGCAACCTGTTGGGATTTACGCTCGATGTGACCATGTCGCGCAGCGGAAGTCGGCGGCTACTGCGCCGAATGCCTCCCGAAAATACAAGTATCCAAATCGCGAATACGCGAATCCAAGCCGTTGGTCCGAATGGCATCTGGAGGACGCGAAGGAGGAGTAGCTATGGCCACCAAAAAGCCGGCTTTGTCTCCGCTGTCTGAGTTTGCTTCCTTGAGCGCTGGCACCACTGCGCTCGGGGAAATCGTGGTGTTCATCGATGGGCGCGTCGACGCGGCAGGTATCCTGGAGTTCGCCTCCGCACTTGCCAAGGAGCACGACGCGCGCCTGATCGGCGTATTCATGGAGCCAGCCCCCGAAGCTACACCGGCGCAGACATTCGCCCGCGGGAAAGGGGTGGCGAGCCTCATCGAAGAGCAGCAAGCGCAGCTGGAAAAGATTGCCGCGGAGCACCACGCCCAATTCGAGGACATCGCACGTCGTCACGGAATCCGGTCAGAATGGAAGTCGTTGCCCTACTTGAGCGGCGAGGTAGGCGTGCATGCGTACT